>ENA-OQCN01000740-OQCN01000740.1-human-gut-metagenome-genome-assembly--contig:-NODE-740-length-17147-cov-1.634489_pt1 | contig 17147 bp, 17 predicted proteins | sample MGYA00242497_ERZ504576 | MGnify/ENA primary metagenome ERZ504576 (study PRJEB26092, sample SAMD00036296) | human gut metagenome | host: Homo sapiens | study: EMG produced TPA metagenomics assembly of... | reverse complement strand
ATCGATACGCATAATTTGTAATGCTGATTCCGCTGCTCTAACTGAGTGATGAAGGAAGTATCAATGTTGTGGTCAAGGATAACGGCGTTCATGTCAGATTCCTTGAACATACGAATATACTGTCCCTGCTGATTTTTATCTGTTACATAGTAGATCGTCTCGCGGGTATCTTTGTCTGCATCAGTGTTATCAGCTTTATCCTCAGCATTCTCATCTTTGGCTTCTGCCTCTTTTTCCTCTTTCTCTTTTAAGAGCTCCGGAAGTGTCATGTATTTGTCATTGATATCTTTGAAGAGGATGTAATCGTTCATACGGTCACAGAATTTCTCATCTTTTAAGCAGCCGAATTTGATGAACGGGCTGATGTCATCCCAGTATTTCTCATAGCTTTCTTTATCTGTCTTGCACATACCTGTGAGCTTGTCAGCCACTTTCTTGGTGATGTACTCGGAGATTTTCTTTACAAAGCCGTCGTTCTGAAGTGCACTTCTGGATACATTCAGCGGCAGATCCGGGCAGTCGATAACACCTTTTAAGAGCATCAGGAATTCCGGAATAACTTCTTTGATATTGTCTGCGATAAATACCTGATTGTTGTAAAGTTTGATGGTTCCTTCAATGGAATCATACTCGGTATTGATCTTCGGGAAGTAGAGGATACCTTTTAAGTTGAACGGATAGTCTACGTTAAGGTGAATCCAGAAAAGCGGTTCGTTGAAGTCCATAAATACGTTTCTGTAAAATTCCTTGTATTCTTCGTCTGTACACTCCGACGGCTTTTTCATCCAAAGCGGTGTTGGGTTGTTGATAGGCTTTGGCTCTGACGGTGTATCGTCCTCGTGTTCATGATCATGATCGTGACCGCAGTCGCAGTGGTCCTCGTGTTTGTCCTCAGGAACTTCAACATATATTTCAATAGGTAGGAATGCACAATACTTATGAAGAATTTGACGGATTGTGCTTTCTTCAAGAAATTCTTTCGAATCTTCGGCGATGTTAAGAGTTATTGTAGTACCTCTTTCTGTTCTGTCACCGTCTGTTAAGTCAAATTCCATACTTCCGTCACAAGTCCATTTTGCGGCTTTTGCACCGTCTTTGATATGAAAGCGAATCAATTTCAACACTGTCGGCAACCATAAACGCACTGTAAAACCAAGTCCGAAATGACCGATAATTTGAGAACCTTTGTCGTCCTCCTCTTTGTACTTTGAAAGGAAGTCGCTTGCACCCGAAAATGCTATTTGATTGATGTACTTGTCGATTTCTTCGGCAGTCATGCCGATACCGTTATCACTGATGACAAGCTTTTTAGCGTCCTTAAATATTGATACGGTAACTTTGAATTTTTCGTTTTCGTCAATTTGAGCTTCACCGATACTTGCAAGTTTCTTTAATTTTGTGACCGCGTCACAACCGTTTGAAACAAGTTCTCTAAGGAAAATATCCTTATCGGAATAAAGCCATTTTTTTATAATAGGGAAAAGATTTTCACTGTCAACTGAAATATTACCTTTTGCCATATAAATCACTCCTTGAAGTTTAATTAATTTACATAATATATATTAATACTCAAAGTAAGATTTGTCAATACAAAATTAGCACTCAACAGATGTGAGTGCTAACAATTTACAATTTATTCATAATATATCCGATTTTAGATGTAACCGTAGATACCTCTGACTGAAACTTCACCGGAAGTGACGTGAATAATACCGTTTTCGGTTTGTACGGCGAGTGAGCCGTTTTCGTCAACGTCAACGGCAGTTCCGCGAACTGTTTCATTTTTGAAAATGACGTTTACTTCTCTGCCGAGCGTGACGCAACACTTTTTGTATTCATCAAGAATTGCACTGAGTCCGCCGTCGAGAAACTTCTTATAATAATATTCAAATTCGTTTAACAATTTTGCGATTAATTCGTTTCGCACATATTTGTGACCGCTTTCGATAAACATTGAAGTAGCCTTGTCGGCGATGTCGTCATCGAATGATTCTGTGTTACATTTACACCGATACCGCATACAACGTAGTTGACCATATTTATCTCAGCAGACATTTCGGTTAGAATACCGCATATTTTTTTACCGTTAATAACAATGTCATTAGGCCATTTAATCATTGAATTAAGACCGATAGCCTTGCAGACAGCAAGACCTGCAACGAGCGTTATTTGCGAAACTTCAAGCGGGGAGATTTCGGGCTTTAAAAGGATTGAATGCCAAATGCTATCCCTCTTGGAGAAGTCCAACCGCGTCCACGACTGCCTTTGCCGTGCGTTTGCACTTCGGCGATAAATACACTACCGTCGGGCGAGGTATTGCTTTCCTTTGCACGATTGTTTGTCGTGTCGGTTTCATCATATATAAATAAGTTGTGACCGATAAAATCGGTTGTAAGTCCGCTTTTGATGCCACTTTCGGTTATGATGTCTGGCGAGGAAACAAGGCGGTAGCCTTTGTTTGTGACTGATTCGATTTTGTAACCGCTTTCACGCAATGATTTAATATGCTTCCATATTGCCGTTCTTGAAACGTTCAGCATTTCGCTTATGCGTTCGCCTGAAATATATCCGTCTGCATTTTTTAATATATCTAAAATTTCTTCTTTCAATTCAAATCAACCCTTTCGGGATAAATTATATAATTTTTTGTCAAAAAAAATCAATCCTTTTAAATAATTTTGTGTTATTGATTGACAAAATAAAAAAAGGTGATATAATACTTTATTATTGAATATTAAAAGCAATGATGGAACAAAGTAAGGTATATACCGCCTAAAGAGAGTATCGGTTATTGAGCTGTGAGCCGATACGGTAAGGATTTATTTGAAATTTCATTCCGGAGCTGCATAGGTGAAAGCAGTTTGCAAGTAGTCTGTGACGGGTAGTGCCGTTATACATAATTGAGTGCCGATATTTTATCGGAAGTCGGGTGGTACCGCGGAGTTTGAATTTACACACTTCGTCCCTTATGGGACGGAGTGTTTTTTAATTTATATTGAAAGGAATTTTGAAATGAGAGAAAAGTTAGAAGAAATCAAAAAAAAAATGCCCTTGATGTACTTCAAAAAGCAACTGACATTGATGCTCTTGAAGAAGCAAGAATAAAGTTTCTCGGTAAAAAGGGTGAACTTACTGCCGTACTAAAAGGTATGGGACAGTTAAGTAAAGAAGAAAGACCGCAAATCGGTGCACTTGCAAACGAAATTCGCGGTGTAATCGAAAACCACATAGATACAAAGAAAGCGGAAATTTCAGAAAAGCTTGAAGAAATCAAGCTAAAGAGCGAAGTAATTGATGTTACAATGCCGGGTAAGGCACAAAAAACAGGCAAACTTCATCCGCTTACAAAAGTAATGAACAACATTAAAGACACATTTATCGGAATGGGTTTTGAAATCGCGGAAGGTCCGGAAGTTGAGCTTGACTACTACAACTTTGAGGCGCTTAACATTCCTCCGAATCACCCTGCACGCGATACTCAAGACACATTCTATATAAACGAAAATACGGTTTTGAGAACACAAACTTCACCTATCCAAGTTCGTGTTATGGAAAAGAAGAAACCGCCTATCAGAATTATAGCACCGGGCAGAGTTTACAGAAGTGACGCGGTTGACGCAACTCACTCACCTGTATTCCACCAAATCGAAGGACTGGTAGTTGATAAAGGTGTTACAATGGCAGATTTAAAGGGTACTCTTGAAATGTTTATCCACCGTCTTTACGGCGAAAATACAAAAGTACGTTTCAGACTCACCATTTCCCGTTTACAGAGCCGTCAGCCGAAGTTGACGTTTCGTGTTTCGCTTGCGGCGGTAAAGGCTGCAGCGTATGTAAAGGCGAGCTGGATTGAAGTTTTGGGCTGCGGTATGGTACACCCTAAGGTACTTGCAAACTGCGGTATTGACCTGAAGTATATTCGGGATTTGCTTTCGGTATCGGTCTTGAAAGAATTGCAATGGGTAAGTATGATATTAACGACCTTAGACTTTTCTTTGAAAATGATTTGAGATTCTTAGACCAGTTTTAATATATTATTCGGAAATTGAAAGGAATGAAATATAATGAATTTACCTATGAGTTGCTTAATGACTATATGGATATAGACGTTACGCCGAAAGAATATTCAGACAGACTTACAATGACAGGCTCTAAGTTGAGGTTGGGAGAATATGGGCGAATCTGTTCAGAATGTAGTTGCGGGTAAGGTGCTTACCTGTGAGGACCACCCTGACAGTGACCATCTTCATGTGTGTACGGTTGACGCGGGAACAGGCGAGATTTTGCAGATTGTCTGCGGTGCGCCGAATGTAAAAGCCGGTATAATCGTTCCCGTTGCACTTGTCGGTGCGGTACTTCCTGACGGAAAAATTAAAAAAGGCAAGCTTAGAGGCGTTGAATCTTACGGTATGCTTTGCTCACACGATGAACTTGGTATAACTGAGGATATGCTTGGCTATGAGCCTGAATACGGTATTCTTATTCTTCCGGACGATACAAAAATCGGTACGGATATTAAGGATATATTCGGTATGAATGAAACTGTCGTTGAATTTGAAATCACTTCAAACAGACCTGATTGTTTCAGCATAATCGGTCTTGCACGTGAAACAGCGGCGTCATTTAATAAAAAGTTCACTATTCCTGAAGTTAAGTTTAACGAAAACAGTGAAAATATTGCTGATACAATAAGTGTTGATGTACAGGACAAGGATAAGTGTAAGAGATACTGTGCAAGAATGGTTAAGAACGTTAAAATCGGTCCGTCACCGAGTTGGATGCAGGAAAGACTTCGTGCGTGCGGTGTAAGACCTATCAACAATATGTCGATATAACAAACTATGTACTTCTTGAATACGGTCAGCCTATGCACGCATTTGATTTGAGAGATTTACAGGATAACAAAATTATCGTAAGACGTGCAAATGACGGTGAAGTTATAAAGACTCTTGATGAACAGGACAGAACGCTTACTTCAAACGACCTTGTAATCGCAGACGGCGGCAGAGCTGTTGCTATTGCAGGTGTTATGGGCGGATTTAACAGTGAAGTTAAGGATGATACAACAACTGTTATTTTTGAATCGGCTACATTTGACGGTGCGTCTGTAAGACTTACAGCACAAAGAGTCGGTCTTAGAACAGAATCATCATCAAGATACGAAAAGGGACTTGACTATAACAATACAGTTCCTGCCGTTGAAAGAGCGTGTCAGCTTGTAGAAGAACTTGGCTGCGGTGAAAATGTCGGCGGAATGATTGACGTTATGGGTAACGTAACAGATATGCAGCCGCTTGCTTTCAGACCTGATAAAATTAATGCGTTCCTTGGAACAGACATTCCGACAGAGGATATGGTTAAGTATTTTGACGCACTTGAAATCAAGGTTGACCTTGACAAGATGACTGTAACTCCTCCGTCATTCAGACCTGACCTTGAAGGTGAGGCGGATATTGCGGAAGAAGTTGCACGTTTCTACGGTTACGATAAATACCTGTAACACTTCTTTCGGGAGAGGCTACTTGCGGAATGAAAACAGAACGTCAGCAGGTACAGGACAGAGTGAACGAACTTCTTACAGCACAAGGTATGTACGAAATTACACATACACATTTACAAGTCCGTCAATATTCGATAAACTGAATATTCCGAAAGACAGTGAAATGAGAAATGTTGTAAAAATTACAAATCCGCTTGGCGAGGACACATCAGTAATGCGTACAACTACTATCGCAAGTATGATGGATATATTGTCAAGAAACTATAATTACAGAAATCCGTCTGCTAAGTTGTTTGAAATAGGAAAGATATTTATTCCGACAACTGACGGTGAACTTCCGAACGAACCTGTTAAAATTACAATGGGTATGTACGGTGATAACGTAGATTTCTATGACATTAAGGGCATATGCGAAACAATGTTTGCACAACTTAATGTAAAGAATGTTAAGTATGAGGCCGTAACAGATAACCCGACATTCCATCCGGGAAGATGTGCAAAGATAAGTGCCGGCAATAAGGTAATCGGTATAATCGGTGAAATTCACCCTGCAGTAAGCAGAAAATACGGAATTGAAACTCCTGTATATATCGCCGAATTGGATTTTGAGAATGTATTCATTAATATTAAGACTGATATTAAGTTTAAGGAACTTCCTAAGTATCCTGCCGTAACTCGTGATATAGCAATGCTTGTTGATAAGACAGTTCCTGTTGCGGATATTGAAAATGTAATCAAAAAGGCATCGGGTAAAATGCTTGAAAGCTTGCAGTTGTTTGATGTTTACGAGGGTAAACAGATACCTGAGGGCAAAAAGAGCGTTGCATACAGTGCTATATACAGAAGCGCAGACAGAAGTTTGACAGGTGATGAAGTACAGAAAGTATTTGATAAGGTTGTTAAAAATCTTGAAAATCAAATCGGTGCTCAATTAAGATAAGATATAAAACTGCATTTTGATTTTATTCAAAATGCAGTTTTTGTTATTTTGTAGACAAAACCGTTATGGTTTTGTCTGCTTTGTTTTTTGGAGTATGAGGTGCTAACCTCATTGGAAATCATTCTGACGACATGTGCGGCAGAAATGGCTTAAAATCTAAAGTTTCGACTGTGGAGGAACTTAGATTTTTTCACAAAAAATACTCAAAAATTACATCGCAAGATGTGATTTTTGGGCTGGCGACATTATGTCGACAGCCTCTGTATTAGATATTAGTGATGTCTTTGTCAAGGTCGGCAAGTTCGGATGCTTTCGGAATGTTGACAAGACCGATTGTTTTTAAGTGTTCGATTTCTTTTGAATTTTGCGATTTGACACTTGAATCGTGTTTTGGCATTTCAACGTTAATCATATCTTTTTTGATTAAGTCTGCTATTGGCTGAACGTTGTTTTTAATCATTTCGTTTGCAACAAATCGTGCAACGATGTTGCCGCCGATGTCGTTTGTGTGGGTGTAGTCACGGTCAGTGCCGTTGCCCCAGAAATAATCCCAAGCTTTTACCGCTCCTGCTGCCTCAAAAAATTCTGTTGTGCGTGACCACAAGTCGATAAACGGTACATTCATTTCGTCACATACGTTTTTAACTGCTGTTCTGTAATCACCGAGCAAGTTAAGAAGTGTTCCGTCCTCTTGGAATATAATTCTGTTGATTGGTGAACATATTATCGGATTTGCACCTTTTTCGCGGACAAAATTTACAAAATATTTCAAGTTCTCCGTGTATCCGCCGAACGCGTCAAGAGTATCTATTTTTTGGTCGTTGTGACCGAACTCAATAATCAGGAAATCACCCTTTTTGATTTTGTCTTTGAATGCAGTGAAATTCACATTTTTAAAATCTTCAGTTGTAGAACCTGATTGAGCGTGGTTTTCAACCGCAATGCCCGTGTTTAAAAATTGCGGAAACATTTGACCCCAGCCGCAGTATGTAGAGGTGGCGTTGTACGGATATTCGGCAGGTTGGTCTGTGACAGTTGAGTCACCGGCAATGTAAACTGTCGGAATATTGACAGGCGATACTGCGGAAAGTGCGGTAAAGTCACCGTCGCACATAATATCAATTTCAACTCCGTTTACGTTTGTGTAATCTTCGTTGTTTTTGTGGTAGTCACATACGCTGACGTTGAAAGTAATGTCTGTGCTTTCTCCTTTGCCAAGATTTATATCCTGTGCCATAAAACGGCGTGACTGCGAAAGTATTGAGAAAACAATATCTTCGTGTGCGGTAACCGTGACCGTTACTTCATAAGTGCGTTGGGTACGGATGTTGAAATATGCAGTGGTTCTTTTTTCGTAATTCATTTGTGAATTTCCTTTCTTTAATTTAATGTGTTTTTATTTTTCCTTTTAAATATGCGTCAACAAGCGCTTTTAAGTCGGTGATTTTTTTTGATAACGATTTTACCTGCGTCAGTGTCCTCGACAAGTAAACGATTCGGAGCAAGTTCAACAACGTCAAGTGTTGAGTGAATGTCTTTTTCTTCTTTTATGGCACTTTCGATAGATTCAAATGCGTCATGCGCACTTAAAAGCAAACCGTGTGAATTGAACAGCAATGTGTAACCCGCAAGACCCGTAACTTTCTGATATGCCTTTGAAAGACCGCCGTCTATAACTAAAAGTTTGCCGTTTGATTTAATCGGGCTTTCGCCTTTTTTTATTTTTACGGGAACGTGACCGTTTATAATATGAGAAAAATTATTCGGGTCAATTCCGAATTCACATAAAATTTTGTTGCATACGCTCGGTTTTTCGATAAGGTGATAATATTCGTCTTTAATTTCTACCCATGTACTTTCATCATCAATGAAATATCGTTCAAACGAAGTCATTTTATTTTTGCCGTAAACAGGGGAGTAGCAACCGCACCATAAAAACCACAGAAAATCTTTGCCGTAATCTTTTTCTTTAGAACCGTTTTTGGCAAAATAACCGTCACGTGCAAGCTGTTCGGCTTTGTCCATGAGCGATTTGCCGCTTACCGTTTCACCGAAAAGTGTAACTTCCGTAAAAGTACCGTCACTGTTCATCGGTATACAGCCGTGATACAACAAATTGTTGTTGAATGTCAGATATATACTGCCTTTTTCGTATAAGAATTTGACGTGATTTTGAAGTTTTTTCACTGCGTAAAAACGATGAACGCAATAAATTCATAAGCTCTTTTTCGGCGTCTGTAAGTTCAAACGGATTTTCGGGATTGATTGTAGGGAAGTTGGTATCTTTTAATTTGTATTCTTTGCCCTCAAGCATAATTGTTCCGTTTTCGTAATTGATTTTGTCAAGCATAAGGTGGTTGTCCATATTAAATTCAGGGTGACGTTTTATAATTTGTCCTTCTAACTTAAACTGAATTACAGATATAGCTTTATGTACCTTTGCCCAAAAGTTCTCGTCATGCTGAGAAATATAAACCATATTCGGATTTCGCGGTATAAAGCATTCACAAGGATCGTCCGCATAAGTTTCAAGTGCAAATACTGTAAGCGGACGCATATTAATTCCGTAACCGTCCTCAAGACAGTCAAAGTTTGAATACTTAGTGGAAATAGCAAGCACATTTGCAATACAAGCCAAACTGCCCGCAGCGGCACCCATCCACTGAACATCATGGTTGCCCCATTGAATATCGACACTGTGGTACTTCGTCAGTGTGTCAAGAATTATATCGGCTCGCGGACCACGGTCAAAAATATCGCCTATAATATGCAGACGACCGATTGCAAGCGTTTGGATAAGCGTTGAAATTTCCACAATAAAATCATCGGCTTGTCCGAGTTCAACGATTGTTGAAATAGATTCGTTATAATATGATTCCTTGTCCGAGCCGTAATCGGTATTTGCGTGTATAAGTTCGTCTATCGTACTGCCGAAAGCCTCCGGCAAAAATTCTCTGATTTTTGCACGTGTGTATTTTGATGCAACAACGCGACATATTTCTATAAGGCGATATAAAGTGATTTTGTACCAATCGTTAATATCGTCCACTTCGTCCTTTATATATTCAAGCTTTTGCTCCGGATAATAAATAAGAGTGGCGAGAACTTGTCTGTCACGTTCGGACAACGTACGACCGTAAATTTGCGTAATCTTGTCCTTGATTACACCGGAGGCATTTTTTTAATATGTGCAAAAAAGATTCGTATTCACCGTGAATATCACTCATAAAATGCTCTGTAAGTTTCGGCAGTTTTTGCCTTGACTGCAATCGAATAATTTCGGTTGACGCGGCTTTAACTGTCGGATACTGCTGTGAAAGCAGTGTCAGATAATCAATATCGTAGCTCATAACATCCGTTCCTTTCTGATAATATAATATGTAAATTTAGGTGGTATATTACACAAAAAATCCGCTCACAAATGCAATTACAACAGACGTAACAGCGGCAGCCATAAGCCCCTTGTCGAAAAAGGCCATAAGCATAGCACCGACCAAACCGAGCGAGGCGGAGAAAACCGAGCCTGTCGAGAAAAATATAGCCGGAAACGTCATAGCACCGAGTACGGCATACGGTATGTAATATAAAAACGATTTAAGCCATTTTGATTTTATTTCTTTTCTGAAAAGCGTTATAGGCAACGCACGAATTATGTACGTCACTATTGCCATAACTGCCATTAAAGCAATCATTTTCATTTTTCGCCCTCCTCATTATGCGGAAAGAACGTCGCACCGAATGCCGACGCCAACACTGCCGTTATGATAACAGCCCAGCCCGATGATATAAAAGAAAGTGCGAAATACAGAACACAACTCAATATAACTGCGGCGATAAGTACAAAAAGTACGTTTTTATCTCTCCTTGACGCAGGGATAATTATTGCGATAAACATTGCGTATAATGTTATTCCCATTGCGTCCGCAAGTGATGTCGGCAGCAGATTGTTTATAAAAGCACCGAGCACTGTGCCGAGTGTCCAGCCGATGTACGGTATTGCAATCAGTCCGAGCATAAAAGGAAATGTAATGGCAATCGGTGTTGTTGACGCAACGGCGAATACTTCGTCGGTTATGCCGAATGCTGTTATAAGCCGTTTTGCAAGCGACATTTTACCGATTTTTGCGACAGGGAAAGCGACATAAGCATATATCGAAGATTTATCACAAATGTCGTAATTGCCATTTCCCACATACCGCCGGCGGCGGAAATTATGTTCATACCGGCAAATTGTCCGGCAGAAGTAAGGTTAGTCATTGAAATTACTATTGCCGCCCAAGCGGGTATTCCGTTTTGTACGGCAAGCATACCGAATGAAAATGAAACGGGTATGTATCCGAGTGCAATAGGCATACCGAGCCTTGCACCTTTTAAAAATTGCGTTGCTTTACTCAAAATATTTTATCACTCCGAATTGTTTTATTACTTATTATTATAAGGGAAAAACGATATAAAATCAATATCTTATACAAATATAGGTAACAAATAATGTTTAAAAATCAGTGATAATATTTTAGTCGTAGAAATACTCTTGAAAAAAAATAGTAAATGATGTATAATATAGCTATCATGTTGTATTATGCGATGGTTTGTCGTGTAAAAATCAGAAAGAGAGGGAGAAAGCACATGAGTAACAAAAAGAAAATATTGTCATTGGCAATCGCAGTGTCAATGATAACTTCTGCATTTACGAGCTTTGCGGCTCCTGTAAATTCAAAAGACAGTTTGTTCGATGTTTTTGACAGCGGAATAACTATGTTTGACGCAGAAAATGCGGGAGAGTCAACTGCTTCAACAACAGCACCGACTGCAACAGCAGAAGCAACAGAGGCTACAACAGTGCCGACTGCAACAGCGGAAGCAACAGAGGCTACAACAGCACCTACTGCAACAGCAGAAGCAGCAGAGGCTACAACAGCACCTACTGCAACAGCAGAAGCAGCAGAGGCTACAACAGCGCCTACAGAGGCACCGACAGCTGCTCCTACAGTTGACCCGTCATGGGACGGCAGTGTGGACATCAGCGAAAACTTTGACGGTGAAAGTGCTGTTGACGGTAACGGTTACAAATGGGATGTAGTTATCGGAAATGACTGGGGAGGTACAAACAAAGCACTATCTCTTACTGCTAATGACGGAAAGAGCATTCTTAAAGTTCCGAACGGAATGGGTAGTAAAACAAAAGATGTTAAAATGACATTTAAAGCAGGTTCGGTTAAGAGCTTTATGCAAAATACAGCAACTTGGGACATGGTATTTAAGTCAACTGACGGCACAGAATTGTTCAAATTCAGAGTCACAAGCGGTGGCAGTGATTGGGCAAGAAGAATAGCACTTGTAGTAGGTGATGAAGTTAAAGATGCAAGCTATTCGGCATTTTCAGACAGTAAATATACAGACATCAGCGCATATGTGACATTTAATGAAAATGGCGGAGAAGTTACATTGGGTAATACAACAGCTGAATTTGCCTCAGGCAGTAATATCGGCGAAATTGCTATTGAATATGATCAGAAAAAAGATTGGGACAGACCTTTCTTTATTGATGACTTTACAGCAAAAACAGTTGACAGAGAAAAGGTTACATTTAATGTAAAATCAAACAAAGACGGTGAATCGGTTGAAGGTGCAACTCTTGCAATCGGCAATGATACATATACTGTTCCTGCGAACGGTAAAGTAGAGGCATATTATCTTCCGGGTACATATGATTATACATTAAAACTTGCAAAGCACAAGGCTTTGACAGGCAAAGTGACTGTGGCAAAATCAGGCGAAACAAAAAGTGTTTATAAATTTGAAAATATTGCGTCAGATGTAAACAAAGCAACTCTTGTACACGCTTATTACAAGGCTGACAAGACTCTTGACAGCGTCACAACAACAGATGTAGATATTCAAAACGGTACATACACTGTTGATCCGGTTGAAAAAACAGGTTGCACAGAAAAGTATATGCTTTGGGATTCTACTCAAGGAATGAAACCTGTTTCAACTGCTAAATTGGAAACTACGGAAGTTACTAATGATAAAGATTTAGTTCTTGAATATGTTGGCGAAGCAGTTGCAACAAAAGCAGAATTAGGCGGAGGAGAAGATTATATCTATCTTCCTACAAGCGGAACCGCAACTTCAAAAGCATTCACTGCAACAATATATGATAATGCAGGTCTTGTAATGGATAACGCAGAAGTTGAATGGTCACTTCCTGGTCAGCCTGATACAATTTCAATCGGCAATGACGGCGTTATTACACTTACATCTCAATATCCGCTTACAGACGATAACGGTGTTGATGTAGTTGTAAGAGCAACTGTTAAGGGTACAAAAGTAACAGCTGAAAAAACAATTCATATTCATAACACAGCAAGAGCAACAACATGGGATATTGCCGGCCCGGCAGTTATAAAAGACGGAACGGCGGCAACATATTCTGTTGCAAATGTAAAAGACCAATACGGCAATGACTTCACAGGTGAAAATACATATACATTGACATCTGATGACGCAAAGGCAGCAATAGAAGGATTGTCAATTACACCAAACGTTGGTACATCACGTACACAGAAAGTTAAGCTTACAGTAGCATCTGCGTCAAATCCTGCAATCAGCGTAGAAAGAACAGTTACTGTATACGGATACGATTTCTATGAACCGGGTACAGGTGAAGCAACATACGGTACACCGAGAATGGAAACAGTAACGGTGTTAATTCAATAGTATGGCCGGCAAGTGTGGGCGGAAAGGCAACAACAGAAATTACATTGCCTACACCGGTTGAACTAAAAGCAGGCAGTGCAAAGATGATTACGTTCGATAATATTATGACTGTAAAGAACATCAGTGCACAAGAAAGAAGCTTGAAGTTCCTAAACTCAGAAGGAACAGCGGTAATTGATATTGACTTTGCCGGTTCAAGCGTTGTCAAAGATTACTCTGTTGTAGATAAGGCATATACAGGTACTGAAATAGGTAAGATGGGTGAACTTGGTGAAAAATCAAGTGCTACATTTGTTCTAAAGACAGATGCATCAGGCGTTACATCAGCAATTCTAAGCTACAACGGTACTACTTTGGCAGAATATGAAGTAGGTACAGTTAATGATATTGCTAAGATTGTAATGACAGGCGGTGCAGGTGTTCCGAACGAAAGATTGTGTACACTTACAAATCTTGTTATTTCAGATTCTGATGTAGCAGAAGTTGAAATTGTCGGTGACAGTCAACTTGCTAAGGTTTCGGGTACTACAGCAACAAAGACATTTAAGGGTTCAATCTTCTCACTTTCAGAAGGTGAAACATATACTTGGTCAGTAGCAGACGCAAGCGGTAGTCCGATTGACGGTGTAACAATCGACCAAAAGGGTGTCCTTTCAGTTGCAGATACAGTTGCGGCAGATACAGTTGCAGTTGTTTCTTATACAAGCAGTCTAAGCACAACAGAAACACCTAAGAAAGCAACTCATGAAGTTACAATTAAGGATTTTGCAGAAGTAAAATCATTTGATATTGAAGGCCCGGTAGCAGTCAATGCCGGTGACAAAGTAACATATCAAGCAAAGAATATCATTGACCAATACGGTGACGAATCACCGATGGCTGTTACATATGCTATAACAGACGGCAGTGATATTGCAACAATAGATTCAGCTACAGGTGTTGTAACAACAACAGGTAAACTTGGCAGCTACACAGTTTCAGTTACAGTAGGTAACCCTGGTAAGACAAAGACAGAAACTAAGACTGCAACAGTTGCTAAGTACAGTGAATCGGGCGAGGCAACAGGCAATGTTGAAGTTGATGTAACAAAGCTTGCAAATTATGCGGCAGATACACAGTATCGTGTAACAACAGCAACAGCTGACGGCGTACTTGTTAATCAAACAGAAACAAAGTCAACAGACGGTAAAGTAACTGTTGATATGACAGGTGCTGCTAAGTATGAAGTATCTCCGATTTATTCATACACAAGTGTTGGTAATGTAGCGGCAGGTAAGACAATTCCTCTATGCGACGGTTTGTATGACTTTACATTTAAGAAGTCAAACGGTACAAGAGCCGATATATTCGTAAACGGTAATATGGTAGGTCAGAACGTTGACCAATACGGTAAGGGCAGAGCAACTTCGGGTTCTACTTACACAGCTACGGACGTAAGGTTGAAAGCGGCAGTGCGGTTGTAACAATGAAGGATAATGATTCAAATATGGATTCAATCGTTGTTAAGAAAGCACCTTCAATTATTCCGAGAAAGACTCATGTATATATCTTGGGTGACTCACTTGTATCAAACTACTACGGCACATTTGCCGACGAAGACGGTGACGGTATTCCGACAGCCGGTGACGCTCAGACAGGTTGGGGTCAAGTTATGGATAAGTTCATCTCATCAGACTTGAATGTAACTAACCTTGCAGAAAGCGGTAACTATGCAACAGGCTTGCAGGCAAGCACATTCCCTGGTGTATTGGCTAATGCAAAAGCCGGTGACTACATGATTATGGAATGTGGTTACAATGATGCAAACTACAGTAGTGAGGCTAAGATGGCAACTGCTCTTGAAGAAATTGTAGACGATTGTGAAAAAGCAGGTATCACATTGATTTTGTCAACACCAAACTTTGGTGCGGCTCGTGGTGATACAAATAAGGCAGACGTTAAGTTCGGTCCTAAGATTCTTGAAGTAGCTAAGGAAAAAGGCGTTTTAGGTGTAAACCTTTCAGGTCTTGGATATGCTGATTACACAGCATCAGGCTCAAATAAGGAATACTGGTCAAAGAACTTCAATGTTTACTTTAGCGGAGCACAGCAAGACGATCTTCACCTTTCATATTTCGGTGCTATGAAGAATGCGTCACTTGTTGCACAGGCAATCTATGATGCACAAAATGATACTGAAAATGCTGAATTGGCAGAAACACTAAAGGGCTTGAAGATTAATACACAAGCTTATCAAATGAAAGATTCAGAAGGTCAAACAGTAACACTTCAAGTTAAATAATCTTGAACAAATTAAAATACACACTCTGCGGAGTGTGTATTTTTTTTGAAAAAAATTACCGCCGATCAGTTAAAACTGTCGGCGGTAAATTTTTTATGTATTCAATTTTTATCGATTTCCCGTAATGTCAAAATTCTGCATAACTTCTTTACGTTTTTCGATTGCGTATTGAGTGTAGTATTTGTGAGTTACTTCAATATTTTTGTGTCCCATAAGCTCCGCAACCATTTTTATATCAATGCCGTCAGCGATAAGATTACAGGCGAATGTACGTCTTAATGCGTGCGGACGTGCCTTGTCGGGGTCGTATATACCGACAGTCGCACAATATTTTTTCAGTACCTTTTCAACACCTTGTGCGGTCATTCGTGTTCCGAGTCGGCTGATAAAAAAGTGCGTCGTCTTTTGCTTTTTTGTTTTCAACACGTTCCTGCATATATGTAAACAATTCGTTTTCCACTTGGACAGGCATAAATATTTCCTGTTCGTCACCGCCCTTACGGGTGACAACGAATGACGAGGTATCAAAGCACACGTCACGGATATCAAGGTTGATAAGTTCACTCACACGACAGCCTGTACCGAGATATGCGGTAAAAAGTGCAATATCACGTTTTTTTCTGTTCTTGTATTCCGTAAGGTCACGACCTGTATAATATTTTTCACCGTTATATATCACGTCAAGAAGGTTGACGGTTTCTTGTGATGTAAGCGGACGTTTCATTTTTGATGCAGTTTTTTAAAATCTAACTTATCCGTTACGTTTTGAGAAATCAAGTCGTTTTTGTAAAGATACGAAAACAGTCCGCGTATTCCCGAAAGTTTACGGTTTATGCCGTAAGCACTGTTGCGGCGGATTCGTTTAATGTGTTTTCCGTCAATCGAAACGGTGTCGGTTTCGTATTCTTTTAGATATGCCGTAAAAGCGTTTAAATCACGGAGCGTAACTTTCTCCATATCGGCTACCGTGAAATCTTCAATTTTTTCTATATAACTGAAATTGAATTTTTGCAGATATTCCAAAAATGTTTTTATATCTATACTGTAACCGATTTGTGTATTAATGCTTTCGCCGTTATACGCAATTTCGATATAGTCAAAAACAAAATCCGGCATACCCGAAAGAAAATTCATTAATTTTGAATGTTTGCTCATAATATATAACCTCTGATTTATCTCCTAAAATATTCAAAAAATTACATCGCAAGATGTGATTTTTGGAGCCACGAAAGGCTCCTTTTTATTATATAATTTATTTTAAGTCAATGCAAGTGCCTTTTTTTCAAAATGGTATTTACTATTTTTGAATTTTATAGTACAATAAAGATATATAGATATTTTGGATTATTTTGAATTGAAAGGAATGAATAGAGCGATGGTACTTAAAACAAGTGGTGATTTAGGCGAGGTAACCATTTCAAACAACGTTATCTCTGAAATTGCGGGTGCGGTTGCGACAAAGTGTTACGGCGTTGTCGGAATGGCATCGAGAAATAAAAAAGACGGAATTGTGAACCTCCTAAAGCCTGACAGTATGACTAAAGGTATCAGCATAACAGTTGAAGAAGGCGGAGTTATCGTAGAAATACATCTTATCGTTGAGTACGGCATAAATATTAATACAATATGTAAAAGTATTGTGAACAGAGTCAGATATACTATCGAAAATACAGTTGGAATTAAAGTGAACAGAATTAATGTTCGTG
>ENA-OQCN01000739-OQCN01000739.1-human-gut-metagenome-genome-assembly--contig:-NODE-739-length-17152-cov-4.021498_pt1 | contig 17152 bp, 20 predicted proteins | sample MGYA00242497_ERZ504576 | MGnify/ENA primary metagenome ERZ504576 (study PRJEB26092, sample SAMD00036296) | human gut metagenome | host: Homo sapiens | study: EMG produced TPA metagenomics assembly of... | reverse complement strand
GCTGCCGAAAAAGTCGCCGGGGCCGCGGGTCTCAAGGTCGAACTGCGCCACGCAAAGCCGTCCGAGGTGGAGCAGAGGAACTTGAGCCGCTTCTGGACGCTCTCGGCGGTGTTGTCGCTGACAAGGAAGCACCAGCTCTCGGCGGCACCCCGGCCCACGCGGCCCCGCAGCTGGTGCAGGGCACTCAGGCCGTAGCGCTCGGCATTCTCGATGACCATGACGGTGGCGTTGGGTACATCCACGCCCACCTCGATGACGGTGGTGGATACCAGGGCATCCAGCCGGCCGGCTTTGAAATCGTCCATTACGGCGGCTTTTTCCTTTGGCTTGAGCTTACCGTGCATCAGGCCGACCCGGCGGTCGGGGAGAAGGACTTTGGCAATGTCCTCATAGTAACTCTTTACGGCGTTCAGCCGCCATCCGGCGTGTCTTCTATGGCAGGGCAGACGATATATATCTGCCGTCCGGCTCCAATCTCCCGGTCGAGAAAGCCGTAGAGATCCCGCCGCTTTTTTCCGGTGATACACCGGGTCTTGACGGGCTTGCGGCCCGGGGGCAGCTCATCGAGGATGGAAATGTCCAGATCACCGTAGATCAGCAGGCCCAGTGTGCGTGGAATGGGCGTGGCGCTCATCACCAGCAGATGGGGGTTCGCGGCCTTTTCGGCCAGCATCCCGCGCTGGCGTACGCCGAAGCGATGCTGCTCGTCCACTACAGCCAGACCCAGCCGGGCAAACTCCACGCCCTCGCTCAGGATGGCGTGGGTGCCCACCACAAGGTCGGCTTCGTCACTGCGGATGGCGGCCAGCGTGGTGCGGCGGGCGGCGGCCTTCATGCCGCCGGTCAGCAGGGCCACACGCATCCCGAAGGGGGCCAGCATCCGGTTCAGATTCTCTGCGTGCTGGGCGGCAAGGATCTCGGTGGGGGCCAGCAGGGCCGCCTGATATCCGCTGCGGATGCAGGCCCAGATGGCGGCGGCGGCAACCAGCGTTTTGCCGCTGCCCACATCGCCCTGCAAAAGGCGGTTCATGGAGGTGCTGCCGGACAGATCGGTCAGAATTTCGTCTACGGCCCGGCGCTGGGCACCGGTGGGGGAGAAGGGGAGCGATGCCCAGAAGGGGGCCGGATCGAGCCGCTGCATGGGTGCACCGGTGGAGGCGCTGCCCCGGTTCTTCATCCGCCCAATGCCCAACTGGAGCACCAGCAGCTCCTCGTAGATGAGCCGCCGCCGGGCTGCAAAAGCCTCCTCTTCCGTGGCAGGGCAGTGGATGGCCCGCACAGCATCGGCCTTGGAGAGCAGGCGGTATTTTTTCAGCATCTCCTCTGGCAGCGGGTCGGGCAGGAGTTCCGCATGGGGGAGCAGCTGCCGGATGCATTTTGCGATCACGGTGCTGGAAAGCCCCTCGGTCTGGGGGTAAACGGCCTCGAAGGGAGCGGCGGTGATCTGTGTCGCTGTGCGCACCTGCGGGTTGACCATCTGACGGCGAAGCATTCCGCCGGTCACGATGCCCTCAAAATAGTATTCCTGCCCCAGCTCCAGCTTCTGGGCGGCATAGGGATTATTGAACCATGTGATCTCCAGACTGGACACATCGTCCCCGGCAGTGATGCGCTCCATCCGCCGCCCGCCCGGCAGGATACGCCCGCCGGGTTTGGCGAACACCTCGGCCCTGACGACGCACTCCACATCGGTGGGCGCTTCGGCGATGGAATAGGGTTTGGTGAAGTCGATATATCTGCGCGGGTAGTGGCACAGCAGGTCGGCCAGCGTCACGATGCCCAGCTTCTCGAACCGCTCAGCGTCTTGGGGCCAACGCCCTTCAGGTAGCGCACCGGCGTATCCGGGGTGAGGGTGGTATGGTTTTCGGCGGGCATGGGCGTGTCAGCTCCTTTCCTGGATGCAATATAGCCATTGTAACACGGAGCGGCAGCGGATGCAAATGGCCCAAAAAGGAAAAACCGGCAGGACCTTTGCCTTTGGGCAGGAACTGTGGTACACTCGGAAGAAAAAGAGGGGAGAATATTTATGGAGATCCGTAAGGGGACCTTAAAGGACTTGGAGGCCATTGCAGCGGTGGAGGCGGCCTGCTTCCCGGCGGCAGAGGCGGCTACGGCAGAGGAGTTTGCCGAGCGGCTGCAGCAGTACGGCGATCATTTTTGGCTGCTGTGGGAGGGGGAAAGGCTGCTGGCCTTTGTGGACGGCTTTTGCACCGACTGGCCGGACCTGACCGATGAGATGTACGCCGACGCCTCCCTCCACCGGGAGAATGGTGCCTGGCAGATGATCTTTGGGGTAAACACCATCCCGGCCTGCCGCAGACAGGGGTACGCCGGGCAGCTGCTGCAGCAGGCCATTGCCGACGCCCGGGCCCAAGGCCGGAAGGGGCTGGTACTGACCTGCAAGGAGGCCCTGGTGCACTACTATGCAAAGTTCGGCTTTGTGAACGAGGGCGTTCCGGCTCCACCCACGGGGGCGTGGTGTGGTACCAGATGCGGCTGAAGTTCTGAGGGGGACGATCTGGAATGGCCTACGCCTTGCTCCGGCCGTATTCAGCGGAAGAATAATTTTTAAGAGAGCAATGCCGGAGCGTCTGCGGAAGCTCCGGCATTGCATTTTCACTGGAGGGGGCGTAAAGGTAGACGGCATTTGCAGTGCCGCTTTCTGCGAAAGTGCGGCACTGCGGCAGACTTTTCGGCTTAACTGCAAAGTGACCGGTTTCGCCAGAGGCTCTCCCTTTGAGGAAAGACTTCCCCCGCTCCGGGGGAGTCTGTCACCGTAGGTGACGGAGAGGGCGAGGAGGCTGATAGGGAACAACGCAAAACAAAAAATCCCGGAAGCCGCAGCTTCCGGGAATCTTTTGGAGGTGACGACCAGATTTGAACTGGTGGATGAGGGTTTTGCAGACCCTTGCCTTACCACTTGGCCACGTCACCATATTTGGAGTGAATATTTCCACTCCATTTGGAGCGGCCGACGAGGCTCGAACTCGCTACCTCCACCTTGGCAAGGTGCGCTCTACCAGATGAGCTACGGCCGCATATTGGTGCATTTACCCTTGCACCACAGGGAAAGACGACCCGGATCGGGCTCGAACCGACGACCCCCAGCGTGACAGGCTGGTGCTCTAACCAACTGAGCTACCGGGCCATATCCGGAGTGATTATTACCACTCCGTTATGGAGCGGCCGACGAGGCTCGAACTCGCTACCTCCACCTTGGCAAGGTGGCGCTCTACCAGATGAGCTACGGCCGCATATCAGAGGAACAGGAGTAATTCTTGTTCTTCTGAAAGGTGGTGCCTCCGATCGGAATCGAACCAATGACACGGGGATTTTCAGTCCCCTGCTCTACCGACTGAGCTACAGAGGCGCACCGGACGATGATTATTATACCTGAAATTTTGATTTTGTAAAGGGGTAAATTCAAAATTTTGAAAAAAACTGAAACTTTTTTCGTTTTATGCGTTTCAACGCGCAAAATAAGAATGACTTTCTGGGCTTTTTTCTGCTGGATCGGGAGGACAAGAAATCTACCCGAAGAAATTGACAAGTAATACAACCTATGGTTTAATAAAAGAAAAGAACACCGACGCTTTTGCTCTTTACACATCGCTTATACTTATTATAAGGGAAAGAGCAAAGGCGTTTTGATTTGACGACCTGCTCATTACAAGAGAACAGGCCCGGAGGACAGCATGGCAAGAAAACAGGAATATGGCAACGAAAGCATTACTTCGCTGAAGGGTGCGACCGTGTGCGCAAGCGCCCGGCCGTCATCTTTGGCTCAGACGGCGTGGAAGGCTGCGCCCACTCTATTTTTGAGATCGTCTCCAACTCCATTGATGAAGCCCGTGATGGCCACGGCGATACCATCAATGTGACCCGCTGCAAGGACGGCAGCGTGATCGTGGAGGATTTTGGCCGCGGTATGCCCGTGGACTGGAACAACGGCGAGGGCCGCTACAACTGGGAGCTGCTGTTCTGTGAGATGTACGCGGGCGGCAAATACGGTGAGGGCGAGGATAACTACGAGTTCAGCCTGGGCCTCAACGGTCTGGGCCTGTGCGCCACCCAGTACGCTTCTGCCTGGATGACCGCCGATATCTACCGCGACGGCTTTCATTACCACCTCGACTTCAAAAAGGGTGAGAACGTGGGCGGCCTGCAGAAGGAGCCCTACAAGGGCCGCCGTACCGGCAGCATCATCCACTGGAAGCCCGACGATGAGGTGTTTACGGACATTGACGTGCCCGGCAGCTACTATAAGGATGTGCTGCGCCGTCAGGCCGTGGTCAACGCGGGCCTGACCCTGAACTTTACGGACGAAAAGGAGAAAGACCCCGCCACCGGCAAGCCCTGGAAGGAGAGCTGGTGCTACCAGAACGGCATCGCCGACTATGTGCAGGAGGTGGCAGGAGAGGATACCCTGACCCCGGTGTTCAGCTGCGAAAGCGAGGCCTCCGGGCGAGACCGTGAGGATCAGCCGGATTATAAGGTGCGGATGAGCGCTGCCTTCTGCTTCTCCAATAAGGTGCAGCTGCTGGAATACTATCATAACTCCTCCTGGCTGGAACACGGCGGCAGCCCCGAGCACGCCGTCCGCACAGCCTTTGTCTACCAGATCAACAAATACCTGAAGGACAAGAACCTCTATAAGAAGGGCGAGAGCGCCATCAGCTTCCAGGATGTGCAGGACTGCCTGGTCTACGTCTCGTCCAGCTTCTCCACCCGTACCAGCTACGAGAACCAGACCAAGAAGGCCATCACGAACAAGTTCGTCTCGCAGGCCATGACTGATTTCCTCAAGCATTACCTGGAGGTCTACTTCCTTGAAAAGCCGGAGGAGGCCCAGAAGATCTGCCAGCAGGTGCTGGTGAACAAGCAGAGCCGCGAGCACGCCGAAAAGACCCGCCAGAGCATCAAAAAGACGCTCTCCACCCAAATCGATCTGGCCAACCGGGTGCAAAAGTTCGTGGACTGCCGCACCAAGGATGCTTCCCGCCGGGAGCTCTACATCGTGGAGGGCGATTCCGCTATGGGCGCGGTCAAGCAGAGCCGCGACAGTGAATATCAGGCCATCATGCCATCCGCGGCAAGATCCTGAACTGCCTGAAGGCCGATTATGCCCGCATCTTCAAGTCTGATGTCATCGTGGATCTGATCAAGGTCATGGGCTGCGGCGTGGAGCTGGGCGGAAAGCACAACAAGGAGCTTGCCACCTTCAACATCGACAACCTGCGGTACAACAAGATCGTCATCTGTACCGATGCCGACGTGGACGGCTACCAGATCCGCACGCTGGTGCTGACCATGCTCTACCGGCTGACCCCCACCCTGATCAATGAGGGTTATGTCTATATCGCAGAATCGCCGCTGTATGAGATCACCACAAAGGATCACACCTATTTTGCCTATACCGAGCCGGAAAAGGCAGCGTTCCTGAAGGAGATCGGCGACAAAAAGTATACCATCCAGCGCTCCAAAGGTCTGGGTGAAAACGACCCCGAGATGATGTGGCTGACCACCATGAACCCCGAGAGCCGCCGCCTGATCAAGGTGCTGCCCACGGACGTGGAGGAAACGGCCCGGGTGTTTGACCTGCTGCTGGGAGATAACCTGGCCGGACGCAAGGAGCATATTGCACAACACGGCGCAGAATATCTGGATGATCTGGATGTGAGCTGACGAGATAAACCCCTCCGTCAATGCTTTGCATTGCCACCTCCCCTAGTAGGGGAGGCCCTGGCGTTGCGGAACGCCCTGCGAGTTCCCCTCTATGCCAAGGGCCCCACTATTAGGGGGGCTGTCGAGCGTATGCGAGCTGAGGGGTTGGATCCGGGATATAGATGCTGATATAGAGGAGCAAAAATGGCAAAACGAACAACCAAAAAAACGACCAAGCCTGTCCGCCCGCAGCTGGGCGACGGCGTTGAGATCCTGAACGCGGGCAGTGTGCTGGAAGATCCCATTACCAGCACGCTGGAGACCAACTATATGCCCTACGCAATGAGCGTTATCGTTTCCCGTGCTCTGCCCGAGATCGATGGCTTCAAGCCCGCCCACCGCAAGCTGCTGTACACCATGTACGGGATGGGCCTGCTGAAGGGTGCCCGCACCAAGTCGGCCAACATCGTGGGCAGCACCATGCACCTGAACCCCCACGGTGATGCCGCCATCTACGATACCATGGTGCGCATGGGCCGGGGCAACGAGAGCCTGCTGGTGCCCTTTGTGGACAGCAAGGGCAATTTTGGCAAGGCGTACAGCCGGGATATGTCCTGCGCCGCTGCCCGTTATACCGAGGCCAAGCTCGAGGGTGTCTGCGAGGAACTGTTCCGGGATATCGATAAGGAGACCGTGGACTTTGTGCCCAACTACGACGGCACCACCACCGAGCCGACCCTGCTGCCCGTGACCTTCCCCACCATTCTGGCCAACAATACCCTGGGCATTGCAGTCGGCATGGCCTGCAACATCTGCTCCTTCAATCTGGCAGAGCTGTGCGCCACCACCGTGGCCCTGATGAAAGATCCCAAACACGATATCTCCACCACCATGCCCGCCCCGGATTTCGTGGGCGGCGGCCAGATCCTGTACGATGAGGCCCAGATGCGGGAGGTCTATGAGAATGGCCGGGGCAGCATCAAGGTGCGTGCCCGGTACAATGTGGTGCCCGGCGAGAATATGCTGGAGATCACGCAGATCCCGCCCACCACCACTGTGGAAGCCATCATGGACAAGATCGCCGAACTGGTCAAGGCGGGCAAGATCAAAGAGATCAGCGATATGCGGGATGAGACCGACCTGAACGGCCTCAAGCTGACCCTTGACCTCAAGCGCGGCGTGGACCCGGAAAAGCTGATGGCCAAGCTCTACAAGACCACCCCGCTGGAGGACAGCTTCAGCTGCAATTTCAACGTGCTGGTGTCCGGTCAGCCCCGGGTCATGGGTGTGCGGGAGATCCTGCAGGAGTGGACCGCTTTCCGGATGGAGTGTGTCCGCCGCCGCACCTACTACGATCTCCACGGCAAGGAAAAGCGGCTCCACCTGCTCAAGGGCCTTGCCGCCATCCTGCTGGATATCGATAAGGCCATCCATATCATCCGCACCACCGAGGAGGAGACCGAGGTGGTGCCCAACCTGATGATCGGCTTTGGCATCGATGAGGTGCAGGCTGACTATGTGGCTGAGATCAAGCTGCGTCACCTGAACCGGGAGTATATCCTCAAGCGGACGGGTGAGATCGAGCAGCTGGAAAAGGACATTGCCGACCTGAACGATATTCTGGCAAAGCTGCCCGCATCCGTCGCATCATCATCAATGAGCTGAACGATGTGGCCAAAAAGTACGCCCAGCCCCGCCGCAGCGAGATCCTGTATGATCTGCCCGAGGAGGAGAGCGGTGCCGAAGAGGAATCCATCCCGGATTATCCCGTTACCGTGTTCTTCACCCGTGAGGCTACCTGAAAAAGATCCCGCCCCAGAGCTTGCGCACCGCCGGTGCCCACAAGCTGAAAGAGGGCGATGAGATCATCCATCAGGTGGAGACGCGGAACAACGTGGAGGCCCTCTTCTTTACCGACAAACAGCAGGTGTACAAGGTGCGCCTGAACGAGCTGGAGGACGGCAAGGTGGCCCAGATGGGCATCTACCTGCCGGGCCGTCTGGGAATGGATGAGGGCGAGAATATCCTCGCTATGGTCATCACGGGCGATTACAGCGGTTATGTCCTCTTCTTCTTTGCGGGCGGCAAGTGCGCAAAGATCCCGCTGGCCTCTTACGCCACCAAGCAGAACCGCCGCAAGCTGCTCAAGGCCTACTCCGACAAGGAGCCGCTGGCAAAGCTGCTCTTCCTGCCCGAGGACACGGAGCTGGCCATCCGCACCAGCGCAGGCCGGATGCTGCTGGTGGGCACGGCACAGATCGCTGCCAAGACCACCCGCGACAGCCAGGGTGTTGCTGTTGTGACCCTGAAAAAGAACCAGACCATTGCATCTGTCGTTCCGGCGGAAACGCTGGAGCTTGCCAACCCCCACCGCTACCGTGTCCGCAGCCTGCCCGCCACCGGCGCGCTCATCCGTGCCGAGGACGAGGGCGAGCAGCTGACAATGCTGTAAAAAACTCCCCCAGTCTCGCATTCGCTCGACAGCCCCCTCTAGGATGAGGCCTTTGGCATGGCGGGAAAGCTTTTGCTTGAATTGCAAAGTATCCGGTTTCGCCAGAGGCTCCCTCTCCGAGGGAGCTGGCACGGCGTAAGTCGTGACTGAGGGAGTTCAAGCAGTAGCGGAGACAATTTTAAATCGTTTATCCTGAAAAGAGGAAGCTGTAATGCAGAATATTGACCTGATCTGTATTGGTAAAATGAACGCAAAATATTTTGCCGAGGGCGTGGCAGAGTACCAGAAGCGTCTGGCTGCCTTTGCGGCATTCCGGATCATTGAGCTGCCGGAGGAAAAGATCGAGGAGAAAAATGCCTCCGATGCTGTGGTGAAAAAAGCACTGGAGAAGGAAGGAAAAGCCATCCTCTCCAACGTCCGCAAGGGTGCTGCCATCGTTGCCATGTGCATTGAGGCAGGCAGATATCCTCCGATGAGCTGGCGCAGTTTCTGGCCGACCGCGCAAACAGCGGGGCAGGGGATGTGGCGTTCGTCATCGGTTCCTCCACGGCCTGTCCGATGAGGTGAAAAAAGCCGCAGCCCTCAGATTCAGTATGGGCCGCATCACCATGCCCCATCAGCTGGCCCGCCTGGTGCTGACCGAACAGATCTACCGGGCCTGTACCATCAATGCCGGTATGAAGTATCATAAGTAAGAACCTCTCAGGCGCTTTGCGCCAGCTCCCCTATTTACACAGCTGCTGTCTTGCCTCTCCTGTTAGGAGAGGTGGCAATGCGAAGCATTGACGGCGAGGTTATCTTTACAAAAAGAAGAAAACATGATAAAGTAAAGATACGCGGCAGTGGGGAAAGCTGCCCGAAACAACACACACGACACGGCAAGCCAGCCGCGGACGGAAAGGATGTTATTACAATGGAACAGAGCGAAAAGACCCTTGATATGATCGTCAATCTCTGCAAGAACCGTGGTTACGTGTTCCCCGGTTCTGAGATCTATGGCGGTCTTGCCAACAGCTGGGACTACGGTCCCCTGGGCGTTGAGTTCAAGAACAACGTCAAGAAAGCATGGCTGAAGAAGTTTGTCCAGGAGAGCCCCTACAATGTGGGCCTGGATGCCGCCATCATTATGAACCCCCAGACCTGGGTGACCACCGGCCACGTTTCCAGCTTCTCTGACCCCCTGCTGGACTGCCGTGCCTGCAAGGCCCGCCACCGTGCCGATAAGCTGATCGGTGAGGAGCATCCCGAGGTCAATGTGGATGCCATGAGCTTTGATGAGATGGATCAGTTCATCGCCGACCACGAGGACATCGTCTGCCCTGTCTGCGGCAAGCATGACTTCACCCCCATCCGCAAGTTCAACCTGATGTTCAAGACTGCCATCGGTGTCACCGAGGACAGCTCTTCTACCTGCTACCTGCGCCCCGAGACCGCACAGGCATTTTCGTCAACTTTGCCAACATCCAGCGCACCACCCGCCGCAAGCTGCCCTTCGGTGTCTGCCAGGTGGGCAAGGCCTTCCGCAACGAGATCACCCCGGGCAACTTCACCTTCCGCACCCGTGAGTTCGAGCAGATGGAGTGCGAGTTCTTCTGCAAGCCCGGCACCGATCTGGACTGGTTCGCTTACTGGAAGGATTACTGCGAGAACTGGCTGCTGAGCCTGGGCATCAAGAAGGAGCATCTGCGCCTGCGCGACCACGAGCCCGCAGAGCTGGCCTTCTACAGCCGTGCCACCACTGATATCGAGTATGCCTTCCCGTTCACCGACTGGGGCGAGCTGTGGGGCATTGCAGACCGCACCAACTACGACCTGACCCGTCATCAGGAGGCCTCCGGCAAGAGCCTGGAGTACTTCGACAGCGAGACCAACGAGCACTACATCCCCTACGTGATCGAGCCCTCTCTGGGCTGCGACCGTGTGGCACTGGCTTTCCTGTGCGAGGCTTACGATGAGGAGCATCTGGTCGATGCCAAGGGCAAGGAAGATGTCCGCACCGTCCTGCGTCTGCATCCGGCTCTGGCTCCCTACAAGTGTGCTGTGCTGCCCCTGAGCAAGAAGCTGGGCGACAAGGCCATGGAGATCCGCAATGAGCTGAGCAAGTACTTCATGGTGGACTACGATGATACCGGTTCCATCGGCAAGCGTTACCGTCGTGAGGATGAGATCGGCACTCCCTACTGCATCACCGTGGACTTCGACACTGTGGGTGACGAGGCCAAGGGGATCACAGCCGACAACTGCGTCACCGTCCGCGACCGTGACACCATGGAGCAGGTGCGTATGCCCATCTCCGAGCTCAAGAGCTATATCGAGAGCAAGATCGAGTTCTGATCTGAATAAAACAGCCCCGCCGTTGCAATTTCGGCGGGGCTGTGGTATATTATAGATAAAGAGAGTGCTGTCCGGCAAACGGTCAGTACATTCCCGGCAAGTTATTCACAAAGAATGACCGCTCAGGTTTGGACGCTGAGGGCGGTCATTTTTTGTGTGTAAAAATTCTTCTTAAACAGACGTTTCCCCGTTTTTCAACGATGGAAGCGTCTGTTTTCTTTTATCCGATGGACAGAATTGAAAAAAGAGGGTATACTTAGGGCAAAACAACCATGCCGTTTCTTGCGGCAGAAAGGAACCTTTTGTGAAAAACTTTGATGAACTGCTCAAAAAATACGCTGACTTTATCGTCCGGGTGGGCGTGAACCCTCAGCCGGGCCAGACCATGATCATCCGCTGCCGCTGGAGGCTGCCCCGCTGGCCCGCCTGTGCGTGCGCAGCGGCTTTGAGGCCGGTGCCCGTGATGTTCAGGTGGACTGGAGCGACAATGCCGTATCCCGCACCCGGATGGAGCTGGGCAGCGAGGAAGCCCTGACCGACAGCAAGCCCTACCAGCTGCGCCGCTACCTCGACTACGCAGAGAGCGAGGGCAGTGTCTGCGTGCTGCACCTCATTGCGGATAACCCCGAGGTCTACGCCGGTCTGGATGGTGCCAAGATCAGCCGTGTGAACGCCGCCAACCGGAAATTTATGGCTCCCTGGCGGGAGTACACCATGAACGACAGGGTGCAGTGGTCCATTGCCGCCATGCCCAGCGCCCCCTGGGCAAAGAAGATGTTCCCCGAGCTGGACACGGATGCCGCCATCGAGAAGCTGTGGCAGCTCATCTTTGATGTCTGCCGCGTGACCGGTGGTGACCCCGTCAACGAGTGGAAGGTACATCTGGACCGTCTGACCAGTCTGGGCGAGAAGATGAATGCCCTTGATCTGGAGAGCGTCCACTTTGAGAGCGCCAACGGCACTGACCTGACCGTGGGCCTGGCCGAGAAGGCCAGCTGGGAGAGCGCCGGAAGCAAGAGCGAAAAGGGTGTGTTCTTCCTGCCCAACATCCCCACCGAGGAAGTGTTCACCGCTCCCCACAAGGATAAGGTGAACGGCATCGTCTACGGCACCAAGCCTATGTGTTCAATGGCCAGCTCATCAAGGGATTCCATGTTACCTTCAAGGATGGCAAGGTCGTTGAGCATGGAGCCGAGGAGGGCGCTGACCTGCTGGGCCGGCTGCTGGATACCGATGAGGGTGCCCGCCATATCGGCGAGGTGGCACTGGTGCCCGCATCCAGCCCCATCAACCGCAGCGGTGCGCTGTTCTACAGCACCCTGTTTGATGAAAACGCTGCCTGCCACATTGCTTTTGGTGCCAGCTATCCCGGCACAACGGCAAACGGCACCAGCCTGACCAAAGAAGAACTGCTGGCCCGTGGCATGAACCAGTCCACCATCCATGAGGATGTGATGATCGGTGCAGAGGACAGCCATATCACCGGCAAGTGCCGTGACGGACGAACCGTGGACCTCTTCCGTGACGGTGTCTGGGTGCTGTAATCGTTCAATATAAATAATTCGTTAAATCCTTACAGTCTGTGATTAGTCTGTAAGGATTTTTGCTTATTTAGAACGACTAGAAACTTGATAATTGTATGAATGCACAAAATATATTTCACATAAAAGAAAAATATTGACATCAAAAAGGGGGGGATGTTATACTTTTACTATAAAAGTGCACTTTGACCGAACCACAAGACAAGATGAAAGGATGGAAATGCTATGAAGCGTTTGATGATGTTCCTATTGACCTTGGCTATGGTATGTACAATGGGCGTGATTTCTTTTGCAGAAGGAAATATCGCTCCGCATGATTTATCTCCGGAACCGATTATACCGGATGTATGTAGCCATTTGTATAGCTTTAAGTATGCTACAAGTATATCGGAAACGGACCCGAAGACGGTAGAACATATACGGTTACTACGGAGTATTATGTCTGCACAAATTGCGGTGCAGAATATATTGTGACCACGTATAAGTGATATTAATATGGGTAAGAGAAAGGAGATGCAAACTATGAAACGATTGACAGCGGTGCTATTAAGCCTTTTACTGGTTATATCTGTTGGTGCAACGGCTTTTGCGGCGTTTGACACCTCCAGAATCGATCAATATTTTGAAATAGAGACCCAGAAACGGATTGACAGTATGCTGGAGCTGGTTCTGGGAAAAGAAAAGGCAGAAGAACTTGTTGAAACTTCAAGAACTTCCAGCTATGATTTTACGCAAGTGGAAGCGTATGTAAATCAGCATGTGGCGCAGCAGTCGAGCGAAATGTTCCGTTTGATTGAAGCGGCAGAACAAAAAGCACGTGATGTATCCCCGGAACCGATTATACCTGATACCTGCAAGCATAATTATGATCTTGATAAGGTTGTCCGGGAGGAATTCCGGAATATGCCGATTGGAAGAGATTTTATCAAGGTGACTTATTATTATGTCTGTACCAAGTGTGGAGATACAAAAACAGAAGTGGAAACCTATGATGCATAAGAAGATTGTGAGAAGGTTTTGATTCTTGAAGTGCTGTGGTACGGCAAAGGATAAGGCAAAATTTCACGAAACCCCTTGCATAATTACCGGAAGTATGCTATATTCTAATAGTACGATATAACTTTTACTGAAACGTGGGCCGCAAGGTCCGCGTTTCTTGTTTGTTTGGAGGTTTTTATGGCGAAGCAGTCTGGCGGAAATACCGCCCAGAGAGTCGAAGCGCTTGTCCGCCCCACTGTGGAGGGCATGGGCCTGCGCCTGTGGGACGTGGTCTTTGAAAAGGAAGGGCCGGACTGGTATCTCCGTGTCCTCATCGACAAAACGGACGGCACCACCATGGACACCGACACCTGTGCCGATGTCTCCCATGCGCTGGACCCCATCCTGGATGAGGCGGACCCCATTGAACAGAGCTATTATCTGGAAGTCGGCAGCCCCGGCCTGGGCCGCAAGCTGACCCGCCCGGAGCACTACGAAGCCGTTCGGGGCCAGAAGATCAGCGTCAGGCTGTACCGGGCCAACGAGAACGGTGTTAAGGAATTTTCCGGCCTCCTGACTTCCCGCGAAGGCAATACCATCACGCTGGAAGGCCCGGCCGGCCCCATGCAGTTCGAGCTTTCCGCCGTCAGCACGGTGCGCCTGTGTGACGACGAGGACCTGTTTGATTAAAAGAGAAAGAATGATATTTAGGAGGAACCCGAAAAATGGCTGCAGCGAACAATGAATTTTTTGAAGCTCTCTCCATGTTGGAGCATGAGCGCGGCATCACCGCAGAGTACCTGATCGAGAAGATCAAGGCTGCTATCGTGATCGCTGTCAAGAAGAACTATGAGGTCGAGGACGACAACGTTCTGGTGGAGATCGACCCCGACAGCGGCAAGTTCAACGTCGCTCTGGTGCAGAACGTTGTCGCCGATGAGGACTGGTACGATGAGCACGCCGAGATCGGCATCACCGAAGCCAGAAGATCCGCAAGAGCTATGAGGTCGGCGACCGCGTTGTCACCCCCCTCAAGACCAAGGACTTCGGCCGCATTGCCGCCCAGACCGCAAAGCATGTCATCCGTCAGGGCATCCGGGAAGCCGAGCGCAGCCAGCAGCTGAGCGAGATCCAGTCCCGCGCCCATGATATCATCCAGGCCACCGTTACCCGTGTTGACAACGAGAAGGGCATCGTGGCCCTGGACCTGGGCAAGGGCGGCGAGGCCATCCTGCCCCGCAACGAGCAGGTGCCCGGCGAGACCTACACCGAGGGTCAGACCCTGCAGGTCTACGTTGTGGACGTGGTCAGCGGCGAGCGCGGTGCCCGCGTGATGATCAGCCGCACCCACCCGGGCCTGGTCAAGCGCCTGTTCGAGCTGGAAGTGCCCGAGATCTATGACGGCACCGTTGAGGTCAAGGCCATCAGCCGCGAGGCCGGTGCCCGCACCAAGATGGCTGTCTGGAGCAAGGATGCCAACGTCAACCCCGTTTCTGCCTGCATCGGCCCCCACGGCGACCGTGTGGCCGCTGTGGTCGAGAAGCTGGGCGGTGAGAAGATCGATATCGTCAAGTGGAGCGAGGATGTCTCCGAGTTCATCTCCGCTGCCCTGAGCCCCGCCAAGTGCTCAAGGTCGAGCTGCTGCCCGGCGAGACCCGTTCCTGCCGCGTCACCGTGCCCGACCAGCAGCTGAGCCTGGCCATTGGCAACAAGGGCCAGAACGCCCGCCTGTGCGCCCGCTTGACCGGCTACAACATCGACATCCGCCCCGAGAGCGGCTACTACGGCGAGGACGAAGAGCCCAAGGCTGCCGAGCCCAAGACCGAGGACGCTGAGTAAGAGCGGCTGTGACCGCACCTGAAGGAGGGAAACCGGATGGCACAAAAAAAGATCCCTGCCCGCCAGTGCATCGGCTGCATGACCAGCCGCCCCAAAAAGGAACTGGTGCGGGTGGTGCGCGCCCCCAGCGGAGAGATCAGCATCGACCCCGTGGCAAGAAGCCGGGCCGCGGCGCTTACCTCTGCCCGGACCCGGCCTGTCTGGCAAAGGCCAAAAAGAAAAAGGCGCTGGAGCGCTGCTTTGAGCAGCCGGTTCCCGCCGAGGTTTACGATGCGCTGGCCGCACAGCTGGCGACGTGGAAAAGGAGGCTCAGCCGAATGGCGAAGCATAACAATACCCCCGAAAAGCCCAAAATGGCTCCGGAAGAAGCGCTGTTTCAGGCGCTGAGCCTCTGCCGCAAGGCAGGCGCGCTGACCATGGGCTTTGATGCCGTGGAAGATGCCTGCGTCAAGAGCAAGGCATGGCTGGTAATGGTCGCGTCCGATGCCAGCGCCAAGACCGTACAGCGCCTGAACTACGCTGTGGGCGACCTGGTGGACGTGATCTCCATGCCGCTGACCCAGGACCGCCTGGCCGATATCAGCCGCAAGCCTGTGGCTGTTTACGCGGTGACTGACCGCAACCTCGCAAAGCTCTGCTTTGACCGTCTTTCGGACTGCGGGGCAATCAAAAATGAGGAGGATATGAGCGAATGACCGTAAAATATAAAGTGAGCGATTTTGCAAAAGACCTGAATGTTTCTGCAAAGAAGGTCCTGGATGAGCTGGCTGCCATGGGCAGCACCGGCAAGAAGAACAGCTCCACCCTGGAGGAGAACGAGCTGAACTACCTGCTGGAGAAATTCAGCAAGGACAACAGCGTTGCCAGCCTGGACGAGTACCTGAACAGCGCAAAGCAGCCTGCCCAGCCTGAAAAGAAGGCGGAGAAAAAGGCCGAGAAGCCTGCGGAGAAAAAGGCAGAGCCCAAGGCTGCTGAGAAGAAGCCCGAGGCAAAGCCCGCTGCCCCTGCCGCAAAGGCAGAGCAGCCCAAGGCAAACAATAACAACAATAAGCACGGCGAGAAGAAGAACGAGCAGCACAAGAAGCGCGAGGAGAAGACTGTCTCCCTGAGCGAGCTGGCCCGCGAGACCGGTGCCAAGGCCTCTGCTGCCCCCGCTCAGTCCGTCTCTGTCCGCCGCGAGGACAGCCAGGTGACGGTCGATACCCGCACTGTGGATGTGAACGTGGACCGCTTTGATGCACGCTATGACGATCTGGCTTCCACCAAGAACACCGAGAACCGCCGCAAGCCCACCCCGCAGGGCAACAAGCAGAAGTTCACCCAGCGCGGCCAGCGCCAGCGCCAGCAGTTCCAGAAGGGCAAGCGCGAGACCGAGTTCGAGCGCCTGCAGCGCATCCAGCTGGAAAAGGCCCGCAACGCACAGCTGAAGGTGATGATCCCCGATGAGATCACCGTCGGCGAGCTGGCTGCCCGCCTGAAGCAGCAGGCCGGCAAGGTCATTGCCAAGTTCATGCAGATGGGCGAGATGCACGCCATCAACGATGTGATCGATTTCGATACCGCATCCCTGCTGGCTGAGGAGTTCCACGCAAAGGTCGAGCACGAGGTGCATGTGACCATCGAGGAGCGCCTGTTCACCCAGGAGGAGGATTCCGCCGAGGATCTGGTGGAGCGTCCCCCCGTTGTCTGTGTCATGGGCCACGTTGACCACGGCAAGACCAGTATCCTGGATGCCATCCGCAAGACCAATGTCACCGCAGGCGAGGCTGGCGGCATCACCCAGGCCATTGGTGCATATCAGGTCAAGATCAACGACAGCCTGATCACCTTCCTGGATACGCCGGGCCACGAGGCATTCACCTCCATGCGTGCCCGCGGTGCCAACATGACCGATATCGCTGTTCTGGTCGTTGCCGCCGATGACGGCATCATGCCCCAGACCGTGGAGTCCATCAACCACGCCAAGCTGCCAATGTCAAGATCATCGTGGCCATGAACAAGATGGATAAGCCCACTGCAAACCCCGAGCGCGTGATGGAAGGCCTGACCAAGTACGGCATCATCACCGAGGACTGGGGCGGCGACGTGGCCTGCATCCCCGTCTCCGCACTGACCGGCATGGGCATCAGCGACCTGCTGGAGCGGATCGCGCTGGAGGCCGAGGTCATGGAGCTCAAGGCCAACCCCAACCGCCGCGCCAAGGGTGCTGTTGTTGAGGCCCGTCTGGACAAGGGCCAGGGCCCCATCGCCACCATTCTGGTGCAGAACGGCACCCTGCATGCCGGTGATGTCATCATTGCCGGTACGCTGTGGGCCGTGTGCGTACCATGCGCAGCGACAAGGG
>ENA-OQCN01000738-OQCN01000738.1-human-gut-metagenome-genome-assembly--contig:-NODE-738-length-17174-cov-2.463131_pt1 | contig 17174 bp, 21 predicted proteins | sample MGYA00242497_ERZ504576 | MGnify/ENA primary metagenome ERZ504576 (study PRJEB26092, sample SAMD00036296) | human gut metagenome | host: Homo sapiens | study: EMG produced TPA metagenomics assembly of... | reverse complement strand
CAAACGCTGTGCAAGGTCTGCGATAATATCATCCGCATTTTCAATACCTACAGAAAGGCGGATAAGGTCAGGAGCTACTCCTGCCTCAATAAGCTGTTCGTCTGTCATCTGACGGTGTGTGTGGCTTGCGGGGTGAAGAATACATGACCTTGCGTCGGCAACATGAGTAACGATTGTGATAAACTTAAGCGAATCCATAAACTTTATTGATTCTTCTCTGCCGCCCTTGATACCGAAAGCAAGTACACCGCAAGAACCGTTCGGAAGATACTTTTTAGCAAGCTCGTGGTACTTGTCGTCTTCAAGGTCAGGATAGGAAACCCACGCTACATTTTCGTTGTTTTTAAGATATTTTGCAACGGCAAGTGCGTTTTCGCAATGCTTTTTCATTCTAAGGTGAAGTGACTCAAGACCGATATTGAGGTAATAAGCGTGCTGCGGTGACTGAATAGCACCGAGGTCACGCATAAGCTGTGAAGTAGCCTTTGTGATGTAAGCCGCCTTACCGAAACGCTCGGCATAAACAATACCGTGGTATGAATCGTCGGGAGTTGTAAGTCCCGGATATTTGTCAGCATGAGCAAGCCAGTCAAAATTACCGCTGTCAACAATACAGCCGCCAACCGCTGTTGCGTGACCGTCCATATACTTGGTTGTTGAGTGAGTAACAATGTCTGCACCGAACTCAAACGGACGGCAGTTTACGGGAGTGGCAAATGTGTTGTCTACAATAAGCGGAACACCGTGTGAATGTGCAAGTCTTGCAAATTTTTCAATATCAAAAACAGAAACAGTCGGATTAGTGATTGTTTCGCCAAATACAGCCTTAGTGTTTGGCTTAAAGAGCTTGGCAAGTTCTTCTTCAGGGAGATCCTGGTCTACAAATGTGCATTCAATGCCCATCTTCTTGAGGGTAGTACCAAAGAGATTGTATGTACCGCCGTAAATTGAAGATGAGGCGATAAGATGGTCGCCTGCCTCGCAGATATTAAACACAGCAAAGAAGTTTGCAGCCTGACCGCTTGAAGTGAGCATTGCAGCCACGCCGCCCTCCATAGCGCAGATTTTAGCGGCTACGCTGTCATTGGTAGGGTTTTGAAGTCTTGTGTAAAAATATCCCTCTGCCTCAAGGTCAAAGAGTTTACCCATTTCTTCGCTTGTGTCGTACTTAAAAGTAGTGCTCTGATAAATCGGTAATTCTCTCGGTTCGCCTTTCTTTGGCTGCCAGCCTGCCTGAACACATTTTGTTTCAATATTCATAGTTTTTCCTCCAAAATAATTAATTTAACCAAATAAACCTTTTATAAAACCCGTTATAAAATCTGTGCCGTACACTGCAAGAGCAACAAGCGCAAGAAAAGCAATGGCTGAAAGAACTCTTACCGTTGTGCGTTTAACGCCGCTCATCTCCTCGAATTTTTCGTCAAGAGTAGGCTCGTTACTGTCTTTTTGCTCAACCGCATCTTCAAGAACCTGAGTATCATCTTCTTTAATTGCGCCGATTCCTATACATATATCGTAGGCTTTTTCATATGCGGCATAAGGAACCAAAATATCGCTTTCGGCAGAATTTTTATTTATAAATTCCTGCTTTTTAAGCTGTTTGTCCTTAATAACGCTGTCGCAAGGGATAGAATTGTCTTCAAGTGCGGTTTTAACACGCTCAAGCTCAAAACCCTCGGCAGAAAGGAGATATACGGGAGTATTCTCGTCAGTAATGCTCTCAAGAGGAGAATTACAGTTACTGCACACTGCGTCCTCATCATTGTGCAAATGCTTGCATTTAGTACATAGCTTCATAAAAATGTTTCCTTTTTTTATAAAAAATATCACAATAATTTATTTGCAATTCGTATTATTTACCATTTTATCACAAAAAAGCATATGTAGCAATACCTCACCGTAAACTATTTGTGATTTTATAGGAATTATTTTTTTATTTACGCAAAATTCAAATTTTTCACACACAAAGCAAAAGGCGGCAAGTCTGTGCCTGCCACCTTATCAAGAAAGGATTTGTTGTTATTTAATTATTCTGTGATATATAAATCTGCAATGCTGTTACATCGGCAACGGAAAGTTTGCCGTCTTTGTTCATATCAACGCAGTTAAACAACTGCTTGTTTGTTTCGTCAATAAAAGCCGAACCGTCTGTGTTTTTGTTGCCTGCAATGTGCATTTGTAAGTATGTAACATCATTTACATTTACAATGCCGTCTTGGTTTGCGTCGCCGGTGAGAATTGTTTTGTCAAGTACCAATGCGTAAACACTTAAGTGGTCTGTGGTAAATACATAACAGCCGTCTGTATATTTTGCGTTCATATCTTCGGCTGTACCGTCATCTTTAAGCCACATTACTTTACAATTTTCTACATTGCTTGGAATTTTGACAGTAATTGTGCCGTCAGGCTGAATAACAGCACCGTCCTTTTGCAAGGTTATGTCATATGTTGCAACAGCGTCTTCCGCTGAATTTTCAACTTTCTCAACCTTAAGAGCTGCATCAGTATCCATTGTTCCTTTTACTTTTATTCCTGTACCTTCGTCAACGAGATCTTTTTCAATTGGTGTTTCTTCCATAATCACATATGCAAAGTCATGCTCTTTTGCCCAGTTAAGTGCATATGAATTGTTATAAACATAAAGAGTTACATCAGAACCAGCAAATTCTTTATCATTTATAACAGATATGTCTTTTGAAATATATACATCAACATGAGTATAACAAGATAACAAAAAAGGATAATTACCATTAACTAACTTAGGATAATAAAATTCCTTTAAATCTGCTAATTCTGAAAATGCATCATAACCAATACTTTGTATATTACCATCAAATTTTATACATGTAAGATTTTTATTGGAATAAAAAGCCATTATTCCAATTTCACTTACCTTTTTTGGTATTGTGATATTAGTATCAGGTTTATTTATAGGATATGCAAGTATTTTTGTTTTATTTTTATTATACAAAACTCCATCTTCAGATGAAAAATTTGTATTGTTTTCATCTACAACAATACTCTTTAAACTTGTATTACCAGAAAATATTTTTCCCTCTTCGCCGGAAAGATATAGCGTCGTAACTGAACTTGGTATATATATACTTTCGATATTTTTACCATGAAAGAAACACCAACAATCTATACTGGTTACCGGATATCCGTTAATCGTCTCTGGAACAGTTACATCTTTATCATTTCCCTCATATAAAGTAAGTTCAACTGTATTATCTTCCTTTAAGAAGTATTTGTATTCCACTTCATTTTCAGCAGCACTAACTCCAACAATCGGAATTGCTCCTACCAAAAGAAATACCGTAAGAATTACAGATAAAGTCCGTCCAAAAAATTTTTTAATTTTACTATTTTTCATGTGTATTCTCCTTTATAAAAAATTTTTTTGCTAAAGCCTGTATTATTACTGCATTTTGCAGTAATTATTAATACAACAATGTGCGGTATGCTATACTAAAACAGAGGTGATACAATTATGTATAGACGCATACGGGAATTGCGTGAAGACGCCGATTTGACTCAAAAACAAATGAGCGCTATTCTTCACTGTTCTAAGCAAGTATATAGTAATTACGAACTCGGTCAGCGTGATATACCTACATCTATACTAATCGCCCTTGCAAAGCATTTTGAAACCAGCATCGATTATATACTCAGCTTAACAGATAAAAAGAAAATAATTCTCAATAATAGCAAAAAATTTTGAAAGATTTGCTGTTATTTTTATCTAAATTTTACTGCGTTTTGCGGTATTTGTCAATATATTTTATAATATTATCAAAAATTATCTTTTTCATAAGTCATTCTCTTCTTTTCTGTCTTTAGAATATATCGGCAATCGTGCCAATTATTTATAAAAAACACTTTTTTGCCATAAAAATCCCCTTTACGGAAATTTTGATTGCATTATACCGTAAAGGGGCGTTTTGTATATTTTCTGTTTTTGACTGACTTATTCAGAAATCGGAACTGTTGTTTTATATCATATAAATATCGGCTGATGTTGTTTGCCTTGCAGTGCAAGCTCTACACATTCTTCTATTTTAGAAAAATCAGCCACAAGTGAATTTGGCTTTTTAATGCAATTATCCTGCCGCATCGGGACAAAATAAATGTTCTTTGTGTTCATAAGTCTGCCTATGTTCTGCGCAGACGCTCCGAGTGCGTCGTTTGTTGCAACGCACAAAAGTACAGGCCGCAGAATACGCAGATGTGATTTTGCCGCCATTGTTACCGAGGTGTCGGTTACGCCGAGCGACAGCTTTGCAAGTGTGTTGCCTGTGCAAGGTGCTATCAGAAGTAAATCGCACATTTTTTTCGGTCCTATCGGCTCTGTCTGCACCGAGGTGTGAAGTACCTTTTCTCCTGTTATATCCTCGCAAGTTTTAACCATTTCCTCTGCCTTGCCAAATCGAGTATCTGTTGAGTAGGCGTTACCTGACATTATCGGAAGTACCTGTAGCCTGAATCAACAAGCTTCTGCATTTGTTCAAAGGCTTGTGAAAAGGTGCAAAAGGAACCGCACATTGCATAGCCAATGGTTGCTTTTGTCACCTGTAAACCTCCTTGATTATGTTAAAAATCGTTTTTCTGATAATTTCTCCCGCTGCCTTTGGTGCGGTTCTGCCGGGCAATGACAAGGCACGAACGGCATCGGTTTTGTACCTGCGTGCCGCCTCAAAATCCACTCCTCCCGGAAGTGAGGCAAGGTCTATTATAATGGTGTTGCGGTCTGTGTTCATAAGCAAGTCGCTGTCAAAAATCATAACGGGAATTGTGTTGAAAACAAGGTCGTATCCCTTTACGCTTTTGAGAGCATTTGTGTTGATGTGTTTGCAGCCGAGTGCCTCTATATACGCAAAATCAACCTCGTTTCTTGCGCTTACCGTGACCTGTGCATTAAGAGATTTCAGCATTTTTGCAAGCATTTTTCCTATTCTGCCAAATCCGCAAACAAGGCATTTGCTGTCAAAATCGTACTCTCGTACTCATTCATCGCAATTTCAACCGCTCCCTCGGCAGTGAGCAACGCATTGGCAACCGCAAATTCCTCTTTTGCCGAATAATCGTAAACCTCGCAGTCTGCAAGCTGCGGATATGCTTTTAAAAATTTATTTTTCATTGCAACAAATATCGGCTTTTCTTTTAAAAGAGAAATCATTTCTTCGTCAAGCCTTGTTTTGTTGTCGGAAAACGGCGTGTTTACCGTACCGTCTGCGCAAATTGACGGCAAAGGGAAAATTATTGCATCTGATTTTGAAATTGCGGTTTTTATGTCGGATATTTCAATCGCACCGAGCTTTTCAGCTTATCAAAACCGCCGAGAATTACATCGTAACAACAGTCTGATATTGACTTTGCAAGAAAAAGCTGCCGTTTATCTCCACCAATTATGCCAAAGGCTTTTAGCTCTGATTTTTTCATTTTTAACACCCGCACAATAATTATTCTCTACAATGGTATATTATGCAAAGTCGGAATTTATGTGTTATTTAAAAGAGGTTCTGTCTTAAATGCTTTGGAAGATTATTAAATCGAAACTTTCTGCCTTTTGATAAAAAACCTCAAAAAAAACTGCCCATACATTATGAGCAGTTCGGTAAAAATAAAATGTCAAATTATATTTTAATTTTCTTCGCTTTTCTTTAATATCTTATCCGCCGCAAGCATTACGCCGAGTTTACCCGAACAGAAATTAAGTCCGCCCTGCATCCATACTGCGTACGGTTCTCTTAACGGTGCGTCTGCGGAAAGTTCGATTGACGAGCCGAGTGTAAACGCACCCGCCGCCATAATTACCTGACTTTCATAACCCGGCATATCCGACGGTTCGGGCTTTACAAAGCTGTCTACGGCAGAGCCGCTCTGTATTCCCTCGCAGAAACTGCAAAGCTTTTCTTCGTTGCCGAGCATAATAAGCTGAATAATATCTCCCCTGTTTTCACTGTATTTAGGGGTTGTATCATAACCGAGAATTTCAAAAAGAGCCGATGCAAACACTGCCGTCTTTAATGCCTCGCAAGACACAAACGGAGCGTGATAAGCCCCCATAAAGAGTTCACGGTTGTTGCCGAGTGTTGCACCGATTTCCTTACCCGTACCCGGAGTTGTAAGTCTGTATGCGCACATCTCGACAAGTTCTTTTTTACCTGCAATATATCCTCCCGTAGGAGCAATGCCGCCGCCTGCATTCTTAATGAGCGAACCTGCCATAATATCAACGCCGACAGACATTGGAGTAACCTTTTCAACAAACTCGCCATAGCAGTTATCGAGCATAATAATTGACTTTGGTGACGTTTTTTTGGAAATTTCACAAAGTTTTTTGATTTCTCTGTATGTAAGCGAAGGTCTTATGCTGTATCCTCTTGAGCGCTGAATATAAACCATTTTCGGCTTTTCTTCTCTGATTCTCTGCTCGACTGCCTCATAATCAACAGTGCCGTCAGCCTTTAAATCAACCATTTCAAAGTTAATGCCAAAATCTTTTAGCGACCCGGGATAATTGCCCTCAAGTCCGATTGCCGAGCGGATTGTATCATACGGCATACCTGTTACGGAAAGCATGGTATCGTTCGGTCTTAAAATACCAAAAAGAGCAACCGTAAGAGTATGTGTGCCGCTTGCAAAGTTATGTCTTACAAGTGCGTCCTCGGCGTCAAAAGCATAGGCATACACGCGGTCGAGAGCATCTCTGCCGAAATCGTCATAGCCATAGCCTGTTGAACCCGAAAAATGACTTTCTCTTACCCCTGCCTCCTGAAAGGCTTTTATCATCTTTTGCTGATTGTATTCCTGAATATCGTTAATTTCATCAAGCTTGCTTTTGCAAAGCTCCATAGCCTTTTGCGAGGCCTCGATTATTCTGTTGTCTATATCAAAAAAATTCAAAATTTATCATCCTTTAAAATGGTATTCACACCAGCTGTCAAAGCAGTTGAATTTTAAATTATCGTAAAATGCCTTGTTTGCATTCTCCGCCCTGTGTACAAACACACTTCTGCCCTCTTTTACAAGAATATTTGTAAGGTGATTTACTATGTATGTACCGTAACCTTTGTTACGGAATTTCGGCAGACACGCAACCGCACCGATTACAGCGCCCTGCCTGCTTTCCGCAACAGTCATTGCAACAGCCGCAAGGTCGTTTCCGTCATACAACCCGAGAAGCCGCATTGTGCCGTGGCGCAGTTTGTGGTTTATATCCACATAAAAATCCTCAAATTTCGGTGGAGTAAAATATTTATCCGCCGCCTTTGCAATAAGCTCGTAAGCCTCTTTTATCTGCGGTGTGTCTATTCTTAAGTTATCGCTTTCAGATAATTCCTCTTTGCGTACAAGTATAGGACCTTGTGATTTTTCGTATCCGAACAAATCAAGGCTGTATTTATTACTGCAAATTACCGAAGCTGCACCTGCCACACGCATAAAAGTCGATACTTCGTCTATATCCGTTTTATCGGTCAGAAAAAGAATAAAATCCGTGCCGTTTCGTGCGATTGCTCCCGTTGCAGTGTTGCTTTCGTCATCAAAAACAGTCCAATAATCCACAAACGGAAAATGCGGATTGTAACTTGTACAAAGCGAAATTATGCGGCAGGCAAAAGGATCAAGTCCGTCAAGGCTTTCTATTGTGCTGATAAATTTTTCGCAATTATCGGCAGTCAATATCATCTGTCATAATCCTTTCGTTTAATATTCTCCGCCTGCAATCTTATTTGCAAGTGCCGACACAATTTTTATAATATCATCGCAGTCGCTTACATTCGCAACTGTAACACTGCTATGCAAATATCTGCAAGGAAGTGAAATTGCAAGGGTTTTTACTCCGCCTCTGCTCTGGTGAATTACGCCCGAATCGTTACCGCCTGCAACCGCTCTTTTATATTGAGCCTTTGCACCCGTTTCCTCGGCACATTCAAAAGCCATTTCAGACATTCTCTTATCGTAAATTGTGCGTCTGTCCATTACAGAAATAACCGCACCGTCACCGAGATTGCACACCTGTCTTGTTTCTTCAACACCTGCAATATCCGCTGCGGTTGTGGTTTCCACAACAATGGCAAATTCAGGTCTACGCTGTACGCCGCAACCTTTGCACCACGCAGTCCGACTTCTTCCTGTACGGCAAACACAAAGTGCATATCATACTCAAGTTCGCTTTTTATAAGCTCAATAAGCGCAAGACAGCCAAAACGGTCGTCAATAGCCTTTGATTTGATTGTATAGCCGTTATTTTCGTATATAGAATTAAAATTCACACTGTCGCCGTAACTTACAACGCTTAGCGCATCATCTTTGCTTGTTGCACCGATATCAATGTACATTTCGCCGTACTTCGGCACAGCGGTTCTTTCATCTGATTTGCTTAAATGAATAGGCTTTACACCGATTACACCGTTTACCTTATTTTTGCCTACGGTTACAGTTTTGCCGAGCACAACCCGTCTGTCAAGACGCCGACTTCATCAAACTTAAGGTAACCGTCAGAAGTAATATCCGTTACCATAAAGCCCACTTCGTCCATATGAGCCGAAAGCATAAGTTTTGCCTTTGCTCGGTTTTTGCCTTTTTTAAACACAATGATATTGCCGAGGTTATCCGTTTTGATTTCATCGGCAAACGGCTTTATTTCGTTTATAATAATTTCTCTTACACTGCCCTCGTCACCCGAAATACCTTCGACAGTGCAGAGTTTTTCAAGCAATTTAAAATCAGTCATTAAAAGCACCTCCGCCGATAATATATTCAGCAAGCAGAGCTGCCGTATTTTCTACATCAGAAATATCAATAACTTCAATCGGAGTATGCATATATCTTTGCGGAATCGAAACAACGGCAGAAGCAACACCGCTTTTTGTAACAGAAATATGGTCAGCATTTGTGCCCGTTGTACCCGAAATAGGCTCATATTGAAAAGGAATGTTCTTTTCCTTAGCGACAGAAATGAGTTTATCGCTCATAGCCTTGCTAAGAATCGGAGAAATGCAAATCATCGGACCTTTTGCAAGTTCAATGCCTGCATACTGACCGCTTACATCGGGTTGAGATGCAAAACTTACATCAACGGCAATTGCCTCGTCGGCATAAATCCGGTAAGCACCTGTTTTCGCACCTGTTCCGTAAGTTTCCTCCTGAACGCTCAAAAGAATAACAACCTTGTACGAAAGCTCCTTTTTACCGATAAGCTCGGCGCATCTAATAAGAGCGGCAATACCGCATCTGTCATCAAGTGCGGGAGCGGTAATTCTGTTATTCATAAGTTCCTTCGGTTCACCGTAAAATGTAAGAACATCACCGATTTTGATTTTCTCGGCTACCTTTTCATAAGGTAAACCGAAGTCAATCCATACCTTGTCAATAGGAGCTGCTTTATCTTCTCCGCCGTCAGACAGGTGCGGAGGCATACAACATACCACTCCTTTAACAGGCTCGTCCGAACAAGATACAAGTACAGCGTCTGACAATACCCTTACATCAATTCCGCCGCAGGAGGCAACCTTAACAAAACCGTTTTCATTAATCGAAGTCACAATAAAGCCTATTCTGTCAAGGTGAGCGTCAAGCAATATCGTTTTGTCTGCATTTGCATTGCCGAGTGTAGCGATTACATTTCCGTTTTTATCTATAGTTGTATCTGCAAAGGCAGAGAGTTTTTCGGCACAGAACTTTGCGATTGGCTCTTCACTGCCCGATACTCCGCCTATGCGGCATAAATCAAATAAAAGCTGTTTCATATTCACATTATTTCAAAGCGTTTACAATAGCCTTGAAATGATTTCCTCTTTCCTCAAAATTCTTGTACAAACCAAAACTTGCGCTTGCCGGAGAAAGCGAAACAATGTCGCCTTTTTCGGCGTGGTTTACGGCAGCCTCAACTGCCTCTTCCATATTGGTAACATTTATGATTGTAATTTCATTTTCGTTGTAGTTTTCAGCCTCAACAACGGCTTTTTCAATCTTCGGAGCAGTATCGCCGAGAAGAATGAGAACCTTAACCTTATCGTTGATTACAGGGCCGAGCGGCTCATAAGGAATATGCTTGTCGTAACCGCCTGCAATGATGATGATTTTTTCATCATAGAGCGAGAGCGTGCCGAGTGCTGTTCTTGTAGGGCTTGATGCAATGGAATCGTTGTAATACTTAACTCCGTTGTACTCCCTTACAAACTCCGCTCTGTGTTCAACACCGCCGAAAGTCTTTGCAACAGCCTTAATAGTTTCAATATCAACCATTCCCCATACAGCGGAAATAGCGGCAAGATAGTTTTCAACATTGTGCATACCCGGAATTTTAATATCTTTGATGTCCATAATCTTTGTAACCTTGCCGTAGTCGCTGTAGCAAACAGTTGTACCGTCAAGATAAGCGCCATTTGCAAGGCTTTCTTTTACACTGAATTTTGCAAGCTGACCACGAACGCTGTCAGAGAAAGAATTTGCAATTTCATTGTCAAGGTTAAGCACTGCCTTTGAAAAAGCATTTTGGTGAAGTACGATGTTTTTCTTTGAATCCACATACTCCTGCATATCCTTATGTATGTCGAGGTGGTTAGGCGCAAGGTTTGTAACCACTGCAACATCAGGACTTTTTCTCATTGAAATAAGCTGAAAACTTGAAAGCTCAACCACTGCCACATCGTCCTCTTTAATGCTCTCGATTTCAGGGAGTAAAGGCTTGCCGATGTTGCCGCCGAGGTGTACATTCACACCGCTTGCTTTCAAAAATTCGGAGATAATTGTTGTGGTTGTAGTTTTGCCGTCGGAACCTGTAATTGCAATGATTTTACATGGGCAGAGGTCAAAGAACACTTCCATCTCGGAAGTGAGCACAACGCCTTTTTCTCTTAATGCAACAAGTTCAGGTCTGTAAAACGGTGTGCCCGGACTGCGGAAAATAATGTCGCCGTCAAGTTTTGAGAGGTAATCCTCGCCCAAAACAAGCTCTGCGCCGTATTCTTTGGCTTTTACGGCATTTTCGCCGAGTGATTCAAAATCTTTTTTGTCATATGCAGAAACTACTGCACCTTTATCCGAAAACAGTTTTATCAAAGGCAAGTTACTTGTGCCGATACCGATAAAACCGACTTTTTTACCCTTTATACTTTCAAAAAACTTATCTGCTAAGTTGTTCATAGAACTATCCCCTTTTTATAAAGTAAGAATTACATACATATTTAATTATACCTTGTTATAACAGAAAATTCAACCGTAAACAGCATATTGCAATATAAATTTTCGCAAATGCTTTTCGACTTTAAAAACTTGATTTAAACAAGTACATATGATACAATTATTTTTACAGATACAGTACGCAAAAGGAGGATTTATGTATAATTTAAAAGGAAAAACCGCTGTAATTACAGGCGGTAATTCAGGAGTAGGTGCCGCAACGGCTATGCTCTTTGCAAAAAGCGGAGCAAATGTTGTAATAAGTGCACGCCGTCAGGCGGCTCTTGATGAGGTTGCATCTAAAATCAAAGCAGAAGGCGGTAATGTGCTTACCGTTTTGACCGACATTTCAAAAGATGAAGATTGCAAAAATCTTATGAAAGCAACCGTAGATAAATTCGGCGGTATTGATATTTTGGTAAACAATGCGGGTGTTCTCGACACCGGTCTTGCCCCTATCGATAAGTTTGACGATGTTGAAATTCAAAAATTGATTTCAATTAATCAGGTCGGTACAATGCAGTGTATTCGTGCGGCTCTTGAATATATGCAAGAGGGTTCGTCTATTGTAAATGTTGCTTCTGTTGCGGGAGTAAACGGCGGTGGCGGCGCTGCTTATGTTTCCACCAAATCCGCAATCATCGGTATTACAAAGCATACCGCTTTACTTCTTGCCGACAAATACATTCGCTGTAATGCAATTTGTCCGGGTACAATAGTTACACCTATGACTATGAATATGAAGCCTGAAAATCTTGATATGAAAATGTTTGGTGCAATGAGCAAACACGCTGACTTAAAGATAAAGCCTTGTATGGCAGAAGATGTTGCAAATATTATAGAATTTTTCGCATCCGATAATTCAAAGGCACTTACAGGTCAGATTTTAGTTAGCGATTTCGGTGCGTCGCTCTAATGCTCTGTCACATACAATTAAATTTATACGGGAGTAGGATTTGTCTTACTCTCGTTTTTTTATTTTGCGTATTGCTTAAAAATAAGTTAAATGCTAAAATATCTAAGGGTGATACTATGCTCTATGACTTTATAATTATTGACAAAACTTCTTCTGCTCCGCTTTATATGCAGATTTACGCATCAATAAGGCGTTCCGTGGAAAACGGAAGTCTTGTAAAGAATACAAAGCTGCCGTCAGTGCGCCAGCTTTCAAGCGGACTTGAGGTATCAAAAACCACTGTATCCGCAGCTTACGAACAACTATGCGTTGAGGGTTACATCAAAAACAAGCCGCAAAGCGGATATTATGTTGAGGCACAGTTTGAAAAACGCCCCAAAGAAAAAGCGAAAATACGCACAGCTCCGCAATTGCACAGATTAAAAGATATGACTACGATTTCAGCGGCAAAAGCATTGACGATAAAATCATTAATATTGACGAATGGAAAAAGTATGTCAAAGAGGTAATAAACACGGGATATATGCTTATGTCGTACGGCGAACCGCAGGGCGAAACCGTGCTTAGAAATGCACTGCAAAAATACAGCCTCGGAGTGCGGAGCGTAAATACAAGTGCCGAAAACATTGTTGTTGGCGCAGGAACACAGCTTTTGCTCTACCTTTTGTGTTCTCTTGTGGGCACGAACAAAACCGTTGCAATGGCAAAATCGAGCTACATTCAGGCGGAATTTATTTTTAAAACCTTAGGACTTGATATAAAGTATTTTGATACGGACAGCAAGGGAATTACCATATCCTCTCTCGAAAAAATAAAGCCCGATATGGTGCTTATCAATCCGAATTTTATTGCGGAAAACGGTATGAGTATGCCCGTAAGCCGCCGACTTGAGCTTATTAAGTGGGCAAAAGAAAACGATTGCATTATCATTGAGGACGATTATAACGGTGAGCTCAGATACAGTACACACCCTATGCCGTGCGTACAGAATTACGACATTGAAAACACGGTATATCTCGGCTCATTTTCAAAAATTCTTTTGCCGTCGGTCAGAATCAGCTATATGGTACTGCCCGACAAACTGCTGAAAAAATACCGACAAATCAGCCCGTACATAAATCAGACCGCCTCAAAAACCGAGCAGAACGCACTTGCAAAATATCTTGAAAACCGCAGACTTGACGCTCATTTAAGAAAAGCAAGGCGAGTTTATCTTGAAAAAAGCAAACAAATAACAGACTGCGTATATAAGTATTTTGGCAGCGACACACAGATAATATTCAACGAAACTTCGCTTTATATTTCGGTAAAAATAAAAGGAATTTCCGATTATAACGAAATACGAAAAAAACTTGACGAAAACAACATTGCGGTAATGCCCGAAAAAGCAGAAATCAATGCACTGAACCTTAGTTTTTCGGGTATTTCTGTTGACAAAATAGACGCAGGTATAAAGAGAATATGCGATGTAATACAGCAAGAGAAAAAGTAAACTTTTTAAAGTCCGAATTTCTCATTTCACAAGCAACCGTACAAAGCGAACAGGTGACCTTACTTTTGTAAAGTCACCTGTTTTAATGGTAGGAAATAATATAATAAAAACAATCAAGCAAAATTAATTTTTAATCTTCTCATCTCTGCCAAGAAGATAATCGACAGATACCTCAAGAATGTCTGCAAGCGCAACAAGCTCAACATCTGTTACAAATCTGATCTGTCCCTCGAGCTTAGAAAGACCCGATGCGTTCATATCTACTCCGCTTACCTGAAGCTGAGCAAGGAGTTCTTTTTGTTTCATTCCCTTTTGCTTACGAACGCTCTCAACTCTGTGTCCAATCAAGTTTCTGTCGCCCAAATCCTGTTTACGAAGTCTCATTTTTCTCTCTCCCCAAAATTTATATTTCTTTTTTAAAATTCTTTAAAAACATTGTAGACTTATTATATTACTTTATGAGAAAAAAAACAAGACTTTTTTGTAAATATTTTTAAAAAATTGAAATTTTTTTGAAATTTCAATTGCAACAGCATAATATTTAGCGAATACTAACAAATAAAGTTAATTTATATTGTCGATAATTCACAGATTATTAGATTTTTAGTTCATATGTGGAAAAATGTGAGTTATGTTAATATTCCTTTTTGGAATGTTGAAAGATGTTAAATACATAAAAACATATATTTAAGAGATATTCTTTGCAAAAGTTACAAATGGTTACAAAATGTAATCATTTAAAAATTTCAAATTACCTCTTGACTTTTAAGAACATCTGTTCTATAATTTAATAAAACATTTGTTCGAGATGATTTGTATGAAAATTTGTGACACAGTAAATTCAAAGCTATATAAAAATGACCGTGCTATTCTGCACAGCGACTGCAACTGTTTTTATGCAAGCGTGGAATGTCTTTTAAATCCGAATATAAGAGATTTACCCGTTGCGGTGAGCGGTGACGCCGAGAACAGACACGGAATTATACTTGCGAAAAACGAAGAGGCAAAAAAGTACAATATAAAAACAGGAGAAGCTATATGGCAGGCAAAGAAAAAATGTCCTCAACTTTTGACTGTTCCCGCAAGACTTGATGTTTACAAGAAGTTTTCCGACAAGGTACGCCGAATTTACTCCGATTACACCGATATGGTCGAACCTTTCGGTCTTGATGAAGCGTGGCTTGACATTTCAGAAGACTATAAAAATGATGCACTCACCATTGCCAAGGAGATTTCACAGCGTGTAAAGGACGAAATCGGTATCACGGTAAGCATAGGCGTCAGCTTTAACAAGATTTTTGCCAAATTCGGCAGTGATTACAAAAAGCCTGACGCAATCACCTGCATTACTCGGGATAACTACAAGACGCTTGTATGGAATTCACCTGCCGGCGATTTGCTGTATGTAGGCGGTGCTACACGAAAAAAACTTGAACAGATAGGAATATACACCATAGGCGACATTGCAAATGCTCCGATCGGTCTGTTGAGGACTCACCTCGGCAAATGGGGCGACCTGATTTACGGCTTTGCAAACGGATATGATTCCTCACCCGTTGCTCGAATCGGTGAATATTCAGAGGTAAAATCTATCGGAAATTCAACCACGACGGTGCGTGATTTAAAAAATCTTGACGACATCAAGGTTATAGCCTATGTCCTTTGCGACAGCGTATGCAGACGAATGCGTGAACAAGGATTTGTGGGCAAAACTGTGTGTGTGAGTATGCGTGACACGGGGCTTTCCACAATTACAAGGCAACATACTTTAAATACCTACACTTCCCTGACAAGCGACATTACAAAAGCCGCTATGGCACTGTTCAAAGAGAATTTTGACAATAAATCACCTCTAAGAAGCATCGGCGTATCAGTTACGGATTTTGCACACAATAACATTCCCAGACAAATGGATATTTTTTCGGACGAAAGAAAAATAATCACAGAAGAAAAGCTTGATAAAACCTTGGATAAATTAAAGCAACGCTTTGGCAATTATATCATTCGTCCCGCATCACTTTTAACCGACAGAGGCTGTCTGCCTTTAATCCAAAAGACGAACACACAATTCACCCTGTCGGTTATCTGTGAACTAACGCTTATCGGAGGCTATTATGTTTAAGAAATATGTTAAGGTTACTGCAACATTTGACTGTGACGGCAGCCTCGTACCGAATTATATTTTTTGGGATGACAACAAACGCTATCCCATCGACCGCATAACAGATGTACGCTATGCCACATCTTTAAAAGCAGGCGGTTGCGGTATCCGATATACCTGCAGAATTTTAGGAAAAGAAAGATATATTTTTCTCGAAGAAAATAAATGGTTTGTTGAAGTAAAAGAAAATTGAGGTATTTATGCATAAAGTCAAAGCAAAGGGAATTTTATCCGCCTCAAACGGCATTAATATATACAGAGGTTGTCTGCACGGATGTATTTACTGTGATTCACGCAGTGACTGCTATCAGATGAAACATAAATTTGAAGATATTGAAGTAAAAGAAAACGCACCCGAACTTCTGGAAAAGGCTTTATCGTCTAAAAGAAAACCTTGTATGATTGGTACGGGCGCTTATGAGCGACCCATACATTCCGCTTGAAAAAGATTTAAGAATTATGAGAAAATGCCTTGAAATTATAGAAAAATATTCTTTCGGAGTTACCGTTCATACTAAATCGTCAAGCGTTATGCGTGATATTGATATTCTTGAAAAAATTAACCGAAAGAGCAAATCCGTACTGCAAATGACTCTTACAACCGCCGACGAAAAACTTTGTAAAATTCTTGAACCCAATGTTTCGACAACCGAAGAAAGAGTAAATACTCTGAAAGAATTTCAAAAGGCTAAAATTCCGACTGTTGTATGGCTCTCTCCTTTTTTACCGTTTATAAACGACACCAAAGAAAATATAGACGCTTTGCTTGATTATTGTGTCAAATCGGGCGTTAAGGGCATTATTTGCTTTAACATAGGAGTTACACTGCGAAACGGCGACAGAGAATATTTTTACAGTCAACTCGACAGATTTTTCCCCGGTATGAAAGAACGATATATGAGAACCTACGGAAATTCATATGAAGTTTTAAGTCCGAACAGCGATTACCTTATGAAAAGGATTGAAAATGTCTGTAAAAATGAGGGCATTATGTTTGGAATTGACAGGGTGTTTTCATACCTTCGCAAATACGAAAATAAATATGAAAATCAGAATATACAGCTAAGTTTGTTTGATAATTTATAAAAGGATAATTTAGCATCAACAAATTCTAATAAATAAAAAGATATACAATGAAAATTAAATCAACTGTATATCTTTTGTAACTAAAATATATTAATCTTTTTCCGCAGAAATCTGCTTGTTTTCTTCTTTGTTTTTTCCTCTGCGGAAAATTAATCTGAAAATAAGACGAACAAACGGGCCGCAATAAAACATCTGATAACAAATAGCCATCGGAAAATTAAGCGCCCATGTCTGCACCCATGTACCGAATGACGGTATTTTGAACAAACAGGTTGCAATAAGGCTCATTATCGGACACATAATACAGCAAATACATATTGAAATTGCAT
>ENA-OQCN01000737-OQCN01000737.1-human-gut-metagenome-genome-assembly--contig:-NODE-737-length-17175-cov-4.926854_pt1 | contig 17175 bp, 12 predicted proteins | sample MGYA00242497_ERZ504576 | MGnify/ENA primary metagenome ERZ504576 (study PRJEB26092, sample SAMD00036296) | human gut metagenome | host: Homo sapiens | study: EMG produced TPA metagenomics assembly of... | reverse complement strand
TACTATGTGCAAGCACGCAAACAGCGTGGCTGTTTGCGCCTAATAAATTGTTATATCGGAAGATTTATGGGCGCTGCCCAAACCCGTCAATTTTGAAAAATTGAGTAAACTTTTTTGTTTTTGGACGGATAATTTAGCGTTAGCTAAATTTCAATCCCCGACCGACACTCCGCTAAACCATAATCTAATAAAATTATCCGATTACTTATTTGTAAGTATCATCTGCAAAGCTGTAACATCTCTTGAATCAATTGTGCCGTCATCTGTTATATCCGCATAGCCAAGGTCGCTGTCAGGAATAATCGGTACACCGCTCTCATCGGTAAAGCCTGCAATATATCTCTGCAAATGAGTTACATCGTTTACATCTACTTTGCCGTCATTGTTGATGTCGCCGAATTCTCTCTCATCAAAAATCAACGAATAATTAATGCCGTTTGTTTTTGCGTATTCGTGAGCATATGAATTTTCGTAACATTTGATTGTTACATTATCGCAAAATTCAAACACATCATTGCCGATTGATTCAACGCTTTTCGGAATGTTAATTGATTTAAGATTTTCGCAGTTCATAAATACTGCAGAACCAATCTGCTGAATATTTCCGTTAACGGTTACTTTCTGAAGTGAAGTGCAGTTTAAAAATGCACTGTCGTCAATACCGAATTCCACGCTTTCCGGAATAACGATATTCTTAAGGCTTATACAATGTGCAAAAGCCGACTCACCGATATTTACAACATCGGGTAAAGTGATACTTTCAAGACTTTCGCAGCCGTAAAATGTTTCTTCACAAATTGTATATAAACTCTTCGGCAGTTTTACCTCTCTAAGATTTATACATTCCTCAAAAGCCATACTGCCTATATACTCTACACTGTCGGCTATATCAATGCTTGTCAGTTCCTCGTCACCGTAGAAAAGACCGTCAGCCACAACAACCGTACCGTCTTTTATAGTTTCGTTTGCCTTAAAGTCGCCCTTATATGCACAAGCTGATTTGCCGTAATATACAATACCGTCGGGCTGGCTGTTGTACCAAGCTGTTTCTACAAATGCAGTCGGCGCTGTCCGTACCGCAGTTTCATTATAATTTATGTCTGTAAGACTTGAACAACCGTAAAATGCCATTGCCTGCACTCCGCAGGAATCCGGGATTGTTACTGTTTTAAGTGCGGAACACCCCTCAAAAGCGGATACACCGATACTTGTAAGGCTGTCGGGCAAATTGATTTTTTTAACATATTCGTTATAAGAAAGGAAATCGTCATTAATTGCGTATGTATCATCTTTAAATGTCAATGTGCTGTCTGTAAAATCACCGATTATCTTGTATGCAAAGTCGCCTGCATAAAGCACACCGTCAGGAGCACTCTGCTCCCAAAGAGTGTATTCAAAGGCAGTTTGCGGAATTGAGTATATAGAGTCGGGAAATTTTATATTAATAAGGCTTTGACATACGAAAAACGCATTTTCGCCTATAAGCGAGCAGTTCGTAAGGTCAATATCATCGAGATTTGAACAATACACAAAGGCGCCTGCGCCAATCTGACTTACATTTTCAAGATTTATACTGTAAAGTGAGTCGCACTCACAAAAAGCACAATCGCCGATTGTTTCTGTATTTTCGGAAAGCGTTACTGAATTTAGGTTTGAACAGCCTTCAAATGCGCTTTCACCGACATAAGTAACCGACTCCGAGAGTTTTATATCTGTAAGCTGAGTACAGCCGCTGAATGTGTAATCATCAATTTCCTCTAATTTGGCAGGAATATTTACCGTTGTTAATTTTGAACAGCCGTAAAATGCAGAAGGTCCGATTTTGGTTACGCCGTCGGGCAGAGTAACCTTTTTGAGGTCAACAGAATCCTCAAAAGCACTTGAGCCGATGCTCTCGACTGACTCCGGCACAACAACACTGTTTAATTTTGCTTTTTTAGATAAAGCATAGTCGCCAATGCGTACGATTTTGCGGCCGTCTATCGTCTGCGGAATTACAAGTGCGTTTGCCGAGCCTGTGTAATCCACAATGGTAGCGACATTGTCCTCTACGGTATAAACAAAGTCACCGCTTGTTATTTTTGTGACAGTGCCAATGCTTTCTTGAGCGCCTGCTGTCAGCGATACTGCGCCGAGTGAGCCTAAGGTAAGCATTGCCGACATAAAGACGGACATTACTTTTAATGATTTTTCATAACCCGCCCACCTTTATTGATTTATATATTTCCACAGCTTGTCTGCCGAGGTTTTCTGATTGCCGATAAAGTCAAGGTCTGTACCTTGCAACTTATTCATACTGTCGCCGAATACAAGTCCCGTGCCAAAATCGCCGTTGTCGTTTCTTCCGCTGTACAGCACTATATAGTTACCGTTTGTATAAATAAAAGCCGAACGGTACAGTCCGCCGCCGTCCCAATTTGACGGATCGGACGACGGTTTGAGCACAACCTGCGCTTCGCTCCAATCAAAGCCGTTTGACGATGTTGAGTGGTAAAGGCTCATATGCTTGCGGTCTGATTTATCTTGGGTCGAGCAAGCAAGGAGTTCGTATTTTCCGTTAATTTTTTCAACATCAATATGCCATGTATATGTCGTTGTCGGGTAAGTTAATGCAGTCACCGCACTGTCCGACCAAACACCGCCCTTATACTCCTTGTACCAAACCTTGTAGCCGTTTACATACCACAGCTTGTAAGTCCCGTTTTCGTAAACGATTGCAGGACTTACCATATCGTATTTTTTGCGGTTATCGGTTTCATACACAGGTGTACGGCCGCTCCATTTATTGCCGTCATATGAGTAACGCATATAAAGAGCCATATAGTTTTTTTTCGTAATCTGTATATCGCCAAAAAAGTTCCAAACGGTTTTTGTCGGGATTATACACAAGCTCGGAGTCGGAATTAAACCTTACCCCTGCCTTGTAATCATCTCGAATACCCTCGCAAAATTTGATTTCCGAGTAATTTATAAGGTCATTTGAGCCGACAACAGTCGGATTTTCGTACTTATCGTTTCCTTTCGGATACGGTGTGTATGACAGCCAATAGCGGTATCCGTTCCATTTTTTGCCCATATCCACAACCTTTGGATGGTAAGCATTGTTCGGATACTCACTGTCAGCGCCTATATACACGCTCTTTAAATTAAGTTTGCTCTTTGAATTTGACTGCAAATTAAAGTCAGGCTTTATATAAAAACTGCCGTTAATTATATTTTGGGCATAGGTAACATCGTTTATGTTTATAGTGCCCGAACCGTCAAGTCTGCTTTGCCGTCAATATTATCGCCGTTTGCAATGGCGTTTTGCAGATAGGTGACATCTCGCACATCAAGAATTCCGTCACTGTTTAAATCGTATTTATTTATGTCATAAGCAGACGCACTGATTGCAACAGACGAAATTGCAACAACCGCAAGCAATGCCGATACTGATTTTTTTAACATCTTATTGTTCATTTGTTAAATACTCCTTTGTGAAATTTTGCACTAATATTTTCTCATATATTTACCATTATGTCAATAATAAACAAAATTGTTTGTGGGTGTTTTTTATCAAATTTTGTAATTCATATTATAAAAAATGTGGCTAAAAATAATCTTTTTAATCTGTTTTTTCGTAAAATACTAATTTGTTTTTATTTTGTTTTGTATGATACACTTTTTTTTATTATCACTTTTAAAGAGCTTTTATGTTTAAAGAAACAGACTATTATGACCGGAAAATGAATATATGGGACTGCGACAAAAAGATTGACCTTGAAAAACCTGCGCCACAGAATCTCAGATACACAAACACGATTGATACCATTATCGAATTTTATAAACCCGTGCGAAGCCTATTATGAAGCCTATTATTTTTATCGGAATTTTAACATAAAACTTTTTGTCTTTATATTTTTGTCTTTATAAATTAATATTCATTTATAACCTCTTTGCAACAAACATCTTATAATTATAAAAATATTGACTTTTTTGCTGTTATTATGTAAAATAAAAGGTAACGTATATTTAAAGAATTTAAATCTGATGGCATTTTGATATAATAGATTTGTAAGCCATATAAAGAGGATTGGAGAGAGGTTAAATGCAGCTTTCAGGTGCAGAAATTATTTGTGAGTGTTTGTTAGAGCAAGGAGTTGATACCGTATTCGGTTATCCGGGCGGTGCGGCTCTTAATACATATGACGCTCTTTATAAGTACAGCGACAGAATCAACCATATTCTTACCGCTCACGAGCAGGGTGCGTCACACGCTGCCGACGGTTACGCAAGAGCTACAGGCAAAACAGGCGTTGTAATTACAACTTCAGGTCCGGGTGCCACTAATATTGTTACAGGTATCGCTACCGCAAATATCGACAGTATACCTGTTGTTGCAATCACAGGTAATGTTACTACCGACCAGCTTGGCAGGGACAGTTTTCAGGAAGTTGATATTGTAAACATTGTAAAGCCAATCACAAAAGCAAGTTTCCTTGTAGAAAAAGTCGAAGACCTTGCTCCTACTCTCCGTAAGGCTTTTGAAATTGCTCAATCAGGCAGAAAAGGTCCTGTTTTGGTTGATGTACCAAAGGATGTTACCGCAAACAAAACCGAATTTGAGGTTGTAAAGCCTAAAGAAGTTGAAAGAGTAAGCATTAAAAATCCCGAAAAAATCAAAAAAGTTCAGGATATGATAAGAAATGCCAAACAGCCTATTATATATGCAGGCGGCGGTATTATCAGCGCAAACGCAACGGAAATTTTCAAAAAATTTGCAGAGCTTACAGATATTCCCGTTTGCTGTTCGCTTATGGGACTTGGCTGTATTCCTGCCGACCACCCGCTTTGTATGGGTAATATAGGTATGCACGGCGGCTATGAAACAGGTATGGCTACCGACAAGTGCGACCTTATTATTGCGTGCGGTGCAAGATTTTCTGACCGTGTTGCTGGCGACAGAGATAAATTCGGCGCACAGGCTGAAATTGTACAGCTTGAAATTGACGAAAAAGAAATCAATAAAAATGTTAAGGTAAGCGAGTATGTGCTCGGCGACCTTGAATATATACTTGAGGCACTCTGCGACGGTATGGAACAGCAGAATCACGCAGAATGGCTTGAAACTCTCGGCGAATGGAAACATTATCTTGATAATAAAATTCCTGCCGACGACAAGTATCCGCAGCCGAAAGAAATTCTCAGCGCACTCAATGAAATAAAGAGTGACGATGACATTGTTGCTACCGATGTAGGACAGCATCAGATGTGGGTTGCGCAGTTCAATAAAGCACAGACACCACGCACACTCCTTACTTCGGGCGGACTTGGCACAATGGGCTTTGGTATGGGCGCAGCAATCGGCGCACAAACAGCTCATCCCGACAAGCGAGTTGTACTTGTTACGGGCGACGGAAGTTTTCATATGAACTTAAACGAGCTTGTTACTATGAAATCATACGACTTGCCTGTTGTAATCCTTGTTATGAACAACACAGTTCTCGGTATGGTTCGTCAGTGGCAGAAGTTGTTTTACGGCAACCGTTTCTCACAGACCGACCCGCACCGTGCAACCGACTTTGTCGCACTTGCCAATGCCTTTGGTATTGACGGTATGAGAATTAACACAAAAGAAGATATTAAGCCTGTACTTGAAAAGGCATTTGCTCTTAATAAGCCTGTACTCGTTGATTGCAGAATCAGTCCGGACCAGAATGTACTTCCTATGATTCCTCCGGGAAAAACTGTAAATGAGATAATCACAGAGATGTAATTTTTACTCCCGACTTTAACGAAAGTTACAGTCGGGAGTTGTGCTATAAGGAGTAATAATAAAAGGTTGACCAAACTTTTATTATTATCCGATAAAATACTCTGCCAAACTATAAATAAACTGACAATTTACAACGGGGTTGTTTTTATGAAAACCGCTTACCACGAATTTTACAAAGATTTTAAATGCATAGCCGACAAATGTCCCGACAGCTGCTGCAAAGAATGGGATGTTGTGGTTGACGATGACAGCTATATAAAATATAAAAACGCAGACGGGGCATTCGGAGAAAAGCTAAGAAGTGTAATGACGATTGACGCTGACGGCGACAGGATTTTTACTCTTAACAACAACCGTTGCCCGTTCTGGAATAAAGATATGCTCTGCGATATTTATATAAATATGGGCGAAAACGCACTTTGCGAAACCTGCAAAAGATTTCCGAGGATAACGCTCGATTATTCGCAATTTCAGGAAAAATACTCTCGCTTGCCTGTCCCGAAGCACTAAGATTAATGCTGAAAAACGGTGCAATGGATAAAATAATTACCGCAGACAACAGAGAAGATGCCGAGCCGTGCGATTATGATTTTTCGGTAATGCAATTGTTATTGGGTGCAAGGCAAAAAATATTTGCGGTACTGAAAAATACGGATAACGATATATTCGATTGCCTGAACGGCATATATCAAATTTGCTTAAAGGTTCAGTCCGAATTTGACGGAATCTGTTACAAATCCGCTGTGATTACAGAGGATAGTTTTATAAAAGAGTACGGTCAAACTGTAAATTTGCTGTTACAGCTTGACATAATGACCGCCGAATGGAAACATCTGCTTACGGGCGCAAGCAAATATAAGCCGAATAAAGACGATATTCTGAAATTCAGAGAATACATACACAATTACGAATACGAGTATAAAAACCTGATTTATTACTATATTTTCAGATATTTTTTAAACTCAATAGACAGCTATGATGTTACGGAATGTTTTGATTTAACGGCACTTGCGGTTAAATCGGCATATATTTTACAGATGTATAAATTTGCTGAAAAGGGCAGCTTGACTGCTGATGACAGACACAGAATAATCGGCTTGTACTCAAAAGAAGTTGAACATTCGTATGAGAATATTGAGTTTTTGCGAGATATTAAGTAAGGCTGTATAATTTTTAACTGTCAGCGTGCATTGCCTACACACATAACTTTTATGCATCAACCAAAAAAAGCGGTTAAAAATATTGAAAAGTACCGCCATTATTGATATAATAAAGAATAAAGCTAATTTTTATAGAGAGAGGGTAAAACTATGCCTGAGCTTACAGTTCGTACAAGATATGCTCCAAGTCCTACAGGATTTATGCATGTCGGCAACCTGCGTACCGCTCTTTACGAGTACCTTGTTGCAAAATCCCAAAACGGCAAATTTATTTTGAGAATCGAAGATACCGACCGTGAAAGACTTGTTGACGGTGCGGTTGATGTTATTTATAATACTTTAAAACTTGCAGGACTTCAACACGACGAAGGTCCTGACCTCGGCGGCGACTTTGGCCTTATGTTCAGTCAGAGAGAAAGGATATGTATCTTCCTTACGCTGAACAGCTTATAAAAGAGGGCAAGGCTTACCGTTGCTTCTGCTCAAAAGAGCGCCTTGAAAAAATCCAGAACGAAACAGTCGCGGCGGCTATGACAGACATTGCCGTGATCTTCCGCAGGAAGAAATCGACAGACTCCTTGCCGAGGGCGTTCCTTATGTAATTCGTCAGAAAATGCCGATTGAGGCAGTACAACCTTTACTGACGCAGTATTCGGTGAAATCACCGTTGAAAATACAGAGTTGCAGGATCAGATTCTTATTAAAACAGACGGCTATCCGACATACAACTTTGCAAATGTAATTGACGACCACACAATGGCATTACCCATGTTGTTCGTGGCTGTGAGTACCTTAGCTCAACACCTAAGTACAACCTGCTTTACGAGGCATTCAGTTGGGAAATTCCTACTTATATTCACCTCCCGCTCATTATGGGTAAGGACGCTGACGGCAATGTATCCAAACTTTCAAAGCGTCACGGTGCAACAGGCTTTTATGATTTGATTGACGAGGGTTACTTACCGGAAGCTATCATTAACTATATTGCACTTCTCGGTTGGTGCCCAAAAGACAATCAGGAAATTTTCACTCTTAAGGAGCTTGAAAAGGCATTTGACATAAGCGGCATCAGCAAGTCACCCGCTGTATTTGACTACGATAAACTCTCTTGGTTTAACGGCGAATACATCAAGGCTATGACCCCTGAAAAATTCACCGAGGTTGCAATGCCTTACTATAAAAAGGTATTTGGCGACAAACAGATGCCATACGAAAAGTTTGCGGCAATACTCCAAAAGCGTACAACACAGCTTACACAGATTCCTGAAATGCTCGATTTCTTTGCAGAATTGCCGAGTTACACAAAGGAACTTTTCGTAAATAAAAAGAGCAAGACAAATCTTGAAAATTCACCCGTAGTTTTGAAAGAGGCTTATGACAGATTAAAGGCTATGCCTGAATGGAACGAAACTTCAATTCACGATTGCCTTATTAATATGGCTGTCGAAAAAGAGCTTAAAAACGGCACGGTAATGTGGCCTGTAAGAATTGCGGCCGCAGGCAAAACCGTTACACCGGGCGGTGCTGTTGAAATTCTTGACATTCTCGGCAGAGATGAGTCACTTGCAAGACTTGAAAAAGGTATGGCAATACTTGCAGAATAAAACGACTTTTGCTTCAGATTAATTAAAAATCTTGCAAAATTAAGTAATACAGAGGGATATTATATGGCAGAAGATATTAAGAATACCGAAGCTACCGAAGTTCCGAACGGTAACTTTATTCATACATTTATTGAAGAGGATATTGCCGAGGGCGGCAGATTTGAGGGCAAAAAGGTACACACCCGTTTTCCTCCCGAGCCAAACGGCTACCTCCACATAGGTCACGCAAAGGCTATTTGCATTGACTTTGGCACAGCCGAAAAATTCGGCGGCATCTGCAATCTTCGTATGGACGACACAAACCCTACAAAGGAAGATGTAGAGTATGTAGACGCTATCAAAGAGGACATCAAGTGGCTCGGCTTTGACTGGGAAGACCGTTTCTACTTTGCATCGGAATACTTTGACCAAATGTACGATTACGCTGTTGAACTTATCAAAAAGGGACTTGCATATGTATGCGAACTCACACCCGAACAGATGAGAGAAAACAGAGGCGATACACAAACACCGGCAAAGAGCCCGTATCGTGACAGACCGATTGAAGAAAGCCTTGACCTTTTTGCAAGAATGAAAGCAGGCGAATTTGAGGACGGCAAAATGACGCTTCGTGCAAAAATTGACCTTGCGTCAGGCAACTTTAATATGCGTGACCCTGTTATTTACAGAATTAACCGTCTTACTCACCACCGCACAGGCGACAAGTGGTGCATCTACTATGTACGATTTTGCGCACCCGATTGAAGATGCTATCGAGGGTATCACTCACAGCCTTTGCTCACTTGAGTTTGAAGCTCACCGTCCGCTTTACGATTGGGTTATCAATAATATTTCCGTTCCTAACAAGCCTCGTCAGATTGAGTTTGCCCGTCTTGGCATTAACAACACAGTTATGTCAAAGCGTAAGCTCCGTGAACTTGTTGAAAAGAATTATGTAAGCGGTTGGGATGACCCAAGAATGCCTACGCTCTGCGGACTTAGAAGAAGAGGTTATACCCCTAAGTCTATCCGTTCGTTTACGGAGCAGATCGGCGTATCAAAGGTAAATTCTATCGTTGAGTACGGTTTTCTTGAGCATTGCCTTCGTGACGATTTAAATGAGAACGCAAAGCGTGCAATGTGCGTACTCCACCCTATAAAGCTCGTTATCACAAACTATCCGGAGGGTAAGGTTGAGGAGTTTGAGGTTGAAAACAACCCGAACCGACCGGAGGACGGTACAAGAACCGTAACATTCTCAAGAGAGTGCTTTATAGAAGCTGATGACTTTATGGAAGAGCCAATCAAAAAGTATCAGCGCCTTTACCCCGGCAACGAGGTAAGACTTAAATCGACATACATTGTTAAGTGCACAGGCTGTAAAAAGGACGAGGACGGCAATGTGGTAGAGGTTTATGCCGAGTATGACCCCGAAACCAGAGGCGGCAACACACCTGACGGCAGAAAAGTAAGAGGTACAATCCATTGGGTTGACGCAAACAACTGCGCAGATGCAGAGGTAAGACTTTACGATAACCTCTTTACAGTACCCGATCCCGATACAGGCGACAGAAACTTCCTTGACTACCTTAATCCGAAGTCACTTGAAGTTCTTACAGGCTGTAAGGCAGAGAAAAACCTTGAAACCGCTGTTGCTCCGCAGAGCTTCCAGTTTATGAGAATAGGCTACTTCTGCGTAGACAATAAGGATTCTTCACCCGAACACCTTGTATTTAACCGCAGTGTGTCACTTAAAGACGGATTTAAAAAGTAATTTTTAATAAGATTATATGATAAACACCCGATTACACTTTTACCGTAATCGGGTGTTTTGATTCGTTAAAGTTTAAAATTCGGTTTTATAATAAAAATTCGGGAAATTATGGTTTAGCGGAGTGTCGGTCGGGCATTGAAATTTAGCTAACGCTAAATTATCCTCCAAAAAACAAAAAAGTTTACTCAATTTTTTCAAAAATTGCGGGTTTGGGCAGCGCCCATAAAAATCTACAGATATAACAATTTATCAGGCGCAAACAGCCACGCTGTTTGCGTGCTAAAACTAAGTTTGTTAAAACAGGCGACAGCATTAAAGAACCTATATTTTATTAATGAAATAACGAATATCTTTTCTTATTGCTATCGCTTTTAAAGGCTAACGCCGTTGTGTTCAAGCCGCCAAACAGCAAGCTGTTCGGCTATCGTCAGCTTGCATAAACGGAAGTATTTGTGGGCTTTGCCCACACCCATGACCTTTGAAAAGGTCGACCAAACTTTTATAATTAATTGGCAAATCAATTTGTTAAACCACAATTTCACCTCTTAACATTCAGAACAAAATTCAAATAAGTTGTTTTTATATGAAAAACTATGTATAATGTTATTTAGAATTTTTATCAAAATAATTCTGTAAACAAAATTTATACGGAGGATATTATGACCTGCACCGAATTTGACGGTTACATCTGTATCGACAATGTAACAGACCTTGATTTAAGACAAACACTTGACTGCGGTCAGAGTTTTCGCTGGACAGAAAATGCCGACGGTTCGTTTGACGGAATCGCTTTCGGTAAAAAAGTCAGAGTAAGACTTGACGGCGAGCGTCTGTATATCGAAAACTCAAATAAAGCCGATTTTGAAAGTATATGGAAAGATTACTTTGACCTCGAACTTGATTACGGTAAAATCAGAGAAGAGATAAGTGAAATTCACCCCGTGCTTAAAGAGGCGGCAAAATATGCTCCCGGTATAAGAATATTAAGGCAAGAGCCTTATGAGGCACTCTGCACATTCATTATTTCACAAAATAACAATATAAAAAGAATCAAGGGCATTGTTCAAAGACTTTGCGAAAACTTCGGAGAAGAAATTTCTCCCGGAGATTTTGCTTTTCCTACACCGCAAAAAATGGCGGAACTTTCAGCCGATGACCTTGCGCCTTTAAGGGCAGGCTTTCGTAATCGTTACCTTATAGATGCGGCACAAAAGGTTTACAGCGGTGAGGTTGACCTTGAAAGCTGCCGCACGCTTGATTACGAGCAGGCACGAAAAGAGCTTATGAAAATTACGGGTGTCGGAGTTAAGGTCGCCGACTGCACTCTGCTTTTCGGTTTACACAGAATAGAGGCTTTTCCTGTTGATGTATGGATGAAAAGGGCAATGGAAAAGCTTTTCCCCGGTATGATGCCGTCGGATTTCGGCGATTGTGCGGGGATAGCACAACAATACATATTTCATTACAGCAGAATGCACCCGGAATTGTTTGATTAACAATAATAATGTGAAAATGGAACGGCAAATTGCACATAATTCCGTAGTTGAATTTGTAAAATTTGCGTTTTTCATTTTTCTATAATAAAATTATGGAAATTGTGATAATTTTGTGATAACATTATAAACGATAGGGCAGGATGCCCTTGGAAGTTTGAAAGGAGTAATCAAACCAATGAACAAGCACGGAATGCTAAAAGCGACAAGCGTTGCAATTGCACTTTGCACCGTTATGTCAAGCACAACCTTTGCATTCTCAACAGTGGCAAGTGCTGCTACCGTTGATACTACAGAAAAAGTATCTGCTTCTGCAACAAAGAGCAAGGATAACTTTTCTTGGGACAATGCATCGGTTTACTTTCTCTTAACCGACCGTTTTAGAAACGGAAACACATCAAACGACCACTCATACAACAGAGGTCTTGACCAGAGCGGTAAGGTTCTTTCTAACATTGATGACAGAGCTACCTTCCACGGCGGCGACTTTGCCGGTGTTACACAGTCTATCGAAGATGGTTATTTCAATAACCTCGGTGTAAACGCAATCTGGATTTCCGCTCCGTATGAGCAGACACACGGTTATGTGGTAGGCAGCGACGGTAATCCAAGTTACGCTCACTATTCATACCACGGCTACTATGTTCTCGACTACACACAGACAGATGCAAACTTCGGTACTGCCGAGGAGTTTGAAACTCTTGTTGACACAGCTCATGAGCACGGCATCAGAGTTATTATGGATATCGTAATGAACCACTCAGGTTACAACTCGCTTTACGATATGGCAGAGTATGGTTACGGCACAGTAGCACCGGGCTGGGAAGACGCATACTATCCACATCAGAATATAAACAACAAAACATATCACAGCTTTATCGACTACGATACAAATGCAGAAGACTGGGCTAACTGGTGGGGTCCTGATTGGATTCGTTGCGGTGTAGCAGGTTATACAGAAGGTGGCGGCAGTGACCTCACAATGTCTCTTGCAGGTCTTCCTGACTTTAAAACAGAGCAGGCTTCTACAGTAGGTCTTCCAAAAATTCTCCAGAAAAAGTGGAGCGGAGAGGGCAGACTTGATTCTGAAACAGCAAAGATTAATAACTTCTTTACCAAAACAGGCAGAAGCGCGACTGTAAGCAACTACCTTGCAGGCTGGCTTTCAGAGTGGGTAAGAGAGTACGGTGTTGACGGTTTCCGTTGCGATACCGCAAAACACGTTGAATTTGCTTCTTGGAAAAACCTTAAGAATGCTTGTGTTGACGCTCTTAAAGAGTGGAGAGCAAACAACCCTGACAAGCCGGGTGCAGACTGGGATGAAGATTTCTGGATGACAGGTGAATGTTGGGATCACGGTGTTAATAAGGACGGCTACTACACACAGGGCGGATTTGATTCAATGATCAACTTCTCAACTCAGGGTGGCGGACTTTTAAGCGCAGGCAGAGTTAAGGGCACATATGATGGATTTGCAAAGGCTATCAATAACGATGACAGCTTCAATGTTCTTTCTTATGTATCTTCACACGACTCTGTTCTCGCAAGAGGCGACCTTATAGGTACAGGTTCAGGTCTTCTTTTATGCCCGGGCGGAATTCAGATATTCTACGGTGACGAAACAAACCGTCCAATGGTAGCAGGTGTTCCTAACGACGGTAACGGCGGCGCAGGTCACTCACTCAGAAGTGATATGAACTGGGACTCAATGGATACAAATGTTCTTGAGCATTGGCAGAAAGTCGGTGTATTCCGTAACAACCACATCTCTGTAGGTGCAGGCTCTAACACAAGCCTTACATCAACATCAGGTTATGCTTTTGCAAGAGATTACGACAAGAACGGCATTACAGATAAGGTAATCGGCTGTATCTATGCTAATGCAAATACTGATGTTACAATCAACGTTGGCGACACTTGGAGCGACGGTCAGTATCTTGTAAATGCTTACGATCAGTCATCTGCTGTTGTATCAAACGGTAAGGTTACATTCAACAGCGGCAAGAACGGTACAATCCTCGTTGAAGAGCCTGACGGCAGACCACTTATGTCTGTTAAGGGTGACGCAGAGTTTACAGGTACACAGACTGTTACAGTAAGCCTTGACAAGTGCGAGCAGGCTAAGTGCTCTGTTGACGGCGGTAACAAGTTTATCGTAAAAGACGGCGACACAATCACAATCGGTAACACAGCTTACGATGGCGATACAATTACAATTACTCTTGAGGCAGAGAACGAGATCGGTTCTTCCGAGTCAAAAGCAACATTCAAGAAAAAAGTACAGGGCGGCTCAACAGCTCCTGTAAAAACAACATCTCGTCTTGTTGTAAAGACAGCTGACGGTTCAGCTCCTTATGTATATGCTTGGACAGGCGCAAGCAACGCACTTCTTGGTGCATGGCCTGGCACACAGCTTACATCTAAGGATGATAACGGTGACTACTATGTTGACATTAATACAACAGAAACTTACAATGTAGTGCTCAATAACGGCGGCAAAGTACAGTCAGCTGATATTACAGGCATTACAGGCGACGCAATTATCACAGTTAAAAATACAGCATTCTCTTCTTATGATCTTGAGATTGTAGAAACTCCTGCTTCACCGCTCGAGCAGCTTAAGAAAGAGGGAAGAGAAGTTAAAGCAATGACTTCTTCCGATTACACAGCATCTTCATGGACAACTGTTGAATCAGTTATGAAGTCGGTTGACGCACTCGTTGCACAGGGCAGTGATGCTGACGACGATCAGGTTACTGCAATGATAACAACATTACAGAATGCAAAGGCTAAGTTACAGCTTAATGTTCCTGCACTCGGCTATGCAGTTAAAGGCAAGAATACAGTAAGCGGTGTTGCTGCTCCTGCTTCAAAGGTAACAGTAACAGTAAACGGCACAGCATACACAACACAGGCTGACGATGTAACAGGTGTATTTACAGTTACAACAGCTACACTTAACGCTTCATCAAAGCTTACATTCAAGGCAGAGAGAAACAGCGTTTCATCAGCTGTAGGTGCATACAATATGTCAAGCGGTGACATCACAAGCCTTATTGTTCCTACAACAGCTTCTCAGGCTACACAGCCGACAACAGCAAGACCTACACAGCCGACAACAGTAAGACCTACACAGCCGACAACAGCAAGACCTACACAGCCGACTACAGTAGCTCCGACAACACAGTCACCTACACAGGGCACAAACCTTAATATCTCAAGTAAATCTAACTACTTCTCAAATGCAAATGTAACATTTAAGAAGGGCGATACAGTTTGTCTTGAGTACATTGTAGATTCATCAATGAATCTTGTAAATGCAGAGTGGACACTTACTTACGATAACACAAAGCTCGCTGTTGATAAGGAGCGTTCAGCTAAGCTTATGCCATATGTTACTAACGAGGTTACTAACATTATTGACGCTAAGGGCACAATCAAATCTAACTTCAGTGAAATTCAGAATCTTGCTGATTTCAGTGGCGGCAAGGCTTTGGCAAGAGTTTACTTCAATGTAATCGGCACAGGCGACACAACAGTTGACTTCAACCTTAAAACACTTAGCGTAGGTTACCTTGACAGCAACTACAACCTTAAGTTTAAACCTGTTGTAAGAGGCGGAGTAGCTCAGACAGATGTTACTTCAACTCCTGGTTTTGAAAACTTCACAGCTAAGACAAGCACAAAGATTTCTGCAACAGCAGAGCAAACTGACGAGGTAACACTCAACTTTGTTGTTCCAAAGACAGTATCAAGTCCTAAGTGTTGGGATGACGGTATTTACCTTGCATACAGCAACAACTACCAGCTCAACTCATTCACAAAGATTCCGCTCACAAAGACAACAGAGTATCTCACACCTGACTTAAAGTCAACAAAACTCACAAACGGCACATATGCTCTCTACTCGGTATCACTTACAAAGGAACAGGCAGAGGCTATTAACAAGGCAACATATGTTGTTCTTACAAACAAGTCAAATACTTACAGAACTTATGTAAGCTCAAAGTACAACTTACTTAAAGCTCCGTCAGGCACATACAGTGCAGACTACAACACAGCTAAAACTTCAGTAGCAGACCTCAACGGCTACACATTCATTATGAACGGCGATGTAGCAACAGGCACAAGCGTTGACGGTTTCGGTACATACACAGGTTACTGGACAAAGTGCACAACTATCAATGCTGTAGCTCCTGCATCTGCTAAGTGGAAGAACTGCTGGAATCAGGGTGTTTACCTTGCTTACAGCAACGACTATAAGCTCGATTCATTCACAAAGATTAAGATGACAAGAACAAGCACATATGTTGATGTTGATTCTAAGTCAACACAGCTTGTAGACGGCACATATCCTGTATACACTGTAACTCTTACAGAGGATCAGGTAAAGGCTATTGATTCTTCATCATATGTAATCTTCGAGAACGCATCAGGTACTTACAGAACATACATCAACGGTAAGTACAGCGTTATGAAAGCTCCGGCAGGTACTCAGTATTCAAGCACATACTCAACAACAAAGGCAAAACTTGCTGACAGAGAGAAGAACACATTTGTAATTTGTGACGGTGTAACAACAGGCACAAGCATTGAGGGCTACGGCACATTTACAGGTTACTGGTCAACAACTGAAATCGAAATTGTTGAGAGCACAGCTACACTTTATTGTGTATTCCCTAACCCTGCAAAGAGCAAAACAGCTATGAATAAGGGCGTTTACCTTGCATACGGTTCAAGCAACTCGGCAAATGGCCTTACTAAGATTGCTATGGAGAAAACAGATGAAAAGTTCACACCTTCATTAAAGACAAACGCTCTTACAGCAGGTGAGTACTCTGTATATAAGGTAACACTCAACAGCGATCAGATTGAGGCTATTGACGGTGCAAAGAATGTTGTATTCTGCAACAGCAACGGTGTTTTCAGAACAATCCTCTCAAACGGCTACAATGTACTTAACGCAAAGAGCGGTGCTTACAGCTCAGCATACAACAAGGGTACATTCTCAGTTGCAGACCACAACAACGAAACATTCGTTGTTTGCGATTCTAAGGTAACAGGTTCAAGCACAGACGGCTACGGTATGTTCCTCGGCTACTGGGATCTCGGCAAAGCAAACTAAATTATCACACTTAATAATCGTATGATTTAAAAATAAGTACTCGTCATTGCATTTGCGATGACGAGTATTTTTCTTTTGCGTAATTGCAGAATTAAATTACAGAGATAAAGTTAAAAAATTTAGGTCAACCATTTTGTTACCATCAAGTGGAATAAAAAACAGGTTACTTTTGGTCGGGCAACAATTTTAGCGAATGAAAAGACTTTCCGTCACGAATTAAAAAGTTTGGTCAACCTTTTCAAAGGTTGTGGGTGTGGACGCCCACAAAACTTAGTTTATTGCGAA
>ENA-OQCN01000736-OQCN01000736.1-human-gut-metagenome-genome-assembly--contig:-NODE-736-length-17223-cov-2.470344_pt1 | contig 17223 bp, 21 predicted proteins | sample MGYA00242497_ERZ504576 | MGnify/ENA primary metagenome ERZ504576 (study PRJEB26092, sample SAMD00036296) | human gut metagenome | host: Homo sapiens | study: EMG produced TPA metagenomics assembly of... | reverse complement strand
TACAAAAGAAAGATGATGATTGCATTGTACAGCGTTGGGAACGTTAAAAGAGAGTTAAAGAAAATAGGAAGAAAATTATATATAAGAGATTTTGCTAAGTTTATATTTGCTTATATAGAAGAAGATAAACTTTCTTTGATGACAGTGCAGAAAATAACTGATGATAGATGGCAAATAATTCATTTTTATGCGGAAAAAATTCAGAAAAATAATGAAGATATTAATTTTTATCAAGAGATTTTATATAGATTTTATAAGGAACAAGAACGAGAAAATATAAAATATTTAGTGATAAACTTTGCTGAGCAAAAACAGCAGATTTTACATTATAGTTTTCCTCATATGCCTTTGTCGGAAATAAAAAAAGCCCTGTATTGGGAGTTACAGGAAGATATAAAGTTAGAAGAGTATTATTATACATATACACTAGAAGATGAAAAAGAAAATTATAATTTAAAAAGTGAATTTAATTGGTAAGGCTTTAGTGGATTTATGGCAACAATTGGCAAAAGAGCAAAATCTTAATTTGTATAGTGTATTTTGTCAAAATGATGTAAAAATAGATGTGATAGCAGAAGATGAATATATAAAAAGATATAGAGTAGAAAAACAAAGTGATATTTTTAATTGTGAGCTACAAATAGATAGAGATTTATTGGCGGAAATAGAAGATTTTGATGTGATAAGTAAAATTTTAGTATGTTTTTTACAGCGACAATATCAAGAATTTTTGCCTAAAAGACAACAGTTGAGTTATTTAAATTGGCAAAATATATATTTATTGTTGATAACTATTTTACTATCTTGTAGTTGTTGTTTAGGTGGTTATGCAATTACAAAATATTATCAAGCAGAAAGACAGGAACAAAATATAAAAGAAGAAATAGCTTTAGTACAAAATGATATAGATGATATAGAGCAGTTAAAACAACAAGAAGCTTTAATTAAAGATAAACAGAAGTTAGTGCAGAACTTAGAAGAAAAATCAGTGAATATATATGCTATTTTAATTAATTTAGGTGCAAATACAATAGATGATGTAGCTTTAACTGATTTGAAGATAAAAGATAGAGAAATTTTTTTGAAGGGACGAGCGAGAAATTATCAAAATATAGCTGTATATAAAGAAAAATTATCGGAAATAAGATTTTTTCAAACGAGTGAAATTGGCGAGATAAAGATTAATACAGAAGATAATTTATTGGATTTACGATGAAGATAGTGATGAGGTAAAATGAAATATAAAGATTATAAACATTTAATTATTTGCATAAGTATCATTAGTCTATGGATAATGATACTATTTTTTTAGGAAATATAGTGAGTTCTAAAATAGATATACTAAATACTGAAAAAAATCAACAACAAGAAAGAGTTGATAAGTTATTATGATTTTATAGCAAAAAATAAAAATATAGATAGTTATAGAGAAAAGATAAATTTTAATTTAAATTTATTGACAGAAAAAATACCGCAAGAAATAGATGAAGAAAAGTTTTTATTACAATTAAATGATATGGCAAAATATTCATCAGTGAATATCATAGAAATGATGCCTAAAAATAAGAGTACACAAGATAATTTAAAGCAGGAAGAAATAGAACTTGTATTGCAAGGTGATTATTTTGCTATAGTTGATTTTTTACATCAGTTGAATTTAAATAGTAGATTGGTAAGTATACAAGATAGCAATATTTTTATACAAAATAATACGATAAATGCGAAATTAACTTTACAAATTTATGCGAATAATTAATAATAGATAAAGATAAATAAAATCTGTTATAATTAAATAGAATATTTTTATATTTAAATTTTATACTTAATATAGATGGGAGTAGTAATCTATATGTTGATACAGCTAGAAGGTCTTATAAAAACTATAGGCATATTAGATGTCTTTGATATTTTAATTGTGGCATTTATTTTATATCGAGTGTATAAAATGTTAGAAAATACACGAGCGATAACCTTGACAAGAGGTTTATTGATATTATTACTTTTAGCGATTATTACTAGTTGGCTTGAATTGCATGTTATAAACTGGTTATTACAAAAGATTGTTACTTTGTTATTTGTAGCATTGCCAATTGTATTTCAACCAGAATTGCGACGTGCTTTAGAGCATATAGGTGAAGGTGGATTTTTCAAACGTTCAATGTTGTTGAACTATGAAGAAGCTTGTTCGTTAGTATCAGAATTGGATAAGGCTGTTACAAAATTATCATCTACAAAAACAGGAGCATTGATTGTACTTGAGCGCAATATGGGTTTAAATGATATTTGTGCAAGTGGAATAAAAATTGATGGGATTGTTAGTGCTGAATTTTTACTAAATGTATTTATCCCAAACACTCCACTACACGATGGAGCAGCCATTATACGCGGTAATCGTTTGATTGCGGCAGGTTGTTTATTGCCACTTACTGATGATAGGTCATTGAGCACAGAGCTTGGAACTCGCCATCGTGCAGCTATAGGTTTATCAGAACAATGTGATGCTGTAGTTGTTATTGTCAGTGAAGAGACAGGAACAATTTCTGTGGCTGAAGCAGGTAGAATATATCGTCATTTAGATTCTGAACAGTTAAAACAATATTTGATGCCAATATTTTCACCAAGAAAGACAACCTTAAAAGAAGCTGTCTTGAAATGGAGGCAAAAAAAATGATAAGTTTTTTTTAGAAAAAATCTTCCAGAAAAATGTTTAGCACTTATAGTTGCCATAGGTTGCTGGATTTTTGTAATGAATGACCAAAATCCGCAGATTGAAAATACTTATACAGTGCCAATTGGAATAGTTAATGCACCAGAAGGATATCAAATATCCAAAGATGTTGAAGAAGTAAAATTGAAAGTGCGTGCACCGCGTTCGCTATTTTCAAATGTAGAAACATCTAGCTTTAGAGCTTATGTAGATTTAAATGGTGTAGAAAATGGAATTCATGATTTACAGATACAGACAGTTTTACCTAGTGGTTTTGAATTGATTTCAGCAGGTCCAACAAAAGTATCTATAAATGTTGATAAAATTGAGCAAAAAGAAGTACCAGTCGCTTGAATTTATCTGGTATTCCAGGTGATGGCAAAGTGGTAGCAAGTGTAGAACAGTCTTTACAGAATATAACAATTGAAGGCCCTGTTAGCATTTTAAATAAAGTAACAGCGGCAGTAGGTTATATTGGTGTAAATGGAAATAATGAAAACTTTAGTGTAACAGTGCCACTTATTGCAGTTAATGACAAAGATAAAGAAGTGGAAGGCGTTAAGCTATTACCTAAAACAGTAGATGTTTCCATTATTTTGGCTAAAGGTTTAAACAAAAAAATTATCGATATAAAACCGACATTGATGTCTGATTGGCCAATGGTTATATCTTAAAATCAGTGAAGGTAGAGCCTGAAAAAATAGAAGTTAGCGGTAATCCTGATATTATTGGCAATATGACTTATTTATCCACAGAAAATATATCTTTGGCAAATGTTACAAAATCGACGAAACAAACAGTTAATTTAATTGTGCCAGAAGATATAAATGTTCCTAATCAGGAAGTAACTGTATGGATAGAAATAGAAACAAAAGAAAATAAAACTGATAATAAAACAAATAAATAAAGTTAAAATAAGATGAAGTAGGTTTGTTAAATGATAAGAATTAAAAATTTTAATGTACCATTTAATGACCATCTCCGATAAATGATTTAGTTGCAAAACGATTGAAGTTACCACCTCAACATATTGATGAGGTGGTAATTGTTCGTAAGGGGATTGATGCTAGAAGGTATAAGGGAGCTCCTATTTATTTTGTGTATATATTAGATGTGAAAGTTAATATTGCAGAAAATAAAGTTTTAGCTAGATTAAAAAAAGACAAGAATGTAGAAATCGTAACTACAAAAAAAGCAGATAAAATTAATTGTCAAAAAAGTAAAACATCTAGACCGATAATAATTGGTTTTGGCCCTGCGGGAATGTTTTCGGCTTTAGTTTTAGCTAAAAATGGATATCGGCCACTTATTTTTGAACGTGGAAGTGATGTGGATACTAGACATCAAGATATTGAAAAATTTTGGCAAGGCGAACAATTAAAAGAAAATTCGAATGTACAATTTGGCGAAGGTGGAGCAGGAACTTTTTCTGATGGCAAATTAACAACTCGTATTAATGATAGTAAAATTACAGATGTGTTAGAAGCTTTTGTAGAAGCTGGAGCACCACCAGAAATAAAATATCTGCATAAACCACATATTGGTACTGATATTTTGCGCATTGTTGTAAAAAATATTCGTGAGAAGATAAAAGCTTTGGGCGGAGAAATTTTCTTTAATTCACAAGTTACAGATTTTATAATAAAAGATGATAAAATCTGTGGGGTTGAAATCAATCATAAAGAAAAATTCACAGCAAGTGATGTATTTTTAGGTATTGGTCATAGTGCAAGAGATACGTATGAATTGTTATATTCCAAGGGAATATCCATGGAAGCGAAACCTTTTGCAATTGGTGTCCGCATAGAACATCCGCAAGATTTAATTGATAAAGCTCAATATGGTGAAGATTATAAAAGTGAATTATTGCCAGTAGCAGATTATTCATTGACTTATAATAATCGTCAAAAAGGTAGAAGTGTATATTCTTTTTGTATGTGCCCAGGTGGTCAAGTAGTAGCTGCTGCTTCAGAACTAGGCAGAGTTGTTGTAAATGGTATGAGTAATTATAAACGTAATTCTGGTATTGCAAATAGTGCATTGCTCGTCAATGTAACACCAGATGATTTTGGTCATAATGTCTTAGATGGCATTGCTTTTCAACGTCATTATGAAGAAATGGCATATATTTGTGGTGGTAAAAATTATCATGCACCAGTGCAAACGGTTGGCGATTTCTTAAAAGATAAAGTAAGTGATGATAATTTTAGTAGAACCAACATATAAACCGGGAGTAAAGATTTGCAATTTACGCGAATGTTTACCAGATTTTACAACGCAGATGTTGGCTGAAGCATTACCTAATTTTGATAAGAAAATTCCAGGTTTTGCAGGTGAACATGTGGTGATGACTGGGGTAGAAATGCGTTCTTCTGCACCATGTAGAATTATCCGCAACAGACAAACATATATGTCTGAAAATATAAAAGGGTTATATCCTATAGGCGAAGGTGCTGGATACGCTGGCGGTATAATGAGTGCTGCCGTTGATGGCGTAAATGCAGCTTATGCTATATAGAAAATATTATAGAATAATTGAGAGGGGTTTATTTTATGGCTAGAATGTTTGGAACTGACGGTGTTAGAGGTAAGGCAAATGTTGAATTAACACCAGAATTAGCTTATAACTTAGGACGTGCTGCTGCCATTTATTTTACAAAGAAAGATGGCGAAGCTTGCACAATCTATATTGGTAGAGATACTCGCTTATCTGGTCCAATGTATGAAGCAGCTTTATCTGCAGGGATTTGTTCTGCTGGTGGTAATGTAGTGTTAACAGGTGTAATGCCAACTCCAGCTGTAGCTTATTTAGCTCGCAAACATAAAGCTGATGCAGGTATTGTAATTTCTGCTTCTCACAATCCATTCCATGATAATGGTATTAAATTCTTTGGTGGCGATGGTTATAAATTACCAGATGCTGTAGAAGATGAAATCGAAGCATTAGTACATGAAATTGAAAATAATGATAATTTATATCGTCCAACAGATGACAAAATTGGTAATGTAGTTTATCGTCATGATTTATTGGATGAATATGTATCTTTTGTAACTAAAACTACTGATATCGAATTAGAAGGTATGAAAATTGTTTTAGACTGCGCAAATGGTGCAGCTTATGAAGCTATGCCAAAAATTTTACGTCGTTTAGGTGCAGATGTAATCGTAATTCACGATAAACCAAACGGTATCAATATCAACGACAATTGCGGTTCAACACATTTAGAATCTTTGATGGAAGCTGTAAAAGAACATAAAGCAGATATTGGTATTGCTCATGATGGTGATGCTGATAGATGTTTATGTATTGATGAAAATGGTGAATTCATCGATGGCGACCATATGATTGCAGCTTGTGCTATTTATATGATGGGTAAAGGCAAATTAAAAGATAATACTGTAGTTACTACAGTTATGGCAAATATCGGTTTCCATAAAGCTATTAAAGAAAATGGCGGACGTACAGAAATCACAGCTGTAGGTGATAGATATGTATTAGAAAATATGCTTGCTAATGGTTATAACTTAGGCGGAGAACAATCTGGTCATATTATCTTCACAGATTTTTCTACTACTGGTGATGGCCCTGTTACAGCACTCCAAGTATTATCTTATTTAAAACGTACAAGACATAAAGCTTCTGCAATTACAAAAATCATGACAAGTTATCCACAGCTTTTAGTAAATGTAAAAGTAGCTACTAAAGATGGTTGGGAAGATAATGAAGCTATAAAAGCTTCTATTGAAGAAGGCAAACAACAATTAGGTGAAAATGGTCGTATTTTAGTACGTCCATCTGGTACAGAACCTTTAATTCGTGTAATGGCTGAAGGCCCTGACCAAAAAGAATTGGAAGAAATCTGCTATAAAATTGCTGATGTAGTAAAAGCTCAGCAAGGATAAATAGAAAAATATATTAATTTATTTCTATTGACAAATCATAAGTTATAATTAAAATATGAGCATGCACAAAGATGAAATAATTTTGTGCATGCTTTTTTGATATAGTTCTGTATATAAAGATAATAAAAAGGGTTTATATAAACTTTAGCGCTGGCTCTATTTTATATTTATGAAATAGAGTACGAGGAAGAAGTCGTCGAAAATATCAGCGGATGCTTCTCGGCTTAATCTAGTCGATAGTAGCTGGCAAAACTTTTAAGTGATTAAAAGGACAATACAGCAAAAGATTTATACAGAAAATATATCTTCAAAAATTTAATAATTTAATTTTAGGAGGCATATTTTTATGTGCGGTATTGTAGGTTATGTTGGTGAAAAACAGGCAGCTAATTTTTTAATTGATGGATTAACAAAATTAGAATATAGAGGATATGACTCTGCTGGTATTGCTGTTTTTGATGGTGAAAAAATTAATGTGGCAAAATCTGTTGGTCGTTTAGCTGCATTAAAAGAAAAAATCAAAAATAATACTCCTGAAGGTGTAATGGGTATTGGTCATACTAGATGGGCAACTCATGGACGTCCATCTGATGTGAATTCTCATCCACATACAGATTGTTCTGGCAAATTCGCTATTGTGCACAATGGTATTATCGAAAACTTATGTCTTTAAAAGAAGAATTAATAGCTAAAGGACATAAATTTGTTTCTGAAACAGATACTGAAGTTGTAGCTCATTTAATCGAAGATGTTTATGAAGGCGATTTTGTAGAAGCTGTAAATAAAGTATTGAATAGAATTGAAGGTTCTTATTCTCTTGCTTTCATGTGCCAAGATTATCCAGATACACTTATTTGTACTAAAAAAGATAATCCACTAGTAATCGGTTTAGGTGAAGGTGAAAACTTTATAGCTTCTGATATTCCTGCTATCATTGCGTATACTCGTCGTACTTATATCATGAATGATGGCGAAATTGCAGTAGTTAAAAAAGATAGCATTTGGGTAACAGATAGAAAAGGTAATCCTATTACTAAAAAAGTATTTGAAGTAAATTGGAATGCTGAAGCTGCTGAAAAAGGCGGATATGAGCATTTCATGTTAAAAGAAATTCATGAACAGCCAAAAGCAGTAAGAGATACAATTTCTCCACGTATCAATAAAGAAAATACACAAGTTGTTTTAGATGAATTAAAATGGACTAAAGAGTATGTAGAAAACTTTAATAAAATCTATATTGTAGCTTGTGGTACAGCTTATCATGCTGGTCTTGTAGGTAAATATTACATTGAAAAATTAGCTCGTATACCAGTAGAAATTGATATCGCTTCTGAATTTAGATATCGTGATCCAATCATTGATGAACACACACTTACAATTGTTATCAGTCAGTCTGGTGAAACAAGTGATACACTTGCAGCACTTAAAGAATCCAAACGTCTTGGTGCAAAAACTTTAGCTATTACAAACGTAGTAGGTTCTTCTATCGCTCGTGAAGCTGATCAAGTAATGTACACATGGGCTGGCCCAGAAATCGCTGTAGCTTCTACAAAAGCATATACAACTCAGCTTGTAACAATGTTCTTATTTGCTATGTATGTTTCTGGCTTAAAAGGTACTATTACAACTGAAAGAACTCACGAACTTTTAACACAGCTTCGTTTACTTCCAGATGAAATAAATCGTACTTTAGAAGATGTAGAACCAATCAAAACTTTTGCTAAAAATTATGCATTTAATAATGATGTATTCTACATTGGTCGTTCTCTAGACTATAATGTAGCACTTGAAGGTTCTTTAAAATTAAAAGAAATTTCCTATATTCACGCTGAAGCATATGCAGCTGGTGAATTAAAACATGGAACACTTGCATTGATTGAATCTGGTGTGCCTGTTATTGCTCTTGCAACTCAAAAAAGTGTATATGAAAAAACTTTAAGCAATATTAAAGAAGTAAAAGCTCGTGATGCAGTTATGATTGGTATTGCGGCTGAAGATGATAATGAACTTGAAAAATATGTAGACCATGTAATTAAAGTTCCAGCTACAGATGAATTATTAATTCCACTTTTAACTGTAGTACCTTTACAATTACTTGCTTATTATGCAGCAATTACTCGTGGTTGTGATGTAGATAAACCTCGTAATCTTGCTAAATCTGTAACAGTAGAATAAAAAAGTGTAAAACGCTGTAGAAATTGCAGCCGTTTTTATTAATTTTGTTTAATAGTAGTTGACAAATAAGAAAAATAATACTATTATCTAGAAAATACTTTTATTACATTTTATTTTGCGTTATACTAGTACTATAAAAAATAAGGAAAGAGGTATTGTCGTGGCATATTATTTTAAAGAAGCATCTCATACTTTTGGGGAATATTTATTAGTTCCAGGTTATTCTTCTGAAAAATGCATTCCTGCAAATGTTTCTCTTGAAACTCCACTTGTAAAATTCAGAAAAGGTGAAGAACCAAAAATAAAGCTTAATGTTCCAATGACTTCCGCTATCATGCAGGCTGTATCTAATGATACAATGGCTATTGCACTTGCAAAAGAAGGCGGTATTTCCTTTATTTACGGTTCTCAAAGTATTGAAGACCAAGCCGCAATGGTTAGTCGTGTAAAAAATTATAAATCTGGTTTTGTAAGTAGTGATTCTAATATTATGCCTTCTACTACTTTAGGCGAAGTATTAGCATTAAAAGCTAAAACTGGACATTCTACAATGGCTGTTACTGAAGATGGTACACCAACAGGAAAATTAGTAGGTATTGTTACTAGCCGTGATTATCGTGTTAGTCGTATGAGCATGGATACAAAAGTTGAAACTTTCATGACTCCATTTAACAAATTAATCTATGCTGATGCAGATACTACTACATTGTCTATGGCAAATGACCTCATTTGGCAACATAAATTAAATATGTTACCTCTTGTTGATAAAAATCAACGTTTACGCTACATGGTATTTAGAAAAGACTATACAGATAACAAAGAACATGCATTAGAACTTACAGATAACAATAAACGTTATTTAGTAGGTGCTGGTATCAACACTCGTGATTATGCAGAACGCGTTCCTGCACTTTTAAAAGCTGGTGCTGATGTACTTTGTATCGACTCTTCTGAAGGTTTTTCTGAATGGCAAAGAATAACATTAAAATATATTCATGAAAACTTCGGCGAAGATGTAAAAGTTGGTGCTGGTAACGTAGTAGATAGAGAGGGTTTCCGTTTCTTAGCTGAAGCAGGTGCTGACTTCGTAAAAGTTGGTATCGGTGGTGGTTCTATCTGTATCACTCGTGAAACAAAAGGTATTGGTCGTGGACAGGCTACAGCTTTAATTGATGTAGTTGAAGCTCGTGATGAATATTATAAAGAAACAGGTATTTATATTCCTGTATGTTCTGATGGTGGTATTGTACATGACTATCATATGACTCTTGCATTAGCTATGGGTGCAGATTTCCTCATGCTCGGACGTATTTCTCCCGCTTTGATGAAAGCCCAACAAATAAAGTTCGTATCAATGGTACTTACTTAAAAGAATATTGGGGCGAAGGTTCTAATCGTGCTCGTAACTGGCAACGTTATGACCTCGGTGGAGATAAAAAATTATCCTTCGAAGAAGGTGTTGATTCCTACGTTCCATATGCAGGACCATTACATGATAACGTTATGTTAACTCTTAGCAAAATGCGTTCTACAATGTGCAACTGTGGTGCATTAAACATCAAAGAATTCCAAGACAAAGCAAAACTTACTTTAGTTTCCGCAACAAGTATTGTTGAAGGCGGTTCTCATGATGTTATTCTTAAAGATAAATTCAGAGGTAATGATTGATTTTAATTAAATTTAAATGATATTATTGCAGTAAATAAAAAAGATTGCATTAGAAAATTTTCTAGTGCAATCTTTTTGTTTTATATATTTGTTTTAACTACAAATATTAATTAATTCTTTTGTGTATTCTTCTTGGGGATTTTTTAGAACTTCTGAGGTTAATCCTCGTTCAATGATTTTTCCTTGATACATAATCAATATTTTATTACATAATTTTTGGACTAAAGCTAAATCATGAGAGATAAAAATAATGCTTAAATCTAGTTCTTGGCGAAGTTTTAATAGTAAATTCAAGATTTCCATTTGCGTTATCGTATCTAAGGCAGATGTTATTTCATCACAGATTAAAACTTGAGGTTTAATAGAAATAGCCCTAGCTATAGCACAACGCTGACATTGACCACCACTTATTTGATGAGGATATTTATTTTTTATCTCCAAGGGTAAAGCTACTTTAGTTAATAAATCATCTAAAATTTGTTTTGCTTGAGCTTTGTTTGTACCAATATTGAGGAGTGGCTCAATAATACTATCGCCTAGACGTTGACGCGGATTAAATGATTCTTGAGGTAATTGAAAGACCATTTGTACTTGGCGATAAAATTGTTTCAATTCTTGTCTAGAATATTGATGGATATTTTTATCTTTAAATAATACTTCTCCTGTAGTTGGCGTTTCAAGTCTTATTAAAATATTGGCTAATGTAGATTTGCCACAGCCACTTTCGCCGACAATGGCAAGGCTATCACCTTTTTTCAAGGTGAAGTTTATATCATCTAAAGCTTTAAAGTCATGGTCATTTTTTAGATAGTTTTTAGTCAAATTAATGACTTTTAAAATTTCTTGCATGAAAGCACCTCTTTAGGTGTTTATTTTTTTAGTGTGATAACGGCTTGTAATAATTTTTTAGTGTAACCTTCTTGAGGATTGGCTAAAAGAATTTTTGTGGGATTTTGTTCAATTATTTTGCCTTGGTGCATGATGATGATTTTATCTGCTATTTTAGCTAAAACTTTTAAATTGTGAGATACGAATAAAATGCTCGTATTTAATTTTTGTTTCATCAATAATAATTCTTGCAAAACTTTAGCTTGGGACATGACATCTAAAGCAGAAGTAGGCTCATCAGCAATTAATAACTGAGGTTTTAACATCATTGTAAGGGCGATATTAATGCGTTGGTTCATGCCACCAGATAACATAAAGGGATAGGCATTTAAAATATTTTTGCCGTCATTTAAACCTATTTTGGTAAAAATATCTAATGTTTGAGAGATGATTTCATCAGCTGTGATTTTTTGATGTGCAGATATGGTTTCAATGAATTGACTTTTAATAGTGCGGACAGGGCAAAAAAAAACGTTTGCGGATTTTGTGAAATAAAGGCGATTTCTTTACCATAGATATGAGTTAATTGTTTTGTTTTTAAGTCATATAAATTTTTTATCTTGCCAATGGATTTCACCTTGAATATTAAAATCTTGGGGCAATAGATGTAAAATGCTGTTTAATAAAGTACTTTTTCCAGAGCCAGAACCGCCAGCAATTCCAATTATTTCAGCAGTATTTAATTTTAGATTGATGTTATTTAAGATATTTTGTTTATTATGGGAAATAGTTAAATCTTGAATAGTTAATAAGGACATGATTGACCTACCTATTTATTATTTAAGTCTAAATCGGCAGTGATTTCATAATAATCACTAGGATGAGCTACAAAATTTATGACCTTGGACTTAGAGACAAAAGACATTTTTAAATGAGAAGCGAAGATAAAGCCATAATCACCTAATAAAATCTGTTGCATCTGCACAGCTAAGTCAGCTCGTTTTTGGCTGTCGAATTCATTATGCAATTTTTGCGCTAAGATTTCTAATTTATCGTTATAATATTTACCACGATTTTTGGCTGAATTTTGGAGACAATGTGTAGTGAAGAAATATTCTGGATCGCCAGTCGGTGCAGTTACAAAGGCACTGGCATAGATATCCCAGTTTCCACTAGCTAAAAATTCTTGTTGATTGATAGTATTGTTGATTTTTAAGTCAATGCCGATAGTTTTTAGATTGGCTTGAGCGATTTCTGCAAGCAAGGGCAATTCTTGGCGACCAGGATAAGTCAGCCAGCGAAGTATGAGTTTTTGTCCATTTTTATCAACATAGCCATCACCGTCATTATCTACCCAGCCAGCTTGGCTAATAGCTCTTTAGCTTCTATTGGATTGTAATTTACAGTTTGTAATTTGTCGCCACCAAAGGTGAAATTATCTGGGAAAGCACCAATGGCTATAGAGCCATTATCTTGGAGTAGATTATGCGTAAAACCTTGTTTATCTAAACTCATAGCTATAGCTTTGCGAATATTATAATCTTGAAGTATAGGATTGTTATAGTTTATTTGGGCAAAAAAACAGCGAGAAGTAGCTATTGAACTCACATGATAATCAGGATTATTTTGGAATAAATCTAAATTAGCATAAGGAAGCCCTTGGACAGCATCAAATTCTCCAGTTTGTAATGCCATAGTGAGCGTATCGCCATCTATTACTTCAGTTATAATTACTTTATCCATGCTACATTGCCGTTCCAGTAATTAGGATTTTTTACAAGTTCAATTTGTTTATCTGATACTTTAGTAGCGACAAAGGGGCCAGTGCCAGCTACATTATTATCAGCAGTAATGCCATATTGCATATCGATAATGGCACCATAAGGATCGCTGAGATAATTTAAAAGAGCAGGTACTTTTTCTTGTGATTTAATGATGATATCTTGACCATCAGCTGTGATTGAAGCAATTTTTAAATCAAAAGGAGCTCTGTCATGATTTTTGATTAAATCTTCTAGACATTCTTTGACAGCTTGACCATCTAAGGCTCTACCACTAGAAAATTTAATATTATCTTTTAAAGTGATTTTTACAGTATAATCATCTAATTGTTCATAGCTTTTAGCCAGCCATGGTTCAAGTTGCATTTTATCATTAAATTTAAATAAAGTTTCACCAACACCATAGCGAACTGCTGACCAGCCGGAATAATCATGGTGCGGATTTAGACCAGTATTGCCCATTTCAATACCATAGGCAGTAGTGCCAAAATGAAATACTTTTTCTGTGGAAGAAGTAGTGTTATCGGAAGTACAACCTGTTAAATAAAAACTCATTAAAAATAAACATAATGCTAGGACTTTAGAAAAAGACATGAAAACCTCCTATTTTATTTTAGGATAATTGTTTAGGGTCTAGTTTCTCATTGAGTACATCAGCAAATAGATTAAAGAGTAATACTGTGAGAAAAATAGCAGCAGCAGGAGCTAAAATCATCCATGGAGCAATTTGTAAAAAAATACGACCACTGCTCATCATGGCACCCCATTCTGCTGATGGAGGCATAGCACCTAAGCCTAAAAAAGATAGACCAGCAATTTCCATAATCATAGTGCCGATATTTAAAGTGGCCGTAGTGAGTAAAATGGGGAATATATTGGGTAAAATATGTTTGTAGATAATTTTGAAATCACTAGAACCATTGATAATGCTTGCTTTAATGAATAGAGAATTTTTTAAAACTAAAGTTTGACTGCGAGCAAGTAGTGCAAATTTGGGCCAGGAAATCAATGAAAGTGCCAGTATGGCATTGAAAATACTACCGCCTAAAATACCAACTAAAGCGATAGCAAGATAATTCCCGGAAAAGCAAGAAAAATATCTGTAATTCGCATTAAAAGATTGTCTAAGTTTTTGACAAAATAGCCACAGATAACACCGATTAAAGAACCGAAAACACTTGATATAATGACGAGAAATAATGAAGAAAAAATAGTCGTTTGAGCACCAATTAAGATGCGAGAAAAGATATCGCGACCATATTTATCCGTACCGAGTAAGTGTATGGTATTAGGTGCTTGTAGTGTATTGGCCAAGTTTTGTTCATAGGGATCAAACGGTACAATATATGGTGCTAGGATAGTGATGAATAGTAAAATGCAAATAGCACAAGTTAATAAATAAAATTTAAAATTAGTATTCATATTAAGCTTTCCATTGTTGTTTTATTCTAGGATCTAAATAATGATATAAGATATCTGCAATCAGATTGATAAACATATAGATAAGAGAGAGATAAAATACATATGCTAAAACGATGGGATAATCGCGAAGGTTGATAGCATCAATAGCCAATTTGCCGACACCGTCCCAGCGGAAAATAGTTTCAATGATGACACTACCACCTAAAAGTGAACCAATAGATAGACAAATAAGCGTTAAAAGTGGAAGTGTAATCATTTTTAAAATACTGTGAATTAAAATTGTAGATAATTTTAAACCACGAGCTTTAGCACAGCGTACATAATCTTGATGAAGTTGCTCAATGACTACAATGCGGATTGGCGGATATATTTGCACTCATAGGCAGGGCAAGTGCTATGGAAGGCAAAATAAGACCGATAAAATTATTATCAATTAAGACGGGAATTAATTTTAATTGTACGGAGAAAATATAAATTAAAATTAGAGCCACTACAAATCCAGGTAAGGAATTGCCGATAAAGCTAAATAGGCGAATAATATAATCAATTATTTTATTTTGTTTAATCGCTGATAAAATACCAAGTGGCAAAGATATCAATAGAGTCAATAAGATAGAGCTAAATGTCAGATATAAAGTCTGTGGCAATTTATCAAAAAACAGAGAAGAAACATCTTTCCAGAAAGGTAAGAAGTTCCCATATTGCCAGATAATATGGATAATAGCCAATTTAGATATTGAATAAATATCGGCTGGTCTAAGCCTAAATCTTGGCGAATTTGTGTTTTAGTGGCTTCTGAATAAACGACTCCACGATTTAGTTCCATGATATCGACAATATCATTAGTTGAATGCAATAAAATAAAAGTGAATAAAGTAATACCTAATAAAATGGGTATTAAATAAAGTAAACGATGTAGTATATATTTTTTCATGATTGTTCCTATATAAAATATAAATAGAGTAATAGTAAATAATTAATTTATTTTTGTGCGTAGATTAAAAATACAGGAGCAGGATTGTAGAATTTATCTTGATGTTTGTAAATACGTTGACCGATATTCGTATCAGCAAATACATCTTTGAATTGAAGTTGTTTTAAAATGCGTAAATCCCAATCAGGACGTATTTTTGAAGATATTTCTAAGCTATTTTTGATTAAATCACATTCTTGCATAAGTGTTGGTTTCACTTGGCGGTGAGCATGATTTAGAGGTAGATTTTCTATTTTAGTTTGATAAAATTGCTCATTGCCATAATCGGCATCAAAATTTAATAAAATTCCCTGTGGTTTTAATACGCGATACCATTCGCTATAAGCTTTTTGTGGATTGGGCAAAGTCCATGTGAGATTTCTAGAGATGACGACATCAAAAGTATTATCCGCAAAATAAAGATTTTCAGCGTCCATCACTTGAAAATTGATTTTATAATCATGCTGTTGAAGTTTTGTTAAAGATTGTTTCGCTTGCTCAATCATGGAAGCTGTTAAATCAATGCCTTCTACTTCGTGATGATATTGGGCAAGTAGATTGGCAAAAAAGCCAGTGCCTGTGCCTACATCAAGAATTTTGCAAGGTCTTTGTGGTAAATATTTAGTGATTTCAGTAAGCCATAATTCAGACATGTAACTATGCAATTCTTCTTGTCGCAATTGAGCAAAATTTTCACTGCGTTTGGTCCAATAATTAATAATTCTATCTTTGATTTTTGTTTCCATAAAAATTCCCCATTTAATATTGATTTAGATTACTTGATTGCTTTAATTAAAAACATTGGCGTAGAAGCATAATTTAATTTTTCTTCATTGCTCCATGCTTGTTGCCAGATATCTGGAATAATATTTATCGCAGTAAAACCGATTTTGGTTAAAATTTCTCTATCCCAATCAGGTCGATTTATACTGCTCAAAGGAACTTGTCTGGCGATATTTTCCATAGCATCAATATCGGTGCAAGTATAGTGGTCATCCATATGAGCTTTAGCAACCATTTTTCTATCTTCTTCGTAAGCTTGTCTTTTTTGCTCATCAAATAAATGGTTGTACCAATTAGCATCAAAATTTAAGAAAACGCCATCTTTTTTTAAGACGCGATACCATTCGCTATAAGCTTGTTGTGGATTTTCTAAATTCCATGTCAGATTGCGTGTAACGATGATATCAAATTTTTCATCAGGAAATTTAAATTTGAGCATCCATCTGTTGAAAGTCGATTTGTTCACTGAGTTTACCTGCATTTTGTTTAGCTTCTAAAAGCATTTGTTCAGTGTAATCAATAGCTGTGATGTCAAAACCTAATTGAGCTAAAATGATGGCAAAAAAGCCTGGTCCAGTGCCAATATCTAAGATTTTTATACTTTTATTAGCTTTAAAGGGAATGTATTGCAATAAAGTTTGTTGCCATTTATATTTTTGTTCACTATGTAATTCGCCTTGATTGACTTGAGAATATCCTTCGGCACGGTTTGTCCAATAAGTTTGTATTTCTTGTAATAATTTTGTCATAATTATCCTCACCATTGTATGATTATGTAAATTAGTATAAAACGATAAATATTTAGCTACAAGCTCTACTAGGGGATATAAATAAGTGAAAAATGAAAAAAGCTATAAAGAAGATTATTCCTTGAAAATACAGCGATAGGAAAGATTTTCTTTATAGCTTAGATTTATTTTTTAGATGTAATATGGGGAAGGGGCGGTTATTATTTAAAAATATTTTGGGATTAAGGTTTTATT
>ENA-OQCN01000735-OQCN01000735.1-human-gut-metagenome-genome-assembly--contig:-NODE-735-length-17256-cov-2.688890_pt1 | contig 17256 bp, 20 predicted proteins | sample MGYA00242497_ERZ504576 | MGnify/ENA primary metagenome ERZ504576 (study PRJEB26092, sample SAMD00036296) | human gut metagenome | host: Homo sapiens | study: EMG produced TPA metagenomics assembly of... | reverse complement strand
GTTAAAAACGGGGCAAAATATAATTATATTAAATTTAAAAACGGGGCAAATTGTAATGATAATGATTGAAAAAACGGGGCAGATAGTGTATTGTGTAATTGGAGGTATGAATTTATGTACAGAAAAGATTCAATTGCAATTGGTGAATGGATTAAAAATTCAAATAAGGCATTATTAGTGACAGGAGCAAGACAGATAGGAAAAACATGGCTCATAAGAGATGAAATTGAAAAGAGCGGATATACTAAGTTTGAAGTGAATTTTATTGATCAGCCGGATATGGTTTCCTACTTAAATGCAGAGATGAGTGCGGAAGATTTTTTGATTAAATTAAAAATGATCATGCCAGAAGATTGCAAATCGCATGAAACGGTTGTTTTTTTTTGATGAGATTCAGAAATGCCCGGAAATAGTAACTAAAATAAAATTTCTTGTAGATGAGGGAAGTTTTAAGTATGTAATGAGCGGATCCTTATTAGGGGTAGAACTGAAAGGTATCGCTTCGGCTCCGGTTGGATACCTGACTGTTTTAAAGATGTACCTATGGATTTCGAAGAATTTATGATGGCGAATAATGTCTCAGTAACTACATTAGATATGCTAAATGAAAAATTTAAAAACGCCAGTCCTGTGGACGAATTTGTACATCAGAAGCTTTTGTCTATGTTTTTTGTTTATCTTATTGTTGGAGGAATGCCAGATGCTGTAAAAACTTATATAGAAACAAAAGATATTCGAGAGGTTGACAAAGTACAACGTGATATAACAACGCTTTATAAAGAGGATTTTTCCCAATATGAGATTGAGGACAGAAAGCTTAAGTTAAAGTCCATATATGACATTATTCCTGCTGAACTAAATAAGCAGAATAAAAAGTTTGTATTTACGATGTTGGATAAAGAACTGAAATTTGACAGATACGAAAATAGTTTTTTGTGGTTAAAAGATGCAGGTGTGGCGTTGCCGGTTTATAATATTGAGGCACCAGTTATTCCACTTTTAGCAAGCAAGAGCAGTAATATATTCAGACTTTTTTCGAGCGACATTGGATTGTTGACAAGTGCATATCCGGCAGAAACAAAAATGGAATTAATTAATAAAAACGGAGAAGTGAACAACGGAGCACACTTTGAAAATGCTGTCGCACAGCAATTAACGGCGAATGGTTTTACACCATATTTCTGTAAAAAGAAAAATATTGGTGAAATGGATTTTGTGATAGAAATGAATGGAAAAGTTGTTCCGATTGAAGTTAAGTCTGGTAAGGCATATAAATCACACAAAGCTTTGGATAATTTTATGAACATACCGGATTATCATCTTGAGAAAGCCTATGTTTTTTCCGTTGGAAATGTAGAAACAGAAGGAACTGTGACATATCTTCCAATCTATATGTGTTATCTGTTAAAAGAGCAGAAACTCGGTCAGATGATCGTAGAGTTGGATACTACTGGTTTGTAGATCAAAAAGGTTATTATTATATCATAGATGAGTATGACGTTCTGTTAGGCTATAAAAAGGACTGTAAAGTTGTGATTGGAGAGTAGATTTAAAGTCTCAACGTAGAAAGCTATGCCTGCGTTGAGACTTTTTTCTAGTGCAGTGACCTATTGCTATTTAGAAAAATGATGTACTGGTGCAGCACAATTATAAGATGTCTAATCCAGCCTTAAGCAGTGCGGCATCCACAACGTGCTCAACCAGTACGGAGGTTGTGACGCTTCCGACACCTCCTGGAACAGGGGTGATCGCATCCACAACAGGTTCTGCGTCGGCGAAGCTGACGTCACCACAGAGCCTGCCTTCCTCGTTTACGTTGATGCCGACATCAATAATAGTCTGACCGGCGCGCAGATAGTCTGCGCCGATGACGCCTGCTCTTCCGGCAGCAACGATCACAATATCAGCTTCCTTTACAATGGATGGCATATCTTTTGTTTTTGTGTGACAGATCGTGACAGTTGCGTTTTTCTGGAGAAGCATCATGGCGGCTGGTTTTCCAACGACAGGACTTCTGCCGATCACGACAGCTTTTTTGCCGGTGCAGTCGATGCCATAGTGATCTAAGATCTTCATGCAGGCACTCGGTGTACACGGTGCAAAACCGGTTTGTTTTCCAAGAAAAACAGAGGCCATGGATCGGTCAGTGATGCCATCAATGTCTTTTTCTACGGCGAGCGCGTTGATGATCCTATTTTCATCTAAATGACGCGGCAGAGGACGGAAGAGTAATACGCCGTGAATATCGTCTGCCTCATTTACCTGTGCGATGGTATTTAAAACATCCTCTTCTGTGGCATCTTCCGGGAGCAGAAACTTTTCGTAGGCAACGCGAGTGTCTCGCATCGTTTGGCAGCTCCGCGCTCGTAAGAAATGTCATCTTCTCTTTCTCCAATGCGGATGATGCCGAGTTTTGGTGTGATATGATGTGCAGTGAGCAGTTCTGTTTTTTTTCGGATTTCTTCATTTAAAGAAGCGGTAACTTCTTTTCCTGATAATAATTTAGCCATTGGTACCTCCATTTTTGCAAGTTTGTATCTCTGTTTTTATTTTTACACATAGATTGTTTGAGAAAATGTACAATCTATGTTTATCTGATTTTTGAGCAGACCTGATTGAAAATCTCGTCAGCCTTCTGTTCGTATTTTTCACGCAGTTCATCAGCTTCCTTATTATAAGAAGCGGCAGCTTCTTTGTCAGCCATGGATTTTGTGTTGATGTAGATATTTAAGGATGCCCCCTGGAGAGCAGATTTTAGCAGCGTGGCGCCGACACCGGCATCGCTGATAGCAATTTTACTGCCCTTTTCGGCAAAGGTTTCAATCAGATCGATCGCCTCTGCGCAGGTTCGCATGATCCCAAGTGGAACTTCGCAGGCTCCCACTAAGGCGGTTTCCATTACTTTTGCCTTTTTTGCAATTTCTTCCGGTGTGCTTTTTGGCATGCCATAGGCGGCGCTTAACGGTTCGAAAGCTTCGGCGTCTTTTTCCACAAGATCTAAAAGCCGTGCTGTGATGTCGTCAGCTTTTTTCTTACATTGAATGATATCCTCTTCCACAGCGGCATAGGTCTTTTTTCCGACGGTAAGGCTCCCGACCATATTTCCAAGGGCGATGCCGATTGCGCGGCAAGAGCAGAAGCACCGCCGCCTCCCGGAACCGGAGCTTTGCCGGATAAAACGGTGATAAAATCTTTACAGGAATAATCTGTAAAGCGTGAATTTGTCTGGTGTTCCATGATATTCCTCCATTGCACATTATTCTCCATACCTGTACGGTATTTTTTAATCATTTTCATTCGATATTTTACATTGATTGCTATATTTTAACATATTGTAATTTTAAATGAAATAGAAATCCTGTAACCTGGCACTTTCGTACATTAAAAAAATTAATGTATGAAATCAACGGAAACAGTTGTCTTTTTACCGGTTTTTGTTAAAATATTAGTAGAGTTACCTGGGATAAAGCAATAGCACCTGTGTTATTGATGTACACATGAGGAAAAGGTTATGAAAAATAAAAAATGGTATGTGATCAGCACGTTTGTACTTGGATGTATAGTGATGAATTTTGCCGGCAGGATTTTGTCTGACAGACTGCAGCTGCCGTTGTGGCTTGATTCTTTTGGAACAGTAACGGCGGCGTATGTGCTGGGACCTTTCTGTGCAGCTATGGTCGGGATGACGGTAAATCTTACCTATGGGATTTTATATTCCTGGACAAATATGTTTTACGCAGTGGTCAGTGCTATGGTCGGCATAACGACCGGCATATGTGTGAAAAAAGGATTTTTAAAAAATCTTTATGGAGTACTTTCAACAAGTTTTTTAATAGCGGTTTTATCGGTGACACTTTCTGTCCCGCTTAATTATCTGTATTGTGATGGTTCTACGCAGAATATCTGGGGAGACGGTGTTATTGAGTCTATGGAAAAAGCTGGATTTAACAGCTTTTTCAGTCACTGTATGGGACAGTTTTATCTTGATTTTCTTGATAAGGTTATAACGATCGTCTTAGTATTTTCTCTTATAAAATTGCTTCAGAAAAAAATTGTATCTAACAGACAGCATACTTTGCTCATGATGTTTCTTTGTATATTGACGCTTGGTGTGATCCGGGGAGAGACAGTAACGGCAAAAACAGTTACAGAACAGGAAGATTACAGTAGTTATCTTCAGACTGTTTATGGCAGGGAAAATGGAATACCGGGTGGATGTGCCAATGATATTGTGCAGACGAAGGATGGCGTTTTATGGATCGGAACATATGGCGGGCTGTACCGGTATAATGGCACAAAATTTCAATGGATCAATGAATATGAATCGATAAAAACCGTGAACTGCCTGTATACGGATGAGGAAGGCAGACTGTGGGTTGGAACGAATGACAGCGGACTTTCCATCTTTATCAATGATACGGTTGCAAATGTTATTACTGAAAAACAGGGACTTGCATCGGATTCGGTGCGCTGTATTACACAGTGCGCAGATGGAAATTATTATGTTGGAACAGCCGGGGCACTTTCCATTGTCACATTAGCAGGTGGGTTAAATGTGAAAAAGACGATGGAAGATATTGTGTATGTAAAAAGTATGGATGCAGATGCAAATGGAACAGTTGCAGCGGTAACCGATGATGGAAAACTGTATTTTATCAGGCAGGGAAAGATCATGGATATTGTGGAGCCATCCGAGGGAGCTGATTTTTCCTGCTGTAAGTTTGATGAAAACGGACTTTTGTATGCCGGAACTTCACAGAATGAGATACTTTGCTATGGCTGTGATACGGGAGAGTGGAAATACAGGGAAACGAAAGGTTGTGAAGAATTATCCAATATAAAGTCACTTTATTTTTAGATGACGGAGCCATGTTTGTCTGTGCCGATAACGGAGTGGGATATTTTGTAGAACAGACAGATTTTAAAATGATAAATACAGATACATTCAACAGTTCGATTGATCATATGCTGATGGATTATCAGGGAAATCTCTGGTTTACATCGTCAAGGCTTGGCGTTCTTCGTTTATGTAAGTCGGTATTTACATCATTGCAGACAGGAGCTATCCAGGAAAATCAAGTTGTCAATTCAGTTACGAAATGGCAGAACAGGTTTTATATAGGAACGGACAGCGGATTAGAGGTAATGGATGAAGAGACCGGAGAAGAATATACGGATGATGTTACGGAAACCTTAGCTGGCACAAGAATACGATGTATTCGGACAGACAGCTGTGGAAACTTGTGGATCTGCACAACGGGAAAGGGCATTTATGAGATTACAGCAAAAGGAGAGACTTTTGTCTATGATAATGCCAGTGGGGCAAATAGTAATAAATACCGTACCGTCGAAGAACTAAAAAACGGGACGATACTTGCGGCAGGAGATGCGGGACTTACATTTATCCGGGATGGGGAGATTACAAAAGTGACCGGTGAATCAGATGGACTTACGGTACCGAAGATTCTTTGTGTATTAGAACAGGAAGATGGAACCATATTTGCCGGCACGGATGGAAATGGAATCGCGGTGATAAAAAATGGAAAAGTGGAAGATGTTTACAACAAAGAGGATGGATTAAGCTCAGAGGTGATCCTCCGTATGGTGAAAAATGAGGATGGAGGTGTATTTATTGTAACAAGTAATGGAATCTGTTACATGGATACGGAAGGAAAAATCAGGAGTCTTGATAAATTTCCTTATTATAATAATTATGATATTGTGGAGGGAATCGACCATACTTTGTTTATACCAGGGTCAGCGGGGATCTATGTTGTGGATAAAGAGGATCTTTTGTCTGGGAAAGAATTAGAGTATAAACTGTTAAACAGTGATGCCGGGCTTAACCGGGCGCTGACACCAAATGCATGGAATTATGTAGATGAGGATATGAATTTCTATTTTTCCACAGATACGGGTGTGATTTGTATGGATCTTAAAAATTATGAGGTTTCCGTCCGTTCCTACCGTATGCAGATGAAATCTGTAAAAATAGATGATGTATCGCATTTTGTCAGACGTGGAGAGGTGATCTATCTGGAAAGGGGAGCAGAAAAGCTTGAGATATTTCCGGAAATTATCAATTATTCCGTGAATATCCCTTATGTAAGTGTTTACTTAGAGGGGTATGACAGTGAGCCGCAGGTGGTGTCCCAAAGTGAGATGTCCAGTGTGATTTATACAAATCTTCCGGTAGGAACCTATAAGTTTCATATTGCGGTGCTGGATCATAAGGGACAGAATCCGGTAGTGGAAAGTGTGTATACCATTGAAAAAAAGGCAGAGATCTACGATCACTGGTGGTTTGTGGTTTATATAGTGGCAGTGTTTACGTTAGCAGTAGCTTATCTGACCTGGATGATTTTTCATACACAGGTGCAGAGAGTGATCAATCTTCAGAAAAAGGAGATTGAACTGGTAAAAAAGCAGCTGGAAATGGGGAATGAGACGGTACTTACGATTGCTAAGACGGTAGACGCTAAAGATGTAAGGACGAGTCAGCATTCTGAGCGTGTGGCAGAATATTCCGTACTGATCGCAAAAGAACTTGGGTTTGATGAGAAAAGCTGTGAGGATCTGAAAAAGGCAGCACTTTTACATGATATCGGAAAGATCGGTATTCCCGACCGGATTTTAAATAAGCCGGAGAAATTAACAGACGAGGAATATGGAATTATGAAATCGCATGTGACGAAAGGTGCGGAGATCTTAAAAAGTTTCACGATCGTAGACCATGTGGAAGAAGGTGCCTTATATCATCATGAAAGATACGATGGAAAAGGATATGTGCACGGGTTAAAAGGAGAAGAAATCCCGATCAATGCCAGAATTATCGGAATTGCAGATACATTTGATGCAATGACGGCGAATCGCGTTTACCGGAAACAGTTGGATATGGCCTATGTGATACAGGAACTGAAAAATGGAAGGGGAACGCAGTTTGATCCAGGACTTGTCGATGTTATGTTAGGACTGATTGACAATGGAAAGATTGACATATGCAGTCTGTACAAAGAACATGCACATGCAGATCATAGCAGGGAAAAAGAGGAGGAGTAAGGTGAAAAAAGTATATCTTGTGACATTGTGCACCTGTCTGGTTGTGATTGCTCTTGTGTCGGCATCTGTATACTTTCTGAGAGACGAAGAAAAAGAGATCACTGTTGGTTTTGTGTATGTTGGAGATGCGAGTACCGCATATACCAGCAATTTTATTGATGCGCAGGAGGCAATCCAGACAAAATACGGGGATCAGGTAAAAGCCATTGCACTCAATAATGTTGCGGAGGGAACGGAAAGGGAGTACTTACAGCAGCTTGTGGATGCCGGGTGTGACCTGATTTTTACGACCAGTTATAATTATGGAACCGTTACGAAGGAGTTTGCAGAAAAATATCCCGGGATCGAGTTTTGTATGGCAACATGTGCGAATGCAAATGAAGAACCTGTTTTAAAAAATTATCATACATTTATGGGGAAAATTTATCAGGGAAGATATACGGCGGGAGTGGCAGCCGGGATGAAAATGAAAGAACTGATCAAAGAAGGCGTGATTACAGGGCAACAGGCAAAGATCGGATATGTTGCAGCCTATCCTTATGCGGAGGTGATTTCCGGATATACGGCATTTTTGCTCGGAGTGAGATCGGTTGTACCGGATGCGGTGATGACAGTGCGTTATACCAATAAATGGAATGATTACCGGACGGAAAAACAGTATGCCAAAGACCTGATTGATGAGGGCTGTGTGATCATATCACAGCATTCGGATACTGCAGGTCCCGCTACCGCATGTGAGGAAACTGCTGCGGGGACTCCGGTTTATCTGGTAAGTTATAACCAGAGTATGGAAGATGTGGCACCGACCACTTATCTTACCGGATGTAAGATCAACTGGGAACTATATGATGGGAGCTGTGGATGCAGTTTTAAACGACCGTGTGATTGAGAAAAGTATCAAAGGAACTGTCAATGGAAATGATATTGGTGCCGGTTTTGAAGAAGACTGGGTGCAGATGTTAGAGTTAAATGAAATCACGGCCGCTGATGGCACAGCGGAAAAAATGCAGAAAGTGATCCGGCAGTTTGAGCAGGGGAAACTGGATGTGTTCCGGGGAGATTATGTCGGGGCAGATCCGGATGATCCGGACGATACCTGTGATCTGAATCAGGGATATACGGAGAATGAGTTTGCGTCTGCACCTTCGTTTCATTATGTGCTGAAAGATGTGATCCGGATAGAAGAATAGGGGATTGTGAGGGAAAAAGTCCTGCGGATGCAGAGCATATCGTATTCGCAGGACAGTTTATATTTTTTTTATAAAATAATTAGCACTCACCTATTGACAGTGCTAACAATCGGGTGTATAACACAAATTGTAAACGGAAAACAGATATAAATTAAGAAAGAAAACTCATGATGGTCCGCCATCATTTGATATAGATGTCCAGTTTGGACCACAATAGAATAAGAGGGAGGAAGAATATATGAACATTCAGAAATTTACACAGAAGTCCGTAGAAGCGATCAATGATTGTGAAAAACTTGCATATGAATATGGCAATCAGGAAATCGAGCAGGAACATCTGCTTGTTGCATTGCTGCAGCAGGAAGACGGACTGATTTTAAACTGATAGAAAAAATGGATATCCAGAAAGAGCATTTCCTGGATAACGCCAAAAAACATCTCGCAGCAAGGGTAAAGGTATCCGGCGGTCAGGTCTATGTCGGACAGGACTTAAATAAAGTGCTGATCCATGCAGAGGACGAGGCAAAGCAGATGGGAGACGAATATGTTTCCGTAGAACATCTCTTCCTTGCACTGTTAAAATACCCGAACAAGGCGATGAAGGAGATCTTCAAAGAGTACGGAATCACGAGAGACCGTTTTTTACAGGCACTCTCAACCGTGCGTGGCAACCAGCGTGTAGTTTCGGATAATCCGGAAGCTACGTATGATACCCTTGAAAAATACGGTTACGATATGGTAGCGCGTGCCAAAGAGCAGAAACTTGATCCGGTCATCGGGCGTGATGATGAGATCCGTAACGTGGTCCGCATCCTTTCCCGTAAGACGAAAAATAACCCGGTACTGATCGGTGAGCCTGGTGTAGGTAAGACTGCAGTCGTAGAGGGACTTGCACAGCGTATCGTAAAAGGTGATGTCCCGGAAGGATTAAAGGACAAAAAATTATTTGCACTGGATATGGGTGCCCTGGTGGCAGGTGCAAAATACCGCGGTGAGTTTGAGGAACGTTTGAAAGCGGTTCTTGATGACATCAAAAATTCTGACGGACAGATCATCCTGTTTATCGATGAGCTGCACACGATCGTCGGAGCCGGAAAAACGGACGGCGCAATGGATGCCGGACAGCTGTTAAAACCTATGCTTGCGCGTGGTGAACTGCATTGTATCGGTGCAACGACACTCGATGAGTACCGTGAATACATCGAAAAAGATGCAGCGTTAGAGCGAAGATTTCAGCCTGTTATGGTGGATGAGCCGACAGTTGAGGATACGATCTCCATTCTGCGTGGTTTAAAGGAACGCTACGAAGTGTTCCACGGTGTAAAGATCACAGACTCTGCATTAGTATCGGCAGCAGTGCTCTCGAACCGTTATATTTCCGACCGTTTCCTGCCGGATAAAGCGATCGACCTTGTGGATGAGGCATGTGCCTGATCAAGACAGAACTTGATTCTATGCCGACAGAACTTGATGAATTAAACCGTCGTGTCATGCAGCTTGAGATTGAGGAGACTGCATTAAAGAAAGAAACAGACAGGTTAAGCCAGGAGCGTCTCGCTGACCTGCAGAAAGAATTGGCAGAACTGCGCGATACGTTTAATACGAAAAAAGCGCAGTGGGAAAATGAAAAGAAATCGGTAGAAAAAGTCCAGAAATTGCGTGAGGAGATCGAGACAGTCAAAAATGAGATCAAGACCGCACAGCAGAATTATGATCTGGAAAAAGCAGCAGAATTGCAGTATGCAAATTGCCGCAGTTAGAAAAACAGTTGGAAGCCGAAGAAGAGGAAGTAAAGAACCGTGATCTTTCTCTGGTACATGAAAATGTCAGTGAGGAGGAGATTGCACGTATTATTTCCCGCTGGACCGGTATCCCCGTTGCAAAACTGACGGAGAGTGAGAGAAACAAGACACTTCATCTCGATGAGGAACTGCACAAACGTGTCATCGGACAGGATGAGGGGGTCACAAAGGTTACAGAAGCGATCATCCGTTCCAAAGCAGGAATCAAAGATCCGACAAAGCCGATCGGTTCGTTCCTGTTCTTAGGACCTACCGGTGTTGGTAAGACGGAGCTCGCGAAGGCACTTGCGGCAAGTCTGTTTGACGATGAATCTAACATGGTGCGTCTTGATATGAGTGAGTATATGGAGAAATATTCTGTCTCCCGTTTAATCGGAGCACCTCCAGGATATGTCGGATACGATGAGGGCGGTCAGCTCACCGAGGCAGTCCGCAGAAAACCATATTCCGTCGTACTGTTCGATGAGGTGGAAAAAGCACATCCGGATGTATTCAATGTGCTGTTACAGGTACTTGATGACGGACGTATCACCGATTCGCAGGGCAGGACTGTGGACTTTAAAAACACGATCATTATTATGACGTCAAACCTTGGTTCGGCGCATCTGCTCGAAGGAATCGACGACAACGGAGATATCAACGGAGTGTGAAGAGGCAGTCATGAATGAACTGAGAGGACATTCCGTCCGGAATTTTGAACCGTCTCGATGAGATCATCATGTTCAAGCCGCTCACAAAAGGCAATATCGGCAACATTATCAACCTTCTGATCGCAGATCTCAACAAACGTCTCTCTGACCGTGAGATCACAGTAGAGCTGACAGATGCGGCAAAGCAGTATATCGTGGACAACGGATACGATCCGGTTTACGGTGCAAGACCGTTAAAGCGTCTTACAGAAACATGTGGAGACACTTTCTGCAAAACTGATTCTTGCAGATGAGGTAAGGGAAGGCGATACGATCCTGATTGACGTGGAAGGAGACCATCTGACTGCGCACGTAAAGTGACAGATTGTGGATGGCAGCGAGAGAATCAGACAATGTGCCTGAAGAGATAATTGCATAGATACAAAATAGAAAAAGAAGGACTTTATCCCCAAAACGGATAGAGTCCTTTTTTCAATATTTGTATTTTGAAGATGAAGGAACATGATGAGGAAGAAATCTGAAAAAATTTGTTTATTTGCTGTGTACTTTGCGCAGCAAAAGCGGCAGCTCCACGATCAGCATGGCGATCCAGCCTGCAAGGTAGGAATACGGCAGCGCCTCAATGCCAAGATGCATTTTAAAGACGAGAGGTGCGGCGGCAAGCATGCGGATTCCCATATTTACAAAACTGCTGATAAGTGTGATCTTTAAATCGCCGATACCGCGGAAATACCCCTGGATCCGTTTGTGACAGCCGGCAGTATATACATCAGGGAGATCAGATGCAGGTAGATAACACCGTGTCCGATGACTTCCTCATCTTTGATGAAGCAGAGCATAAATTCTCTTGCAAATAAAAAGCAGAGCGCAAACACGATCAGACCATAAATGATCTCAAGAATCATACCGCAGCGGAATCCCTCCCGCATGCGGTCTTTTTTTCCGGCACCTTTATTCTGTGCCATCAGGGCAGTCATGGCGTGCGCAATATTCTGTTCCGGTGTGTAGGCAAAGTCGTCAATTCTGTTTACGATCGCAAATGCGGCTGCAACCGAAACACCCATGGTGTTAACGATTGCCTGGATGCCGAGTTTTCCAAGCTGTACAGTTGCCTGCTGTAATGCGGATGTCCAGCCATAGGCGATCGTGCGCATTAAGAGCGAGCGGTCAAATACCAGCCATTTCTTTCCGAGCCGGAGCAGAGGTACTTTTTTCTGGATATAGATGACACAGAAAACGCAGCATAAGGCTTCACTCAGCACGGTAGATACCGCGCAGCCGTTGCTGCCGGCTTCAACACGACAACAAAAAACAGATCCCCTAAAATATTTAAAACGGCACTGATCATCAGAAAATAAAGCGGGGTATTGCTGTCACCGAGTGCACGCAGTGTGCTCGAAAAAAAGTTGTACAGAAAAGTAAAGACCAATCCTAAAAAGATGATCTGTAAGTATTCTGTTGTGAGGGATAAAATACCTGCATCCGCCTGCATTAAGATCAGGATCGGTCTTGCAAACAGGATACATGCTGTGGATAAGATCAACGAAAAAATAACGCCGGAGAGCATGGTGGTACTGATCTGGCGGTGCAGCGTGTCGTAATCTTTTGCCCCATACTGCATTCCCATTAAAATGCTGGCACCCATGCACAGTCCGTTTAAAAACAGGATCATCAGAGTGGAAATCGGATTGCAGATGCCGACAGCGGCAAGTGCTTCTTTTCCGACAAAATGCCCGACAATGATACTGTCTACGGCATTGTAGGTAAGCTGGAACAGGTTGCCGAGCACGAGCGGGATCGTAAAGCGGATCAGGATCGGCATGATTTTTCCGGTGGTAAGATCTTTGGTCATAGTGGTAAAAGTCCTTTTATTTGTAAGATAAATTAGTTCAAAAAATGTTTCAACTCTTCTGCGCGGGCTTCATAATCTGCAACTCCGAGATCATAAAGATCCTGTTCTAAGGCAGCATCCTTGGAAAAAGTACTAAGCGGCATATGGCGGCTTGGTGCAAAGATAAAAACATAGCCTTCTTTTTCTAACCGGCTGGCAAGGTCGATGGATGCCTGATAATTAATATGCCGGTTGTCGATGCTTTGGATTGTTTTCGGATATTTATGCAGCATATGTTTATACAGCGGGCGGTGTGCCTCTGGTTTTTTTACGAAGTTCCTTGGATTTGAGAGGATAACGACCATTTTGGTACAGCCTTGTTCGATCGCATGGTGCAGCGGAATCGAATCGGCAACACCGCCGTCGTAATAGTAACGGTCCCCTACTTTTACAGGACGGCAGAAACCAGGCAGGGCGCAGCTTGCCATAACAGCACGGTAGTCGTCACGGACAATGTCGTATTTGGAAAAATAAGCTGCACGCCCGGTTGCTGCATCGGTTGCAGGCATATAAAATTCAGCCGGATTTTCCATGACGGCAGAGTAATCAAGCGGATCTGCTCCATCGGAATTTGTCAGTGTCCCGTAAATATACTGCAGGCCAAATAAGTTTCCAGTATGTACTAAATTTCGTACGCTTAAGTAGCGCGGATCCCTTAGATGTTCCGTATAAAACGGAGATTACGTCCCCGTTGTCCTGCGAGATAAGACAGCGTATTTGCAGCACCCGCAGATACGCCGATGCAGTAGGAAAATGTGATATTGTCATCTAAAAATTTGTCCAGAATACCGGCGCTGTATGCACATTTCATACCGCCGCCTTCTACTACAAGTCCTGTTTTCATGGTGTTCCTTTCTTTGTATTTTGAGAGGTGTCAAAATGAGCTCATGGACATTATACTTTATTTACTACAAATCGTTCAATACCAACATAAACAGATTTGCCGGTGTTTCTGTTTCACCGGATGGAAGTATGGAAAGAAAGGCTTGTCTGCTGTAAAATTCAACCGCAGTTTTTTCAGTACATGAATTTTATTGACAATTTACCAAAACGTTGTTGCTTTTTAAAATAGAGGATGATAATATAAATTTACCAAAACGTTTTGGTAACTGGACGCATGAACATAGACAAGAGAGAAGACACACAGGATGATATCGGAAAACTAAGAGCGAGAGAAAGTATGGAGGTGTAGAAATGTCATTAAAAGGACTTATTTTTGATCTGGACGGGGTGATCGTGTTTACAGATCAGTATCATTATAAAGCATGGAAACAGATGGCGGATGAGAAAGGTATTTACTTCGATCAGGAGATCAATAACCGGCTGCGCGGAGTGAGCCGTATGGATAGTCTGGAAATTATTCTGGAAAGATATGAGGGACATCCGTTAAGCGATGAGGAGAAACAGAAGATGGCGGAAGAGAAGAATGATATTTATAAAAAAACTTTTAGAGCAGATGACACCGGCAGATGTCAGTGATGAAGTGAAAGAAACTTTAGATGAGCTGCATAGAAGGGGATATCTGCTTTCAATCGGATCATCAAGCAGGAATGCAAAATATATTCTTGAGAGAACAGGAATTATCGACAAATTCGATGCAATTTCGGATGGAACAAATATTAAAAAATCCAAACCAGATCCGGAAGTTTTCTTAAAAGCAGCAGAGTTTCTTGGCTTGAAGCCGGAAGAGTGCGGTGTTGTGGAAGATGCATATGCGGGAATTGATGCAGCAGTTTCCGGTCATATGACAGCAATTGCGATCGGCGATGCGGCAGGTTATGACAAAGCAGATTATAAGCTGTCTACATTTAAAGATTTACTGGACATTGCAAAATAAGAATTACAAGTAATATAAACAGGAAAAATATGGATGGAATTGCCTGCTTTGCAGTTGGAATATCATGATAAAATGTGATAAGATGGTTACAAATCACTGAAAAATGTAATGCAATGGGGGATCATATGGCGAAAGACAGAAAGTTATATCTGAATGAAAGAACGACGATACGTGATGTTGCACAGGAGGCAGGAGTATCACTGACTACGGTATCCCATGCACTGAACGGCTATAAAGATGTGAGTGAAAAGACCAGACAGAAAGTCATGGAGGTGGCAAGACGACTGGATTATATACCGGATGAGGCTGGCCGTTCACTAAGAGGCATACAGAAGAAGACAATTGCACTGCTGCTTGCCGGGGAATTGCCGGAAGAAGATCCGAGCGGTATTATGTTTGGACTTACGAGTGGAATTTATAAGATTGCCCAGAAAATGGAGTATGAATTTACGATTCTTACAATGCCGACAAACAAGCAGATAAAAATCAGTTTTGGGCAGATCTGCAAGAAAAAGAAACTGGCTGGAATCATAGTTGACGGGCTTGCTATGGATATGCCGTACTATGAGCAGATTAAAAACAGTGAGATTCCATGCGTCCTTGTGGATGTTGCGCTGGAAAGCGACCATGTATGTGAGGTTTCCGTTGATAATGAGAAAGCATCTTTTGAAGAAGTAGAACATCTTATTGAGAATGGATGCCGTAATATTGCAATGCTTTCCGGTAAGAAGATGGCGCAGGTGTCAGAACGCAGAGAGTGTGGATACAGGCGTGCATTAGAGAAACATGGACTCCATATCCGGGAAGAATGGATCGAGGACTGTCTGTTTGAGCAGAAAACAGCAGTTCAAAAGTCAATAGAATTAAAAAAAGCTATCCGGAGATTGATGCTTTTTTTTGTGTGAGTGACAGCATTGCGATTGGAGCAATTGAAGGCATGGGACAGCTTGGAGTACGGGTGCCGGATGATGTAGCAATAGCAGGGTTTGATGATTATACGGTTTCACAGTATATTCACGGAGGGATTACATCGATTAAGCAGTATCCTTACAAAATGGGCGTAGCGTGTGCGAATACGGTCATCAGCATGATTGAAGGAAACCGTGTACCAGACTGGATACCCATGGAATACAAACTTATGAAACGCGCATCAACAAAGAAATGAACTTGTGAAAATTATATAAAAGTAAACAATAAAATTCGTGAAACATGATGAAAAAACAAAAAAATGCACAAAAGACTTGAAAACCAAAACGTTTTGGGATATGATTCGTTTATCAGTTACCAAAACGTTTTTAGTTTTTTACTTTATACTAATATTTCAGGAGGAATACATATGAAGAAAAGATTTGTATCTATTTTACTTGTGGCAGCAATGACAGCGTCCCTTGCAGCATGCGGTGGCTCAAACGGCGGTAATAACAGTGCATCAGCAACCGAAAAGGGAGGAAAGACAGAGAATGCATCTGACGGTGGTGAGATCACACTTACAATCCCGACCTATTTTGTCGGAGAGAATGTGGGTGCTATATATTTTGAACCTGCCGTTGAGAGATTTAATGAGGCAAACAAAGGAAAATATCATATTGAATTAGAAGAAGTCGTTGAGGCATCTTATACAGACAAGATCAGCCAGCTGGCACAGTCTGATTCACTTCCTGCACTGATCCAGACACCTAACATAGAATGGATCAAGACAGCAATGATCCCGGGAAAACTGTATTACCCGATGAATGATTTTCTGGATGAACATCCAGAGATCAAAGAGCTTTGCGTAGATTCTTCTTTGGAATATTGTACACAGGAGAACGGTGATATCATCAGTGTGCCGGCGATCACACTTTCTAACGTAGGTTTATACTATAACTCAGCACTGTACTCACCGGAGAAAACAGTTTCAGCCATGACAATGGATGAATTTATCAGTTCTCTTGGTGACAACAAATTAGCGTTCCAGACAGTTGACGATGCATGGACATCAGCATTGTTTTTAACGGCATTGATCGCAAATGAAGATGGCGGTAAAGAATGGCTTCAATCGAATGAAGGAACCAAATGCTACGATTACACAGAGCCGGCATTCGTAAATGCTGTAACAAAATTAACAGAGATCTGGAAAACAAATGCATCCTCTAATGCAGTTGGTGCAGCATATGCAGACGCAGCCAATGCATTCATGTCTGATCAGGCAGCCGTTATCTGCAATGGTCCCTGGATGAACTCCGAATTCGTGGACAGTGCTTCTGATAACTGGTCTAATGGATTTAATGGAGCGGATGTAAATGCGGATTATTATCCTGGCAATGTGTCAATCTGTGATACAAAAGTATTTGGCAGATGGACGCTTACCAATGGTGGTACGGATGAAGAGAGAGAATGTGCAGAAGCATTTCTTGCATTTATTTATTCAAAAGATGAGTTAGAGACATTTGCACTTACAGAGGGATGCCAGATACCGAATCTTACCTATAGCGATGAATTTCTTTCGAAGTTAGATGAAAAACCATTGGTAAAACAGCAGGCCGAGTTACTGACATCTGATACAAATATCGTTCCTAATGTAAAAACTATTATGCCTGATTCCGTAGCAACCAGTGTATTTGGTACCAATCTTGTGCAGTTAGTAAATGGACAGATTACTCCGGAAGAGTTCTGTGAGACTCTTACAACAAAAGCCGCTGAAGCTGGCGACAAATAATCGATGAAATCATGGAGGGGGGATCATTTACGGACAAATTGATTCCCCCTTTTCTTCAGAAGATTGCCTTCTGAACGCGGAATGTATCTGAAAATAATGGATATTTCTGAAAGGAAAGGAAATAATTAT
>ENA-OQCN01000733-OQCN01000733.1-human-gut-metagenome-genome-assembly--contig:-NODE-733-length-17280-cov-4.708098_pt1 | contig 17280 bp, 21 predicted proteins | sample MGYA00242497_ERZ504576 | MGnify/ENA primary metagenome ERZ504576 (study PRJEB26092, sample SAMD00036296) | human gut metagenome | host: Homo sapiens | study: EMG produced TPA metagenomics assembly of... | reverse complement strand
CTTTTTGTTTATCGGTAAGGCAGTAGTCGAAATTTGCGGTAATTTCTTTTTCAAAATAATTGTTGAGAATTTCCATTTTAAGCGGTGAATTTTTAAAAAAGATTTTTGTATTTTGTGTTGGTGGGAATAAGACTGCTGCGCAAGCATACTTCCATAAATGCGAGGATAATAAATGTGATAACTACCGTCATATCACTCTCAAAGGCAAACGGCAGACGCATTACATAGGCAACAGTATATAAAAAAATCAAAAGGAAAAAAGTAACAGGGTAAAAAATATTTAGCTTATTCGGACTTTTTATACTGCGTATTATAAGCCACAACAATACAATGAAAGTTTGTAATCCAATGCACAGCATAGATAAATAATATACAATGCCGTAGGTGTATTCAGAGGAACCGTTTTCAATTCCGTTATAAAACGAAAAAGCAAGCTGATGGTAGTCATTTGTGTATATCAGGCATAGCAGAAATAGTTCAACCACTATAAAAGGCAGAATCCGCAGCGGTATGATTTTGTTGCTGCTTGGTTTGTCTGTTACGCTTGTTAAATATAACAGACCTGTTGCTATACCGAATTGAAAAAGATAGTAGCTGTACCAAAGCTGTCTTTCAATCATCGGAGAATTAATTTGCCACTTAATGCACCTCGCTGTAAGCCATAGAATAAGCATTGAACCGATAATAATAAAAGATAATTTAACCCTTTTGTTAATTACTCTCAAGCCAAGCACAGCTATCCAAAGTACTGTTAATGTAATGAGAAATACTGCTGACAAAATATGCTCTTGTCCGTCTGCTGTTGAATATCTGCGTTGCTCAAAAACTGTTCTCCTCATCTTTTTAATAACATTTGTTGATTGCTCGTTAAAGTGCCGGTAATCGGTATAAATAACAGCGTTAGAATATTTTTCTTGGGTAGGATACAGGGGAGATGCGTTGTTATATGTTCGCAAGTCATTTTGATTTATATTATTGCAGAGATTGTTTTCAAAACATAGTGGTATGGTGAAAGTATTCCTTGCACAAAAGAAAGCGTACCATCATTTGGAATAATAATGTCTATATTTTTGTTACCTCGTTTTAGTTTAACAGCCTGTGTATCGGTGCAGATCCATATTGGAAGTTCAGTATTGCTGTTGCTGAGTCTGCCGTTTCTTTCCATTTCTTTCAGGTAATTAATGGCATCGTCAAGACGGTAATTTTCTTTTTTAAGCGAATAGCCGATTGATGCGGTAATGTAATTATAATAATCTGAATCTATATAGATTTTTTCTTCAACACCTGCAAGAGAATTAAAGCTGTTTATGTTTTCTTTTACTTTGCCTGTGTCAACTGCTATTACTATCGTTGTGATATAATGTGGATACCAATAATAATGCCCGCCACTATCCATAAGGCTTTTTGCAAGCAGTTCATCAGCTTGAGCAGCATAACCGTTATTGAGATTATCTACTGCCGACCTTTCGGATATAACTAAATTATATTTATCATTATCGCATTTTAATGCATTAAAGTAATCCTCGTTATTGACTGAAATGGTCTTTATATGGTTCGTACAACCGTTAAAAAGAGTACAAAGCAAAATTAAGAGCATAACCAAAATTGAAATTTTAATCTTTTTGTGCATTACTTCACCGCCTTTTAGCTTTAAATTAATTTTATTGTATGCAAAATTTGAAAGTTACATTATTATGAATATTCTAAAATTGTAACATAAAATTTCGTATAAGACAAATTTTAAAAAATAAAAACCTTAGCAAGCGGTGAAAAAAACCACCGCTTGTTTATTGTTTATATAAAAATAATTCATATTTTGCTTTGCAATTGCATAATATTGATAAGTAAAATATTTGCGGTAAACAGATGCGAAAAAGTATTAAAAAGAATATATCAATTTACCGAATTAAGTAATATAAAATTTGTCAATTTAACGAAATTAGTGTTGAATTATTTTAAATTTATTAAACTTATTGACTTTTTAATATAAAAGTAGTAAACTAATAATCAGTTAGCGAGTGCTAACTTTTTGTACTGTCAAAGTTAGTTAGCACTAATGCTGTATAGCGAGGATGGTGAGCTTATGCCTTTAACATTTGCCGATCCGGGCGTGAAAACATTATTAAAAAAATCGGAGGTAACTCTGAGGTTCGTGCACATCTTGAAAACTTGGGTTTTGTTGTTGGCGGCACAGTTACAGTTGTTTCTTCAATGGCGGGTAACCTTATTGTTAATGTAAAAGGAGCACGAGTTGCAATCAGCCGTGAAATGGCAAGCAAAATTATGATTAATGGAGGTACAATATGAGAACTCTGAGAGAAGCAAAAATCGGAGAAACCGTAAAAGTTGCAAAACTTAACGGTGCGGGCGCTATTAAGCGCAGAATTATGGATATGGGTATTACAAAGGGCGTTGAAATTTATATCCGTAAGTTGCGCCGCTCGGTGATCCTATTGAAGTTACAGTAAGAGGTTATGAACTTTCTTTGCGTAAAGCCGATGCTGAAATGATTGAACTTGTTTAAGTTAAATACGGGGTTTATCCCCGATATTTTTAAATTTTAAGTTAGTCTAAAATAACTAAATCTATGAGAGGAAGACACTAATGGGTATTAAAATTGCACTTGCAGGTAATCCTAACTGCGGTAAAACAACCCTTTTTAACGCTCTTACAGGTTCAAACCAGTTTGTTGGTAACTGGCCGGGCGTTACCGTTGAGAAGAAAGAGGGTAAGCTCAAAAAGCACAACGATGTTGTAATTATGGACTTGCCGGGTATTTACTCACTTTCTCCTTACACACTTGAAGAAGTAGTTGCTCGTAACTACCTTATCGAGCAAAGACCTGACGCAATCCTTAACATTGTTGACGGTACTAACCTTGAGCGTAACCTTTACCTTACAACACAGCTTACAGAGCTCGGTATCCCGGTTGTTGTTGCCATTAATATGATGGATGTTGTAAAGAAGAGCGGAGATAAGATTGACACTTCGGCACTTGCTAAAGAGCTTGGCTGTAAGGTTGTTGAAATTTCTGCTTTGAAGGGCACAGGTATTATGGAAGCGGCAGAGGCTGCAATTGATGCTGCCGAGAATACAAAAACTGTTCCAATGCACACATTCAACGGTGTTGTTGAGCACGCTATTGCTCATATTGAAGAGGCAGTAGTTCACGAAATGCCCGAAGAACAGCAGAGATGGTACGCTATCAAGGTATTTGAGCGTGATGATAAGGTTATGGCAAAGCTTAACCTTAGCGATGAAATTAAAAAGCATGTTGAAACTGACATTGAAAATGCCGAAAAAGAGCTTGACGATGACAGCGAAAGCATTATTACAAACGAAAGATATATTTACATAGCTACTATTATTAAGACTTGCTACAAGAAAAAGAGCAAGGGCAGCCTTTCAACATCAGACAAGATTGATAAGGTTGTTACAAACCGTTGGCTTGGCCTTCCGATTTTTGCCGTAATTATGTTCCTTGTTTACTTCATTTCAATGCAGACTGTAGGTTCAATGGCAACAGACTGGGCAAATGACGGCTTGTTCGGTGACGGCTGGCATTTGTTCGGTATAGGTACTTCACAGGCAGAAGAGGCAGAAGAAACTTACGGCGATTCAGACGCAATTATCGAGGCTTTCAATGAGCAGTACGGTAATGATGACATTGCAGCTGCCATTGACCTTGAAGATGAAAATTATTCTGAAGACGCTGCTAAAGCTGCTCTTTCACAGCTCGTTACTTTAACTCCTGCAGACGCAAGCGTTACTTATTCTGTAGAAGACGAAGAAACACTTGAAGTAACAGAAACTCCTGATACAACTAAGGCTCAGTTACAGGAAGCTGTTGATAATTATCTTGATACAAATTATAAGGAAGGCTATGGCGCTCCTGATGCAAGCACATACGGTGTATGGGTTCCGGGTATTCCTGTTCTTATCGGTGACGGTCTTGACGCTATCAACTGTGCAGATTGGCTTAACGGACTTATTCTTGACGGTATCGTAGCCGGTGTTGGTGCGGTTCTTGGCTTCGTTCCACAGATGCTTGTACTTTTCTTACTCCTTGCTTTCCTTGAAAGCTGCGGTTATATGGCTCGTATCGCATTCGTACTTGACCGTGTATTCCGTAAGTTCGGCCTTTCAGGTAAATCATTTATTCCAATGCTTGTCGGTACAGGCTGCGGCGTTCCGGGTATCATGGCTTCTCGTACAATTGAAAACGAGCGTGACCGTCGTATGACAATTATGACAACAACATTTATTCCTTGCGGTGCTAAGATGCCGTTTATCGCTATGATCGCAGGTGCTATTTTCGGTGGTTCACCGTGGATTGCTACATCAGCTTACTTCATCGGTATGGCTGCAATCGTAGTTTCGGGTATTATGCTTAAGAAGACAAAGATCTTCTCAGGCGATCCTGCTCCGTTCGTTATGGAACTTCCCGCTTACCATCTCCCGACAGTAAGCAACCTTCTCCGTTCAATGTGGGAGCGTGGCTGGTCATTTATCAAAAAGGCCGGTACAATCATTCTTCTTTCAACAATCATTGTTTGGTTTACAACATACTTCGGATTTGTTGACGGTCAGTTCCAGATGCTTTCAGAGGATCAGATCAGCAATTCAATTCTTGCCGCTATCGGTAACTGCATTGCTTGGATCTTTACTCCGCTTGGTTGGGGCAATTGGCAGGCAGCCGTTGCATCGGTTACAGGTCTTGTTGCTAAAGAGAATATCGTTGGTACAATGGGTATTCTTTATCCGGGCGGATGGTCAGAAATCGGCGGTGCTTTCACAGCAATCAGCGGTTTCTCATTCCTCGTATTCAACCTCCTTTGTGCTCCTTGCTTCGCAGCTATCGGTGCTATGAAGAGAGAAATGAATAATGCTAAGTGGACCTGTTTTGCAGTAGCTTACCAGTGTGTATTTGCTTATGCAATCGCTCTTATGATTAATCAGTTTGGCGGACTCTTTACAGGTAATGTAAATGTTATCGGTCTTATTTTCGCTGTATTGGTACTTGCATTTATGATTTATATGCTCGTAAGACCATACAAAGAGGCTAATACATTAAAAACTTCTGTAAAGGTAAAATAATTTAGATTTTGATAGAGGAGGATGTATATGCTTACTTTTTTACTTGATAATATTGGTACAATAGTTGTTTTGCTTATAGTTGTTGCTGTAGTTGCTGCAATTATTATCAGCCATTTCAGAGCAAAGAAAAAGGGCAAATCTTCTTGTGGCAGCTGTGGCTGCGGATGTGCATCCTGTGCAATGGCAGGTAAATGCCACTCTAACAACCATAAATAATTATTGCTGACAAAAGCGACCGAGCATTTTAAGTGTTCGGTCGCTTGTTTTGTTTTTGATTATTTTTCAATAGTTGGGGGTAAATTATGGTTTAGCAAATTGCATTATCAAGCAATTTGCTGAATCATAATTAAATATTACAACAAATATTTGGATAACTCCTTATAAATAAAACAAGGCTATCGCATTTTAACCTTGCGATAGCCTTTCTTGTATCATTTGATTTTTAGTTGTTGTTTGAAATATAAATCTGCAATGCGGTTACATCGGAAACAGAAAGTTTACCGTCTTTGTTCATATCAACGCAGTCAAACAGTTGCTTGTTTGTTTCGTCAATAAGCGCAGAACCGTCGGTGTTTTTGTTGCCTGCAATGTGCATTTGCAAGTATGTAACATCATTTACATTTATAATGCCGTCTTGGTTAGCGTCGCCTGTGAGAATTGTTTCATCTATTGCAATAAATTCAAAATCATTTTCTTTTGCATAAGTTTCTGCATATGTTCCAATGTAGCCGTTTATAGTTAGTATATTACAATTTTCAAATGAATCACGGGCTATAAAACTAACATCTTTAGGAATAATAATGCTTTTTAAATTAGTGCAATTATAAAAAACTTTATTACCTATAGAAGTTACATCTTGCGGTATAGTGATTTTTTGTAATTTATTACAGCCTGAAAAAACTCCATAACCAATATATTGTAAATTATCAGGTAGTTTAACATATGTTAAATTAATACAATTTTCAAATACAGACTTTGCTAAACCTTTTGAAAAGCCATTATCTGAAGTTTATCCGGAAAATTAACTGTTTCTAAACTCTCACAATTACCAAAGGCAAAATCATCAACATAGGATAAACTATCCGGAAGATCTATTCTTTTTAATGATAAACAATTTCCAAATGCTCCTACCAAAATTTTGTCAACGAGTTAGATAGTTTAATGGTTTCTAATGATTGACAATTATAATATGCACCGTCATATATTGATAGTATATTGTTTGACATTTCAATATTTTTAATACTTATATTGTTTTCAAATGCACCTTTGCCTATACTCGTAACCTTTTTTTTTCCGTCAATTTCATCAGGAATAGTTACATCACTATCATTACCCACATACTTGGATATTTCAACTGTACCGTTATCAAGTAATGAATACTCATAATCTCCACTTGTCAAATAATCTGATGATAAAACCGAGTTATTACTTTCAATCACTGCCGCACTTACAGGCAGTACGGAAAATGCACTTGTCATCATAAGTGCAGACAGTATTACGGCTGTTAATCTTTTAATTTTTTTCATTTTTTATCGCTCCTTGCGTTATTTAATTTATTATTCACAATTGACACTCACTAAATGTCAATTACAGGTGTATTATAGCATAAAATATTCTTATTGACAAGCACTAAATGTCAAAGGAGTATAAAAAATGTTTAAAAATAAAAATGAAAATATGAATAATGTATGCGGAAAGAGGATTGCGGAATTAAGACTTGCATTAAATCCTAAATGCAGTCAAAGACAGCTTGCTGAAAAATTGCAGCTTTTTGGATTGGATTTAGACAAAAATGCAATTCAAAGAATAGAATGCGGAAAAAGATTTATAACAGATATAGAAATAGTGGCTTTTTGCAAGGTATTTGAAATTCAGCCTAATGATATTTTTGCTATGGTATAAAATTAAAAGTCTGATATAAATATTATGATACTTGTATTGGAGTGTTGATATGTTAAGCAAAAGAATTCGTGAATTAAGGCTTTCGCTCGGACTGAATCAGGTGCAATTCGGACAGGCTCTTAATGTAACAAAGCAGACTATCAGTAATTGGGAAAACGACAATATTCAGCCGTCTGTGGAAATGCTTATTAAAATAGTAAATACCTATTCAGTAAGTGCGAACATAACTGCCGTTCCTTAATGGAAAATGATTTTAAAAATACTATCTATAAAAACAAATTGATTGGATATGTCGGTTTTATGGGGGAGAGTGTCAAAAAAAGAAAAGCAAAACAAGCGACAGTTTAAATGCTGCCGCTTGTAATTATCAATTATTTAATTTGTATAGTTTATATACGACCGTTGAACTAAAGGGTTTATTTTCTTCATAAGCAATACTGTAGTGCTCTTTTAGTATATCATCAATCCAAAGTTCTGTACCATTATCTTCAACTAATATCCATTTTGCTTTACAAGAAGAATAGGCTTCTGTAACCAAAGTACCTAATGAATTATTACAACTGATTGCCCAATCCTGCATAGTAAAATACGGATAACAAGGTTTAATATCCATTTGTAAATAAATACCGTTATTAGTATTATATGCAATAAAACTATCTCGTTCTGATTCGGGTATCATTTTAATTATATTGGTTTCAGCTTTATTATATTCACTAACTTCATGAATATTGCTATTGTTATAGATACTGATTAAAGTATTTTTCCCTGTATATAAAACTCCAAAAGCACATTGTAAAATACAAACTGACATAAGCAAAATTTTGATAATTTTTGATTTTTGTTTTTTGTTATGAATTCTTTATAAACAGCAGATATTATTAAACCGTAATATGGATTAATGAATTGAGGTACAACAGAATAATCAAGTATTAACTAAAGTCAATCTCGAAAGAGGTTGGCTTTTTTATTTTTATCAAAATAACGATAACAGACAACAATTGAAATTTGTATTTAAGGAGAGTGCGTGATATGTTTGACTTTTTCTATGGCGATAGCGAACAGTATATGTTCTATCGTGTTCCGCAGATATTATTCACTGATGACAGATTCAAACTCTGTCTTGTGAAGCAAAATTGTTGTATGGTTTTTTACTTGACAGAACATCGTTGTCTAAAAAGAACGGTTGGATAGATAAAAGCGGTATAACATTTGTTTACTACAAGCAAGAGCTTGTGCAGGAGCAACTCAATATTGGCAGAGATAAAGCTATGCGTATATTTAGTGAGCTTGAAAAAAATTGGTCTTATAATTCGCAAAAAGCAAGGATTAGGTAAGCCTACTAAAATTTTTGTTATGAATTTCGCAAAGCCAATAGATAAATCGGATGATGAAGATGAAGTTATCTGCAAGATTAATGCTCTTACTAAAAGCACAAAAACTCAGCAAAAATCTGATAAGTCGGCTCAAAAAGATGAACCAACATCCCAGAGGTCGGAAAAATCGACTTCTGAAAAATCGAAATCGACCTCAAGAGGTCGGAAAAATCGACCTCTTGAAGTTGATAAAAACGATGTCAGGACATCGGAAATCTCGACCTATATCCATACTGAGTTAAACCATACTGAGTTAAACCATACTAATCCATCTATCAATCAAGCTGATACAGCAACAGAATCGACTTCTGAAAAACTTGATAGAAGGATAGAAGAATATGAGGAATATGTCCAAAAGGCTGAAATACAAATTTCATACTATGCGTTGTTGTCGCAGGGTTACAATCAACATTACCTTAACTTAATTGTTAGTCTACTTGCGGATACATATGTACATCGTGCAGATAACTGTGCTTTAAACATTAACGGTTTGCAAATCAACATTGCAGATGTGGCAAGACAATATGAAAGGATTGATGATGGGCACATCGAATACATTATGAGTAAGCTCAATGAAACATCTAAAACACAGCAAATTAGAAATATACGCAATTACTTGCGAAGTTGTTTATATAATGCTGTCAACACAATGGAGCTTGATGTTGATATGCAAGTCAATTATGACTTTGAAAATTGAATATTAACTTATGCCCCATTGGGGCACAAGTTTGGAGGAAAAGAAAAATGATTATTTTAAATCAAGATTTAGAACTTGTTAATTTTGACAAACTGGCTAAAATCTCTATGTTTTCCGGCGAGATTGAGGATACAACGGTTTATGCAATTGTTGCTTTTGAGTCTATTTCAGATGATGACAATGAAGATGTTATGAATCCTGATGCGTTAATGCTTGGTATTTACAACAATGAGTCTGAATGCTCAGAAGTATTCTTATCACTTTGTGAAGCAGTTGAGAATGGTAAAAACATCTATCGTATGCCCGAACCTGTGAATGAGGAAGTGATTTAGTGAACGATGTCAAAAAAGTAATTGATTTTACAACTCAGGCATCACAAGTAACATCTGAACTACTAAAGTCAATTATGAAGGATTTTTTGTCAGGTAAGGCTAAAAAATCAGGCAGGAAAATGTACGGTGAACTTGCCAAAGTTGGGAAACTGGAGAACATCGAAGTTACAGAAAACAACATCAAAGATTTTTTAAAGACGGCTCAAAAGTATGATATTGACTATGCACTCAAAAAAGATGTGTCAACATCCCCTGCTACATATCACATATTCTTTGAGAGTGCAAAATCCGAAAATTTTCAGAGAGCTTTTAAAGAGTATGTCTTTGGTGTCAACAAGAAACTTGAGAAAAAATCAGTAAGCGATGTTGTAAATCGAGAACAGATAAAGCAGAATGCAAAAACTATCGCTAAACAACAATCAGACTTGTCAAAAGAAAAATCTCTTAACAAGTCTGATATGGGTAGGTGATGGTGTGAATATTGATAGTGGCAAGATACGAAAAATTATTATTTTTGCTTTGCCGTTAATTATGTTCTTTTGGATTGGAAATAAAATCAGTTTTGCTTACCGTACAGTTACAGTTGTTGGTGATATATCTGTTAAAGCTTACCCGTTTATTGATAACCTTGGTAATGCAGTAACTAACCCTCTGCCCTCTTTGCATCCATATGATGTGCTGATTGGTGCGATAGTAGCAGGTATTGCTAAATTAGTTATTGAGTACAAGAAAAAACATAAGAAAAAATTTGCAGAAGACAAGGAATACGGTTCTGCTCGTTGGGGAAACGAAAAGGATATTGCTCCTTATTATGATAAGCAAAATCAAAGTGATAATATCATTCTGACACAATCTGAAAGATTGACAATGAATAAAGCAAAATCACCAAAGTATGAGCGTAACAAAAATGTAATAGTTTATGGTGGTTCAGGCTCAGGTAAAACTCGCTTTTATGTAAAACCTAACCTGATGCAGATGCATTCAAGTTATGTTGTAACAGATCCAAAAGGCACAATAATTAATGATTGCGGCAAATTGCTTCAGCGTGGTAAGCCGATTTATCAAAAAGGCGATATTATCGGTTACCAACCGTATGAAATTAAAATTTTCAAATTAACAATTGATTTTAAAAAATCTAAATGACACTATAACCCGTTTGCATACATTCGTCCCGAAACTCGTGAGCAAGATATATTGCGTACTGTTGAAGTGCTGATAGCAAATACAACCGGCGAGCAAAAAGGCGGAGATGAGTTTGGGTTAAAGCAGAGAAATTGCTTTATACATCATACATAGCTCTCATTCTGACTATGTGTCCTGAAAATGAGTGGAATTTTGAAACGCTTATTGATTTTGTCAATGCATCAGAATGCCGAGAAGATGATGATAGCTTTAAAAATGCAATCGATTGGGCATTTTACTATCTTGAAAAGTGGATTGAAAAGGATTGGAATAAAGATGAGCAGTTTGAAGAACAAAACGAAAACTATGCTGATTTAGTTGACATTGATGTAGAGCCTTGGAGAGCAAGTCTTGGCAGATTTGCTGTGCGACAGTACAAAGCCTATAAACTTGCGGCAGGTAAAACAGCTAAATCAATCTTGATTAGCTGTGCAACAAGACTCGCTCCGTTTAGTATTGACAGTATACTTGAAATTACAAGCTATGACGAAATGCAGCTTGATACTATCGGAGATAGACTTACTGCATTGTTTATAGTTGTATCAGATACTGACGCTACATTCAACTTTTTGGTTGCGATTATGTATTCACAGCTTTTTAATCTTCTGTGTACTAAAGCTGATAAAACTCCGAAAGGCAGATTAAAGTATCCTGTACGATGTTTGATTGATGAATTTGCAAACATAAAGCAAATACCTGATTTTGAAAAAATAATTGCTGTTATACGAAGTAGAGGTATTTCTGCGAGTATTATTTTGCAAACAAAATCACAACTAAAATCTTTGTATAAAGATAATGCTGAAACAATCGAGGGTAACTGTGACTCGGAACTATTTTTGGGCGGTAAAGAAAAAACAACGCTAAAAGACATATCAGATAATTTAGGAAAAGAAACAATCTATATGTTTAACACATCTCGCACAAGAGGAACTCAAGAAAGTTATGGAGTTAATTATCAAAAACTTGGTAAAGAGTTGATGTCACGAGATGAAATTAGCGTAATGGACAACTCTCAATGTGTATTGCAGATACGAGGCTTACATCCATTTTTATCCTACAAATATGACATAACAAAACATAAAAATTATAAATATCTGTTTGATTATGATGATAAAAATTATTTTGATGTAGAAAGGTATGTTAAGCGTAAGCATAACCATACCGCTGAACTTAGAAAAAGCACAAAATATACAGAATTTCAAACAGTAGATGAAAGGAAATGATTAGTATGAATTTAAACAAACCGAAAAAATTATCAAACAGAAACAGAAATGCAAAAAAAGTTATTCTCGCAGTTACAGCCGTATCGGTTGTGATTGCTATGAGCTGTGTAACAGCGTTTGCTGCAGTAAGCACTACAGATTTTATCAACAAAACATCAACTGTACTTACCGCTGTTATTTCGCTCATTGGAGCAGGACTCGGAGTTTGGGGCGTTGTAAATCTTATTGAAGGTTACGGAAATGATAACCCGGGTGCAAATGCTCATGGTTAATAAAGAAGCACAACAAAACAGGACAAGGACAGTCAGCCCCGCCGCTATTCCGAGCAAGGCAAATTATAGGGTAAAGTCTAAAAAGCATTTGTAACATTTCTATAAACTCTATTGACTTGAACACCTCCGGGAGTTATAATATGTTTTGCTATTTAGGAACACTAAATAGCAAAACTAAAGTGAGGTAGAGAGTATGGATAACAGGTATGTGCAGCAATTCAAAAAAGGCTCTCTTGAAATGATACTTTTGTGCTTGATCGGACGCAAAGAAACCTACGGCTATGAAATCATTACAGAGCTAAATAACAGCGCGTCCGTTTTGGGCTATGCAAAAGAGGGAACGATTTACCCTATTCTGTATCGTTTGCAGGAAGCCGAGTTAATCCAATGCCGATTAGCCCCGGCAGCGGCAAATGGCGGATCAAAAAATACTACTCCCTTACCCATAAGGGCAGAGAGGTATTAGACGAGCTGATTTTATTTTGGGCGAGCTATGAAAGTTGTGTAAATGGCTTTATTGCCACCTATCAAACAGCGGAGGTATCAGAATGAAAGAGCAATACATTAAGCAAGTGGAAAAGGAATTGAGTTTAACACGCAAAGCAAAAAAAGAGGTCGTGCGTGATCTGAATGAAGTCTTTGCTTCTGCGTTGGAGCATGGCGAAACGGAACAACAGGTAATCGAACGGTTAGGCACTCCCAAAGAGTTTGCAGAGAATACCGCCGAGCAGTTAGGCATTGACAGCGCAGCACCGCAGAAACGGAAAGGGATTATTTCGAGCGTTGCAGCCCTTGTCGTTGCCGTTGCAGCGTTTGTGATTTACGCCACTACCCAATCCGGGAAAGTGCCGGACGGGGCAATCGGACAAGCAGACGCAATGACAAACATTCAAGTTGAGGGAGCTTTTGGATTTGACGCTTCACAAATCATTTTGGCAGTCGGTGTAATCGCGGTTACAATCGCAATCATTCAGATTATCCGAACCGTCCGCAAAAACAGGAGGTAGCTATGAAAAAATTTGTTTCAATAATCGCTATTTTACTTATGCTTTCTTTGGCTGCCTGTTCCAATCAAGATACGCCGTCCGCTGCGGATAATCCAAGCAATACACAAACAGAAAGCAATACCATGCTTGACGCGGGTGTATGGCCTGTGAATGAATACACCGAGGGGCTTCCCGTCCCGTCCGGTACGGTCGGTTGGGCTATGCTTGATACGGAACATGAGAATTGCAGTATCAGTATTGTGGATATAAGCGAAACCGACTATAACGACTATTTAGAGCTTTTGAAGCAAGAGGGGTTTTCTATAATAGAGGAAGTGTCGGAAGAAATTGAGGGACAGGACTATGTTTCTATCGGTACGCTTTTGTCAAATGGCGAAAAGGGATTGAGTATCAGCTACATTCCCGATAACTTCACAATTTACATTTCTTTCCTTAAATAATGAAAATTAAAATGATTAAATCGCCTGATAGGTGGGTGCTTTGCCCTATTTGTGGAAATAAAACACGAACAAAGATACGCCCCGATACAATACTTGAAAATTTCCCTCTGTTCTGTCCGAAATGCAAACAAGAAACACTAATCAGCGCAAAAGATTTGAATGTAGCTGTAATCCCACAACAAATAGCGGAATCAGCCGGAGCAGTCAACGGTCAAGATGAACGGCGCATAAATGCGCCGCCGTTGACAGCCCTGCCTGTTTCCGCTGATGGGTAATCAAGGGAGCGACAGACTAAAGTGCTGTCGCTCCCCTCACATTATGGAAATGAAAATTGAATATCGACCAAGCTGCAACGCCACAGATTTTTTGAAAGTCCGTGGCGTTTTTTTTGCGCCCATTTTTGGCAGACCGCACATTCCTGTTGTTGTAGAAAGTGACGGGGAAATTTGCCCAAAACGGTCTTGCGTACCGTAGTAGTGATGAAAAGAATACCGCAGCCATTTGGAAGAAAGGTATGGGGCTACCGTAGTAGTGATGAAGAAATCCAAGGGAGCGTTTGGCATTTTCCATTTCCGTCCGTAGAAGAAAGCAAAACCACAGCGGGCAGGACACGCCACCGCAATCGCTATATTGACGGAAACAAGCCAAGCCGCCCCCTGCGGATTGCCGCAAAGTCAGCCGTAGAGGAAAGCGGCAGTTTCTTAGAGCAAGATTCTACCACGGTGCCAAAATCCGCATATCTGCGGTTTTGCCCCTGCGGTAAATCTTGTGAGTGCCTTCCCCAAACCCTGCTATGCGGCTTGCGCCGCAAAAAATCTTCCGAAACCGTTTGGCAATTTTGCTTTTTTTGTGGTGTGGGTAGTAAAAGGGGCAGCTTGCCTTTTTCAGACCACCACGCCGGAATACCACGCACAGAAAGGAGTGATACCCATAGCCAAGAGATACAACACGCCCCACCGCAGCCATGTAGTCAAGACCCGCATGACCGAGGAAGAATACGCCGACTTCACCGGGCGGCTGGAGCATTACGACATCAGCCAAGCCGAGTTTATCCGGCAAGCCATAACACGGGCTACCATTCGCCCCGTTGTTACCATTTCCCCGGTCAATGATGAACTGCTTGCCGCCGTTGGGAAGTTGACCGCCGAATACGGGAAAATCGGCGGCAACCTCAACCAGATCGCCCGCGCCCTCAACGAGTACGGCACACCCTACAACGCACTATCCGGCGAGGTACGGGCAGCCATAGCCGACCTTGCCGCCTTGAAGTTTGAAGTCTTGCGAAAGGTAGGTGAAGCGGTTGGCAACATTCAAACATATCAGCTCTAAAAATGCCGACTACGGCGCAGCCGAGCAGTATTTGACCTTTGAGCATGACGAGTTTACCATGCGCCCCACCCTTGATGAAACCGGGCGGCTTGTTCCCCGCGAGGACTATCGGCTTGCCACTTTGAACTGCGGCGGCGAGGATTTTGCCGTTGCCTGTATGCGCTCCAATCTCCGCTATGGCAAAAACCAAAAGCGGGAAGATGTGAAAAGCCACCACTATATCATTTCCTTTGACCCACGGGACGGGACAGACAACGGATTGACCGTTGACCGGGCGCAGGAGTTGGGCGAGAGATTTTGTAAAGCACACTTCCCCGGACACCAAGCCATTGTCTGCACCCACCCGGACGGACACAACCACAGCGGCAATATCCATGTGCATATCGTCATTAACAGTCTGCGGATTGAGGAAGTACCTTGCTGCCCTACATGGACAGACCGGCAGATACAAAAGCCGGGTGCAAGCACCGCTGCACCGACGCAGCTATGGAGTATTTCAAAGCCGAAGTCATGGAGATGTGCCACTGGGAAAACCTCTATCAGATTGACCTCTTGCATGGGAGCAAAAACCGGGTGACGGAGCGTGAATACTGGGCGCAGCGGAAAGGGCAAGCCAAGCTGGACAGGCAGGCCGCAGCACAAGCCGCCGCTTTACCCGCCGGGGAGCAACCGCCCAAGCCCACCAAGTTTGAAACGGACAAGGAAAAGTTGCGGCAGACTATCCGAGCCGCCCTGTCCTCTGCTACCAGCTATGACGAGTTTTCCGCTTTACTTCTCCGGCAGGGCGTGACTGTCAAGGAGAGCCGGGGGCGATTGTCCTACCTCACGCCGGAGCGCACCAAGCCCATCACCGCCCGGAAGCTGGGGGACGGTTTTGACCGCACCGCCGTACTTGCCCTTTTGGAGCAGAACGCCCACAGAGCCGCCGAAAAAGCCGCAGCCATACCCGAATACACCCGCACTATCCGGGAGCGATTACAGCAGGGAAAAACAGCGAAAACCGCCCCGAAACAGGGCGCTATCCAGCGCATGGTTGACCGGGAAGCCAAGCGAGCCGAGGGGAAAGGCGTGGGCTATGACCGCTGGGCGGCTGTCCACAACCTCAAACAGATGGCGGCTACCGTTGCCGCCTATGAGCAGTACGGCTTTACTTCCCCGGAGCAGCTTGACGCAGCCATTACCGCCGCTTATGCGGATCTCCATGACAGCACCGCAGAACTGAAAACCCTTGAAGCGGCGTTGCAGGACAAAAAGGAGTTGCAGGGCTATGTCCTGCGCTATGCCAAGACCAAAGATGTGCGGGACGGATTGAAAGCGCAGAAATCGGACAAGGCAAGAGCTGCCTACCGACAGAAGCACGAAAGCGACTTTATCATAGCGGACGCAGCCGCCCGGTACTTCCGGGAGCATGGCATAAAGAAGCTGCCAACCTACAAATCCCTGCAAGCCGAGATTGAGCAGCTAACCGCCGACAAGAACGCCCGGTACAACGATTACCGGGAGAAAAAAGAGCGTGTCCGGGAGTTGCAGACGGTCAAGGGCAATATCGACCAGATGATGAGGGGCGCACCGAGCCAGCAGAAAAGGCACGAACATGACCGATAAACACCGCCCCGAAATGATACCGAAACCATACAAAAACAGGGATATGCCCTGCACCCTACCCGCAATACCACCCGGCATTTTCAAGGGGCTTACAGGGCAGAAAATCCCCGAAAATGACACCGGGAATATACAGATTTACCGCCTATCCTGCTACACCGCAGGAAACGGCAGAAAGGAGCGTCACCCATGCCACGCATGAGCAAGAAGCGGCGGCTTGAATGGTCTTTCTTCCTCAACCACCGCAACCGTATCACCTACAACGACCTATGCCGGGGCTGTACCCACGACTGCAAGCAGAGTTTCCGGGCTATCGTGGTACTCTGCCCCCGGTATTACTCCAAACGCTGGAAAAAGGAGGACACCGCCAATGTCAGATAACCGCAAATATTACTACCTCAAGCTGAAAGAGAACTACTTTGACGAGGACGCTATCGTGCTGCTGGAAAGTATGCAGGACGGTATCTTGTACTCCAATATCCTCTTGAAGCTGTACTTAAAATCGCTGAAAAACGGCGGGAAGTTGCAGCTTGACGAGAATATCCCCTACACGGCGCAGATGATTGCCACCATTACCCGGCAGCAAGTCGGCACAGTAGAGCGTGCTTTACAGATTTTCTTGAAGCTGGGGCTTGTAGAGCCGCTGCAAAACGGCGCACTCTACATGAGCAATATTGAACTGCTGATAGGGCAATCTTCCACCGAGGGGGAGCGCAAGCGCAGGGCAAGGCTTGAACTGCAAAAAGCCCTGCCAAAGCATGGTGCGGACAAATGTCCACCATATCAAGCGGACATTTGTCCACCAGAGATAGAGATAGAGAAAG
>ENA-OQCN01000732-OQCN01000732.1-human-gut-metagenome-genome-assembly--contig:-NODE-732-length-17281-cov-3.582022_pt1 | contig 17281 bp, 18 predicted proteins | sample MGYA00242497_ERZ504576 | MGnify/ENA primary metagenome ERZ504576 (study PRJEB26092, sample SAMD00036296) | human gut metagenome | host: Homo sapiens | study: EMG produced TPA metagenomics assembly of... | reverse complement strand
TCGTGACCATCGTAAATCCGTAGTTCAAAAAGACTTGGAAGAAGCCATTGAAATCGTTATTGCCGGTGAACAAAAGAAGGGTGCAGTGATTTCAAATCGAGAACGAATGATTGTTTCTTATCATGAAATTGGACATGCACTAGTGGCTGCTAAATGTAAAAATACAGCACCTGTTCATAAGATTACCATTATTCCTCGTACAAAAGGGGCTTTGGGATACACTATGCAAGTAGAAGAGAACGAACAAAACCTATTATCAAAAGAAGAAGCTTTCCAGAAAATTATGGTGTATACAGGTGGTCGTTGTGCTGAAGAATTAATTTTCAACTCCATCACAAGTGGAGCGAGCAACGATATTGAACAAGCCACTAAACTTGCCAGAGCCATGATTACACGACTCGGAATGTCGGATGAATTTGGTATGACAGCTTTAGAAACAGTAAACAACCAATATTTGGGTGGCGATACATCTTTAGCTTGTTCAAATGAAACAGCGACTAAGATTGATGAGGCAACCATCGCATTAATTAAAAAAGCGCATGATGAGGCTTATCAAATTCTAGAAGACAACAAGATGAAACTACATGAACTTGCCAAATTCTTATATGAAAGAGAAACCATTACAGGTGAAGAATTTATGTATATCTTAAATAAGCCGGCTGAAATCCCAGCACAAACAAATAAAGATTAAGATGTGTGTAATGCACATCTTTTTTTAATATAATCTATTGTGAGTTTTTGCATTACATTATATTTTGTTTGATAAAAGTTTTATCAAATTGTATAATTTTAATATAATGTATTGCGAGTTTTGATATTACTTTATACTAGGAGGATTTATGGAAATTCAAAGAAATCTATATTTACAAAGATTGATTGCTTGTCAACATGACGGACAAATCAAAGTCATCACAGGCCTGAGAAGATGCGGAAAATCGTTTCTACTTTTCCATCTTTTTAAAAATTATCTATTAAAAAACGGCATTGATAACCAACAAATTATCACTTTTGAATTGGATCAGATGAAAGACATTCAATATCGAAACCCCATTGAACTTTCAAAGAAAATCCATAGTATTGTTGACAATACAACACAACAATATTATCTATTCATTGATGAAGTACAAATGTCCGATGAAGTAAATAATCCTTATAATCCAAAAGGAAAAAAAAATTTCTTTCTATGATATGTTAAACGACTTAAAAGAACTATCGAATTTGGATATTTATGTAACTGGCAGCAATTCTAAAATGCTTTCTAATGATATCTTAACGGAGTTAGAGGTCGTAGTGATGAAATAAAAATTCATCCTTTCTCCTTTTCGGAATATTATTCATTTGTTGGTGGAGATAAAGAGGAGGCATTTGATAATTATTCGTTTTATGGTGGAATGCCTTTTCTACTCACAAAACAAGACGAAACCTCCAAGATTGAATATCTAGAAAGCTTATTTAAAGAAGTGTATATTCGAGATATTGTAGAACGCAAACATATTGAAAGAGAAGATATTTTAAGTTCTATTATTGATTTATTATGCTCGTCTGTAGGTTCTTTAACAAATCCATCTAAAATCACTAAAGCTATCAATTCCAAACAACAACGCAGCGGAAAAGATATTGTTTATCTTCCCACAATTAATAAATATATTAATTTTTTAGAAGATTCTTTTCTTTTTAAAGAGGCTTTGCGGTTTGATGTAAAAGGAAAATCTTATTTAGATTTCCCAAAAAAATACTATTGCGAAGATATAGGATTGCGGAATGCAAGAACCGGCTTTCGACAAATTGAAATGCCGCACATTATGGAAAATATCTTATACAATGAATTAATCATTCGTGGATTTAAAATCGATGTGGGCGTAGTCTACGAAAACATTAAAACGGAAAAAGGAAACTATCGAAAAGTAGCTAGAGAAATCGACTTTATTATTCAAAAAGGAATGAAAAAATATTATATTCAATCCGCTTATGCAATGGAAAATGAAGAAAAAGTATATTCTGAATCACGTTCACTAAACATTACTGGAGACAGTTTTCCAAAAATTATTGTCAGAAGAGATATTCGTAAACGTTTTTATGATGAAAATGGAATTTTAAACATTGGCCTAATTGATTTTTTATTATCAGACAATGTTCTTTAATATAATGTATTGCAAGTTTTGATATTATGTTATAGAAAATGCAGGGCTTTCAACCCTGCATTTTTAATATTCTTCTTTTAAAAGAAAATCAGCCAAGTATATTATTTTTGCACCTTCTATATTGCCTGTTGATAATTCATCTAAAGTAACCACATATTTTGAATAATTAGCTCTTATTTCTTCATCACAAACATCTAATCTTGTGCGTAATACACAAAATAGAAGGATATCATTTACTCTTCATCTTTTTTGCATTGTTTTAAAGCTTCAATCAGCTTTGTTTCATCCAAAGGCTTAGCCAAATGCATATTCATACCTGCTATCTTGCTATTCATTATGTCTTCTACAAACGCATTCGCACTCATCGCAATAATTGGAATTGTCTTTGCATCCAATCGTTTTAATGCACGAATCTTTCTTGTCGCATCTAAACCATTTATTTTTGGCATCATGATATCCATAAGGATAAAATCAAATTTATTTTCTTCACTCTTTTCAAATAAATCTATTGCTTCTTGACCATCTTTTGCACATACAACCCGAATACCATTACGTTCTAACATATATTCAACGATTTCCATATTCAAATCGTTATCTTCTGCCACAAGCACACATAAACCTTCTAACGATATTTGTTGATGCCTATTATTTTTGTTTTCAATTGATTTTCCCAACTTAAAAGGAATCTGAATCGAAACCAAAGTTCCAACACCCTTTTCACTTTCCAATTGAATATTTCCATGCATATACTCCACAAGCTTTTTGGCAATAGGCAAACCAAGGCCTGTACCTTGATATGTGGATCTACTAGAACTATCTTCTTGCGCAAATAAATCAAAGGCATGTTGAATAAAATCTTGACTCATTCCGATACCAGTATCTTTACATCTAAATTCTAAAAGCGATGTCGACTCATCTAAACATTTCTCGTTCATCCATACATGGATTTCTCCATTTTCCGGTGTAAGCTTAACGGCATTTGTACAACTATCGATAGTATTCGTGAAAGATATATTGGATATCCTCTAAACCTTGAATGACTCAATTGACCTTCATACCAATCCAAAATATATTGAATATTCTTTTCTTGTGCCAATTGTTGTCCATCAAAATTAATGCTTTCCAATAATTTAGTAACATCAAAATCAACTTCTTCCTCTGTAAAATGATCACTTTCTAAATCATTCATATCCAAAACATCATTGACCAAAGAAATCAAATAATTTAACGACCGATGAATCTTATTTCTTGTGATTTTCTGCAGCTCTAAATCCTTTGGATTTTGATCTGCAATATGAAGCATACCAGAAATGCCATTTAATGGCGTACGCATATCATGAGACATACTCTGTAAGAATCGCGTTTTTATTTTTGCCTCACGCTTCGCCTGTTCTGCTTCAAAGAATAAATTTAATTCTTTACGCTTTGTCTCACTAATTGTACGAATTGTCGCAATGGCTTGAATCGCTTTTCCATTCGCATTTCTTTTGGAAACAATAATACGCAATTTATGCCAGTTGCCATCCACCATTCGATATTCCGCTAAAACATCCTCTTCTTTTTCAAATCGTGAAGTTAATGTTTCTATATTCGCAAATTGATGGATAATATTTCGATATTCCGGTGCAACATCCTGTTCACATACGTCAAACATTTTTTCAGATGCACACCCCGTTTTAGGAATAATGTCACTTTCTGAAATTCTTTCATATGTATCTGTTTCAAAATCAACTTTATAAATTGAACTATAACTTTTCGCAATTGTAGAAATCGTTTCATTACTCCTCTTTATTTCCTCTAAAGCATTCTGCAACCTTTTCTGTATTGCTTTTTCTTTTTCGATAATATCATCAATATAACGAAAACCTAATAATACGTGACAAGACTCTTCATTTTCACTTACCTTAACAACTTTCGTTTCAAAATATTGTTGATTCTGCGCATTTGGATAAGTACGATAATTCTGTGTAAGACTCACTTGTGTTTTCAACAAAGATTTTAAATTATCACGAGAAAACCACCATAAAAACTCGGGCTGCTCCTCCTTAGGAATATAACGCATCGCATATTGATAAGTATATTCGTAAAAATCTTTATACCCTGAATAACTTCTTATTAATTCACTCGCATTGGTTTCATCCTGAATATGAACAGGTTCAAATTTACCACTGTTAACTTCCAAATAATAGATAGCCGTAAAATCAGAGCTTAGACTTTCTAGAATTTGTTTTTCTTCTTCCAATCGGTCATTTCTTTCTTTTTCATGCTCAACAATGTCATTCACCAATTTAAAGCCCAACACAAAATCATCTGTCTCATCCGAAATCTGTGCAAAACAAGCCTGGAAATAATCTATTTTTCCATTAAATTTTCTTTGAAAAACAACCGGATATACTTTTTCTGTCTTGATTCGTTCACGAACGACACGATAATTCACATGTCTTAAAAAATCTTCTCGATCTTCTTCACAAACATATTCTGAAGCATATTTCTCCATGCTCTTTTGATAATTATTTTCTTTGGCAAACTTTTCAATTGCATCTTGAGCAATATGATCCCCTTTTTTTGTTTGTTGATACAATTCAACCGTTAAATCATGATTGATTACCCATACCGTGACATATTCATGACTTAAACCAGAAATAAAACGCTGTTGAAGAAGGTTTTTTTCCTTATGCTTATGAATATCAATGAGAAATCCACAAACACTTACTATTTTTCCTTTTTCATTTAAAACAGGCTTTCCAATCGCACGATACCAACGATATTGTTTGTCTTTATTCTGAAGACGATACTCTACCTCATATGTTGCGGTTGAATCCCTCGTATCATGAATGTTTTTAAACTCTTCTTTAACAACATCAATATCTTGAGGATGCATATGATTCCAAAGCATAGAATACGAAATATGCGTCTCACCTTTAAATCCATAAAGCATCTCAGATAGACTCTCACTACCTATAAACTCTACTGGCCTTTCATTATTATCAAACTGAATACGATAACGAGCCTCACCTAATTCTCCATATAGCGCATCTTCACTATCTTCGTTTGTATATACCCATATAGAAGTATTCTCATCATTATCTGAATACCGATCAATTTTCAGACGAATCAAGGTACCATCCTTTTTACGATACGTAACATTCACTTGATTTCCAGAAGACAAAATATTATATACATAATCATAGTCCAAGACTCGATCAATCACTTCTTGATAATCACAAGCTACATAATGATCTCGATATAATTGCATCGCATCTGAATAGGAACCTTTTGTGTCTTTGGCAAAAGCACGAAATGCTTCTGGAGCTAAAATATCACGAAAAGTATTTGTACTTCGATTTAAAATATAAACCGCTGCATATTTAGGTGCTATTAATCGCAAAAAATTTTCGGCATCTCTTTTTTCTTGAAGAAGTTGATTCATAGTATGACCTCCTCATATTGATACTTCAATTATAAATGACTATTTAATATTTTCCTATTTTAAAATCAAAAATCTAACAAAAAAAGGAAGCGCAATGCTTCCTAATCACATAAGTCATACAAATCTAAAATCAATTGTTCTGTCTTATCCCAACCAAGACAAGGATCTGTGATTGATTTTCCATACACATTACCATCTGTTGGCTGATTTCCATCCTCTAAATAACTCTCAATCATCAAGCCCTTCACTAGCTTTTTGATATCTTCCGATTTACTTCTAGAATGCATAACATCCTTGGCAATACGAATCTGCTCTAAATATTGTTTGTTTGAATTCGAGTGATTACAATCCACAATACATGCCGGATTCTTTAAATCTGATTTTTCATATAAGTGAATCAATTCCATTAAATCTTCATAGTGATAGTTCGCATGTGCATGATTAAACTTATCCACATATCCTCTTAAAATCGCATGAGCTAGTGGATTCCCCTCAGTCTGTACTTCCCAGCCACGGTATACAAATCTTTGATCGGTTTGAGCCGCCACAATCGAATTCATCATAACTGTAAGATCTCCACCAGTAGGATTTTTCATTCCAGCAGGAATTCCCACACCACTAGCCACAATACGATGTTGTTGATTTTCAACACTTCTTGCACCGATGGCTACATATCCTAATAAATCCGATAAATACGCATGATTTTCTGGATACAACATCTCTTCTGCACAAGTAAATCCAGTTTGTGTTACAACATCTGTATGTAGCTTACGAATCGCAATGATTCCCTTCAACATATCTTCTTTCGAATGAGGATCTGGCTGATGTAACATCCCCTTATATCCAACGCCCTTTGTACGTGGTTTATTTGTGTAGACACGTGGAATCATAAAAATCTTATCTTTTACTTTTTCTTGTAAAACAGCCAAACGATTCATATAATCTAAAACCGCATCTTCACGATCCGCACTACAAGGACCAATGATTAAAATTAAACGATCATCTTTTCCAGTAAAAATATCTTCAATTTCCTGATCTCTTTGTTTCTTAATTTTTTGCACCTTATAAGTTAAAGGAAACTCCTTCTTTAAATCTTCTGGAGTTGGTAACTCCTGTATCTTCTTCATATCCATATTCAACATTCCTCTTTAAATCACCCTTTGACAATATCATATTCTCGCATGTTTTTCAAAATTAGATACGATTTAATTGATATTCCAAGATGTAATCATCCATGATAAAGCCATTCCCTATATCTGTCTGTACAGAATCAATCCATTGAAAACCAAACTTCTCATATACAGCTAGACTATGCTTATTATATTTGTTGCAAGTCAAATATACAGAAGAATAACAATACTTTTCTGCCTGTTTCTTTACATATTCAAACATTTCAGTCGCATAGTGCTTTCCTCTAGCCAAATCCTTTAAATACAGTTTAGACAAGAATAAACGATCCGGCTGATTCTGCAAACCAATATATCCGACTAGCTCATCCCCTTCATATACCTTATGATAATGATACTGCTGATGTTTGACTTGGTCTTGCATGGCATCAAAGCTTTGAAACTGTTCAACCATATAATCAATCTGTGCTTCTGAAATGATTCTAGGAAAAAATTCATGCCAAATCTTTTTGGCAAGAATAGCTACTTCTTTTAAATCATCCTCATTTTTACACTCAACAATATTAATACTTTTCATAATGCACCTTTGAAGAATCAAACTTATCTTTTGCAACCTCTTCTTGATCAATATACCCAAATGAAATCATCCACATTGGAACAATTCCTTTTGGTAATTTAAAATACTGATTTAAAGCCAAATAACGCTCTTCATTCGGATACACACCCAGCCAGCATGAACCAATTCCCAAGCTTTTCGCTTCCACCAACATATTCTCTGTAGCTGCCGCAAGATCTTGTTGACAATAATCCAAACTATCATTCTTATTTTTATCCGCACAAACAACCATTCCCATAGCTGCATCTTTTAGAAAGGATGCATAAGGTGTCATTTGACTTAAATCCTTTAATGTATCTTTGTTTTGAACGACAATAAATTGCCAAGCTGACTATTTCTAGCACTAGGAGCACTAAATGCAGCCTTTAAAATTAAATCGATCTCTTCTTTCTTTAATGATTCTTGTTTATATTTTCTTATACTCGTACGATTAAAAATTGCATCCATACTCCATTCTCCTTTTCTCACTATTATATCACCATTTTGAAAATTCGCTTTCATTATATAATGACTATTCTTTTCTTTGTGTTACAATACAAGCAGGAGGAATTTAACCATGTTAAAATTTGAACCATTCTATCAAGAATACGAAAGAACATTAGATGCCTTCTCATTGGCATTCTCAACCATTTATTTTGAACAAATGACAATTGCGCCAAAGAAAGGAATTCCTTATTCAAATGAAATGTTGTCTAGACTATCTAAACAAGCATTCATCATTGAAAATGATCCAGAAACAATCAAAAAGATCAAGGAATACGCAAAGACATTGCCAGAAGGAAGTTTAGAAAAGAAAGAAGTCGATTATCGTCTTGAAGCATTAGCTCAATCTGAAAACATTCCGAGTGATGTATATGCAAACTATGTCAAAGTCAAAGCAGATAGTGAACTTGCTTGGCATGAAGCTAAAGAAGCAGATAACTATGAACATTTCAAACCGCATTTACAAGCCATCATGAAAGAGACTTTGCACCTTTTAGAATATGATCCTAAATTCAATGGAAATAATGCGTATGATGTATTATTGGATCGTTACGAAAAGGGAATGACACAAGAAAAATATGATGCATTCTTTAATAATGTAAAAGAAAAATTAGTTCCATTGATTCATGAAATTCAAAACAAACCACAAATCAATGATGACTTACTTCATGAAACATATGATTTGGATCGCCAAGAAAAATTTATGGAAGTAATCTGTGATTTCATGAAAGTTGATTTCGGTAAAGTATACCTTTCAACCACAGAACACCCATTCACTGATTTCTTCTCAAGTAACGACGCTCGTATCACAACACACTATTATCCAGACCAATTTTTGAGCGCTATCCTTTCAACTGTACACGAATATGGACATGCTCTTTATGGACTACAAATGGATCCTGCATTTGAAGGAACCATACTTACACAAGCTGTTGGTTCGGCTGCACACGAATCGCAATCTCGTTTCTTAGAAAACCACGTTGGTAGAAGTCACGCTTTCTGGCAAGCAAACTATAATCAATTAGTAAATTTATTCCCAGAATTTAAAGATGTGTCTGTTGACGAGTTAGTAAACATGATCAATAAAACAGAATGTGCTTTGATTCGTACAGAAGCCGATGAATTGACATACCCATTACACATCATGGTTCGTTATGAAATCGAAAAAGAAATTGCCAAAGGCAATGTAGATTATGATAAGTTACCAGAACTATGGGCAGATAAATACGAAGAATATTTAGGTGTTCGTCCTACAAACTATAAAGAAGGTGTCTTACAAGATATGCACTGGTCTACAGGATACTTAGGATACTTCCCAACATACGCATTGGGTAGTGCGTATGCAGCACAATTGTATGCAACAATGGAAAAACAATTTGATGTAAAAGAAGCCCTACTAACAAACCACTTTGAAAAAATCACAAACTGGTTAAAAGACAATGTACACCATTATGCCGCAAGTAAATCTATGGCTGAAATCGTAGAAGAAGTAAGTGGAGAACCATTTAATCCTGATTACTACACAGATTATTTAATCAAAAAATACAAGAAATTATACAATCTAGACTAAGAAGAAGTGAGTAACATCACTTCTTTTTCATTCATTTATTATTCCTTTGAAAAATCTGGCAAATCAATAGTTGTGGAAACGTCTCCACACTTAAAATTACTTACCGCATGATCCATATCTGCCAATGTCCTGGCTGAAATGCTCTTTGGCACTGATAATTCCCAAGGTTCGAGAATAATACAACCATTTCCATGTTCTTTCACATTGTAGTAATGATAAGTTGCTCCTCTAAGAATAATTCTTTTTTTGTTATCCAAACGTGCAACATAATCCTTTATTGATTAGTATGGTTAGATTGGTTAGTATATGGGTAGAAAGGAGCTACTTTATGATATTTCAAGAAGAGTTTGAACAAATGTGTTCTTTAGAACAAGACTTGACTTTTCTGTCTGCTAAGACTGAATTTAATGAATCAAACACCCCATTTAAAGAAAAGAACTTAGGCATTCAAAATCAAGATGGTATATACACGAATTTAGGACTACTTTTATCAGACCAATGTAAACACACTATTAAGGTTGCAGTTTTTAATGGAGAAAAACAAAGTGAATTTCAAGATCGAAATGAATTTGCCGGTTCATTATTCAAACAAATGCACGAAGTATATTCTTATATCGATTTTAGAAATCAAAAACATTCCAACTTTTCAGGATTGAAAAGAATCGATAAAAGAGATTATCCAGAAGTAGCCATTAGAGAAGCTTTATTGAACCTAATTGTTCATCGTGAATATTCATATAGTGCAAGTTCCTTCATTCGTATGTATACAGACCGGATTGAATTTACTTCAATCGGAGGCTTATTAAAAGGAATCACTTTAGAAGACATTCAGCTTGGTATTTCTGTTTGTCGAAACCCTAAACTCGCAAATATCTTTTATCGGTTAGAACTCATTGAAGCTTATGGTACGGGCATTCAAAAGATTCTTGATTCGTATTCAGAATCTGAATTCAAGCCTCAATTTGTGACAACAGAAAATGCCTTTAAAATTATTCTTCCAAATCGTAACCACCATAAAATTCAGGAAGATATAGTTATATATGATTGTCCTGAAAACAAAATATTAGAGTTTGCGAAAACACATACCCAATTCACTCGTAAAGATGTTCAAGATACCTTCAATCTTTCTCAAACAACTTGTGGACGCATTTTAAGCAGAATGAAAGAAGAAGGTCAAATCTCTCAACATGGTAAAGGTAAAAATACATTCTATATACTAAATGAAAAGAAGTGATTCCTCACTTCTCTTTATTTATAGTCAAATAAACCATCATTCTTTTCTTCCATAGCCTTGATGATATGATATACAAATTCATTATAAGGCGTTGGAATATTCAGTTCTTTTCCCATCTTTATTATCGCACCTGAAAACATATCAATTTCGGTATGTCTTTTGGCATCCAAATCCTGTAGCGTAGAATACCTGGCTGTTTTAGGCACTGCACTACCACGTGTAGCACTTGGATCAGCCTTTGACATATCAATACCTTTAGCTTTGGCTACAGCTTCCAATTCTTCTTTTAATCCAGACTGTATAGCTTTCACATGATCACTATCCGAGTAACATCCAACACCAGCTCCAAGAATAGCTTGGGGTAGGTTTTTCGTTACATTTAAGCGAAACTTACTCCATATTTCTTCCTGAATATATGAAGTCATTCGATAATGTAAATCACTTTGGCTCAACAATTCCTCGATTCCCTTATTTTTCCTCAAGTACGATTCCAATCGTTGTTTCTGGATCAAATACATATCCATTACCTTCTTTATGACTTGCAACTTTAATCAATGAATACACCATATGCTGCATACCAATCTGATTTCCAATAATTTGTTCACTATCCACACCATTCATTAAAGACATGACTAAAGTATGTTCATCTACAATTTGTTTAATATCTTCTAAAGCATCTGGCAACGCATTGTATTTTAAACATACAATCAGAAGGTCTACACCATGTGCTTCTTTAGGCGTTAATACTTCTGGATGATAAGTGACATTGTTAATTAAACACCCATTCCTTTTTAATCTTTCATACCGTTCATCTTTTGCGATGACACTTAATTGTATATCGCACTTTGATAAGCCATAAATACAATAGGAGCCAACAGCTCCCGCACCTAATATCGCAACAGATTTAATTGTCATGTAGTTCACTCTTTTCTTTTAAATGAACATGGTACTTTTCTTTTACATAAATCCCCAACAAGATTCCAACTACATATAGAGAAATATCCCCTAAATCAAATACGCCTCTATGAAAGATCAGCTGCATAAATTCACACAGAAAACCTATGAATACAGAAACAATGAAGTTTTCTTTGTTTGATGAAATAAATAGTCCATTCACCCATGGCATAAACATAAAATATCCAATATTAAATGCGAATACGATCCATTCTGTCCAAGATCCATAATAGATTTCTCTAAGACACGCAAATGGATTCAACTGAATAATACTGATACCTTGATCATAGCGAATCAATAGGGCAATAATTAAAAACAAATAATACACAAAGAAAAACATCGCTCGATGTTTTACATTCCAATTTTTTGTAAAAAACATCAACGCATCATATATAACAACCAGTTCAATACACCATACGACAAATTGAATTGGATACCATCCCATACCAAAAATTTCCATTAAAACAGCTGTGACGTAGTAATGAATGAACAAGGATAAAACTAAACTTAAAATTAAGTATCTCCAATTTTTCATTTTAAAGTCCCCTTATTTTCCTCTTATTATGACACACTAAACTTTAAAATTCATTAAAAATCTAAAATTGAAGCATCCCAACCCATATCACGATAGCCTTGTTTGCACCGTTCCATATACGAATTGCTTGGTTTACATATTGGAAAACGACTATATATTTGGTAGATAAAGCCCGTGATTGTTTCATTGTTTTCTAATAATACCTTTTCTTCAAAACAATCATATAAGTATGGATAGTCTTCATATTCATCTAAACTCTTCTTATCATTTTCACTCACATCCCATACGGCAACTCGTCCAAAATCTCCTTTTTTCTTATCTACTGTTAGATAAGCTTGTCCAGGATTTCCACGATATGTAAGTGTATAGTTTTCAAGTCTTGCCAAAGATACAAACTTCGCATCTTTACATCGTTACTTCATTTTTTCTTTGTTTAAATTACTTCCATATGCGATATAATACATATTTTCCCCCCTAAAGAAAATAGGATGACGAATCATCCTATAGTTTACTTTCAATATTTTGCATCAACATTGCCTCAGGCATATATCCTGAGAATGCTGCAGCTTGTTGTCCTTTTTTGAATAGAATCATTGTTGGAACAGACATAATACCAAATCTTTGAGCTAAATCTGGACTTTCATTCACATCCACCTTTACAATTTTCACTTTTCCATCTAATTTATTTGCGACTGATTCAAGTACAGGTGTCAACATTTTACATGGTCCACACCAAGTTGCGAAGAAGTCGACTAAAACTGCATCTTCATTCATTAATGCGTTAAATTCTTCTGTATTTACAATTTTCATACAAGGTTCCTCCTTATCTAATTCCATTCTATAACAAGCCTTTACGTAAGTCCATTTCTTTGCCCGCAAGCAGGGCATCGATTGCTTTTCCAATGCCATTATTCATATTTGTGTCCGTAACAACAGTGGCAGCATACTTAGCTTCATCCATCGCATTCCCCATAGCTACACCAATACCTACTTGTTGAAGCATCTTCAAATCGTTTTGTGCATCACCAAAAGCCATGACCTCATTCATACTAATGCCTAATTTATCACAAATCTTCCACAATGCACTTGCCTTACTTACGTGTTTTGGCATAATTTCAAGCCAATCCGGACCAACCAATAACACATCATAATCACTAAGTGCCGCTTTGATTCCATCAAAATTCTTTTCAAAGAATTTTGGCGTATGCACCATAATCACTTTATTGATATCTTGTGTTAAGCGAATTTCTTCAAAAGGCAAATCAATAAAATTACGATTCTCTCTACCATCCTTCAAACCATAATCATCAGGCTCACCCAAAATGGCATTCTTAACTTTTTTCTTTACACGATTCAATGAAGATATGTAACTATAAAAATCATATCCACATTGAAAAATTCCCTCAACGCCAAATTCCTTACATACTTTCTGTATTTTAATTCCATCTTCTGGTGTTAAAACATCATCCAAATCATATTCTTTATTTTCAAAATCATATACGACTTGTCCATTTACTAATGCCAAAAAATGATTTCCATCTTCTAATCCCAATGGTTCATATACAAATTTACATCCATTTTTATCTCGACCCGACGCAATCACAATGTGCACGCCTTGTTCCATTGCTCTTTGAATCGAATCCACCGTTCTTGGATCCATTCGTTTTGAATCATCTAGAAGTAAAGTTCCATCTAAATCAAACGCCAAACATTTTATAGTCATATTACTTATCCAATTCTTCTTGATATGAGAACAATTTTGTACAATATTCTCCATTAAAGCATGCCAAACATAATCCAACATCATGAGTAGCTTCTTTCATTTCTTCTTCCGTCATAAAACGCAAACTATCCGCACAAATATATTCACGAAGTTCTTCTACACTCATACGAGCACCAATCAATTGATCTTTTGTAGAAGTATCTACACCATAGAAACATGGACTTGTGATTACAGGACTTGCGATACGAACATGAACTTGGGTAGCCCCTGCATCTTTTAATAATTGAACAATTCTTCTTGAAGTCGTACCACGTACAATCGAATCATCAATCATAACAATTGATTTTCCTTTAACTACACTAGATACCGGACTTAGTTTTAATCGAACACTACGATCACGCATTGCCTGTGTAGGCTGAATAAATGTACGTCCTACATATCTATTTTTTACTAAACCTGTTTCAAATGGAATACCCGCCTCTTCTGCATAACCAATGGCAGCCGATAAAGATGAGTCTGGTACACCAATAACGATGTCAGCCTTTAAATCTTTATCTTCTCTAGCCAAAATAGATCCTGTGGTCTTACGGAAAGCATGTACGTTAATACCTTCTACCACACTATCTGGTCTTGCGAAGTAAATATATTCCATAGCACACATGTGATGATCTGTGTCTGTTGAATAAAATTCATGTTTTACAATGCCCTTATGGAATTCAACGATTTCTCCTGGTTTCAAATCCACACTTTCATAGATTCCCATAACTTCAAAAGCACATGTTTCACTACTGATCACATAGCCATCTTTACTTTTTGCATAACTCAAAGGTCTTAATCCATGACGATCACGAACCGCATAAATAGTATCCTCATTCATAACTAAGAAAGAAAATGCCCCTTCAATACGATTTGCGGTTTTCATAACACGCTCTTTCAAAGTGCCCTTTTGTTTTTGAATCAAATGAAGAATAATTTCACTATCACTTGTTCCTTGAAAAATCGCGCCTTCATTTTCAAGTTCAATACGAAGCTCTTTTTCATTTACAATCTGCCCATTATGAACGATAGCTAAACTTCCATTATGTCCCTTTGATACAATTGGCTGAATATTTTCATTTTCCTGACCACCAGCTGTACTATAACGAACATGTCCAACAGCCAATCTTCCGACCATAGAATCTAATTTTTCTTTTTGGAAAACATCTACCGTCAACCCTTTACCTTTTTGTAAAGTAATATTCTCACCATCCGAAACGGCAATACCACTTGCTTCCTGCCCTCTATGTTGCAAGGAATGCAAACCATAATACGTAATACTTGCTGCATTATCTACGCGATATGCACCAAACACACCACACTCTTCATGAATTTCATCAAACATAACTGATCTCCTTTGCCACAACATTATATCATGCATATAAGAAAAAATGGACGACTTTTCATCATCCATTCATTTCTTTTAAACGTTCTTTTCGACTTAGATATAAAACACCTATTTTATACACACTTGCCATTGTTGGAATTCCTAGAAACATACCTGGAATACCGGCTAAAGATCCAAAAATCACAACAGTCATCATGACATAGATTCCTGGTAACCCCACTGAATTTCCAACGACATGTGGATAAATCACATTACTTTCGATTTGTTGAAGAATACATAAATATAATAAGAACCAAAGTGACATAATAGGACTTACAGTAAATACCATAAACATACCAATCGCCCCACCAATATAAGCTCCAATCATCGGAATAATATTAATGACGCCAACTAATGTTCCAATCATTGCCGGATATGGCATACGTAGTATAATCATGCCCAATGTACATAGTGATCCTAGAATCGTTGCCTCAATACATTGTCCACCAATAAAAGCACTAAATGTTTGATTAATAATATGCAAGCATTTATCCATTCTACGCTTCACAGTTTCACTTAGATATAGCTTCGTTAAACGATGATACAATTGAACAAATCTTTCTTTTTCTAATAAAACATAAATTGCGAAAATAAACATCAACACAAAGTTAAATACACTATTCACAATAACGGTTACCACATTAAAAGTTGTACCCACAACATTGGTAACACCCGTTGAAAGAACATTAATACCGGATTGAATCAAATTTTTCCAATCAATATCCAAGTTATTAATAGAATTCGCAAGCTGTGGATTGTTCTCAAACAAATCCACTAAAAACTTCTGGGCATTTTCAAAATACTTTGGCAATACTTGTACAATTACACCAATGGCTTCACTTAATGATGGAACAACGAGTGTAATTAAGAAATACACAAAAAGAAAAATTAAAATCAAAGAAAGAAGTAGACTTGTTGCACGCTTTCCTTTCTTCATAAAATTCAAACGCTTTTCAATTTTGGCCATAACTAAGTTGATCACAAATGCCATCATAGCTCCAAACACTAAAACTCTACATGCATTCCATAATAGAGATACCATAGAAATCAATGTATCCAATTTAATCAATCCAATAATAATGATTGTGATTCCAAATATATATATCCATAAATTTCTTTTCTTCATAAGCACCTCACTCCCTTATTCTAATACATACGCGTATACTTTTTAAATAATTTATCATTTCTTTCTTCCGTACCATCACAGTTTAAAGATGAAAAACAGGTACTTCTACATTGTGTTCGATCAAATACTTTGCACATGCCACATTAATGCATTGTGCAATGAAAGAATTGGCCATACTTGATGTTGGACAAAGCTTGGCATCCAAACCATCCATAGATAAAGCACAATCTCCAACTTCTCCACAATTATCAATGACAATATCTGCAATTTGGTACAAATTCTTTCCACAAGAATGACGAGAAGATTGAGCAGTTGTATGTTTCATACTTGTGATGGCAACTACATGTGCACCACGATTTTTAGCTTCAAGTGCAAGTTCGATTGGATAGCATTACGCCCAGAATTGGATGCGATCAAAACAACATCACCACAAGATACTCCATATAAGTCCACTAAAATTTTGGCATAACCACTAAGTCTTTCAATATGTGAACTCTTGGTCGGATGCTCCGTCATCGTAAGTTCACTCGTTAAAATAGGAACCACAAAAGCTAGGCCTCCAGCACGAGCATACATCTCTTCAGCCATTGTATGAGAATGGCCACTTCCGCTCACAAAAAACTTATGTCCATCCATAAACGCTTGGGCCACTAAATGACCGGTTTGTTCTAATTTTTCAGACTGTGTTTCTTGAATCTTTTTAATGATATCAAGACCCACTTCAAATACTTCTTTCATATTATTTCTCCTTGATATGCATATTTCTTTACATTCATTATACAACAAGAAGATATAAAAAAAGCCCATCAAATCATGTAAAATGATTTGTATGGCGCTTTTCATTTGCCAAGTCTTGTTTACATCTCTATTTAATTCTATACTTCAATTATGGACACTACTTATCATTCGAACATTCCAA
>ENA-OQCN01000731-OQCN01000731.1-human-gut-metagenome-genome-assembly--contig:-NODE-731-length-17307-cov-1.709546_pt1 | contig 17307 bp, 23 predicted proteins | sample MGYA00242497_ERZ504576 | MGnify/ENA primary metagenome ERZ504576 (study PRJEB26092, sample SAMD00036296) | human gut metagenome | host: Homo sapiens | study: EMG produced TPA metagenomics assembly of... | reverse complement strand
TTCTAACGCCCACCAAATGTTCGCAGCCCAGAGGCAACGCCTCTGGGCTGTTTTGTTTTACGTCGCCAAATGGGTCGCCAAATACGTCACCAAATATCGAGTTTTTGATCTTCCGGAATGCTTCTCAGTAGTCATCCGAGAAAACTCCCATCTTCTCCGTTTGCATGCACATATCTTTCAAGGATTCGTGCCGCGGTTGCATGGAGCTCGGCAAGGCACGACCGCAACATGTTGGTCAAGCATAATCTTTTGGATTCTTTTGGCGTGAGCGGCTTGGTTTTGGTAGGATTTGTCAGCGGCTTGACTAAGGGGGTTTTATAACTGCCATGCAGGTAGCCGTGTTGGTAACGTTTTACCGACTTGTCAAATACCCCTCATTTTTAATGCGTCTGCAAAATGACCAATTGCTTTGACCTGCTGAAACACTATATGTTGTGTTTGACCTAAAAAAAGAATACAGGATATAGATGCTTCTTTGTCGTATGATAGATGGCGGACAGAGAACGAAGACCTTAACTGCCTCTTTTGAACGTGTCCTTGAACCGCTTGATTGGCTCTAGGGAATGTCCGCATGGAGGCTTATGGTTTATCGAGAACACAGATTGCGCGACGGCGCCGCAAGCAGGGGCAGGCCCTGCCGGGCATCGTTTGGCTCTGAAGCGCAATGAGGCTACGACGCGAAAGAGGCAAGAGGATGAAGATCATCAAGCGCAGCGGCACCGAGGTTGTCTTTGACATCGATAAGATCGTCAATGCCATCCGCGCCGCAAACTTGGAGGTCGAGGAGAGCTCTCGTCTTACCGACCGCCAGGTGGTTTATGCGGCGCAAAACGTCGCCGAGGCATGCGAGAACGCGGGCCACACCGTTTCGGTCGAGGAGATCCAGGATTTGGTCGAGGACGAGATCATGCGTCTCGACTGCTACGAGGTCGCCCGCCACTACATCATCTATCGCTATGTTCAGAGCCTGAAGCGCCAGAAGAACACGACCGACGACAAGATTCTGTCGCTGATCGAGTGCAATAACGAAGAGGTCAAGCAGGAGAACTCTAACAAGAACCCGACCGTCAATTCCGTCCAGCGCGACTATATGGCCGGCGAGATTTCAAAGGATCTGACTCAGCGTGTGCTGCTGCCCCAGGAGATCGTGGATGCCCACAATGAGGGCCTGATCCACTTCCACGATTCTGACTACTTTGCCCAGCACATGCATAACTGCGACCTGGTGAACCTGGAGGACATGCTCCAGAACGGCACCGTTATCTCGGGCACGCTGATCGAGAAGCCGCACAGCTTCTCGACTGCCTGCAACATCGCGACGCAGATTATCGCCCAGGTTGCTTCCTCCCAGTACGGCGGCCAGTCTATTTCACTGACCCATCTCGCCCCGTTTGTTGAGGTGAGCCGACAAAAGATTCGCGGCGAGGTTGCCCGCGAGCTCGAGGAGCTCGGTGTTTCGGCATCTGCCGAAAAGGTCCGTGAGGTCGTTGAGGACCGTCTGCGTGACGAGATCCGTCGCGGCGTCCAGACGATTCAGTATCAGGTCGTGACCCTTATGACCACCAATGGCCAGGCGCCGTTCGTGACGGTCTTTATGTATCTTAACGAGGCTCGTACGCCTCAGGAGAAGCACGACCTTGCCATGATCGTGGAGGAGACGCTTCGCCAGCGCTACGAGGGTGTTAAGAACGAGGCCGGCGTTTGGATTACCCCGGCATTCCCCAAGCTTATCTATGTACTCGAGGACGATAACGTTCACGAGAATTCCCCGTACTTCTACCTGACCCAGCTGGCTGCCAAGTGCACCGCCAAACGCATGGTGCCCGACTACATCTCCGAGAAGAAGATGCGCGAGCTCAAGCTGTCTAAGGGCGAGACCGCCGGCAACGGCGATTGCTATACCTGCATGGGCTGCCGCAGCTTCCTGACGCCCGACCGCTCGGGCAACGGCTTTAATAACGTTGCCAATGCACTGAACTACGACCCGAGCAAGCCTAAGTACTATGGCCGCTTTAACCAGGGTGTTGTGACCATTAACCTGCCTGATGTCGCACTGAGCTCGCATCAGGACATGGACAAGTTCTGGAAGATCTTCGACGAGCGCCTCGAGCTGTGCCATCGTGCCCTGCTGTGCCGTCATGAGCGCCTGATGGGCACGCTTTCGGATGCCGCGCCGATTCTTTGGCAGTACGGTGCCCTGGCGCGTCTGAAGAAGGGCGAGACGATCGATAAGCTGCTCGTGGGCGGCTATTCCACCATCAGCCTGGCTATGCCGGTCTGTATGAGTGCGTCAAGTACATGACGGGTCACAGCCACACCGAGAAGGAGGGCACGCCGTTTGCCATGGCCGTCATGCAGCGCATGAACGACAAGTGCGCGGAGTGGAAGGCCGAAAGCGATATTGACTTCTCGCTGTACGGTACCCCGCTTGAGTCGACGACCTACAAGTTCGCCAAGTGCCTGCAGCGTCGTTTTGGCATTATCCCGGGCGTGACGGACAAGGGCTACATCACCAACAGCTACCACGTCCACGTGTCCGAGGAGGTCGACGCATTCGACAAGCTCAAGTTCGAGGGCATGTTCCAGCAGCTTTCGCCGGGCGGTGCCATCTCCTATGTCGAGGTTCCCAACATGCAGGACAACCTCAAGGCTGTCATCCGCGTGATGCAGTACATCTACGACAACATTATGTACGCCGAGCTCAACACCAAGAGCGACTACTGCCAGGTATGCGGCTACGATGGCGAGATCAAGATTGTCGAGGATGACGGCAAGCTGGTGTGGGAGTGCCCCAGCTGTGGCAACCGCGACCAGGAGAAGATGAACGTCGCCCGTCGTACGTGCGGCTACATCGGCACCCAATTCTGGAACCAGGGCCGAACCGAGGAGATCCGCGACCGCGTGCTGCATCTCTAATACCGCTCCGGGGCTGAACCGAGAGGGCCGCTTGGGCTTTTGCTCGCTATTTCGGACAGTCCTGCGCAAGACGAAGGCCACATTAAGTGGCCTTCTTTGCGTGCGGAACTCATATCGAGCAAAAGCCCAAGCGGCCCTCTCGGTTCAGCCAAGTTGATGTAGCTGAGATGCAGCATGCGGTCTGCTCACTCCTCGAAGTTCTGAGCGGAAATGAGTTGAGCTGCAATGACGATTTGCTTGCAATGGCGGTTGAGCTGCAGCTGAGTATTTATTGGACCTCGAACCCTATGCTCGATGTTCGCTTCGTTCATTGAGTTACCCTTTGCATGAGGCCGGGACATATCGTCCCGCCCGCAGTTTCGCAGGCCGAAGGCCGAGAATGTTTGAGGACGGGATGATATGTCCCGGCCTCCCAGGAGAGTTACCTATGAACTACGCGAACATAAAGTATTTCGACATTGCTGATGGGGAAGGCGTTCGTACTTCTCTGTTTGTGAGCGGGTGCCGTCGTGGGTGCAAGAATTGCTTTAACTCCGTCGCGTGGGACTTTGCTGCGGGCGAGCCTTTGATCGTGCCGTCGAGGACAAGATTATCGAGAGCTCGATCATCCCTTTATCGATGGTCTGACGATTCTGGGCGGCGAGCTATGGAGCCCGAGAATCAGGCGGGACTCGTTGATTTTGTCGAGCGTGTTCGTGAGGCTTATCCCGTGGAGTCGGGGAAGACCATTTGGTGCTTCACCGGTGACGTGCTCGAGGAGCTTATGCCGGGCGGTCGTCACCATACCGAGCGACGGACCGTATCCTTGCCTGCCTCGATATGTTGGTGGACGGCCCGTTTGTTCAGGACCTGTACGATATCACGCTGCGCTTTAGGGGCTCGAGCAACCAGCGCGTGATCGATATGAACGCTACGCGCGCCCGTGCTGAGCGCGAGGGCGTTGCGCTTTGTGATGCGGTTGAACTTTGGCGTGATGATCCGGTCTATTCGACCCATACTATGTAGCTTGTGGTCGATGCCGGAGGGCGTGGTACCATAGCGCGAACGTGAAATCGGAAAAGTGAGGCCCAGATGGTCGATCAGGAAAAAGTCGAGGCCGCCATTAAGCTGTTGCTTGAGGGCATAGGCGAGGACCCAACTCGTGAGGGCCTGCTGGAGACCCCGGCGCGCGTTGCCCGTATGTATGGCGAGATTGCCGGCGGTATGGATCAGAGTGCCGAGGAACATCTGTCCAAAACCTTTGCCGTCGCTTCGAACGATTTGGTTATCGAGCGCGATATCACGTTTTACTCGCTGTGCGAGCATCATCTGCTGCCGTTTTACGGCAAAGCTGCCATCGGCTATATCCCTAACGGTCGCGTGGCTGGACTCTCCAAGCTTGCCCGCACGGTTGAGGTTTATGCCCGCCGTCTGCAGCTGCAGGAGCAACTGTGTGCACAGGTTGCCGATGCCCTCATGGATTATCTCGCTCCCCAGGGAGCGATTGTGTTGATGGAGGCCGAGCATATGTGCATGACGATGCGTGGCGTGCAAAAGCCCGGCACCAAGACCGTGACGCTCGCTCGCCGCGGCGTCTTTGAGACCGATTCCGCGCTCGAGGAGCGTTTCTTTAGGATGTTGGGCCGCTAACCATGAGAGTCGTCAACGACTTACATCGAATACTGACGAGGGAACGCCGCGTCGCGGTTTTATGGCTTCGGGCCTGGCGCCTTTTGGTGCCATGCCTCGCATTGATTACATTTGTGCCAACGGGCTGTTCCGGCGGCACCTGGGCAACATTGTACAGTTGGAATCGGGGCGCACCTTCTGCCGCCACGGTATTGACCATTTGCTCGATGTCGCTCGCATTATGTGGATCAAGAATCTCGAGGAAGAGCTCGAATTTGACCGCGAGGTCATCTACGCCACGGCACTTCTTCACGATATCGGCAAAGATGAACAGTATGAATCGGGTATATCCCATGATGTTGCAAGCGAACGCGTCGCTGATGCGATTCTCGGCGGCATGCCCGATGACGTGGCGTTTGAGCCGGCCGATGCCGCAGCCATTAAGACGGCCATTTTGGGCCATCGAAAGCTGCGCGTGAACAGCCAACCGCTTGAGCGTCTGCTCTATGCAGCCGACAAAGCGTCGCGCGCCTGCTTTGCATGCCCCGCGCGCAATGCTTGCAACTGGAGCGATGATAAAAAGAACCTGTCGATTCGCGTGTAGTTAGTTTGCGCGGTCGGGGTTCTAAACGAAGGAGACGATCGCATTGAGTAACAAGAAACTGCCCGAGAATGCAACCAAGACCGAAGGTGCTGAGCTCGCCCGCCGTGGAAGGGGCGAAATATCCACCGCAACGGCGGTGCCCCACGTGAACTATGACGATCTGCGCCATGCCGATCGCATTGTCATTGACGGCCTTGAGGTTTTTGCCAACCATGGCGTGTATCCCGAGGAGAATGCGCTGGGTCAGAAGTTCATCGTTTCTCTGGTGCTCTATGCCGACCTGCGCGCGGCGGGGGAGCACGATAACCTGGACGCCTCGATTGACTACGGCTCGGTGTGCCACGATGTCGATGGCTATCTGCGCGAGCACACGTTTAAGCTCATCGAGGCGGCAGCCGAGGGGACAGCCCAGATGCTGCTGCGCCGTTATCCCTCGCTGCTTGGTGTGCGCATAAAGCTCGATAAGCCGTGGGCTCCTGTTGGCCTGCCCCTGGCAAGCTGCGGCGTCGAGATCGAGCGCGTGCGCTAGTCGACGCTAGAGCTTGTTGAGGGGTGGCTGCTTGAGCCGCTGCGACAGAGCTCTATTGTTAGGGCAGTACGTGTCGAGCAGGGCGTGAAACCGCTGATTGTGGCTTGGCTCGAGCAAGTGGACGAGCTCGTGGGCGACAACCATGTCGAGGCATTCGACAGGGTAGGCGGCGAGCTCGCGCGCGATGCGAATGGCGCCGGTTTTGGGTGTGCAGGAGCCCCAACGCGTTTTCATGCTGCGCACGGAGACGCGGGCCACGGCGACGCCCATTGCGATTTCGTACGCGTGCACGATGTCGCGTAGCGCTGCGGTGACCTCGGACGCGTAGAGCTGGTCGATGTGGGCTTGGAGCTCGTCGGACGTTAGGCCGTCGAGGATTGCGTGCCGCTTGGCCTGCGGGCCTTCGTCCGATTCATCGGTACCCATAAAACTTGCGAAGGTGGCCTGTTTGGGTCGCGGTGCGGGTAATGCAAAGTTGTGATCGAGTGCATCCTGTACCGTGATGGGCTTGCCCCAAAGTGCAATGATGGACGAGGGGCTGAGCGGCTCTCGTGCCGTCGCCTGACGCTGCTCGCGCTGGGCAAGTCGGCTGGTAATCCAGGCGCTGTTGCGCTTCACAAACGCTTCGATACGCTCGCGGGTGGCGCCGAGCGGTGCGCTGGCGTGGACCTCACCGCTCGAAGTGACGCGTAGGTTGAAGTTCTTGACGCACTTTTTGGTAACGACGACGGGGATGGGCGTCCCATCCGGTCGGGATGCGGAAATCGTAAACTGCTGCGTCAAAAGCGGTCCTTTGGATTGGGGACGGCCGCATGTCGACCGTTCGGCATGCCGGCCCGCTCAAGGGATGTGAAATTAATAACGCTCAAAGAAGGCAAGCGCGTTGTCGCTGCAGAGCTTTTGCATCACGGTCTTGCCAAAGTGCTTGGAGAGCATGTTCTGGAACTCGGGCATCATGCTGGCATCGGAGAGGAAAGCGGGCACCGTGGCGCCGTCCCAGTCGCCGCCGAGCGCGATGATGTCCTCGCCGCCCAGGTCGAGCCAGTGCTCGATATGTGCCGCAAGCTGGTCGAAGGTGACGTCTGCGGCGGTCTCGTCGGTTGCTTCGTTAGATAGGAACTCGCTGCAGTAGTTGAGGCCGACGATGCCGCCCATGTCGCGAATGGTGCGGAACTGGTCGTCGGTAAGGTTGCGCTTGACGCCGCAAACCGCACGGGAGTTGGAGTGGCTGGCGACGAAGGGGCGCGTGGCGCGGGCGGCAACTTCGTCAAAGCACTCGTCGTTAAGATGGGAGACGTCAAGCACCATGCCGGCGTGCTCCATCTGCGCAAGCGCCTCGATGCCGGCGGCGGTGAGGCCGGCGTGGGTGTCGTGTCCGCTCGCGAGCGTCCCTGCGCATTCCAGCTGAGTGATGACATGAGCACGCCCAGGCCCTTGAGCACCTCGATCAGCGCGGGGTCCTCGGCAAAGAACGTGGCGTTTTCGATGGTGTGGATGCAGGCGACCTTGCCGTCCTTGAGCGCAGGGCGAATGTCGGCGGCGCTGCGTACGTTGACCATGCGGTCGTGGTTGAGCATTGCCTGACCGCTCATGTGCGCCATGATCTGCGCCTGGAAGCGCGCGGCGTGAGCGGTGGGAATCTCGTCGGGGACAAACGTGGCGAAGCACTGTGCCCACGGCGTGTTGCCGATCTTTGCGAGCGAGATGGCGCAGGCGTTGCCCTCGATGAGGTCGAAATCCTGCGGATGCGTTTCGTCGCCGGGGAAATACCCGTCGGTGCCCGCGGTAAAGCGCAGGTCGAGATCGAGCGTGGCCCAGCCGATGCGATCGGCGGTGTCGCAGTGTAGGTCAAATACGGGATATGCCATAGTTCCTCCGGTTGCAGCGTTTCTTTGCAAACTGTCCTTGAATTGTATGACTAGGGTATAGTTAGCGCCATATGTTCATGCGGCCCGCGTTGTGTGCCGCCCTTATCACGGAGGTTTCCATGTCCAACCAGGGCAAGAAGGTCAAGACCCATTATCGCGGCACGCTCGACGATGGCACGCAGTTCGATAGCTCCTACGATCGCGGCGAGCCGCTGGAGTTCACCTGCGGCGCCGGTCAGATGATCAAGGGCTTCGACGCCGCCGTGGTCGACATGCAGGTGGGCGAGAAGAAGACCGTGCACATTCCTGCTGCCGATGCCTACGGCGAGCACAACCCCGAGATGGTCCTGACCTTCCCGGCCGAACAGGTTCCCAACATCGAGCAGATCGAGAAGGGCATGAAGCTCTTCCTGTCCATGCCGAGCGGTATGCCCGTCCCCGCCGTGGTCATCGATGTAACGCCCGAGGCCGTGACGCTCGACGCCAACCACGAGCTGGCCGGCAAGGACCTCAACTTTGATATCGAGCTCGTCGAGGTCGAGGGCTAGTTGATGCCCACGGACCTGGTATCTACGCAGCGCTTGGGAAATCTCAACGACCCGTCCTATGAGCTCCTGCTTCGTCGGGAGCTGGGCGGCATCTTTGAGATTGACGAGCTGCTGCTCGATTGGGACCAGGCTGATGCGCGCGCGTTGTGGGCGTGACGGAGCTGGGACGCACGCTGAATGTCCGGCTGGATGCCGCAGATGTTGAGCGTCTTGCCGACGGCGACGTGCTCGCTGTCGACCGCACGGGCGCGGTGTCCGTGGCGGTTGTCGTGCGCCTGCGCAGCGCCGAGGTCTATTTGGTCGAAGTCGACCACATGGATCCGATTGCGCTTGCGCATGCGTGCTGGGAGATCGGCAACATGCATGCGCCGCTCTTCCGGGGCGACTCGGATGACCATATCGTGCGCATGTATACGCCGGTACAACCGGTTTTGGGCCGCATGCTGCGGGGTATCGAGGGCGTTCGGCTCTCGGTAGTCACGCGCGAGCTCGATGCCAGTCGGCGCTTTGCGTCGAGCGCGGCGGATGTTGTCGTGAGTATGGCTCCCGACTTTACAATCGTAAAGTCGGCGCGTGGTTAACGCGCATATATGCAAGACGACTTTGAGAGGCAACGATTCAAAGTCCGTCTTGCTGTTGATGAGATGCTTTGGGGGAAAGCATATGGGTCTTGAGGGAATCAAGCTGATTGCATGCGATTTGGACGGCACGTTGCTGCATCCGGGGGAGCGCGAGCCGCGTTCCGAGGCCTTTGAGCTTATCGATGAGCTGCATCGTCGCGGTATCGTGTTTATGCCGGCGAGCGGCCGTCAATATGCGAGCTTGCGCTACCTGTTTGCCCCGGTGGCCGATGAGCTCGCCTACGTATGCGAAAACGGAGCCCTGGTGATGAGCGAGGGGCGTGCCGTTGTCAAGCGTTCCATGGAGCGTTGCCTTGCTATGGATATCGCGAATGCCGTGGTTGCGTACTCCCCATGCCGACGTGACCCTTTCGTGTGAGGGGCGCCTCTACACCATGAGCGGCAACGACGCGTTTGTTGAACACCTGCGTTATGAGGTCCACTGCGATGTGGCGGTGGTCGACCGTCCCGAGGACATCGACGAGGACGTCATTAAGATTGCCTTCCAGACGCCCGAGGCAGAGCAGCCGGCGGCGCTGGAGTATTTCGAGCGCCACTTTAGCGACTGTGTCGACGTGATGACGTCGGGAACCGAGTGGACGGACTTTATCGGCTTTGATTCGGGTAAGGGTTCCGCGCTTGCCGATTACGGTCGTGCCCTGGGAATTTCGCCCGATGAGATGATGGCGTTTGGCGATAACGAAAACGACCGCGACATGCTCAACGTAGTGGGCCATCCCTATCTAATGGAGAGCTGCAATCCCTCTATGCGTGGCATCAACGACCGCGTCCGTTACGTACGCACGGTCGAAGAGGAGCTGCGTCGCCTGCTCGCCGAGTAGATATTTGGGACATGCCTAGAAATGTACTGTTTGCTGTAGCGGATGGGCAAGTAGATTGCAGGCATGTCCCAAAGGCTACTGGCAGTCGGGGCAGAGACCCTCGAAGATGTGGTAGTGCGACGTGACGTGCCAGCCGATTTGCTCGGACGCTTGCGTCGAGCTGGGCATCGAAGGGGAGCGGTACGTCGATGACGCGGCTGCATGAGGTGCAGATGATATGCGCATGCGGCTCGATCGTGCGATCGAAGCGGCTGTCGCCCGGCGTCTTGATGGAGAGGATCTCGCCGCGTCGGCCAAGAGATTGAGATTGCGGTAGACCGTACCGCGGCTGATTTTGTCATCCTGCGCGCGCACGACGTTGTAGATTTCGTCGGCGGTGGGATGGTTATAACTTTGGCGCACGGCGTCAAGAACCAGCTTCGCTGCCTGGTATTCCTTCTTTGCACCGCCATGCGCCTCGCCTCTTTTCTATCAACGGTCGTAGGTAAATGATACCGTATTTAGCACACAATACTAATAACGAGGAATGAAACTGTCTTCATTGGCAAGTGGGGCTTGGGCCTGGGCTTCTACGAGGCGAAAACGCGTTCCCATGCGCTCGTAGGAGGCATGAAGCGCCTCGAGATGAGATAGGATGTTTGCCGGAGCTCCCTGTATCTCCATCTCGACCGAGCCGTCTTCCATGTTGCGCACCCAGCCGGTGAGTGCGCGTGCCTGCGCGAGGTTGGTGTTGGTAAAGCGAAAACCAACGCCCTGGACTTGCCCCTCCAGCGTAGGAAATAGCGCAGGGGAGTGTCTTGAGTGGCCTCGTCGCTTGCGAGCACAGTAAGCCTGCGGCGCAGCTCGAGCTCGACGTTTGATGGTTTTTGAGGCTCTCGACTGCCGACGGTGACGCTGGAGAAGAACGTATCGAAGAAGCCCATCGCTAGGCCTGCTTGACTGAATCAGCGGGGAAGGTAATGCCGGCCTGCTGGCGCACGGCATCCATGATACGCAGCGAGACAAGCGTGACATCGCGATAGTGGCCAAGCTCATGGCGCCCGGCAGGCGTTTCCCAGATCTCGTCCTTAATGCTATCGATGCCGACGATGGCGGTGATAAAGTCGGCGAGCTCGTACTCCATGGTGTTGCTCGATTTGGGAAGGTCGAGCGCGCGTCCGTTGTCGCCTTGCTCGCGCGGCGCCTCGGTCGCCGATCCGCGCACGACGTCGCCGCGATAATCGATGCGTACGTTGCGGGGCGTGGACAGATGGTCAATCTGGATGGTGCCACGCTCGCCTTCGATCTGCGAGGGCAGCAGGTCATTCGTAATTTTGGAGTGCGCGAGCTCGACGGAGATACGGCCACCGCCGTAGCTGGCGAGGACGGAACCGCAGCCGTCGATGGGGCCGTGCGTGAGCTGTCGCGTGGTGGGGTCGAGCAGGGTAGTCATGCTCGTAAGGCCGGAGGCATGCCGAAAATCTCGACCATGGGCTCGACGGTGTAGACGCCAATGTCCATGAGGGAGCCGAGGCCATGTGGCAGTCGAAGATATTGGTGGCGCGTCCCGCGAGAACCTCGTTGTAGCGCGAAGAATACTTGCCAAAGCGCAACGATGCACGACGAATGGGCGCAATTTCGCCCAGGGCGTCCTCGATGGCGTGGAAGGCGGGGTCATGGAGCGGGCGCATGGCCTCGAGGCTACGACGCCCGCCGCCTCGGCTGCGCGAAAGACCTCGAGCGCCTGCGCCTCGGTGGCACAAAAGGGCTTTTCGACGATAACGTGCTTGCCGCCGGCGATACAGGCGAGCGCCTGCTCATAGTGGAGCGCATTGGGGCTGCCGATATAGACGGCATCGACGTCGGCGGCTGCCGCAAGCTCGTCAAGTGCGGTGAAGTTACGCTCGCCGCCATGCTTAGTGGTGAAGGCGGCGCCGCGATCTGCATCGCGCGAAAGCGTGCCCACAAACGCGGCTTGGTCGTTGGCGTTGACGACCTGGATAAAGTCGTCGGTAATCATGGATGTGCCGATGGTCGCTATACGCAGCATGTATCCCCCTCGTGCCGTTCGGTTTACAGGATGAGTGTAGCGCGAGGGGGCAGGAAATAGTGTGCGAAAACGCCGTTACAGGTCGCTCTCGTTAAGCCGGCGTCGATATCGAGGTTGCTGCGTCGGCGCCGTGGTGGCAAGCTCGTCGCAGCGCTCATTGAGCTCATGGCCGGCGTGGCCCTTAACCCAGATGAACTCCACTTTGTGCTTGCTCTTTGCGGTGAGCAGGCGCTCCCACAGATCGCGGTTCTTGACAGGCTGCTTGTTGGCGGTCTTCCAGCCGCGTTTTTTCCAGCCGTCGATCCAGTGCTTGTTAAAGGCGTTGACGACGTACTGCGAATCGGAATGGACTTCGACGTCGCAGGGGCGGTTGAGCGCTCGAGTGCCACGATGACCGCCATGAGCTCCATACGGTTGTTGGTGGTCTTGGCGTAGCCGCGTGAAAGCTCGGAGGTGAAGGTCTTGCCGGCGGGTTGGTGTATTTGAGCACGGCGCCGTAGCCGCCGCGTCCCGGATTTGATCGGGCCGAGCCGTCGGTATAGATGATGACCTTCACATGGTTCCTTTCGTTGGGTGCGTTTCGTGCGAGTGACCATTGTAGCGCCATGCCCGCTGGGGGCTAGCAATCTACGATTTCTACCCCGTCTTCCGACAGTTAGTTGGCATGGATGATGCGGTTGAGCTCGTCGAGGTATTGCTGCAAGAGGGGAGAGGGCTTGCGCTCGTTGTGCATGATATAGCCTACGTGCATCGTTGGGGCGTCTGCTAACGGGATTGATGCCATACCCCATTGCATTTCATTGGAGAGCACGCCGGTCGACAAGGTGTAACCGTTCGACGTGATAAGTAAGTTAGTGAGCGTTCCGCGGTCCGAGATTCGAATGTTGCGGTCGCAAGGGATATGGCTAAAAGGTTCCTCGGCGTAATAGAAGGAGTTTGAGGTTCCCTGCTCAAAGCTGTAGCGCGTATAGGGCGTGAGGTCGGCAAGGGACAGCTGAGGGCGGCGTGCGAGTGGATGGCGCTCGCTAACGAAGACATGGACCGCCGCGTCGAAGAGGGATGGAAGCTTGCGCGGGCATCGGCGAAGGCCTTCTGCAGGACGCGGGCGTTAAAGTCATCTAGATACAGAATGCCGATATCACTGCGAAATGCGCGGACGTCGTCGATAATCTGCGATGTGGTGGTCTCGCGCATGATGAACTCGAACTTGCTGTCGCGGCAGCGCTCGACCACGTTGACAAAGGCCTCGACCGAAAAGGCGTAGTGTTGGGCGGAAATGGCGAGGCGGGCTTGCGGGGTGCCGCCGTCCTCGTAGCGTGCCTCGAGCATGTCAGCCTGCTCTACGACCTGACGCGCATAGCCTAAAAGCTCGGTACCGTCGTTGGTGAGCGTGACGCCGCGGCTGGAGCGCGTAAAGATCTCCAGATGGAGCTCCTGTTCCAGGCTTTTGACGGCGTTGGAGATATTGGACTGTGCGGTATAGAGGCGCTGTGCTGCGGCGTTAATTGAGCCGGATTCTGCCACGGCGATAAGAAAGCGAAGCTGCTGGAGGGTCATCGGCGCCCGTCCTTTCGATAGCTATCTAAAAACCGATAACAGGTTAGCGCTTTTAAGTGATTGACCGAGCGAAACAATGCTCGTACTATTCAAAACACACAAAGGCGGTAGGTAATTAAGCCAACCACGGAACCGGGATGCGAAAGGAGGCCCGCACATGAATTGCTTACCAAGACGAATGCCGGGCTCCTGCTTGCGCCCGTCGGCGTGATCAGGAGACAGCGACTTACTTCTCTCTTTTTATTTACTTTCGTTCGATCAAGGAGATCATCATGAGCCAGTTCATCAACAACCCCGAGCACACCTTTGGTTTCGATACCCTGCAGCTTCATGTTGGCCAGGAGAGCGCCGACCCCGCATCCGACTCCCGCGCCGTGCCTATCTACCAGACCACGAGCTATGTGTTCCGCAACTCCCAGCACGCCGCCGATCGCTTTGGTCTTGCCGACACCGGTAACATCTACGGCCGTCTGACCAACTCCACCCAGGCGTCTTTGAGGACCGTATCGCCGCGCTCGAGGGTGGCGTGGCCGGTCTTGCCGTCGCCTCCGGTGCCGCCGCCATCACCTATACCCTGCAGGCTCTTGCCCAGCTGGTGACCACGTGGTGGCTCAGAAGACCATCTACGGCGGTTCCTACAACCTGCTGGAGCATACGCTCTCCCAGTTTGGCGTCGAGACCACGTTTGTCGATGCTCATAACCTGGAAGAGGTTGAGGGTGCCATCAAGGACAACACCACGGTCATCTATCTCGAGACGCTCGGCAACCCCAACTCTGACATCCCCAACATCGACGCTATCTCCGAGATCGCCAAGAAGCACGGTCTGCCGGTCGTCGTCGATAACACCTTCGGCACCCCGTATCTGTTCCGTCCGCTGGAGCATGGCGCCAACATCGTTGTCCACTCCGCAACCAAGTTCATCGGCGGCCACGGCACCTCGCTGGGCGGCGTGATCGTCGACGGCGGTAACTTCGATTGGAAGGCGAGCGGAAAGTACGCCCAGATCGCTGAGCCCAACCCCTCCTACCATGGCGTCTCGTTTGCGAGGCTGCCGGTCCCGCCGCCTTCGCAACCTATGTCCGCGCATCCTGCTGCGTGACGAGGGTGCCTGCATCAGCCCGTTCAACGCCTGGGTCCTGCTCCAGGGCACCGAGACCCTGTCGCTGCGCGTTGACCGTCATGTCGAGAACACCAAGAAGGTCGTTGAGTTCCTGGCTGGTGACAGCCACGTCGCCAAGGTGAACCACCCGAGCCTGCCTGAGCACCCCGATCACGAGCTCTATCAGAAGTACTTCCCCAACGGCGGCGCTTCGATCTTCACCTTTGAGATTAAGGGTGGCCAGGAGGCAGCTTGGAAGTTCATCGATCATCTGCAGGTGTTCTCGCTGCTCGCCAACGTGGCCGACGTCAAGTCGCTCGTCGTGCACCCGGCTACCACCACGCACTCCCAGCTCTCTGCCGAGGAGCTCGCCGAGCAGAACATCACGCCCTCCACGATCCGTCCTTTCCATCGTACCGAGAACGCCGAGGACATCATTTGGGATCTGAAGCAGGCCTTCGCCGCGCTGGACGAGTAAGGCGACTTGTGCAAGGACCCCTTGCGACTCGATAGGTATAACTGCATAAAATGCCTGCTCAAGCGCCTGCGCAAGCAATGGTTGCGCAGGCGCCTTTTTTGCATAGGAAGGGCGCTATTACAGGGTTTTTGGCATGCTTTATGCATTCGAGTTGTGGAAAACTCCTGTTGAGAGGATGTGAGTTTTACGCAATTGACGTGCGCCTTTTGAGTAAAACCGCAGGTCGCGATTTGCTCGAGGTACTATGCAGCGCGATCGAATCACACGCAGCTCAAACGCAGCAAAAACGCACTACGGAGGTTTCCAGCTACATGAGGATCGATTCACGAAAACCGAAAGCCGCTGCCCTTTCCGCCGCTCTGACCGTGGCACTTTTGGCGGGCGCCGGTGCAACTGATGCCCACGCCGCAACACTGTCCGATACGGTTGGATCTACGCCGTCCGAGACGACGCTGGTACAGCCCGTTGATTATCGCGGCGATGGTTATGGTTCCATGCAGGAGTGGAACGCCTCGATGGAGGCCAAGCGCGATTCCCTTGAGACACGCGCTCAGATTATCCTAAACATGTATGGTGACTATGCCACCGATGACGAGCACGCTGTGCTGCAGGGTTGTATCGATGGTGCGGGCAGCCTTTTGACGATGGGGGAGGTCGACGCGAAGTGACCGAGCTCGATGAGCTGCGCACTGCGCTTGAGAATGCCAAGCGCGAAGCGCTCGAGGCCGCTGCCGCCGAGGCGGAGGCTGCCGAGGCCGCCCAGGCTTCGTATTACAACGCCGGCTCCGGCTCGTCTTACACGTCTGCTGCGTATTACGCGAACGGCTCGGGTCTGACGCGCTCGAGCGGCGTCAATAACTATAACGGCCGCCGCGAGACTTATTACAGCAGCAACGTGTTGTATCACCACCGCACGGGCGAATGGACGCAGGATTCTGAGGGCTTCTGGCGCGATTCCGACGGCTATTACGTTGTTGCCGCGGGCGATATGGCCCAGGGCTCGACCTTTACGGGCTCCAAGGGTGATTGCAAGGTCTATGACTCCGGCTGCGCCGCCGGAACCACCGACTACTACACCGGTTGGTAATCTGCCATCAGAGCAAAATAGGCACATGATGGGCGGGCGTCTTTACTGAGCTTTTAGGCAACGTAAAGCCGCCCTTTCTTTATGTGCGTTTGAGTTAACAGAGCCCTTACCGTGGCGGTACGCTGGGCGTATGCATGCGGGGCACACTGTTCATGAGAAATAAGGTCTTTCTCGTGGAGGAAGTGGTCTCATGACGCTCGAGATATCGCTATCGCCGCCGTCGCATTGGTACTTGGCTGTCTTGGCCCTACAGCTGCGTTTGTCGCAGGCATGCAGCTCGTGCGGGGCTGCTCCTATTGTGGTCGGCGCGCTCATCGCATCAGCGCTGCTGGGAAGTGCGGGCGTGACCCTTTGCCGCGATGACGAGGACGAGACGCCGCAGGTGCGGCGCTAGCCGTTGTGAAGCTGGTTTTGCCCATAGATGAAGAAGGAAGCCGCCGCAAGGGGAGTGCCCTTTGCGGCGGTTTTTGATATTGAGACTGTTGGATGCGGTGCGGCGGCGTTACCAGCTTGCCTCGATATCACGGATGCGCCGATAGAGCCATTCGTTCTGCGGCGCCTGGATATCGTGCTTGGCCGCGAGGCGGCGGACGGTGCCCGCGAACTCCTCGACCTCTGTTTTGCGCTGCGCGACGCGGTCCTGCGCCATCGAGGGCATGCCGGCGGGGTCGAGCCCTCGATGAGATGCACCATCTGCGTTAGGTCTGCCTCGGTGAGCTCGATACCCTCGGCGTTGGCGACCGCAAGCGTCTCGCGCATGGCGGAGACAAAGCAACGACGCTGCTCGGAGCCTGTTCCGTGGCGCTTCCGTACGTGCTCCGTAGGCCATGCAGGTCTGGTTGATGCCGTCGTTGAGCATAAGTTTTGCCCACATGCGGTGGGCGATGTCGTCCTCGACGGTGTGGGCGATGCCGCAGCGCGTGTAGAGCCCGTCGATAGCGGTGACGGTCGCGGGGTCGGTGCCGGCGGCCGCACCAAAGCGGATCTCGCCCGCATTGGTAAAGGTGAGCGCGCCGTTGAGAAACACAGCGTCCATGCTTGGCAGATTCCGAGGACGGTGTGCTCCCAGCCAAAGCGCTCGGCAATCTTCTGCTCGCTGGTGATGCCGTTGCACAGCGAGGCGATGAGCGTTTTGGGGCCCACGATGTGTTCCATAGTCTTGAGCGCCTGGTCGAGTCCGGTTGTCTTGACCGTGAGGATGACAGATCGGCGGGTGTCGCCTCGCTCGCGCGGACGGACTTGAGCGCGCAGGGCTTGCCGTTGACGGTGAGCGCATCACCCGCGTGGCGCTCAAAGCGCGCGTCGTCCATAACGTATTCGACGGCGTCGTTGCCGAGCGCTTGGGCGATCATGCTGCCGTAGAGCAGGCCCACGCCGCCCTTGCCGATGAAGGCGACCTTGTTGATCTGCATGTGAATCATCTCCCCATAAAAAGGCGCCCGCGTATGGGGCGCCTGATGGATTGTATGCCGCCGGGCCATGTCGCGTGCACCGGATGGCCGTATTTAGAAGAACAAACG
>ENA-OQCN01000730-OQCN01000730.1-human-gut-metagenome-genome-assembly--contig:-NODE-730-length-17320-cov-3.221834_pt1 | contig 17320 bp, 29 predicted proteins | sample MGYA00242497_ERZ504576 | MGnify/ENA primary metagenome ERZ504576 (study PRJEB26092, sample SAMD00036296) | human gut metagenome | host: Homo sapiens | study: EMG produced TPA metagenomics assembly of... | reverse complement strand
CGGGCTTCCCGAATGGCTGAAGTGTCCACAGAATTACCCGAAGCCCGTTGCATGGCTTCAAAGCTGTTCAGCACAATGTTCATAGCCTTGTGCATAGACTTCAGCGGGGCAGTAACACCGTCATATAGGCGATTGCCGTTCTAATGGTTGCCAATAGGGGTTCACCTTCTTTCCATAGCAGAGGGCCGGGGCCAACAGTTACTTTCTGCGGCCCCGGCGCTGTTTCCGTTCAATTTCCTTCTGTTTCTTCTTTTCCCGCTCCACCCGAATATCAATGGCCGCAATAATGAAGGCCCGTTCTTTCCGGGGCAAGTCCAGAAAAGCAGATGGTGTCAAATGCAGTTCGTGAAGGCAATAGTAAGCGATATTTGCTTCACCATCACCTTCTTCAATTAGTTTTTTGCCTCGTCCACCTCATCCTGAAGGGTGGTTTCAAACCCGCAAACCTCCTGAACTTTGGTCAGGTAATCGGCATACTCGCGGGGGTCAGCATGGTTTTCAGAAGGGCTTCAGCGCCCATCACTTTATAGCTGTCCTGAAGATCCTTGTCATTCAGGTTGGGAAATACCGTACAGGCCACAGCCAGCTTGCCAAGGTACATATCATAGTCGGTTTCCTTCTGATACTGGTTTTTCTTGCCGGGAACGGGAAACCGCTTGGCACAGGACTTCCGAAGGGCTTCATCCTCGGTGCCGGTAATGGCCTTAATCTCCCATTCCATAGGCTTCCGCTTGCCTTATCGTCCAATTCATCAGACAAAAACCGCTTGGAAGCAACAAACTTCACATTCTCAACGGACAGGGCATTTTCAGCCAAAAAAGCAGACAAACTCATTGTTAAAATCCTCCTATTTTGAAATTGAAAAAAGAAAAACCCGCCCACATTATCAAAATGGGGCGGGTTTTGGTAATGTTACTCCATTCCCGCAAGCAGGGTAAAGGCTTCCGGCATCTCGAAATCCTCAAAAGTGAAGTCCATATCTTCATCCAAGTATTCCGCATCAGCATCAAACTTGGCAAGCAAGCCGCCATCCATATTGCAATCCTTCAGGATCACGGTCTGACGGCCCACGGAAGAAGTGGGATCTTCATTTGTCACCTGAATGTCAAAATAGACATCCTCGCCGGTGTCCTTATAACGCTTCATCAGCTCACGGAAGATGGAAGTGTTATAGTGGAAGGTGGCGGAACCCGTACCTTCCAGCCGGTGGCCTTATTGCCCTTGCCGGTCTTGCCCAAAATGGGAACTTCCGTTTTGTTCTTCTCAAAGTTGGCTTCAAGGTTGATAGCCTGCATGAAGTTGTAACGGTTATCCCCGATGGTCACGAAACATTCAGCCAAGGAAGCGGAAACAGCATCCTTGCGTTCATGATGGTTCTATCTGCATGATGGTTGTACCTCCTTACTGAACATAGACGGTCATATAAAGCTGTTCCATAGCGTTCACGGGGGTCACATAATCAGTAACCACCACGGATTTCTTGGTATCGCCCTTTTCAACCGTCACATTTTCGCCGCTGAAGTTCTCAATGGCCCGAATATCCTGAAGTTCCGTGTGGTGCTTCACAATATCGTTCCAAAGGGAAATCCGGCCAGCGGCATCATTGGGAACCTTGCCAAGATACTTCTTGCCGAACAGAACGGCAATATCATTGGCGATCTGATCCAAAACTCGGATCGTCTGGTTGCTGGAAAAGTCGCTGGACTTTTCATCCGTGATGGAAATGAAGCTGTTAATGTCAGTCAGGACACATACCGCTTCATCCACACGATGGAACATGAAGGAACCTTCCTTGATACCGTTTTCAAGCTGGGTCTGCGTGAAATCGGTATCAACATCATATTCACCATCATAGGTCATGTTGGTGGCGCTCTTATTGACCGCCGTTCCGCCGATCACGCCCGTAACCCAAGGGATCAGGGCGGTGGAAGTCTTGTCGGAAGTCAGGCCGTTCTTGACGCTCACAACGCCTTCATAATCGGCCAGCTTGCGGAAAAGAACCACCTGAAACTTCTTGCCCACATCATCACGCATCCGCTTTGCGAAGGCCGCAAACAGGGCGGTGATGGTGGCCTTGCTCTCGGTGCAACCCATAGCGTTGAAGGTGTACGCTTCCGCCTGATCAAGATAGGTCTGATAGTCGGAATCGGCACGGTGCCGTTGGTGCCGCCCGTCAGGGGCAAGGAAGCGGTCAAAGAAAGGGTTCCGCTGGACTTCCAATCCACATAGGCATTGGCCTTCAGATCGGTGATAGCGGCCACACCTTCCTGAAGATCAACCTGAACGGTTCCCAAGAAGGTTGCCACATCGAACAGCGGCTTCTGTTCTGTGGTGTTTTCATTCGCCGTGATAACGGTACGAAGATCATTACCACGGGTGCCGGGGTATTTGGCCGTTGCGTAGGTGTTAGCCGCCTTCACGCCGCTGGTGCCAAGGCGGAAGAAATGAACGGTTTTGGCGTGAAGGAAGATTTCACGCATAGGCTTCAGTTCATCCGCCGTGTATGCATAGCCGAAAATTTTCTGACTGTTCTTGATAAAGTCAGCCTGTTCCACCGTGAAAATCTTGCCTTCAGGCCCCCAATTCATAGCAAGGGGGATGGTGACAATGCCACGGTCAGAAAGGGTGGCGCTTGCCTGCGCCACAGAAATGAAGTTGATATATGCACCGGGCAGAACCTTGTTCTGCACCAAGAAGGTGCCGCCGCCAAGGGCCATATTATTTCACCTTACCTTTCATAAAGTCATTGATCAGCCATCAATCTGATCGAAGGTGTATTCCTTCCCATCTTCCAAAAGGACAGACAGAAGATCACGCCGGTCAGCGTAACGCCTGAAGGTCAACACCCGTTCTTTGGGGAATACCACCGGGCCGTGATGGTCGGTTCCTGTGCGGTGGCGGCTTTCTTTCTGGTAGCCATTCAATCACCCTTTCTTTGGCTCCACAGTAGTTTCCAAGGTTTCCATTGCGGTTTCCTCGGTTTCTCTGCGAAGTGTCAAATTGTAGTTCACGAAGAAGTGAAGAACCCCGTCTTGCACTTCATAACTCATGGAAGTTCCGTGAAGCACATCCCCATTGGGAAGGGTGATGAACTCCAAACATTCCATCAAATCCCCGGCCATAGCGAACAGTTCAGCGTTGTTTCTCCCGCTGGTTGGGAAATAGTGAACATCCAGCGGGTTCCGGTTCATGAATCGGTTCTTCTGCAACGGGGAAATGTCAGGCTTCAGGACAGCAATGAAAAAACAGGGTTCCTTGAAGCCCTGTTCCACATCATTCTGATAGATTTTGTACCCGGCTCCAAAGGTGGCGTTCAGCTTCATGGAAACACCTTTGATGATTTCATTGATCAACTGAACACCCCCTTCAAAGCGTCATACAACATATCATTCAGAATGGACGGGGCCAAGGTTTTCACTTCCTGTTCGGAAATCGTCAGCATGAACCGCCCCTTCACCCAACTTGCCTTCAAGGTCTTTCCCAAGGCTGGAACATAGCGCCCCGGCGTTTGCCGGTGGCCGTATTCCACATAGGACGCATATTCCAAATTGTTGATGATGGTCACGGTGTACTGCTCCCCATGTTTTTCAATGGGAAGGATCGTCCAAGCGTCACGCAAGGAACCGCCACGATAACCGGGCCAATATTCTTCCTTGGCTTCATCCGTGGCATACGGCGGAACCACACCAACGGGGGTTCTTTTCTTCACCTTATTCAGAAGGATTTGGGCAATCTTCTTGGCGGCATCCCGGCAAAGCCGATCCATGTCAACTTCCGAAAGCTGTTGAAGGCGTTCATCCAGCTTCTTCAATTCCCGGTAATCACACCGGCCCCATCTTCCCATCAGGCCCACCCCTGAAGTTCAAGCATGATTTCTTGATGGTTGGAGAAAACACCCGGTTCACCGGAACGGGAATAGGTGAAGGTTCGTTCCACATCGTTTGGCCGGGTGACAATGATCTTGCATCCTGCGGGAACCTTCACATCCGGGGAAAGAAACAGCTTCACCACCTGTTGGGCGGTTGCCACTTCATCCCCATTGGTTGAAGTTAATGTTTCAAAAGACAGCTTGCACGGCTGATCCTGAAGAAGCGGCTTTTCTTCAGAATCCGTCAGGTGGGTGACAGGATCGGTGACTTCCTCACGGATGAAGATAGAACACCGATCCTTCCACAACCGTTCCAAGGCGGTTCGCACGGCCTTATTCACCATACCAACCGCCTATAACGGTAGATTTCACCAATGCGCCCGTTGATCAGATAATCAATCAGGCTGTTCAACCTCTGTTCAGGGGTTGAACTACCTTCACCAAGGGCAAAGGTAATGTTGGTGTCACCTTCCTGAATGGATTTCACCGCCGCATCCAAATCAAACCCTTCAAGCTGTCCAGAACACTTCTTCATGTTCAGGTATTCGCCCACGGCCATAGAAACGGCCAGACTTTCCAACCCTCCGGGATTTCGGAAAGGTTGGAAAGGTTTTTGATCCTCCATTGAACATTGGTCAAAACCATATCCAACAACGGATCATCAGCGGCCCCCGCCACGCCAAGGGCCGTTAGCATTGCAACCGCTTTATCACGCAACGGGGTTCACCGCCTTTCTTACGCCGCCGTGATTTCGTACCAACCCTTGGTCTTGGGGTTGTCATTCTTACCGGGCGTAACCTTGACATAGCCAATACCGGACTTGGCATAGTAGGTCTTGGAAGTGGTAACAGTTTCATCCGTTGTGACAGCGGCGGAACCGGTGATGATCATAACCGCCTTGGCTTCATTGGTCATAGCCGCAAGATAATACTTACGGGAATAAACCGTGTTGCGGCGGATATTGCCTTCACGCTCCTGCTCCACTTCCGTACCCTTCTTATTGAACAAGGTAACGGCTTCCTTGGTGGCAATAACCACCTTGCCGGTTTCGGCGTTCTTCTTGGTGTAGATGTTGATACCGCCAACGGTGCCAACATAGCCCTGCTTGGCGTATGCTTCCACATACTTCAGATCGTCCTTCAGGCCTTACGAAGTTTCGCCATATCAGCGGGATTGACGAAGCCGAAAATGGTCACGCCTTCAAGGTTTTCCAGATTCAGCATGGCGGCACCGTCCACAAAGGCATCAAAGCCAAGGGCGGTGGTCACAATGGTCATGGTGGCCTCATTGAAGGCGCTGAAAATGTCAGCATTGACGGTGTTGAACATATCAGTACCGGCGTGCTGGGTGCCAGTAGTGATAACCATGGGATCGGTCATGGCTTCTTCATCGTAATACTGGAAGCGGTTCTGGGCCATCTGAATACGGTATTCCTTTTCGGTGTAACCGGCTTCAATGGTCTTGGTGTTGCCAACGCCCATGGTCAGCTTCTCGGTGCCATCGGTGGCCTTGTACTTGTGAATCTTGCGAACCATACCAGCAACACCGGTCAGGTTGTTGTCGATGGTGCAAAACTGCTGAAGATTCAGGTGGCTCTGGTACTGATCTTCAATTTCGTTGGACAGATAGAAATTATCGTAAGTAGTATTTGCCATTACTCATTACCTCCATAAAGTTCTTTGTATTCGTCAGGATGATTGACGGAATAGTTGTAGCGATCCAAGGGGTTCATGGCTTTCAGCTTTTCCAGCGTCATAGCATCATTGCCACCATTGGGATCACCCTTTCAGCGGGTTTGGCACCCTTGAACTTGGTGCCGGTGGACTTCTCAAAAAGAAAAGCCGTGTCCTTGCCTTCCACCAGCTTCTTCACTTCATCATCAAGGCCCTTGACGGTTCCATCCTCCGCCAGTTCTGCCTTTCCGATAAAGTCAACCAACAGCGCCTTGACAGCGGTGTTGTTCTTTGCCTTGGCTCCGGTCAGGGCCAGTTCAACCGCATTGCTGATTTTCAGATTTTTCAGTTCAGCGGCGTGATCCTCGTCCTTCTTCTTGTTGTCGGCCTGAAGCTGGGTGATCTGATCCTGAAGCGCCTTGGTGTCACCGGAAGCCTTCTTCAGCGTTTCAAGCTGGGTGTCACGCTCCTTAATGGTGTTCTTGGCGGCGGTCAGTTCGGTGTTGACCTCATTGAACCGGGCCTTGGTGACGAAGGAACCGTTCAAGCCCTCCATAACCTTTGTGGCCTGTTCTTCAGTCAGGCCCCATTCCAACAGCTTTTCTTTAGTCATTGTTGTTACCTCCAAAATCCTTTTTTACCGTGGGTTAGGAACCACGATTTTTCCGGTTCTGTTTACCGCCCACCACCGGGAAACGGCGAAAATGGTATGAAAAAACCACCACCGGCCAGAAGGCCGGGGTGGTCAAATCATCAATATAGGGATTTTTCGTCCAAATCAGGGGCCGGTAAGGGGTTCCCTTATCCAAACAATCCTGAATAATGGCTTCCACTTCCGATTCTTCCATACCCATCAGGGCGAACAACGGGAAGTTCTCATGGAATCGTTCAACATATTGTTCAATCAGTTCAACCACATTCAACACCCCCTTTCACGGCTGATTTGCAATCAGCTTCAGCATATCTTCATACACCCCATAAGATTTGGGCAAATACTTCTTGATAGTTGCCAAACTTTCCGGGGAAGTCATGGTGGCAGAAGTCATTTCCGCAAAGGCTTCCGTGGCAAGGCCCCAATCAATCCCGTTATAAGATCGGGTTGTCCAGTAAGAACCAGCACCATGACCAATGCCGCATTGGATTTTTCCACGGGTAGCACCTTCTAATATATCAGAAAGATCACCGTACTGCAACGGGGTAAGGGATTTCACTTCTTTCTGAATGGCGGCGTAGGCATAGGCTTTCTTCACCTTGAATCCACCATACTGAAGGTAATAATCAGCGGTGGTTTGGTTCATCCAACCTTTCTGCACCCAATAGGAAAAATCATCTTTATGGGCTTTCATATCGGAAAGGACGGCGTTCACCCAATCATTCACTTCATCTTTGATAGTCTGGGGGAACAGGCCATTTTTATAAGTGGAAGAAAGGTGCCATTGCCCATTTACGCTTCCAAGCTGGGCCGCAAGGCCATCAATGGCATGGCCGCTTTCATGGAAGGTTGTTGCATACGGGGCGCTCCAAGAACGGCCCTTTGCATCCGCCGCAATATTCACATAGATGTTATCACCCTGACAGTATGCGCCGCCTTTATGGTCAGCTTTTGCAACCTTGATTTTGGTTTCATACTTATCCCAAGCGGCCTGAAGGTCAGGACTTTGGCAAGCGTCCACCCGATCCCGAATCTGATCATAATGGTCTTTGCCGAATTTCTTTCCAAACTCGGTGTTGTAATCTCGAAGGGCTTTTGTCACAGCGGCCCCGGTTGCAACGGTCAAGCCAGCCTTGGAACCGCCGTTCACGAAGGTCTGAACCCAATCAGCATATTTCATGTTGGCGGGAACATAGTACACATCCCCATCAGCGTTCCGGGCGGCTCTTTCACCGGCATACTTGGGATCAATGACCGGGGCCGTAGTTCCTCGACAGTTGGGGTGGAAGGGTGGCACGGTCACGCCGGGTTCATATTGGGAAATGGGGATCACCGTACCATCAAGCCCACCACAAATGGAACAGGTATGGGAATCCAGCGTTTCAATGATTTCCACCATTTCAACATCCAAATCCTTGTAACATTCCTTTGTGGCAACGGCGTTGAAATAGGTGGTTTCGGTGTTGACCAACCGCCCCGCCTTATACCGATGAACCCCGAACTGCTTCTGAATGACCGTGGTGATCTTGGCCGGGGAATCACCCGAAGAAGCCCTTGCGTCAGGCTCTTGCTAACCGAACCCACCAGATCATTCTTGTTCAACCAACAGCGATCCCGGAAGGTTCGCCCGTCCGTTGTCCAAGGCTTTGAAAGCAATGTTTCAAGTTTCTTCTGATCCAGCCCGGTAATATCCCAACCAAGGCCCACACCCTTCTGAACCTCAAAAGCCGTGTGGGTGTAGCCATTGCCCACAACCTTCTTCAACAGGGCATCCAGACTATCAACCTGATTGCCGTACAGCAATTCAAGCTGTTGCTGAATACCTGTCTGAACAGCTTCAAGGCGGGAAATGTGGAACCGGGCAGACGCATTTTCCAGCTTCTTCAGCCATGCCGCATCCAACCCGGCCTGTTCACCAATCTTGATATACTGTTCAACGCTCCAATGAAATTCTTCAAGCTGTCCAGAAGTCAACCATTTCCGGGCATCGGTCAGGCTGATTTGGTTGTTCACCGCAAAACGGGCATACCAGCTTTCAATTTCCTTCTGAACGGAACGCTGTGCATCCAGATACAGTTCTTCCATGTCCTGAATGGTCTTTTGGGCTTCTCTGTGGGCGCTGTCCTCCAAGATGGAAAACCGCCCACGCCAATAATCCGCATTTCTCATGGGCCGTTCCTCCAATCCTGAAAAATGGTGCTGAAGGTGGGATTTGAACCCACACGCCTTGCGGCAACGGATTTTGAATCCGCCGTGTCTGCCTATTCCATCCACTTCAGCAAATAAGACTTCCCCATCAGCTGAAGGCCCCGCAAGCATTTTCAGCCAAGTCCAACAGGGAAGTATGGTAGCCCGTACCGGGATCGAACCGGCGTTATCGCGTGAAAGGGCGGTGTCTTAACCACTTGACTAACGGGCCATGATGGGCCGGGGAAGGGAATTTCACCCTTTGGCGGGTAGGAGTAATAGCACCCCGCCACACTCAAGGTCTGCCCCGGCATATATTGTGAAACGGCGGGGGTTATTCACCCTCGCCATTGTCACCTTTTGTTCTGGTTGCCGGTCTGGAAGGCCCCGGCGTATTCCTGCGCTTGTTCCATTGCTTCATCCTTTTCCTTACGCAACCGGGCCAGCTCCACTTCAACATCCGTAACCCACGGGTGCTGTTCCACAATGGTTTCCGTGGACAGAATACCAACGGACTTGGAACAGTTTTCAATGGATTCCGTTTCATTGATTAGAATGTCACGGTTGAACACGATCTGAAGTTCAGCGCCTTCATAATCGCCCAAGTCCCTGTTGCTGAAATCCTGATTGATGAACCACAACAGTTCTTCAAAGGCCGCTTGGAACTCGGTTTCCATGCCGTTTGCGTCAAGGTCAATGTCAGAATACATGGATTGAATGTTCATTTGATTGGGGTTGCCACTCAAACGATCATCCTTGGCATCGTAACCACGGGCATTTTCAATCAAGGACTTCTTCAGAAGTTCCAAAATGCCCTTGTAGTTCTCTGCATTGATTTCAACCTGAAGGGTTTCAACCCCGCCATCCTCACGAACCTTCACGGCTCCATAGGTGGAAAGGTTGTGGCGGAACTCACCAAGATTTTCACCATCATAGTTCTTCAGAACCAGAATGGTGTTCCGTGCGTCCTCTTGCATATTGTTTTCAAAGTCGGAAATCATGGTGTTGATTCCATCCTGAAGGGTTTTCACACGGCGAATCAGGGGAATTTCCTGTTTGTTGTACTTGAACGGGATCAGCGGAATCCGTGTCCAGTTGAACCCCTTGGGTTCCTGTCCTTCTTCCTCAACCATGAAATAGTTTTCATGTTCACCGGCTTCCACATCAGCGATCAGCATATCATTTTGATAGATATACCGGTAAATGCCATCGGTGTTGAAGATTTCCACCTTCTCAACCTTTTCTTTCGTGTAGCCGTTCCAAACCTCTTGGGTGTAATAGCGAACCGCACAATCAAGGATGGTATGATCATCGTCCGCCCAAAACGGAAGAATGTCATAGGCGGGGAAATGCTTGAAGGCCAGTTCCCCGGCATCCGTATAATAGGGGTAAACCCAACCAATGCCACCGTTCAGGGCATCTTCACAAACATATTTCAGAAGCCGGTAAAACCGCTTATTGAAAATCTTGCCCAAAGCGTCTGTGTAACTCTTATCCTGACAATTCAGGGTGAAGGGCTTGCCCACAAGGTAGTTGGTTTTCTGATCCACCATCAGGCGTATTGGTTATCAATCAGGCGGTTGTTCGGAAGATTGTTCACAACCTGAAGTTTGCCATCCTCGCCAATGATCGTGCGCTGACGCTTCAAAATGTCATGCTGTCCTTCATAGTACAGATCACCACGCAACTGATCCTTGCGGCGGGGGCTGTCCTTCCATTCCTTGATTTCGGCGGCAAAGAACTGAAGTTCTGTCATGCCGGTTCGCCCACCCTGAATAATCAGGCGATTGATCCGATCCATAGCGTTATTCAGAAACATAGTCAATCACCCTTTCTATTGCTTAATAAACGCAAACACACGGAAACCGTGCGTTTTTTCGTGTGTTTTGTTACTATCATGTTATTAGTCGAAGCTGAAGGCGGGGCCAACCAACATATCTTCCAGCCCGTAACGCATAGCGTCCATAAGGTGGTTGAAATCGTCAATGGGAACATTGATCTTGGCCCCGAACTTATCTTCTGCCATGTGTAGTTTGAAATCTCTGTGATGAAGTTCACGCATCGGGGATGAACAATGATGGTGTAACCCTGAATGTACTGGATTCCGTTGTTCACGCTGTCCTTGCCCTTCCGGGCGGCTCTGATACGATGAAGGCCAGCATCCCGCAATTCATCAATGCTCTTGGGTTCGGCACAATCGGCTTGATCCGTTCCTTACCGTAGCCCATGCCGGTGATCCGGTCACAGATTGCCCGGTTCGTCAGGGCCTTTTCATACAGTTCATCAAAAACCCAAATGGTTCTTTCCTTCTCACTCACCAGCCCACAGAACAGGGCCGTGGGATCGTTGGTATAACCGAAGTCAAGGCCGAAGGCGCTTTTCACATCAGGCTTTTTGGAAATAGCCAGATAATCAAAGGCTTCTTCCCGCCAATTATCGAAAATCAGGCCATCCACAATGCCCCAACCCCCAAGGCCAGCCACCTTGTAGCGCCGGGGGTTGTTTTCCCGCATTGTTTCAAAAACCTTCAAATCCGCCGCATCCAGCCATTCATTACACAGGTAATTGGTGGTTGTGGCGTAAATCTGCCCATCCGGCTGATCCAGCTATCATGAAACTTGTATGTGGGGTTTCCTTGGGCATCCTTGCCGGTGATCTCCCCGAAGAAGCGTTTCCTGATCCAATGCTTTTCGTTCCACGGGTTGAATGTCAGCGTGATTTGCTTGAACAGGCCGGTTTCTTCCGGGATAGCACCACGGATGGATTCATCCAGCATATCAAAATCAGCTTCATTCATGATTTCGTATGCTTCTTCAATCCAGCACCAGCACAGATAGCCAATTTCAACCGTAATTGAAGTGACCTTCAGGGGATCATCAAGGCCCCGAAAGTAAATCTTCTGACCGGTGGGAAGGTAAGTCATTTCAAGGGGGCTTTCCTTGATTTCCCAATAGGCTGAAACCCCAAGGCGGTTGATTGCCCATTTCAGTTCGGTGAAACAGGAATCTTTCAAGGTTCTGAACACCTTGCGAACCACAAGGGTATTGGCTTCCGGGTATTGCATCATCCGTTTGATGATGTTCAGGGCCGTTGTCTTGGATTTCTTGGAAGCACGGCTTCCCTTACACACCCGGTAACGGCCTTTGAAGTTCCAGAAGGTTCCGTAACCCTTGCCAACCACTTCAGGAAGGTGAACCCGCTTGGCCTGTGGCTAATCTTCAAGTTGATCATCCCCCGTGATAATCACCGGAACGGCCCCTTCCACACCTACCTTGTCCGTGAACATACCATAACGCTTGCCGATCAGTTCAGCGGCCTTCAGCCTTTCTTTGGCTCCAACCTCTTTCTGCGTCAACTCTTGGCAACCGTCACCGCACAGGATCGGGATTTCTTCAGTATGTTCACCCCGCATCACCGAAGTCAGGTATTTCATGACTTCTTCAGCATCAGCGATCTTGGCCGAATGAAGTTTTTCAAGTTCGGTTTCGATGTACGCTTTCAAGTCAGGTTTTGCAAGGTTTTCAGAACCCGTCTGCTTTGCGGTCTTGGGCGAATACCCCGCCTTGATTGCCGCATCCGTAGCATTGCCGCTGATCAGGTATTCATCACAGAACTTCCGCTGTCTTGGTGTCACAGGTATTCACCCCTTTCATCAGGCATAGAAAAAGCGCCCCGGTTTCCCGTAGGCGCAATTTCTTATTTACTATTCTACCGATTCTTTACTCTGTTTGGAACCGGTGGCACTCTGGTTTTCTCGGTTGTTTAGAAAGTCGCTGTTTGCCTTGGCAAAAGCAAGTAAACCCTTTCCGTGAAGTTCAAAAACCCATTGCATAGAATAATTCAGTTCTTCAGAAATATCTTCCCATTTTTTCAACTGAATATAGCGCCCGATCAGAATATTTTGCTGATCAAGGTCAGGAATCCGGTTGATCATGGTGAACGCTTCCTGTTTCATGCTCACAAGTTCATCAATCCGGGCATTGATCTTGGCTTCAAGATCAATAATCTTGGTGATGGTTTCTTCAAGGGTATTCTTGGGGCCTGAAGTCTGAACCTTGTCCTGTTTCAGTTGGCTTCCGGTAGAAGTCAAGCTGGAACGCAAGGTTGCAATGGTGCTATCAAGCCGATGGATCAAACGATCCGTTTTCCTGATTTGGGCAAAGTATTCTTTAGCCTGTTGGGAAAGGTCTTTGTCATTCACTATGTAACACATCCTTTCTGCGGTAATCTGTTCCGTTTCAGGTACATCTGTACCGTTGACAAATGCCGAAAAATCAAGGGTTTTCAAGGGTTCGGAACAGATGGTACAGATAAAATGGCAATTTGCTTATATACACATATCTTATATATTTTTTCTTATATAAGAAGAAGTATATTCACATCTGTACCATCTGTTCCATGCTATTAAAAACAGGAAAAAAATCTTGAAAATCAAGGGGGTTCAGAACGGAACAGATGTATTGAAAATATCTGTTCCATATCTGTTCCACACGCTGTTCCAACTCCTACTGAAGAAGCACCTGTTCAAACCAGTCAAGTTCCCTCCCAAATATCATCTATTTCACTCAAAGGAATTTCAGGATATTCGATTTCCGAACATCTAAATTGCATATCAAACTTGATTTCTCCTAATTTGTGCAAAACCGTGACAATTTTATTTGAAATGGATTTCGGAAAATTAAATCCAATAGCGGAAACGGCTTTCTCTGCTGAATTTATTTTTTCTGCCACTTCTTTCCATTCCTCCAATGACAATTTTCTCATTTGTATTCCCTCCCGGTCTTACGGTCTTTGATTTCAATACGGTTCAGAAGTTCAAACCCCGCCAAACGGGTGATATACTTCAGGACGAAGATCAGGGTGTTCACCCGCTTCTGCTGTTCATCCTCGTCACGGATGATGTTCTTTGTGCCGTGGTAGGCTGTCGGATCGTGATACCCTTCAGCATTTTCCCAAGGTTTAGGCATCGGTTTTCCCTCCTTCTTCTCTGTACCATTCTTCAATGTCACACCCAATGTCCTTCAGCTTTTTACGGGCCAACCACCCATCATCGGCTTGTTCCATCAAGTAATGTTCCCGTAGCTTCAAGGTTTCGGCATAGAACAGCTTCCACGCCAGCTTCAGACGCTTTGGGCCAAATCCAAATTGGGTGTGAAGCATCCACAGGATGGATGATTCTTTGTCCATGTCAAAGGCCCGATCATTTTCCACAATCTGTTTCTTGATTTCCCGATCCAAGGCCCGTTCTTCAGCTTTGTTGAACTGAACGGCGAAGATTTTACCACCGGACTTCTTAAACATCGGCATGGTATTCACTCCAAATATCATCGAAGCACACCGGAATCAGCCAATGAACCTTGTCCAACAGGATCAGGGCCACTTCCCGCATCTGCGGATGTGCGGCGGGTGAACAGCGCAACTTCAGGAAATGCCGCCATTCACGAATGTTGGCCGTCATGACCACTTCCGTTTTCAGGCTGTTGGGCAGAACCGAACGGGCTTCTTGCGGTGTGCATCCTTCCGCCAGCATATCAAAATAGCGAATTTCCACCCCTTCACAGGCATCCCGCCAATAGTCATAGGCTCTGGAACCGGTTCAAGGAAGCAAGGTTCAATCACCGTGATTTCCTCACCGAACTTGCCCTTGCCGTAATTACAATAGCGGGTGGATTCCTGACAGTAAGAAGCCATCCGGTGGCGGACGATCTCATGAGAAACCCCACGATCACAAATGAACTTCACCGTAAAGGAACAATGTTCCAGAACCGCTTCATGCCCACGCTTGATGATCCCGGCAACGAACTTTTCAGCGGAACCTTCCGTGATCTTATCCTCGGACTTGTAGCAGACACGGCCACATTGTTCCAGCCGCTTCAGAATGGTGGCCCCATCAATCGGGGTGATAAACTTCACATCAGGCTTGATAATTTTCACGGTGTTCATCCTTTCTTCTGGTAAGCATCATATCTCTGATCATTCAGCCGGGAACAATGGCCGCACACAGAATCGTTCCAAGGGCGGTTGATATTTGCACAGCCTTCACACGGATCACCAATGGTTCTGGTTGGTATATCCTGAAGTTCAGGGTGTTTGATCTCCATGTAAAGGGCAAACAGGATGTTCCAAGCCGCCGCCCGAAGGTGGGGTTCATCCTTCATGCCCATCATGTACTTGGCAAGGTGGCGGAAGGCCGAATCAATCAGGCTGTGAATGGGAATACCCTTTTCACAGTTCCGTTCACCATACTTCAAGGCCCCTTCTTCACAATGCTTGGAAACCTCTATCAAGGCTTCCCACGGAAGTAAATCCATGCGGCCTTTGCCGCTGTGCATATCACGAACAGCGCCGGTTCCAAACTCGGTGCGTTCACCGCTGTCTTTAATCATGCCAACCAGTCAACCTTTCTAAATTATTTTTCAATCCGGCCACAATCTCACGGGCTTCCATCGTACCCGTATGTTTTGCAATGGCTTCATTCCGCCGATCCGTCAAGAAACCACGATCCAGCGGGTGGCACTTTTCCAAATCAGCATTACACCGGTTGATTTCTTGAACCAAGGCTTCAGCACGGGCCTTCAGCCGGTCTAAACATTCCTGAAGAATGGCCTTCTGGTATTGGGCGATTGTTTGAATGTTATTTTTCAATTCAGAATCATCCCGGTATTCAATGGCTGAATTGACATCAAGGCTGTGTTCGGTGCAAAAGGTTTCTGCATCAAACAGGCTATTGAACACCCGCCGCCCAACCTTGGCATAGGGAATATTTTTGTTCTTGAACTTGGAATATTCGTGGGCCATTCAATCACCAGCTTTTTCAAAAAATTTTTTATAGTTCATTCCATCTTCACAGATTTGAACAATGTAGTTGCATAACCCATCCGGGATTCTGGATCGTTCAACATGATTTTTCAGCCCTTGGGTGCCTGTTCTCGCTCCCCGTGGAGCCGCTACATGGCACGGATCACCATTATGGCACGGTGGCTTGAACCGGGGCGCTGGATGATTTGTAAAAATGTCCGTGGGCTTCATCCTCATATCACCGTATTGGCAGTAAGTAAGGGTGTAACGGGGTAACCCTTTCATGAAGTCCATTTTTCGCATCCCGCCACGGGGATTCTCTATGAACCAGAATGTGGGCTGAAGTTCTGAAATCAGTTTCAGAACATGGCGGTTCAGGGTATCACAGAACTTGGCATATTCTGAAACCGGGGCCAAGTTTCCATTTGGTTCTTGAACCCGATGATGAGAAATACCGGCTATGCTATAAGTGGTACAATCCGGGGAAGCCCAAATAACATCAGGCTTCCCAAACCGTTCTAAAATGTCGGCGGAAGTGATTTTTGAAATATCCATGTACACGATATATCCGGGAAACTATCATCCATTCGATGGAATACACATCATGCCCCCCCCCTGCGAAGGCCCCGTCCAATAGAACGGGTTCCAGCAAATAATTCAAGAACTTTCATTCTGTGTCACCGCCTTTCACAAACACACGGGTTTTTCGATTTCTAATCCATTTCAGGGCCGTTGTGAAGCCACAGCGTTTTGTGATCTGCCGGGAAAACTCAATCTTGGAAAGGGCTTGGAAGTTGTTCGCAATGCAATATTCCTTATACCGGCGATACACGGAATCGGTGGCTTCATTTTCAATCCCGTCAACACCCACTTCATTGATGAACCAATAATGGGGTTGTTGTTTTCTTCATATTCGTCCAACTGCCCCTGAACTCTGCTGGAAGTGGTGAACTGTGCATTGCCAAGAACCCGCTTCAACCCCTGAAGCCAAGCAAGGCCAGATATTCCATTGAACCCTGTTCACACAGTTCATCCTTGATGAACGGGCGGAAGTCAGCATCATTGGGGGTGAACTTGGCATCGAAGGGAACAATCACCAAACGCCGCTGAACGGCTCCGGTTTTGTCCTTGATACGGGGGATATTGTTGGCGCTGAACAGGAACTTGGAATAATTGTTGAACTCAAAAGGATCTTGGCCTTTGCGCTCCACATTCACCCGATCACCCGTGACCAGCTTCTTGAACACGGAAGCATTGGCAATAAATTCATCACCAATATCATCACCGATGTTCGCCAGCTTGCCGAACAGTTCAGCGGTTTTGAACTATCGCCCAATTCCTTCAGGTCAAGGGAAGCAATGTTCTGATCCCCAAGAAGGTTCTTCACCACATGAAGAAAGGTGGATTTGCCGTTGCTTTTATCGCCAATCAGGATGAAGGCTTTGCCAAGTTCATTGCGGCGGTACATACAATAGCCACCATTTCTTCCAGTAAGGCCCGAACTTCAGGATCATCACAGGCCAGCCGGTTCAGGGTGTGATCCAACAGATCATCATGGGCGGCGGGATTGTACGGCCACGGGATTTTGTTTGTAATGACCACATCCGGGGTGAACTCTTTAAAGGAACCATCCCGGATATTGTAAAGGCCGTTGCTGAAAGCAATGATATTCGGGTTGGTGGCCTTGGTGTTTTCCTCAATCATGATTTCCAGATAGGACAGGACTTCCGAACGCCACGCCCGTTTCAGGTTGCTGATCAGCTTGATCATGGCCCCTTCAATTTCACCGGCACCGGAAACATAGATACCATCCTTGTAAATGTGAAGCTGGTTATTGATCTTCACAATATGGTTGTTGTTCTTCAGGTAGGTGGCGAACTTATCAAACAGGAAGGTTTTATCCCGGAAGAAGGATGTTTTCTTGAAGGCATCATCCCGAAGGATCACATCAAGTTCCTTGTCGGAAAGGGGCTTCTTCAGCACATAACGGTTAATCAGCCTGATACATTCACGGGCTTCTTCCTTGGTGAAATCGTCACTCTGAAGGGTCAGAATGTAGTTGAACAGGGTTTGGTTCCGCAGTCACCTTCCCCAAGTTCGGGAAATCATAGTTGCTTTTCACTGGGGTCAGCCACTTGGGAA
>ENA-OQCN01000729-OQCN01000729.1-human-gut-metagenome-genome-assembly--contig:-NODE-729-length-17328-cov-4.699262_pt1 | contig 17328 bp, 20 predicted proteins | sample MGYA00242497_ERZ504576 | MGnify/ENA primary metagenome ERZ504576 (study PRJEB26092, sample SAMD00036296) | human gut metagenome | host: Homo sapiens | study: EMG produced TPA metagenomics assembly of... | reverse complement strand
TGCTGTTATCATTCTCGCCTTTTGTTGCTTTTTCGGCTTCTTTTAATGCTTCTTTTACCGCACCGATAATTCCTTTTGAGCTATAAGTTGCTCCTGATACAACATCCACATCTACCGTCTGTTTTTTCACCATATTTTCTGCAACTGTTCTTGCACGCTTAAAGAAGGTCTCATCGTCATTTTCTTCTACAATCACAACTGCTTTTAAGGTCTTATCCTGAATGACAATTGCTACTTTAATATCATCAAGATACCCTTCGGCTGTTCCATAATAAACGCCCTCTTTATATGGGAATTTTCCAGCTTCTGCTGTTGTATTGTCATTGCTGTTATTGCTGTTCTGTCCGCTTCCATTTGAGGATGAATTGGTATTCTGTGAATTAGAATTTCCATCAGAAGAAATTACTGCCTGACTTAATGCATTTCTGACTGCCTCAATAATTCCTACTGAACTGTAGGTCGCTCCTGATACGGTATCTACATTTGTACTTTGAGTTGCAATAATATTGGAAATCAATCCCGAAGCGCTCTGAATATAACTATCTCCATCGGAGGTATCAATAATCTGTATCGAAGAAATCTTTCCTCCGCTTATCACTACTTCTACCGTAAGTGCTCCTGAAAATCCCGTTCCTGTTCCATAATATGTTCCATCTGCGTAGGCAGATGCATCCTGTACTGTTGAGACAGAAGAAGAACCACCTGCCGGTGAAGAACTTCCACCTGAAGCACCTGCTGATGTTGATGCCGGTGTTCCGCTGTCTGCTGCCCCTGTCAGGGCATTTTTTACTGCACTGATAATTCCATTTGAACTGTAAGTTGCACCGGATACGACATCTACCTCTAACGTCTGTCCGGAGATAATCTTATCAATGACTCCTTTTGCACGACTGAAGAACGCATCATCATCGGCTTCATTTTCAACGATTTCAATTGCTGTAATCTGCTTATCTTTTACGGTAACCGCAACTTTGATTTTTCCCGCAAATCCGGTTCCTGTTCCGTAATACGTTCCATCTGATACATCAAATGAACCTTTTGCCGTACTTTTCTGCTCTTCTTTTTTGTCCTCATCTTTTTTCTTATCCTCTTTTTTCTCTTTTTCAGCTGTATCTGCATTCTCCTGTTCAGATACATCCTCATCTGTCTGATTTTTCGTTGTTTCCGGAATATCAACCGCATAAACCGGTGTGGAATATCCATGAAGAGAAACGCCGATACAGGCAGCTACAACAACTGCTGATAATGCCGGTGCCAGACTTTTTAGTTTCTTCAGTATGCTCATAAACTTTTGTTACTCCTTCTTTACTACCTCTGTATCAAAGTCAGAAGTAAAATCTTCTGCAATACCCTCTGATACATAAACTTTATTTTCTTTATCATATAAAATCATATCAAATTCATCACTGTGTGCTCTCCAATACTCAATTGCCTTATCTTTTCCCATAATAAACAGAGAAGTGGACAACGCATCACACATCGTACCATCTGCACTCACAATTGACACCGATAATAATCCGCTGTCTGCCGGATATCCGGTAGTCGGGTCAATAATGTGATGATAAGTAACCCCGTCCTGTTCAAAATAACGCTCATAACCGCCAGAAGTAATGACTGCTTTGTCTGAAATTGAAAGCACCCCAAGATAGCTGTCATCATCCTCTACACCCTGAATGGCAACCCTCCATTTACTTCCATCTGTTTTTGTGCCAAGTGCCTGTACATTTCCGCCCAGATTCACCAGACCGCTTTTTACTCCACATTCCCGATAGATATCCATAATTCTGGTAGAAGTATATCCTTTTGCAATTCCGCCTAAATCGATCGCCATTCCATCGGTTTTAAAAGATATGGTACTGGTCTCTTTATCAAACACGACATCCGATAATTTCGTTTTTTCCAGAAGACTATCCAGTGTCTCTTTAGAAGGAACTTTGAAGTCACCTGTGGTAAATCCCCATTCTTTCATAATCGGATAGATGGCAATGTCAAATGCTCCACCTGTGGATTTTCCAAACTCCAATGCACGTTCCACCAGATAAGAGGCATCTTTTCCCAAGGTCCCACCGCCATTGGCATTGACTTGTGCAATTTCACTTGACTCTTCTCCTGTGGAAAGCAGTCCATCCAGACGCTCAATTTCCGCAGCCGCCTTTTCCACTGCTTCCTCTCCATGACTTCCATAAGCAGTTACCGTCATGTAAGTATCCATGGCAAAAACATCCTTACTTGCCTCCTGGCTTTCATCTGCTTCACCATCGGTACTTTCCTCACTGATGTCCTGATTTTTCGCCTCTTGTGCCTCTTCTTTTTGACTGCTGCTATCGGTGATTTTTTGTGTACTACACCCTCCTAAAATCATTGTGCTTAATAAAAATAATACAAGTATCTTTTTTTTCACGTTTTTTCTCCTTACTGATGTTAGAGCCTCCTAACTTTGGATAGCTTATCATCACTTTTATTACTTGTCAATTATACTCTATACTTATTGAGAATTTTTCTCATTTTATCATATAGCCACTGTTTCATATATTAAACAGAAAAACGGTATGCTGTCCTCTCTCGACTCACATACCGTCTCTTTTATTTCTTATTTTTTTATTTTACCGCACCAATTAATGTATTAATATCATCAATCTGGTTTTTCTTTAAATACTCTTCGATTCCTTTAACCGTCTCAACTGTTGCATAAGGGTTTGCAAAATTTGCTGTTCCAATGGAAACTGCTGTTGCACCGGCTAAGATAAATTCCAGAGCGTCTTCTGCATTTGAGATTCCACCCATTCCGATAATCGGAACATTGACTGTCTGAGCCACCTGATAAACCATACGCACAGCCACAGGTTTGACACATGGACCGGACATTCCGCCGGTTTTATTTGCCAGCGCAAAGGTACGACGGTTAATATCAATCTTCATTCCTGTTAAGGTGTTAATTAAAGAAAGAATATCTGCACCGCCTGCTTCTGCTGCTCTTGCCATCTCTGTAATATCGGTTACATTCGGACTTAACTTCATGATAACCGGCTGTTTTGCATATTTTTTCACTTCTTTTTGTGATTGCCTCTACCGCTTTTGGATTCTGTCCAAAGGCAATTCCGCCTTCTTTTACATTTGGGCAGGAAATATTGATTTCTAATAAATCAACCGGTTCATCTGCCAGACGTTCTACTACTTCACAATAATCTTCTGTACTTTTTCCACATACATTTACAATAATTTTCGTATCAAACTGTTTTAAGAACGGAATATCTCTTTTGCAAAATACATCAATTCCCGGATTTTGGAGTCCAATTGCATTGAGCATGCCGCCGTAAGTTTCTGCAATACGTGGGGTTGGGTTTCCCGGCCACGGTACATTCGCCACACCCTTTGTTACAACCGCACCTAACTTGTTTAAATCTACAAATTCACTGTATTCTGCGCCAGAACCAAATGTTCCGGAAGCGGTCATAACCGGATTTTTGAGTTCTACACCGGCAAGATTTACTTTTGTATTCATTATAATTCTACCTCCGTACTTAAGAACACCGGTCCATCTTTACAAATTCGTTTGTTGTGTACATGAGAATGGGAATCCACGTCTTTAGACTGACATACACAGGCAAGACAGGCTCCAATTCCACATGCCATCTTCTCTTCCATGGAAATCCAGCAAGGGATTCCTTTTTCCAGTGCATAATCTTTTAATGCACGAAGCATCGGTTTTGGTCCACAGGCAAACATCATATCTGCTTCGATTTGATTTTCACGAATTGCGTCTACTACATTTCCTTTTGTTCCAACACTGCCGTCTTCCGTTGCAATAAAAAGTGTTCCTGCTGATTCAAGTTCTTCTTTTAAGAATAAATCCTGATTGCGGTATCCGGATACAATAATCGCTTCTCCTTCGATTTCTTTTGCAGTCTGAAGCATTGGAGGAACGCCAATTCCTCCTCCAATCATCAGCACTTTTTTACCTTTTGCTTCTTCAATCGGAAATCCGTTTCCAAGCGGACCTAAGATTTCAAAAGAATCTCCTGCTTCTGCTTTGGAAAATTCTTCTGTTCCTTTTCCCACTACACGATATACAATACGGAGTGTGCCCTTTTCGCGGTCAATTTCACAGATACTGATTGGTCTTGGAAGCACACGGCTTTTATCATTACTATAGACAGAGATAAACTGCCCCGGTTTTGCCTGTACTGCAACTTCTTTTGCATCAAGCCACATACTGCAGATTCCATCTGCTATCATCTTCTGCTCGATTACAGTACTTTTCATCTTTAACTTTGCCATGATTTTCTCCCCTTATTTTAATGCTGTTAATGCACCATCAATATCTGCCACCATAGTTTCTACGGCTTTTCTGGATGCATCTGCAAAATTTGCCTCTCCAAACTCTGCATACTGTTCCTGTTTATAAGCTGCAATAATTCCGCGGGAAGAGTTTACCACTGCACCAAGTCCGTCTTCATTAAAGAAATGAACCAAGTCTTTTCCTTTTCCACCCTGTGCACCGTAACCCGGTACTAAAATATAAGATTTTGGCATAATTTTACGAAGCACTTTTCCCATTTCCGGATAAGTTGCACCGACAACTGCCCCGATATAACTGTATTCATCGCCCATGCAGTCAGCGCCCCACTGAGCAACTTTCTCTCCGACTAATTCATATAATGGTCTTCCGTTAATTAACTGGTCCTGAAATTCTCCACTGGATGGATTGGAAGTCTTAACTAAAATAAACAGACCTTTTTTCTCTTTTTTGCAGATATCGATAAACGGATTGACACCATCTGAACCAAGATATGGATTCACTGTTGCAAAATCTTCATCAAAGCCTGCATACTCTTTTGTTCCAACCTGAACTTTTCCAAGATGTCCTACTGCATAAGCAGAAGACGTAGAGCCAATGTCTCCTCGTTTGATATCTCCGATTACAACCAAATCTTTTTCTTTACAGTAATCTACGGTCTTTTTAAATGCAACCAGCCCAGGAATTCCAAACTGTTCATACATTGCAATCTGCGGTTTTACTGCCGGAATCAAATCATAAGTCGCATCAATAATTGCTTTATTAAACTGCCAGATTGCTTCTGCGGCACCCTCTAAGGTTTCTCCATATTCTTTAAATGCAGTCTCCTGTACTTGTTTTGGCACATAAGAAAGCATTGGGTCTAAACCTACGCAAATCGGTGCATGAGTCTTTTTTATTTTTTCTGTCAGTTTGTTAATCATTTTTCTTCCTCCATCTTTTTGTGTCTTATATTGTTCTATTTATTTAAAATTTTTTGCTGCTTCCTGATTCATATAAGCAATCTTGCCATCGCAGATAGTCGCTTTTACCATTCCTTTTACTTTCCAGCCGTTAAACGGTGTATTTTTCCCGCGGGAAAGGAAAGTCATAGAATCAATGACATACTCTTTTTCAGGGTCAATAATTGTAACATCCGCAGGAGCTCCCACTTTTAAAGTACCTTTATTCGAATGAATTACCTGTGCCGGATTATAGCTCATCTTTTCTGCCATCTGCATTGGAGTTATGATTCCTTTTTCTACCAGTTCTGTAATTGTAAGTGCAACAGAAGTCTCCAATCCGACAATTCCAAATGGCGCATCTTCCATAGGCTGATTTTTTTCATCTCTGCTGTGCGGTGCATGGTCTGTACTAATCACATCAATGATATCATTTTTTAATCCTTCTAATAATGCTTCTTTATCCTCTTTGGTACGAAGCGGAGGATTCATTTTATAGTTTGAATCATCTTTATCAATTTCATCAGAAGTCAAAGTAAAATGATGCGGGCAGACTTCTCCTGTCACATCCAGCCCTTCTTCTTTTGCAAGGCGGATCATTTCTACGCTGTCTTTTGTAGAGCAATGACAAAGATGCAGTTTTGCTCCTGCTTCTTTTGCCAATAAGATATCTCTTGCGACAATGACATCTTCCACTGCATTGCTGATTCCCGGTAATCCCAGTTCTTTTGTATATTCATCGGAATTGACACAGCCCTTTGCTTCTATCAGGCTTTTATCTTCACAGTGTGCAAATACCGGAATGTTGCACTCAGCGGCAATCTTCATTGCCTCTTTGTATAATCCTGCATTCATTACACTTTTTCCATCTTCACTGATTGCCGGAATCCCGGCATCTGCCATTTCTTTAATTTCGGCAAGTTCTTCTCCTGCCTGTCCTTTTGTAACCGCTCCAATCTGAAGTACATGAATCGGTGCCATCTCTTTTGCTTTATTATGCACATATTTTACGCGGTCTGCACAGTCAATGACCGGCTTGGTATTTGGCATGGCAAGAATTGTGGTAAACCCACCCTTTGCCGCTGCTTTGGAGCCTGACACAATATCCTCTTTGTACGTAAGTCCAGGGTCACGCAGATGTACATGAAGGTCAATCAGACCAGGCATTACATAACAGCCTTTGGCATCAATTACCTTATCCTGTTTTGACGGATTGATTTCATCTTTTATTTCTTTAATCTTTCCTGCTTCGATATACAAATCACTTATCTTATCTGTCTTTGTTGCGGGGTCAATTACCCGTCCGTTTTTAATTAAAATGTTCATGGACTCTCCTCTCCTCCAGCGCCTTCTCTGCACTCTCATCTTCTTACAAAATCAAGTACAGAAAGATTTTGAGAATACATTTTATTCTCTTTTGGTTTTAATAGTAACATACACAAATTCTTTCGTCAATTATACTTTTTTCCTTGACTTTTAAGGCATTTTTGCATATACTGAATCTTGTAATGAAATATTGGATATAAATAATGAAGTGCATTTCACAAGCTTCTGATTATTGTAAATTAAGCGGTTTTTAGAGATTGTATTATTTTATTTATAATGAATATACTCTCTAAAGACCGCTTTTTATTCATATAAGGAGATTTTGAAAATCCTGCTTTCTTTTGTTTCTATCCGAAATTCAACTACTTATTTTTTTATTTTATGGAGGTAACATTATGAACAAGGGAACTGTTAAATGGTTCAACGCAGAAAAAGGTTATGGATTTATCACAGGAGAAGACGGACAGGATGTATTCGTACATTTCTCTGCTATCACAGGTGAAGGATTCAAAACTTTGGAAGAAGGACAGGCTGTATCTTATGATTTAACAGAAGGTGCTCGCGGAATGCAGGCAGCTAATGTTGTTAAATTATAATTTATAAGGTATCTGAATCATTTGATTTTCTTATAAACAGCACAAAAAGCGGCTGTCACATGAACCATGTGGCAACCGCTTTTTCTTCACATTAAATCAAATGTATCTGGGACTCCACACATTATTCTGCATCTGTTGTATTCAAAGAACTTAAATAATCCGTGATTGCAGTTACATCCATCTGAGTGGTTACAACTTCTGCATTTTCATCCGGTGTTGTGACAACCTGATATGCAGAATATCCAATCCAGCCGACTAAGAGCAGAGAAACAATTGTAATTCCCAGCTTTTCAACGAGTGTCATACTCTCATCATTTTTATTTTTTCTCTTATTTTTTCCACGGACTGCTTTATTTTTTTATACTGATCTACTTTTTCCTGACTCATGTTTTGATTCCTCAACTTTCTACTGTCTATTCGCTATGTACTTTCTACCGTCATCCATTTTTGCGACGTCTGCGCTCATTATAGCACGTTTTCTTTTTTCTGGCTACACCAAACCCAGCGTTTTCAAAAGAAAGAGCCAGCCGGTCAGAGTAAATGCCGAACACAGTGTTGTCACCATAACAATACTCGAAGTCAGTATCCCTTCATGTCCCATATTTCTTGCCATAACAAAACTGCTGACGGTTGTAGCTGAACCAAGCATCACTAAGATTGCAACCAACTCTGATTCACGATATCCAAGCCAGACTGCAATCGGCAAAAAAATGGCTGCAAGCACCACTAATTTTAAAGCACTTGCAATGAGAGTCGGTTTTAATTTTCCAAGTGCCTTTTTTCCCTCGAAAGAAGCTCCCATCGCCATAAGACCAAGCGGAGTTGCAAGCACTGCCATATTTTTCACTGTTTTTTGCAGAATCTCTGGCTGTGGAATTTTTAAAATTGCCCACACAAAACCTGCTGCAATTCCAAGAATAATCGGATTCGTAACAATTCCCTTTAAAGTTTTTTGTAACAGGGCTTTATCCATTTTTCTCTGTCCCGGTTTTAACAAAGACAGGACGATTACCGCAAACGCATTGTAAAGCGGTACCGTTCCGATAATCATAAGCGGTGCCATTCCGGATGTACCATAGATATTCTGGATAAATGCAATTCCAAGAATTGCCGCACTGCTTCGATATGCTCCCTGCACAAATTCTCCACGTTCTTCTCTTTTTACGACAAAGAATGACAAAACCGTCACTCCTGTAATACTTAAAAACGTTGCAATAAAACAGAACAATACAAACCCGCCATTCCAGCTTTCACGAATATCAACTGCTGAAATATCCTGAAACAAAAGAGCCGGAAGTGCCACAGCAAAGGCGAATTTATTCATCTTTGCCGAAAATGCTTCATCTATCAGCGACTCTTTTAAAAAAGCTTCCAAGAAGCATTGTAAAAAAGATAGGAAGGGTTGCATTTAAACTAAAAATCAGATTATCCAACGTCTCAGTCTTCCTTTACCAGCACTTTCAGGATTTCTGAAATATACATGGTATGATAATCTTTCTGTGGATACCATTTTGTATCAATTGTTTCATCTTCAAAGTTTCCGGAAGAATGTCTCCATGATACATTTTCTTGCACACTAAAATCAGATTTGCTTCTTCAAATGCAGCTGTTCCATCCACAAAGTATGGAGTTAAACCAGCTTCTTTGATTTTATCTTTGTCACGTCCGGAAACACTTCCACAGATATTTAATGCTTTTCTGTACGATTCATCAAAAAATGAAATCGTAAACGTATCATTTGCATCTACAAATTCTTTTGTATAGCGCTGTGGGCGAATATAAGTCGTTACTGCATTTTTTCCCCACATAATACCGACGCACCCCAGCTTGCGGTCATTGTATTGCATTTTTCTTCATTGCCTGCAGTAATTAACATCCATTCTTTTCCGATTTTTGTAAATGGATTCATCTGCAATTCTTCTGCTTTTACTTCTTTAAATGCCATGATTTGATTCTCCTTGTCATTAAATTTTTATTGTCAAAAACATATTTATCTGCCGTATAATTTTGTCATACGGCGGATTTTCTCTTTTAATTCTTCGGAAAATGCCCCTTTTGTCATTCTCCATTTCCAGTTGTCTCCAAGCGTGGACGGCATATTGATTCTTGCCTCACTTCCAAGTCCCAGAAAATCCTGGACCGGAATAATACAGGTATCTGCTGTACTTCTCATCGCAAGTGCAATTAAATCCCAGTGCTGTTCTTCCTTTGGAGTGTAAAAACTATTCATGTAACGCAGGGCAACCTCTTTGTCTCCATCGGAAAGTTTCTCAAACCAGCCCGCTGTTGTATCGTTATCATGTGTTCCTGTATAAACCACACAGTTTCTCTGATATTTATAAGTCAGATAATCACTGTCCTCACTCGGGTCAAAAGCAAACTGCAGAACTTTCATTCCCGGATATCCGCTGTCTTTTAAGAGTTGAAATACACTCTCTGTCAAAAATCCCAAGTCCTCTGCAATAATATCAAGTTCACCAAGCTTTTCTTTGACCGTGTTAAATAAATCCATACCCGGACCTTTTTCCCAGTGTCCGTTTACGGCTGTCTCATCTCCATAAGGAATCGAATAATATTCGTCAAATCCACGGAAATGGTCGATTCTTACAATATCATATAAATCAAAGCAGTAAGCAATTCTCTTCAACCACCAGTCATATCCTGTTTTCTTATGATATGCCAGTTATATAATGGGTTTCCCCAAAGCTGTCCTGTTGCAGAAAAAGCATCCGGCGGGCATCCGGCCACACCAAGCGGAAGATTTTTCTCATCTAACTGGAATAACTCCGGATTTGCCCAGGTATCTGCACTGTCAAATGCAACATAAATCGGAACATCACCTACAATCTGAATTCCCTTTTTGTGTGCATATTCTTTTACTTTTGTCCACTGCTCATGAAACTCATACTGCAAAAATTCATAAAAATTACATTCTTCTTCCAGTTCTTTTTTATAATATTCTACCGCTTCCGGTTTTCTAAGACGGATCTCTTCTTCCCACTCAATCCAGCTTTTTCCATCATTTTGATTTTTAAGTGCCATATACAGTGCATAATCCGGGAGCCAGTGTTGATTGGCTTTACAAAATTCTGTGAATTTTTCATCGGATAATATATCAGAATTTAAAAATGCCTGTTTTAATAATACAAATCTGGAATTATAAATTCTTCCATAATCAATGTAGGATTCATTGTCTCCATAATCAGAAGCTTCGCAGGCTTCTTTTGTCAGCCAGCCTTTTTCTGCCAGTGTATCCAGATCAATAAAATACGGATTTCCTGCAAACGTAGAAAAGGATTGATATGGGGAATCTCCATAGCTGGTAGGACCAAGTGGCAGAATCTGCCATAATTTTTGTCCCGTCTCTTCTAACAAGTCAATAAATTCATAAGCTTCTTTTGAAAATCCACCGATTCCATAAGGAGATGGCAGGCTCGCAATCGGAAGCAGCATTCCGTTTCTTCTCATTTCAATTTCCTCATTCTTCATATTGTATTTTTATTAATGTAAGCCCTCTTGCCGGCGCCGTTGCTCCGGCTTTTTTTCTGTCTTTCGCCTCTATGATTTCCAACATATCCTCTGGTTTTCTTGCCCCGCTTCCCACTTCGATTAACGTTCCTGCAAGAATCCGTACCATATTATAAAGAAAACCACTTCCTGTAATCCGCATACAGATTTCGTCGTCCTCTTTTTTTATCTGAAAATCATAAATGGTCCGCACTGTCGTTTTGACCTGTGCCCCTGCTCCGCAGAAACTCTTAAAATCATGTTCTCCAAGCAGATATTCTCCGGCTTTTCGCATTTTTTCCACGTCTAATGGAAGATAAGTAAAATGAGAATACAGCCGTTTTGTCGGAACCGGAAATTTTTTATTTAAAATCCGATATTCATACGTTTTCCTGCTGTTTCGATAACGAGGATGAAAATCCGGTTCAACTTCTTTTGACATCTGAATCCGAATGTCTTCCGGCAGTCTTTGATTTAAGGCATAAGAAATTTTTTCTCCCGGCATCCTTGCACTTGTATCAAACACAGCTACATTTCCAAGTGCATGTACTCCTGCATCCGTACGGCTTGCTCCGATGGTTTCAATCGGCTCTTTTAGTAATTCCGATAACTTTTGGTTAATCACTTCCTGAACTGTAATTCCATTTGGCTGTACCTGCCATCCACAATAATTTGTTCCGTCATAGGCAATTTCAAGCATGACCCGTTTCATGTTCTATTCCTCCTCTGACTACTCTCACAGGCAAACCTGTGGGTTTTTGCCACTAATTTATAACAATATACTCAAAAAATCCCGAGAGTACATTATACTATAATACGCAATACAATGTCGGCAATCAGATAAACCAGTAAAACCAGATATGCCATAATATCATGATTCTGATATTTTAATGGTTTCATGGATGTACGATGGTCTCCTCCATGATAACAGCGGGCTTCCATTGCCATTGCCAAATCATCTGCTCTTCGAAATGCCGAAATAAAAAGCGGAACTAACAGCGGAATTAAATTTTTCGCTTTTTTGATTAAATTTCCCGATTCAAAATCTGCCCCTCTGGCAATCTGTGCTTTCATAATTTTATCCGTCTCTTCCATTAAAATCGGAATAAAACGCAGTGCAATCGACATCATCATTGCGATTTCATGAACCGGAACTTTAATTTTGTTGAGCGGACGCATTAATTTTTCCAGACCGTCGGTCAACTGGTTTGGTGTCGTTGTCAATGTCATAACAGAAGAACCCATCACCAGATAAATCAGTCGGATTCCGATTTTTATCGCCTGACGGATTCCTTCTTCTGTAATCTTTAAAATCCAAATCTGTACAACCACTTTTCCGGGAACTAAGAACAGGTTAAATGCCACTGTAAGGATAAAAATAAAAAACAATGGCTTTAAACCTTTCATCATAAATTTAACCGGAACTTTGGAAAGTACAATCACCACCGCTAAAAATGCTGTGGCCAGCAGATACCCCCATAAAGAATTTGCAACAAACAGTGAGATTAAAAATGCAATTGTTCCTACAAATTTCACTCTCGGGTCTAAGCGATGCAAAATTGATTTTGCCGGATAATACTGGCCAATTGTGATATCTTTTATCATAGTATCTGTTTCTCCAGTGCTCTTAAAATACTTCTCTTTGCTTCCTCAATCGTTGTCGCATTTGTATCAACCGGAAGACCTTTTGCCTGCAGATCATGCATGATATAGGTAATCTGCGGTGCTGCAAGCCCCATTGATTCCAATTCTTTATAATGAGAAAAGACTTCTTTTGGCGTTCCGTCAAATGCTTTTTCCCCTTTATTCATCACAATCATGCGCTCTACATATTTTGCGATATCTTCCATACTGTGTGAAACCAGTACCACCGAAATTTTTCGTTCTTCGTGAAGCATTGCAATCTGGTCTAAGATTTCATCTCTGCCTCTTGGGTCAAGACCCGCTGTCGGCTCGTCTAAAATCAATACTTCCGGCTCCATCGCTAAAACTCCGGCAATTGCCACTCTTCTTTTTTGTCCTCCGGAAAGTTCAAATGGCGAACTTTTATAAGATTTCTCTGGAAATCCAACATGCGCAAGTGCCATTCTTGCCTTTTCTTCTGCTTCTTCCTGACTTGCTCCAAGATTTTTTGGACCAAAGCAGACATCGGTAAGCACATCTGTTTCAAACAACTGATGTTCCGGATACTGAAAGACCAGCCCGACTTTACTGCGAAGGTTTCGAAGCGGATATCCCTCTTTCCAGATATCTTCCCCATTATAAGAAACAACTCCTGAAGTCGGACGGATGAGTCCGTTTAAATGCTGAATTAACGTTGATTTTCCACTGCCGGTATGTCCGATAACTCCCATAAACTGTCCCTGCGGAATCTCCAGACTAACGTCTTTTAATGCATGCATCTCATAAGCGGTTCCCGGACTGTAAGTATAGGTTACATTTTCTAATTTTATCGACATAATGCACTCACCAGTTCCTCTCTTGTCAATATTCCATCCGGTATCGGCACACCTGCCTGTTTCAGTTCATACGCCAACAAAGTAACCTGCGGTACATCCAGACGATAGGATTTTAACTCTTCTACTTTTGAAAATACTTCCCTTGGTGTTCCCTGCATGACAATTTTTCCTTTATCCATGACAAATACTTTATCCGCCAAAGTCACTTCTTCCATGTAATGGGTAATCAAAACGACTGTTATGCCTTTCTTTTCGTTTAATTCCTTTACCGCCTGCAGCACTTCTTTTCGTCCGTTTGGATCAAGCATCGCCGTAGGCTCATCCAAAATAATGCACTTTGGCTCCATTGCCATCACACCGGCAATTGCCACTCTCTGTTTTTGTCCTCCGGAAAGTTTATTCGGAGAATGACTTCTATATGCCGTCATACCGGTTGCCTCTAAACTTTTATTGACTCTTCTCCAGATTTCATCCGTTTCCACACCCATATTTTCCGGACCAAATCCGACATCTTCTTCCACAATCGAACCAATAATCTGATTATCGGGATTCTGAAATACCATGCCGGCTTTCTGACGTACTTTCCAGATTTCTTCCTCCGTAGAAGTATTGATTCCATCTACTACCATTGCACCCTCTGTTGGATATAAAAGCGCATTGATATGCTTTGCCAGCGTCGATTTCCCGGAACCATTATGTCCAAGAACTGCAATAAACTGTCCCTGTTCAATATCCAGATTAATGTCATCGAGCGCACGATGTGTTTCTTCTATATGTCCATTTTCATCATATTTATAATAATCATGCATTAACTTTAATGCTTTAATGATTCCCATCGTCTATCCTCTCTCTTGTAACACTCTGTCATTTCCACATACATACCGATAAACTTCTATTTCTTTTGCATCCTGTTCCACATGATAATCGATTTTTAAAAATCCCAGTTTTTTTGCCAGCGCAATGGATGATTTGTTCTCCGAATGAATCCGGCAGTAAAGATACTTTGCGCCTCGCTCTTTGGCTTCTAAAAGAATTGCATGGCAGGCTTCATATCCATATCCCTGTCTTTGATAAGCTTCATCAATCAGATAACCCAGTTCCACAACAGAACGACCCTGATTCCAGATTTTCGGTTCGATTCCCACTCGTCCGATAATTTTACCACTTTGTTTTTCTATCACTGCCCAATAGCCCATATCACACAATTCATACATATATCTTCGGTAACTTGGGAAGTTTTCGATTTCTTCTTCTAATGTCTTTTCCTTTCCCTCAACCGCATTTTCTGTTGAATTCTGCTCATTTAAAGCAAGCATTTGTGGTAAGTCCGCTTCTGACATTTCCCGAACTAAAAGTCGTGGGGTCTCACATACCACTGCTGGAAGATGGTGATTGTGGCAATAAACTTTTTCCACAAATCTGGCATCAATCTCTTCATAGCCTTCGATTATCATTGCCGCCTGACTTAAGTCCTGCTTTCCTGAATCCGGATTAAAATATCCCATACAGGTTATATTTGCCGCTTTTGCTGCACGGCATCCATTGGTAGAATCTTCCACAACCAGACATTCACTTACGTCTAATTCAAGTTCCTCTGCTGCTGCCAAAAAGACGTCCGGTGCCGGTTTCGGATGCTTTACATTCTCTCCACTTAATATTTTATCAAAGTAGTGCCGAATATTTAAACGTTTTGTAACCATTTGAATATAAGAAAGCGGTGAAGAAGAAGCAATCGCCATTTTGTATCCCGCATTTTTTAAGCGTTCTAACAACTGTGGCACGCCCTCTATCATCGGGATACCCTCCCGTTCCACCGTTTCCGCTTTAATCTTTTTCATGGTATCCACTAATGCCTTATCTTCTCTGTCAATTCCATAGGTTTCATGAAGAAGATTCATAAGAAATCCAAGTGTAGAACCAATACAAGGTTTATAGACCTCATAATCCAATTCAATTCCACGTGTTAAAAGTGCTTCTTTCCAGATACGGTAATGTACTGGTTCACTGTTGATCAGCACTCCGTCCATATCAAATATAATTCCCTTTAACATCCTTTTTCTCCAAACTTTAAAAGGGTACTGCTTTTTCACAGCACCCTTTCTATTTTTTCAGGCATTGCACGGTGTAAAGCGTTGGAATGCTTAGCTGCTATAAAGCGGACATCGCAATCCGCTTTGCTACTTGCTCATGAACGCAGTCGCTTCGCGCTCTGTCAGTGGGAGCTTTCAACTCCCACTGACAGAAGCATCCCCCTCACTCGCCGCTTAGTGCTCCGCGCACTTGAAGCAGTGGAATGCTTAGCTGCGTTCAAACAGCAATTCATCCATAATTTTCCAGATTTCTTCCCTTCCCTGCTTGGTTTCGGCTGAGAATGGAATGACCTGTGTGCCCGCAAGCAGCTCGAGTCCTTGTTTCAATGCCTTCACGTGTTTCTGTACCTGGCTGCGTTTTAATTTATCTACTTTTGTTGCAATAATAATCGGCTGATAACCATTGTGTACAATCCAGTCATACATCATTTTGTCATTTGCTGACGGGTCATGCCGAATATCAATCAGCAAAAAGACCGCTTTTAACTGCTTTGATTTCTGGAGATAACGTTCAATTAATTTTCCCCACTGTTCTTTTACTGACTGCGAAACCTTTGCATATCCATATCCCGGCAAATCTACCAGATACATGGCATCATTAATATTATAAAAATTAATGGTCTGTGTCTTACCCGGGGAAGCACTGGTTCTTGCCAGTGCTTTACGATTCATTAATGCATTAATCAAAGAAGATTTTCCCACATTTGATTTTCCCGCAAATGCAACCTCAGGTAACTCAGTATCAGGAAGTGTGCTGGTAATTCCACACACAATGTCCAGTGACACATTTTTTATAATCATACCTGACCTCCCGTAAATGCTTCTTTTATTACTTCTTCCATAGAGCTTACAAAGATAATATTCAGTCCGTCTGTAATTTCTTTTTCTAATTCCTCTACATCCGGTTTATTTTCTTTCGGAACAAGTACCGTTGTAATTCCGGCATTTTTTGCCGCAAGCAGTTTTTCTTTTAATCCTCCGATCGGAAGGACACGACCTCTTAAAGTAATTTCACCGGTCATTGCAAGATTTGCTTTTACCGGAATTTTTGTAATTGCAGAAAGCATTGCTGTCGCCATGGTAATTCCGGCTGATGGACCATCCTTTGGAACCGCTCCTTCCGGAATATGGATATGTATGTCATTGTTTTTAAAAAATTCTGCATCAATCTGATAGTTCTCTGCAATTGAGCGGATATAGCTGATTCCGATCTGTGCAGATTCCTTCATGACATCTCCCATCTGTCCGGTCAATACAAACTCACCCTGACCCGGCATCAGATTCACCTCGATTTGAAGCGTATCCCCACCAACACTGGTCCATGCAAGTCCACGTACAATCCCTATCTGATCTTCTTCATTTTTCTTCTGGAACGTATAACGCGCTCTTCCTAAAAATTCTTCCAGATTCTCTTTTTCTACTCTTACACAGCTTTCTTTTTCTTCTAAGATTTTTCTGGCTGATTTTCTACAGATTGTTCCAATCTTTCGCTCCAGACTTCTGACACCTGCTTCTCTTGTATAAGCAGTAATCATTTCTCTTAAAGCTTCATCGGAAATTTCAAGCTGCGCTGATTTTAATCCGTGTGCCTTAATCTGCTTTGGAATCAGATGTTCTTTTGCAATATGCCATTTTTCATTTTCGGTATAGCTGCTGACTTCAATGATTTCCATACGGTCTAAAAGCGGACCCGGAATAGTCTGTAAATCATTTGCAGTTGCAATGAAAAGCACTTCTGATAAATCCAGAGGAATTTCCACATAGTGGTCACGGAATTTATGATTCTGCTCAGAATCCAGCACCTCCAGAAGAGCGGAAGAAGTATCCCCTTTGTAATCACTGCTGACTTTATCTATTTCATCTAACAGCATCAGAGGATTTTTGACTCCCGCCTGAATCATTCCATTTGCAATACGACCCGGCATTGCGCCCACATAAGTTCTCCTATGTCCACGGATTTCTGCCTCGTCACGCACTCCGCCAAGACTGATTCTGACATATTCTTTATTCAACGCATGTGCTACCGATTTTGCAATGGAGGTTTTTCCGGTTCCGGGCGTCCTACCAGACAGAGAATCGGACTTTCACCTTTTTTTCGTCAATGTCCGTACC
>ENA-OQCN01000728-OQCN01000728.1-human-gut-metagenome-genome-assembly--contig:-NODE-728-length-17335-cov-2.567411_pt1 | contig 17335 bp, 24 predicted proteins | sample MGYA00242497_ERZ504576 | MGnify/ENA primary metagenome ERZ504576 (study PRJEB26092, sample SAMD00036296) | human gut metagenome | host: Homo sapiens | study: EMG produced TPA metagenomics assembly of... | reverse complement strand
CGAAAATCGGAACAGCAGTTGATACAGAAGATATGGAACGGCAGATTGCTGTCCTACAAGGGCGGCTAAAGCAAGCCTTTGGAACGAAAAGCCGCTTGGAGCGTCAGATGGATACCTTGGACATCAACGATGTCCACTATGACAGAAAGATTTTAGACTTGCAGCGCCGCTATGATGAGCAGTATGATACCATAGAGGAAATCGAAGTTCAGATTGGCGAATTGCAAAGTCAGATCCGCAACATACAGCAGGAGAAGATTTCCGGTGACAATATCTATCGCTTGTTACTGGCATTTGATGAAGTCTACCATTCCGCAACGGAAGCGGAGCAGAAGGAGTTTATGAAGGCCTTTATCGAGCGAATTGAGATGTTCCCGGAGAAAAGGAAAGATGGAAGCTGGATAAAGAAGATCGTATTCAATTTTCCTGTGCCTGTTGATGGTGAGGAAGTGAAAGAACTTCCCTTGGAAACTGAAACAACTGTTGAGTGCGTGGTGAAACTGACAGCACTATTATAATGTCTTTGTCGTTTTATCACCTTTCTTAATGGAGATTTTATTAATATGTCTTCTCTTCCTAAATATTATGGGTTTTACACACCCTTTTTGACGGCATTACAAGATCAAAAATACATACCTCAAAGGAAATTCAAGCCGATATTGCACAGATGCTCAATTTATCAGACGAACAGCTTTCCGAAGTTCTCCCGAGCGGAACACAAAGTGTTTTCTGCAACCGTATTGGCTGGGCAAAGACCTACTTGAAAAAGGCCGGTCTTATCGAATCTTCCAAAAAGGGTTGCTACTCCATTTCAGCAGAGGGGCTTTCTCTCCTGCATAGTGGTGTTACCATCACCGACACACTGTTGGCACAGCGCTATCCTTCTTTTGCCGCTTTTAAGTATGGCGAAAGAAAGAAATCCTCCCCAGAAATCACTTCTGCTGAAACTTCTATCCATGCCGAGGAAACCCCGCCCGAAACGTTGGATCGCGTTTATCGCGACATCAATAATAAACTTGCCGATGATCTGCTCTCTGAAATCATGAACCAATCCCCTGCTTTTTTTGAACATTTAGTCGTCGATTTGATGCAGGCAATGAATTATGGCGAGGGCACAGTAACACAACTCAGCGGTGACGGTGGTATCGACGGTATTATTCACGAAGATCGACTTGGCTTTTCACAAATTTACATCCAGGCCAAACGGCATGACCCATCCTCTTCCATCCACACCCCTGAAGTGCAAAAATTTGTTGGCGCGATGATGGGACCACCTCGCGTTGAAAAAGGTCTTTTTATTACGACAGCCAAGTTCTCGCAAGGTGCAATCCGTTATGCTAATGCGCAGCATATTATCCTTGTAGACGGCAAAAAGCTCACTTCTTTGATGATTGAATACGGCTTAGGTGTTTCCGTTCAAAAGGTCTACAAGCTCAAGCGCATTGACAGCGACTATTTTGCGGAAGAGATTTAATGCGCTTTTCCCTTTTGTTCAAACTCTATTCCCCGCTTGTTCACGATTTGCCCATATTTGTGTGCCATAATAGTACGATGAAAACAATGCGGCTTTGCCGCGAAAAGGTGGTTTTTACATGAAAGGCTGGTTTCAGCGGTTTATGGCGGGCCGATATGGGTTCGACCAGTTCGGCGGTTTCCTGTGTATTTCGTCGCTTATCCTTATTGTCATCGGCGCGTGGGTGTCGCCGGTGCTGTACTGGCTGGGGCTGGCGGCCATCGTCTACAGCTATTTCCGCATTTTGAGCCGCAACACCCGCAAGCGGTACAGTGAAAACCTCAAATATCTCTCCTACCAGAACCGCGTTACCACGTGGTTTGGCAAGCAGCAGGTGCGGTTCAAGCAGCGCAAGGACTATCACTATTACCGCTGCCCCCAGTGCGGCCAGCAGCTGCGCGTGCCCCGTGGGCGCGGCAAGATCAGCATCACCTGCCCGAAGTGCGGCCATCAGTCATCAAAAGAGTTGACGCGCGATGTTCGGATATGTTACGCTTTACCGTAAGGGCCTGGCAGACGCGAGATGGACCGCTACCAGGCTTACTACTGCGGGCTGTGCCGGACGCTGGGCCGCCGCTACGGACGCACCGGACAGTTGGCATTGAGCTATGACATGGCGTTTGTCGCCATTCTGCTGACAGCACTGTATGACACGCCCACAGCCTTTTCCGAGGGCCGCTGCGTGCCCCACCCACTGAAAAAACGCCCCCGCGCGGACAACGAGCTGCTGGACTACGCCGCCGACATGACCGCCGCGCTGGCGTACTACAACTTCTCGATGACTGGCAGGACGATCACCGCCGCGCCAGTCTGGCGCAGGCGCAAAAGCTGGAGCCAAGCCTACCCGCTGCGGGAGCGCTGGCCGCGCCAGCTGCAGACCATGGCCGCACAGCTGGACAGGCTGAACGCGCTGGAAAGCGCCGGCAGCCACGATTTGGACGCGCTGTGCAATGCCTTTGGCGCACTGCTGGGCGAGGTGTTCGCCTGCCGCGACGACATCTGGGCCCCGGCGCTGCGCGGCATGGGCAATGGGCTGGGGGCGTTCATCTATCTGATGGACGCCTACGACGATCTGGAAAAGGACAGCCGCCGCGGGCAGTTCAACGCCCTGCAGCAGCTGGCGGACGAGCTGCCGCCCGCCGCCTATGAGCAGCGCTGCCATGAGCTTTTGACCCAGCAGATGGGCCGCTGCGCACAGCAGTTTGAGATGCTGCCGATTTTAAAGGACACCCCGGAGGGGAAGCTATTGTACAACACGATCTATTCCGGCGTGTGGAGCAAATACGCGCTGGTACGCAAGCACAGGGAGGCAAAGCGCCATGACTGATCCATACAGTGTATTGGGCATCACCCCCAGTGCCGACGACGAAACGATTAAAAAGGCCTACCGCAAAAAATGCAAGGAGTACCACCCCGACCTGCACCCCGATGACCCGTCGGCGGAGGAGCACTTTAAAGAGGTACAGGCCGCTTACAGCGAGATCATGCGCATCAAGCAGGGCGGCGGGGCGTCTTACAGTGCTGGCGGGCAGCGCTATGGCAGCAGCCAGAGCGGCTACAGCCAGCAGTATCAGGACCGTTCAGCGGGGCCGGGTTTGGCTTTGGACCGTTCGGGTTTGGGTATTACAGCACAAGCGGCTCGTCCGGGCGGCAGAGCTACGGCAGCGCTGCCGGTGACCCAGAGCTGCGTGCCGCGGCAAACTACATCCGCAGCGGCTTCTATGAGGAGGCCATGAACACGCTGAACGGCATCCCCACTGCCAACCGCACGGCCCAGTGGCACTACTACGCCGCGCTGGCCAATCAGGGGCTTGGCAACAACATCCGCGCGCAGGAGGAGGCCCGGACGGCGGTCTCGATGGAGCCGAACAACTACGCTTATCAAAACCTGCTGGATCAGCTGCAAAGCCCGGGCCGCAGCTACACAAGCTACCAGCAGCCCTACGCCCAGCCCAGCGGCAGCCCGGGGTCTTTCTGTCTGTCGTTCTGGATGTATTTATTGGTGTGCAATATTTTGAGCTGGTGCTGCTGCGGCGGCAGAGGCGGATTCTTTATCTGCTGATTTACACGTAGGGGCCGGGCATGCCCGGCCCGCGGCTTTCCCGCAGATGGGCGGTTATCTTCAGGCTGCGGGCCGCACATGTGCGGCCCCTACATAGCAATATAGGAAAAGCGCTGTGACTGTTTGAAAAGGTCACAGCGCTTTTGTTGTTGTTCGGTTACAGCATCCTGTCCAAAAGCGGCATTAAAATTTCTATGTTTTGACAAAACTGCGGGTAGAAGTCGTCGCCGAGCTCGTAGTCGTAGTAGAGGGCACGCTCCATACGCCTGACAGCGGCGGAGAAGCGGGGGTTATCCGTGCCGCCCGCGGCCTGTAACCGGTGGGAAAGCTGCGTGCAGACGATGGCCCAGCGGGCATCCACCCCCGCGCGGTCCAGCACGGCGGAATCCTGCAGATAGTCCTGCAGCGTCCGTGCCTCCCCTGTCCGTGCACCACAAAGCGGCGTCTGTACGTAATATTCCGTCTGCGCTGTCACCGTGTCGATGCTCTGCCCCAGCGGGTAGAGCGCACAGGCCAGCGGGCGCGCGGCGTGGATGGTGCTGGCGCTGCCCTCAAAAAAGCGGCAGTTGCCGGTTTTGGGGTCCGGCGTCAGGCGCAGGGCAGGCAGGCAGCTTTCAGGCGCAAGGTAGCTTTTGCAGAACGCCGCCGCCACGATACGGGGCGGCAAGCTAAGCCGCCGCGCAATGCGGTAGAGGTCATACCCCGACAGCACCAGATCGCGCCTCTGGCGGCAGCAGTCGCCGCAGCCCGCACAGGCAAAGTCAAAGCGGTCCCCTGCCGCCAGCCGCGGGCAGTCGTCCCAGTGTTCGCCGCAGCGGCCCGGCTCAACGGCTGGCATCACAGCTGCACCTCACCGGCGTAGGGCTGGCCGTGGGCATAGGCGTCCAGCGCCTCAAACGGGCTCTGCACCATGCTGGCGACATTGACGTCGGTGTAAAACGCCGTGTGCGGGCTGACGATGACATTGGGATAGCTGCGCAGCAGGTTCAGCTCGCGGTTCGGGATGGCCTGCCCCATGCGGTTGTAATAGTAAATACCGGTCTCATCCTCAATGACGTCGAGGCCCGCACCGCCGATCTTGCCGCTTTCCAGCCCGGCGATCAGCGCGTCGGGGTCAATGAGCGTGCCCCGCGCCGTGTTGACGAGCAGCACGCCGTCTTTCATTTTTGCAAGGGCGCCGGCGTTGATGAGGTGGTGGTTTTCCGCCGTGGCGTTCGTGTGCAGCGTGATAATGTCACTTTGCGCGTAAAGCTCGTCCAGCGTGACGTAGTCGGCGTACTGCCTGACCGCGTCGTTCGGGTAGAGGTCGTAGGCCAAAATCTTGCAGCCGAAGCCGCTCAGGTGGCGGATGACCGTCTGGCCGATCTTTCCCGTACCGATGACGCCCACCGTGCAGCCGGAAATATCGCGGCCCATCTTGCCGGGCAGCGAGTAGTCCTGCACGTTGGCGCGCAACATGATTTCGTTCATGCGGCGGGTACACATCAGCATGAGCATGATCGTATAGTTGGCCACGCCGTCCGGCGGGTAGTGGCTGTGGCTGATGCGCAGACCCAGCTTTTTGGCGGTGTCCAGTGGGATATGATCATAGCCGATGCTGCGGCAGGGCAGATATTTGACGCCCATTTCAGCCCATGTCTGCAAATATTCAGGGCGTATCTCGCAGGGGTTCGTGCTGACGCGTCGCAGCCCTCGGCCAGATGCAGGTTATCCGGGCGCGGCACGTCGGGCGTGCCGGTGTAGTCGATGCCGTAGCGGGCTTTGTAGGGCTCGCAGTATTGCTGCTCATCAAAGGGGCGCAGCGCGTAAAACATGATTTTCATGCTTTGTCATCTCCTGTTACAGGTGAAAATCAAAGGTTTCGGCCAGCCAGTCCGTGCAGAGGGCCACCCAGGCGCTGTTGTGCTTGTTGGGGGTGTTGACCTCCCGCGTGCAGGTGCTTGTGCCGTGGCCGTCGTGGGCGAAAAGATGCAGCTCCAGCGGGACCTTATGGCTGTCAGCGCACCGGCAAGCATCAAAGAGTTCTGCACGGGGACGGACGGGTCCTCCACCGTATGCCAGACGAAGAAGGGCGGCAGACCGTCGCGGACCTGGTTTTCCAGGCTCATTGTGGCGCGCAGGTCGCGTCATCGCCGCAGAGGTTGACAATGGAGCCGTCGTGGCGGTATTCCCCCGCGTGATGACCGGGTAACCCAGCACAACGGCATCGGGGCGGGCCTCGGTGCCGTGGATGCCAAGGGCAGTCTGCACAGGCTCGGCGTCCCACAGGATGGCCGTGGACGCCGCCAGATGGCCGCCCGCGAGAAGCCGCAGATGGCGATTTTCGCCGGTCGGTACCGAACTGCTCTGCATTGCGGCGGATATGCAGGATTGCCCCGGCAGCATCGATCAGCGGCTGCAACGCAGCGCGGGCACGGACTCGTCACTTCGGCAGGTGTAATAGAGGGTAAAGACATTGTAGCCAGCCTGCAGAAACTGCATGCAACGGGGTCGGCCTCGCGCCTGCTGCACCAGGCGTAGCCGCCGCCCGGCAGGATGAGAATGGCCGGACGGGTGTTGAAGGCAGGCATCTCGACGGTCCTATCGCGCAGATACCCGATGAGCTGTGCGCCGCCGGGGAGAGTGTGGGTGTATATTTGCATGATGTATTCCTCTTTCTATGGTATTTCTATGGTAAGGGATCGTTTTTTGTCGGCAGGGGCGTAGGGGCCGCTATATGCGGCCCGCAGCTGTACGCAGGCAGACATTCACGGGCAAGCCCGCGCGCCGGGCATGCCCGGCCCCTACCGCGCTGTTTAACAGAATACCTTATACATTGTTAGCATACCGCAAATTCCCACGTTTGAAAAGCCCTGAATTTAAATTTTTTGTTAAAATGCTGTGCAAGGGTTGCACTTTATTAAAAAGAGTGCTAAACTAACTTTAGCAGTTGAAATAAACGAGTGCTAATTTCATTTGTATAAAGTGAGGTTTTCTACCATGCTATGCGTCAGTTTAAGGCCGAGAGCAAAAAGCTGCTTGACCTGATGATCAATTCTATCTATACAAACCGCGAGATCTTCCTGCGTGAGCTGATTTCCAACGCATCGGACGCCTGCGACAAGCGCTACTTCAAGAGCCTGACCGACACGTCCGTCGGCATCACGAAGGACGACCTGAAAATCCACATCCAGCCCGACAAGGACAGCCGCACGCTGACCATCACCGATAACGGCATCGGCATGACGAAGGAGGAGCTGGAGAAGAACCTCGGCACGATTGCCAGGTCCGGCTCCCTTGACTTCAAGACCGAGAACCAGAGTGATAACATCGACATCATCGGTCAGTTCGGCGTCGGCTTCTATTCCGCGTTCATGGTGGCCAAAAAGGTCACCGTCATCTCCCGCGCGCAGGGCACTGACACGGCCTGGAAGTGGGAGTCCACCGGCGTCGAGGGCTACACCCTGACCGAGGCTGACAAGGAGGACGTCGGCACCGAGATCATTCTGGTGCTGAAGGACGACACCGATACCGACAAGTACAGCGAGTACCTCGAGGATTACGAGCTTGCAAACCTCGTCAAGAAGTACAGCGACTATATCCGCTTCCCCATCACGATGTACCGCGAGAAATCCCGCCAGAAGCCGAAGCCGGAGGACGCGGGCGACGACTACAAGCCCGAGTACGAGACCTACACCGAGCTGGAAACGCTGAACAGCATGGTGCCCATCTGGAAGCGCCCGAAGAACGAGGTCAAGGACGAGGACTACAACGAGTTCTACAAGAACAAGTTCATGGACTACACCGACCCGCTGCGCGTCATCACCAGCCGCACCGAGGGTACGGCGACCTACACCGCGCTGCTGTTCATCCCCGGCTCGACCCCGTACGACTACTACACCAAGGAGTACGAGAAGGTCTGGCGCTGTATGCCTCCGGCGTTATGATCATGGAGAAGTGTGCCGACCTGCTGCCGGATTATTTCAGCTTTGTGAAGGGCGTTGTGGACAGCGAGGATCTGAGTCTGAACATCAGCGTGAGACGCTGCAGAAGGACAATCAGCTCAAGCTGATGCGCAATTCTCTGGAAAAGAAGATCAAGAACGAGCTGCACGCGATGCTCGTCAATGACCGCGAGAAGTATGAGACCTTCTGGAAGAACTTTGGCCGCCAGATCAAGTTCGGCATCTACGGCGACTACGGCATGCACAAGGATCTGCTGGGCGACCTGCTGATGTTCTACTCCGCCAAGGAGAAAAAGCTCGTCACGCTGGACGAGTACGTCGAGAAGATGCCCGAGGAGCAGAAGTGCATCTACTTTGCCGCCGGTGACGACACGGATCGTCTGGGCAAGCTGCCCAACGCCCAGCTGGTGCTGAGTAAGGGCTACGACCTGCTGCTCTGCACCGAGGATGTGGATGAGTTCTGCCTGCAGATGATGCGCGACTACAAGGAGAAGGAGTTTAAGAACATCAACTCCGGTGACCTGGGTCTGGAGACCGAGGACGAGAAGAAGGCCGCCGAGCTGCCGAGACCGAGAACAAGGACCTGTTTGAGGAAATCAAGAAGGACCTGAACGGCAAGGTCAAGGAGGTCAAGGTCAATCCGACCCTGCAGGAACACCCCGTCACCCTGTCTGCCGAGGGCGGTATCTCGATGGAGATGGAGAAGGTACTGCGCCGCATGCCCAACGCAGAGGGCGTCGAGAGCACGAAGGTGCTGGAGCTGAACCCGAACCACACGGTCTTTGCCGCCCTGAAGCTGCCCACGCCGCGGGCGACACTGACAAGGTCGCCAAGTACGCCGAGCTGCTCTATGACCAGGCACTGCTGATCGCCGGTCTGCCCCATTGAGGACCCCGTTGCCTATGCACAGCTGGTGTGTGCTGATGCAGTAAAATCAGAATAACAGCCGCCCGCCCAGGTACGATGCCTGAGCGGGCGGCTGTTTTTTGATGGGGTTGCAGGAGCAGGCATGCCCGGCCCGCCAGCTTCCGGCTGATGGATGTCTGTTGGACACTTTGTAGGGGCCTCCCGGAGCGTTTGCAGCAGCCGAAAGGCCTGCGGGAGGGATAAATCCCTCCCCCCTACGCAGAAGCAACTTTAAGTATCTGCCTTTTCCAGCTGCTTCAGCGTTTTACCGTCCTGTGTTTTCCATTCTACATAGCCGCTTGTGCTGGCTGCGCACACAAAGCTGGATGCACCGGAGGGTGTATTGAACAGCACATCCTCCTGCAAAACGCCGTTTTCATCAATGATATTTTTGTACTGCTCACGCTTTTTTAAGACAAACTCCGGACAGCTTTTGGTGGGCTTCATAGAAAGCACGCTCCCCTTCTTCACCACAAAACCGTCACTTGTACGAATGGCCGTTGACTGAACACCGCTCTTCACACATTGCAGCACCGGTTCCTCTGTTCCAACCGCATTTGCACTTGTCGTCTCCACCAGCGGCACAAATACCTTATGCCCCAAAATACCTACTACAATTTTGGCGTAGTCAATGAAGTCCTCCAGCTCACTCTGCTTTTCCTCGGAAGGGTTCCCCTGCGCAGGTCAACGCCATTCTTTACAGCATAGCGCTTTGCTTCCACGGCCAACTGATAGAAGCGGTGCTCAAGGTAGCTGATTTCCGTGGGGCCAAGGGAATCGTTAGAGGTGGTGATGGCAATAGCCTCTGTCCAGTAGTCCTTTTCCGGGCTGCCGTTGTGCTCCTGCAAGCGGTTGAGAATGCCTTCCCCATTTTTTCGGACGCTGGCCTGCCCAACATAGACAACGGATTGATCATGCTCCTCATCTTTGCCGAAAAGGAAGTACACACCTGTCTGCTTCAGTTCCTTCCGGTCCCTGCACAGGTCCAGCGCCGTGCGGGGAATTTTAAAGGCAAGGCCTGTCCAGTTTGCCAGCGTGCATTTTACGCGGCCGTTGACGCTCCCATCCATCAAGTACAGGTTCAGGCTTTTTCCTCGCGGCATAGCAGTTCTCTCCTATCTGTCATTTGATTCTAGTATAGAAGAATTTTTCTGCAAAAGCAATAAGGATTTTTGTTTTGCGCAGCTATGTATCCCGTACACGGGCGGCTATAGGAATGGTGAGGGCCGGGCATGCCCGGCCCCTACCGCTCTATATGATATAAAAATGCGCCCCTACGGTGTTATGCCGCAGGGGCGCAATTTTCGTTTTTTTACACAAACGGATTGTAAAACCGTCCAAACCTGATCGTCACGGTCAGACTGATGAGCAGCAGCACGACGCCGACTGCCAGCGCGATAAAATCGCGGCGGGCAAAGGGGCGGCGGGTGTACCAGGTGCGCTTGTCATGCTTGCCGAAGCCGCGCAGCTCCATGGCGTTGGAGATCGTGTCAATGCGGTTCAAGCTCGTCAGAATCAGCGGCAGCAGGATGCTGACCGAATTCTTCAGGCGCTTGAAGAACGGCTCGCTGCGGCCCAGCTCGACGCCGCGGGCCTGCTGTGCCTGGCTGATGCTGTGGTAATCGCGCTGAATATCCGGAATGTACCGCAGCGCAATGGCAACGGAATAGCCGACCTTGTATGAGATGCCGATGCTGTTCAGGCTGGCGGCGAACTCACTGGGGTTCGTGGCCGAGATGAACAGAATGGCCACCGGCAGCGCGACAAAATATTTCAGCGAGATGTTGAACATATAGAACAGCTGCTCGGCGGTCAGGTCGTACCGCCAGAACAGGTGGCAAAGCACCGTGCGGGTGCCGTAGAGCGCCGTGCCCTGGTTCGGGTCGAACAGGAAGATGAACAGGTCGTTCAGTGCGAGGAACACCAGCATAAAGACCAGCATGAAACGAACCTCGCGCAGCTTGATGTGGCTGAGCCTGAACACCGCAAAGCTGACGGCCATCAGCCCCAGCAGCACCCAGGTGTTGTAGGTGATCATGCTGGCGAAGGTAAACAGCAGAAAGAACGCCAGCTTTGTCGTGCCGGTCAGGTCGTGTACCACGCTTTTGCGCGGCATATAGTTCAAAACGGTATTAGCAGCCATCGGCGCGCACCTCCCTGTCTGCCGCGATAAAGCGCTCCACAAATTTCTCGGCGGGCGTGATGCCGCAGCGGTTGGCCAGCGTGTAAAGGCTCGTCTCCTTCAAGGCCGCCTGCTCGATCAGCGCCGGGTCACAGAGGATGGCCGCCGCGCTGCGGTCCGCAATGAGCCGCCCGTCGCAAAAGGCCAGCGCCCGCGGCGTGTATTCCAGCATCAGGTGCATGTCGTGGGTGATCATGACCACGGTCACACCCTTGGCGTTCAGCGCGCAGGAACTCCATAATATCGGTGTAATGTCGGAAATCCTGGCCCGCCGTCGGCTCATCCAGAATGATAAGCTCGGGGTCCTGCACCAGCACGCTGGCGATGGTCACACGCTTTTTCTGGCCGAAGCTCAGCGCCGAGATGGGCCAGTTGCGGAACGGGTACAAGCCGCAGACCTTCAGCGTGTCCTCGACCTGGCGCGAATCTCAGCATCGGTCAGGCCGCTGCCCTGCAGGCCCAGCGCGACCTCGTCAAAGATCATCGTCTTGGAGATCATCTGGTTCGGGTTCTGCATGACATAGCCGATATGCCTGGCGCGGCGGCGGATGTTTTCGCCTTTCAGGTCTTTTCCGTCAAAGAAAATTTCACCGCTGTCGGGCGTCTCAAAGCCGCAGATCAGCTTGGAGAGCGTTGACTTGCCCGCGCCATTGCGGCCCACGATGCTGACCATCTCCCTTTTCCAATCGTGAAGCTCACGTCGGACAGGGTGTGCCGGTCCTTGCTGTAGCCGAAGGACAGACCCTTGACCTCCAGCAGCGGGGTTGGGGCAGGCTTGGCCGCGGGCAGCGGCTCGGCGCGGAACCAGGCGCGCAGCTTCTCGGTATCGGCGTCATCCAGCACGACGGAGTCAACGTGGGCGGGGTGCTTGGCGGGCGTGATGTCAATGCCCGCATACCGCATGGCCGTGACGTAAAGCGGCTCACGGATGCCGTTTTCCGCCAGCAGTGAGCCGGACAGCAGCTCGTCGGGGCGCAGGTCGGCCAGGATGCGGCCCTCGTTGACCAGCACAATGCGATCTACGCTGCGCCAGAGCACGTCCTCAAGGCGGTGCTCAATGATGAGGACCGTCGTGTCGGTCTTTTGCTGGATCGTGTCGATCAGCTCAATGGCCTGCTTGCCCGTGGCCGGGTCAAGGTTTGCCAGCGGCTCATCGAACAGTAAAATCTTTACCTCGTCGACCATGACGCCCGCAAGGCTGACGCGCTGCTTCTGGCCGCCGGAAAGCTCGTGCGGAGCGTAGTCGAGGTGGTTCTCGATGCCGACCAGCCCGGCGGCGCGGCGGGTGATCTCGTGCATTTCGTCCTGCGGGGTGCAGCTGTTTTCCAGCGCAAAGGCGATGTCCTCCCCACCGTCAGGCCGATGAACTGGCCGTCCGGGTCCTGCAGCACCGTGCCGACGTGGCCCGCCAGCTCAAAAATACTGCTGTGGGGCGCGTCCACGCCGTCCACAGTCAGCGTGCCCGTGCACTTGCCGGGGTAGGAAAACGGGTTCAGGCCGTTGATGCAGGCCGCCAGCGTGGACTTGCCGCTGCCGGACGGCCCGGCGATCAGCACGCGCTCCCCGGGGTAGATGTCCAGATTGATGTCATGCAGCGTGGGCTGCTTCTGGGCGCGATATTGGAAGGAAAAATTTTTGAAGGATATGATCGGGGTTCTCGTTTCAGCCATACGGCACCTCGGCAGGGGAAATTGGTGGTGGAAACAGCAAAATGCCTTCCCGCGTTTGTGGGAAGCATACGGTTTACAGCGGATTACTCTTTGTCCAGAGAGCCCTTCTTGGCGATGGTCTTGGTGTAGGCCAGAATCAGCAGGCCGCCGACGACGACAGCGTGATGATGTTGGACACAGCGGCAAACGCGCCCTGTGCAAAGACCTTATTGGCGGGCTCGGCGTAGATCAGGATGTCCAGCACAGGCGCAACGACGATCCAGGCAATGGCATGGGCCGCGACATTGGCGATGGCGAAGGTGGCAACCTTACGCTTGTTGAAGTCGCCCTCCTGCACATTCAGCTTCTTGGCAAACAGGCCGACGACCACGCCGGTGAAGGCGGAGGCGATGACCCAGCTCCACCACGGGATGCCGCCCCAGGACAGGTCGATGAGGCATGGCCGATGAAGCCGATCAGGGCGCCGGCCACAGGGCCGTACATGGCGGCCAGCAGACCGAGCACCGCGTACTGCAGGCTGATGTTGGTGTTGGGCACCGCTGGGGATAGCGACAAAGCGCCCCAGAACAAAGAACAGGGCTGCGCCGATGCCGACGGCAACGAAGGTTTTGCTATTCGAGTTTTTCATGATTCCGCACTCCTTTTAATACTATACCGCAAATCGTTCTTCCGCTTTCGCAAAAGAACAGTTTAAGTATACTGTTATAAAAGTGCCGCTGTCAATGGGCAAAAGTCGAGGTATGCACTATTTTGGCCGGATTTAGTGCGAGAATCCAACCCGAATGCTGTTTAATATCCGTTTTGTGTCACACCGTATTCAGCCTGTTCCTGGGTAAAACCATCATACAGCAATTGGTCAATTAAGCCACTGCGGGAAAAAGAGGTAAACTCCAGATAGCTCTTTGCCTTTTTTGCAGCCTGTTCATTCCAGTCTGCACCGCAGTTGTCCGCACCGTAGGTTGCTTCCTCGGTGCTGAAACCCTCATATTCCAACTGGTCGATAAGTCCTGTATACGAGAACGCCGTGAAGTCCAGATAGGACTTTGCTTTGGCCAGAGCGTTGCGCTCTCCCATCGTGACCTCTGGCTCGGCTGCGGCTGCTCAATCTTGCTTGCCGCCTCCTGTGGAGCTTCGGACTCTGTGGGTTCTGCTTCTTGGAACTCATTCGTGTCACTCTGCGCAGACGTATCTTTGCTGTCCGATACCGCCTCATTGGTGACCTGCGGAGTAGCAGTCGGAGCCGAAGCTGCGCTCTGTTTCTCTTTGCCGGACGAACTGCCTGCAATCATCACAACAATTACAACCAAAATCCAGAACCACACACGCTTGTAAATCGGCTTTTTCTGTTTAGCGCCGCAGGACGGGCACTGCTTCGCACTCTTTGCCATCTGCGCACCGCAGGATTTGCATAGTGTCAGCCTGTTGGTTTCGCCGCAGGACGGACATTTCTTTTCCCCTGCTGCAAAAGGTGTTCCGCATTTAGGACAAATAACCTGTCCGCTCGTCTTGCTGCTTTCTGTTTGTACAGGGCCACTCGATTTGTTTTCCATGATATACCTCCTATTTTTGAGTGTATCTCTATGGTAACATTTTTATGTTTATTTTTCAACATATTTTACACATTTTCAAATCCCATATTTCCCATCATAATATAAGTAGGTGGTGATAATATGGACGAGCTCAAAATCACAAGAAAAACCGAACCAGTTATGTTTACCATCCGCGTGGACAAGTCCATCGTGGATTTTTATGACGATCTGGCCAGAAAAACCAATCGTTCCCGCAATGAGCTGATTGGTCTCGCCCTAGAATATGCCAAGGATAAAATCAAGGTCGAGTCCTGATTTTCCGATATAAAAATACGCCCGTGCGTGCAGACAACTGCACACGCGGCATATTTTTATAGTAAATGGCTTACATAAACAAAAAACCACCCCGAAGGGTGGTCAAAAGTGGAGCGGCCGACGAGGCTCGAACTCGCTACCTCCACCTTGGCAAGGTGGCGCTCTACCAGATGAGCTACGGCCGCATAAAATGGTGCCTCCGATCGGAATCGAACCAATGACACGGGGATTTTCAGTCCCCTGCTCTACCGACTGAGCTACAGAGGCAAACAACATGTATGATTATACACGAAGGAGGGACATCTGTCAAGCGCGTTTTTACAATTTTCTGCCGGATTTTGCCTGAATTTCAAAAAAACAATGCAGCTGCTGCCGTGCCCCGGGTCACCGGGGCACGGCAGCAGCTGCATAAACAGCATGGCAAACGCGGTCAATCGCGGCGGAAGATGTCGCGCGTGTAGACCTTTTCCTTTACGTCGTCCAGGCATTTGTCATAGCGGTTTGCCAGAATGGCCTGCGACTGTGCCTTGAACCTGTCCAAATCATTGACAACAACACTGCCAAAGAAGGTCTCGCCATCCTGCAGCGTCGGCTCATAGATGATGACCGTCGCCCCCTTGGCCTTGATGCGCTTCATGACACCCTGAATCGAGCTCTGGCGGAAGTTATCGCTGTTGCTCTTCATCGTCAGGCGGTAGACGCCGATGGTCACGGGCTTTTCCATGCCGGCGTCATACTCATTCTCGTCGGCGTAGCGTAGTACCCGGCCAGCTTCAGCACACGATCCGCGATAAAGTCCTTGCGGGTGCGGTTGCTGTCAACAATGGCTCGATCAGCTTTTCGGGCACATCGGCATAGTTGGCCAGCAGCTGCTTGGTATCCTTGGGCAGGCAGTAGCGCCGTAGCCGAAGCTGGGATTATTGTAGTGGCTGCCGATACGCGGGTCAAGGCAGACACCGTCGATGATCTGCTGGGTATTCAGACCCTTGCTCTCGGCGTAGGTGTCCAGCTCATTGAAGTACGCCACGCGCAGCGCCAGATAGGTGTTGGCAAACAGCTTGACAGCCTCGGCTCGGTGAAGCCCATGAACAGCGTGTCGATGTTCTCCTTGATAGCTCCCTCCTGCAGCAGCCCCGCAAAGGTGTGCGCAGCCTCCACCAGGCGCGGGTCGTTCAGGTCAGTGCCGACAATGATGCGGCTCGGGTAAAGGTTGTCGTAGAGCGCCTTCGACTCGCGCAGAAACTCGGGGCTGAAGATGATGTTGCTGCTGCCGAATTTTTCGCGCACCGACACCGTGTAGCCCACGGGAATCGTCGACTTGATGACCATGACGGCGTTGGGGTTGTACCGCATGACAAGCTGAATGACCGCCTCGACAGCCGAGGTGTCAAAGTGCTGGGTGCGGCTGTCGTAGTTTGTGGGCGCGGCGATGACGACAAAGTCCGCGCCGCTGTACGCCTGTGCCGGGTCAAGTGTGGCGGTCAGTTTCAGTTCCTTTTCGGCCAGGTATTTTTCAATGTATTCGTCCCGGATCGGAGATTTGCGCCGGTTGATGAGATCGACCTTGGCCGGGATCACGTCAATCGCGCAGACCTCGTGGTGCTGCGCCAGCAGCGTTGCAATGGAAAGTCCCACATAGCCCGTTCCCGCAACCGCAATTTTAAGCATTTTGTCCATAGTCGATTCCTTCTCCGTGTTATTATGGCGGCACCGGCGGACGCAGTGTGCATCCTGCGGTGCTTTTGTTTTGGTATTGTCTTATAATAAATGTATTATAACACGAAGTTGGGAGTGTGGCAACCGGGCGGCGGGCAGTTTACGCATGCCGCTTTTTGTCCAGACGAATTTTATCGCTTATCATGGCAATAAATTCACTGTTCGTCGGCTTGCCGCGCAGGTTGTGGATCGTGTAGCCAAAGTAACTGTTCAGCGTGTCCACGTCGCCGCGGTCCCAGGCGACCTCGATGGCGTGGCGGATCGCGCGCTCGACGCGGCTGGCCGTGGTCATGTTGCGCTTGGCGATTTCGGGATAAAGCCGCTTGGTCACGGCGTTGATATACCCGTGGTCGGAAATCGTCAGCAGAATGGCGTCGCGCAGGAACTGGTAACCTTGATATGCGCGGGTACGCCGATCTGGTGCAGAATTTCCGTCACGGTCAGCTCATCGCTGTCCTGCGAGACGACCTGCGGGCGCATCGTGTTGCCCGCCGCCTTCAGCACACGGCTGACGAGGACCGACTCGTCAAACGGCTTGACGAAGAAGAACGAGAACCCACTGTCAAGAAGTTCCTGCTCCATCTCCTCGCTCTGGAATGCCCCCGTGACGAAGAACGTCGTGTGGGTGCTGCTGGTGTTCTGGGCCTCGTAGCGCTGCTTGACCGTGATCGCGTCCAGGTCCGGCATGAACGCATCCAGCAGAACGGCCTGCGGATGAACGGCCAGAAGGGTTTCCAGGGCCTTGGTGCCGTTCTTCTCACAGACGGTCACGGCAATGCCTTTGGCTTCCAGCGCACGGCGGCACACAGCGGACACCTGCGTGTCCGTGTCGGTCATTACAAATTTGATCTTTTCCATCGTCACATATCCTCCATACATTTTGAGCTGCGCGTACCCCGCGCGTAAACTTCGCTCGGTTTCTGTTTACATTGGGAATTCTACCATATTTTCCCACATTTATCAATAGATTTCCCGCTGTTTATTGTTATTTCCCGAAATTTTCGTTCGACAATTTTTTCTATAATTCGTCAGTCATCGGCAAAATAGTACACGTATCAACATCATTTTATTCTTTTCGTGGTTTTTGTTGTCGGTCAGCAGTCCCTCTTTTTCGTCCGCTGCGTCCCACTTTCGGCGCTCATTTGCTGCTGGCGACAGCATCCGCTTTTTCCAGCATGGTTGTCGCAAAGATTGCGTAGCCTCTGCTCGGATCGTTCACCAGCACATGTGTAAGCACTGCCGCCAGACGGCCATTCTGCACGATGGGCGAACCACTCATGCCCTGCACTACGCCGCCGGTGGCGTCAAGCAGGCGCTTGTCCGTCACGCGGATCAGCAGGTTTCGGTTCGGGTCGCTGCCGGTCATCGTCACACGCTCGACCTGAATCGTATAGGCTGCGCCGTCGTGCCCAGCACAGTGGTCCACAGCCTCGGCCTCGCCGGGCCGGTGACCTCCTGCAAATTTGCCACGGGCAGTGCCGGGGCGGTGCAGCTGCCGG
>ENA-OQCN01000726-OQCN01000726.1-human-gut-metagenome-genome-assembly--contig:-NODE-726-length-17379-cov-2.340540_pt1 | contig 17379 bp, 24 predicted proteins | sample MGYA00242497_ERZ504576 | MGnify/ENA primary metagenome ERZ504576 (study PRJEB26092, sample SAMD00036296) | human gut metagenome | host: Homo sapiens | study: EMG produced TPA metagenomics assembly of... | reverse complement strand
TGTAAATGCACCAATTATCAACGAACTTCCACTGACTCTTGAATGTGAGCTTGTAAAAGTCATTGATGGCAACAAAATATCTTGCAGAAATTAAAAAATGTAAGTGCATATGAGAAAATATCTCGGTGATGACGGAGAAATTGATCTTAGTAAGTTTACACCAATTACATATGATCCGGTACATCACGGATATTACAGACTTGGAGAACGTGTGGGAAATGCTTTTACGGATGGAGCAAAGTTAAAATAAGGACAGGTGATTAAAGTGAAAAAAATTGTACAGACAGCAGGAAGAAACGCACTGAATGAATTTGCACCACAGTTTGCACATTTTAATGATGATGTTTTGTTTGGAGAAAACTGGAATAATCAGGATATTGATGTAAAGACAAGATGTATTATAACAGTCACAGCACTTATCGCTTCAGGAATGATTAATACATCTTTAGTACATCATTTTGAAAATGCAAAAGCTCATGGAGTGACTCAGAAAGAAATTGCAGCCGTGATTACCCATATAGCATTTTATGCAGGGTGGCCAAAAGGATGGGCGGCATTCAATCTTGCAAAAGATGTCTGGAGTATAGACGAAGGTGATCTTTCATATGAAGATGAAGCAATGAGAGCTCATGCTAAAAAGATGATATTCCCGATTGGAGAGCCAAATGATAAATTTGCACAATATTTTACAGGGAAAAGTTTTTTGGCTCCTGTGTCTACGTCACAGGTTGGAATTTTCAATGTGACTTTTGAACCTGGTTGCAGAAATAACTGGCATATTCATCATGCAAAAAGCGGAGGCGGACAGATTCTTATCTGCATTGCAGGACGTGGATACTATCAGGAAGAAGGAAAAGAAGCAGTAGAAATGAAACCCGGAGATTGTGTCAATATTCCGGCAGAAGTAAAACACTGGCATGGAGCAGCACCAGATGAATGGTTTTCACATCTGGCAATTGAAGTACCGGGAGAAAAAACATCATCCGAATGGTGTGAAATAGTAACGGATAAGATATATGGAAAACTGAAATAACTACTTAAGTCCAATGTGAAATTTACTTTTTTATTTAACGGAAGAATATAGATAAGAACTAAGACTTGACAAAATCAAACCAATACTCTATATTTAACAGTAGAGATTCTATACCCAAAAACAGAAAACGTGAATGTGCAAATGAAGCTCAAACCCTTGTGGTTTGGGCTTTTTCTAATTTTGATAGAAACTTGAGAACAGTAATTTTCAAAAAGTCAATTATCAATTTGTAATGTTTTTTGAAGGAAAAAGTTCACAAAAGCATTTAGGCAATATTTATAAATTTTTTGAAAAAGGAATAGTTTCGCAAGAGTAACAGAGTGGCAATCGAGTAATATCGGTTGCTTTTTTGTTGCCCAATTTTAGAAATTGTCGATTGCCCCCGGAAGAATGATTTCTAAAAATTACAAATTTGAAAAGAAATGGAGGAAAAGAAAAGTGAAAGAGTATTCAAAAGGAATTTATGTAAAATTCAAACCGGAAGAGGTGGAGATACTGCATAATCGAATGAAGGAAGCTGGAGTTCAAAACATGAGTGCATATATCAGAAAGATGGCATTGAACGGATATGTGATTATTCCTAAGTGGCCGGATCTGGATCAGGTAATATCCTTGCATTCAAGGATTAGTAATAATCTCAATCAGTATGCAAGGAAAGCAAATGAAACCGGAAAATTGTACGAAGAGGATATTGCAGAAATAGAGAAGATGCATAATGAACAAACAAAGTTTCTGAAAAAAACACTTGAGGCAGTAATGTATCTTTATGAGGAAGATTCAAAGAAGAAAAAGTGATTTTATGGTAAAGCGTCAGCGTGGCTCTGCGGTTTATCCGCAGTTCAAGGGGATTGGGGCATTCCCCAACAAGCAAAAATGCGCCGGGTATATACCGGAGCACTGCTTGCCAATTTGTAAAAAGAGAAAAGAAAGGATTAAGTTTATGAGAGATTTAGAAAAGGTATGTATTCAACCGAAGTATAACTATTGCACCGGTGAGGAGCGTTTTACTTTCATCAAGCTGCCAAAATGTCTGGTAGAGGATGAAGGCTTTGTTGAACTGTCAATGGATGCAAAGCTTTTATACGCACTCTTTTTAGATCGAGTTTCATTGTCAATAAAAAATGGATGGATTGACAACCAAGGGAGGGTGTTTATCTATTATTCAATAAAAAATATTTGCGTGGATTTGAATTGTGGAACTCAAAAGGCATGCAAGTTATTGGATGAATTGGAAAAGGTGGGAGCACTTGAACGGAAGAGACAGGGATTGGGAAGACCTAACAAGCTGTACCTTAAGAAAATGTTTTGAGAAATAGCCATACAGATAAAAAGAAAGATAACAAGGTTCTTATGTCCTTGCGTATATCCGCAGAGGATAAGGAACAGATAGAGGAAAAAGAAAGGAAAAACGGACTTACTACGTCGGAATATATCAGAAGATGTGCTCTGGGAAGAAAGCTTCCATGCTACGGAGAGACAAGTCTGTTAAAGGAGTATTCCATGCAGCTTGGAAAGATTGGTTCCAATCTAAATCAGATAGCGAAACATCTGAATAGTGGCGGTTCCTATTTTAGTGTTTACAGCGATGTGAAAGAGGCAGTGAAGGAATTGCTGGATTTAAAGTTTAAGATACTTCCGGCATTGGAGGATGTTGCATGTGGAAAAAAGCACAGACGTATGGGATATACAGAAGAAAAGATAAAGAGTATTCGGTATAAGATGTCCTTGTATGATGAATTTATGGAAGAATACAATTGCAGGAAACGAAACAGTAACAAAATAGAAAAAAGTAAAGAGATTAGTTACAGAAAAGATAGGGGAGGAAAATACCTTCATAAGCTGTCACCAGTAAGAATAATCAATAGGGGCAGGAATGACAATGGCAAGTGGTGCTACATCTTTCCTGCTATCGATATTTTCCCTGCCGATTTCGTGATAGCGTTCTTTTCATTCACGGTTGTCATCCAGATGATCCCATTGCCTAATCATTTCCTCAAAATCAGAAATACTTCTTGCCGCATCTTCCATTCGCTTCAGAGCAATGGCTTGTATATCACGTTTCAAAAGAGTTCTGTCAGGATGCTCATATTCACAGAAGTCCGGCAATTCCTGTTGTTTTGTATGGTTTATTTATCTGTAATACCTGCCTTATACATAAAATAATCAGAGTTCATCAGAAGCTTACTTTTTGCAAGAAATCTGATTTTTTCAAAAACGCTTCTAAATCTCCTATAAGTGAGAGAGTAATCTTTTTAAATATAAAAATATTACTTCAAACATTAAAGCGTGAAGTGATTCATACAATCAGTATAGCATAAAACAAACGCATGTTCTACAACTATTTAATAAAAATCGAATATTTGTTTGGTAATGCTGGCGGAGTGGTGTGAATAGCAATTGTAAGTGTATGTGAGACTGGTTGTTTGTAATTCGTGAAAAACAGTATTTTGAGAGGAGGTTTTGCTATGGAGTGGTATCAGATGGATGCAGGAAAGTGTCTGGAATTCAGCAAGAAAATGGCGGTGCTTAGAAAACTGGTTCGCCTTGGCCTGATTTCGGAAAATGAATATATTCGGGCAAAGAATAGGATTATGAGTTCATATCACATTCTGGAGTCAGAATATTTCAAGTCCGGTACAGGAAAAAGAGTTGCTTAGCAAGGAAGGCTTGATTATGGCGGATCAGACTTTACCATTGAATGTTAGTGATGAGATGAAATCAGACGATGAAAGACAGAATTGTGTAGGAATGGAGAATGACGAAGAATTGTGTTCTTCTTCGGCAACCGACAAATTGTGAGACCGTGTGCCTGCTGGGTAGATGAAAAGGAAGCAAGGTAAAAAGCTGTTGTTGGAACAGAAAACAAACATCACAAGTTTTTTATAAAAAAGATTAATGAAATCCAACATTTCCTCACATTAAGTCACAAACCGAATTAATATCCCCCTTATTTTGAATTTTTCTATAGCAGGATGTCTACTATAATAAAGTTATCAATCGATTATTTAAAATAAGGAGATGATATCAATTATGGTAGTGAATGATTTAAGATCAGCGCTTGAAGTGTTAAAGCAGATGGATGTCCAACTGGTGGAGACTGATATTGAAGTGGATCCGGAAGCAGAGCTTGCAGGGGTGTACAGGCATGTGGGAGCAGGCGGTACGGTCATGCGTCCGACGAAAATTGACGGACCGGCTATGATATTTAACAATATAAAAAATCATAAGGATGCGAGAGTGCTGATCGGTCTGCTTGCCAGCAGGGAACGTGTTGCGAAACTTATGGACTGCAAGAAAGAAGAACTTGGAAAACTTTTGTGCAGGGCGGCTTTAAACCGATCGAACCTGTTGTCTCAGAGGAAAAGGCACCATGTCAGGAAGTGATACATAAAGTAACGGATCCTGATTTTGATTTATTCAAATTATTCCCGGCACCGACGAACACTCCGGTGGACGCAGGTCCATATATCACAATGGGGATGTGCTACGCAACACACCCGGATACTGGATGCTCGGATGTGACGATCCACAGGATGTGCATTCAGTCAAAGGATGAATTATCCATATTTCTACAGCCGGGAAGCAGACATATCGGTGTGATGGCAGAAAGGGCGACAGAACTCGGTCAGCCGCTTCCGATTTCTATTTCGATCGGTGTTGATCCGGCGATAGAAGTTGGTTCCTGCTTTGAACCGCCAACCACACCGCTTGGGTATAACGAACTTTCGATTGCGGGTGCCATCAGAAAGACTCCGGTGGTACTGGCACCATGTGTTTCCATAAAAGAAAATGCAATCGCAAATGCTGAATATGTGATTGAAGGAGAAATCCAGCCGGGAATCAGAGTGGTTGAGGATCAGAATACACATACGGGATATGCGATGCCGGAATTCCCAGGATATAATGGACTGGCAAGTCATGAGTGCTGGCTTATAAAGGTAAAGGCGGTTACGCATAGAAAGAATCCAATCATGCAGACGGTGATCGGACCAAGCGAAGAGCATGTGAATCTGGCGGGAATTCCAACAGAGGCCAGTATTTATAATATGCTTGAGAAGGCATTGCCGGGGAAGGTAACGAATGTTTATGCGCATCCGTCGGGTGGAGGAAAATATATGGCAGTTCTCCAGTGCAGAAAGACCGTGCATACGATGAAGGAAAGCAGAGACAGGCAGCGCTGCTGGCGTTCAGTGCGTTTCCGGAGTTGAAACATGTGATCCTCGTAGATGAGGACGTGGATATTTTTGATACGCGCGATGTTTTGTGGGCGATGAATACGCGATTTCAGGGAGATCGGGATATCATTACAATTCCAGGGGTAAGGTGTCATCCGCTTGACCCGAGTTCCGATCCGGCTTACAGCCAGAGCATTTCCGATAAGGGAATCAGCTGCAAGACGATTTTTGACTGTACAGTACCATTTGAACTGAAGGATAAATTTGCACGGGCGAAATTTATGGATATTGATGAGGAAAAGTGGAAGGATTTTATTTGATATGAAAAAAATTCTGGTAGGGATAAGTGGGGCATCCGGAGCTCCGATCGCGATCAGACTGTTGAAACGGCTGAGAGAGATGGCTGATGTCGAGACACATCTGATCATGACAAAAGGGGCAGAACTTACCATTGCCCAGGAAACGGATTGTACAGTAGAGCAGGTAAAGGCACTTGCAGATGTGGTGTATGATGTGTCTTCACTTGGCGAATGTCCTGCGTCAGGGAGTTTTAAAATGGACGCAATGATCATTGTTCCATGTTCAATGAAAACAGCTGCGGGAATTGCTTCCGGTTACAGTGATAATCTGCTCCTGCGTGCAGCAGATGTGACGTTGAAAGAAGCAAGACAGTTAGTACTTGTGGCAAGAGAATCGCCCTTAGTCCGGTTCATCTCAGGAATCTTCATGAGCTGAGTTCCATGGGAGTCCGCGTTGTACCGCCAATGATCAGTTTTTATCAAAAATATACGACGATTGAAGCGTGGACGGATAATTTTGCGGAACGGTTGTTGGAAATATTGGGATTACATAATACAATGCAATCCTGGAGCGGAATGTAGAGGGACGCATCAGAGCAGGTGGTGTAAATTGATAAATTTGATTTGAAAAACAGATTGTACTGTTAGACAGGAGTGTACAGGTATCCGTCTGCAGGACGGAATGTGGGATACAGGTGCTGATCGCAGGCGGGGACAGGCCACATATAGGCGCTGTGAGCATTGTAGATGAAAAATCTAATTTGATCTCGCATGTTTTTGAAGGACATAAGGATTATGTGATCAGTGACAGGTGGGCAGTTAAGCTGTATGAACATTTTTTAGTTCCGATGGTGGTATCTGCTGGGATTCATTACGATGAAATTACGCCGGATGGGATAAAGACAGTGATTGAAGAAATGGAAAAACTGTTAGAAGAGGTAATGGCGTACGAATAAAAAAGGCGGAAAAGGTGTGATTCATCTTTTCTGCCTTTTTTGTGGGTCAGGATTTGAACAATTTATCGTTGCATAAATTTACAAATAACTGTGCTGTTTTTGAAAGAGGCTTGTCGCAGCGGTAGCATAATGAAAGCTGTGATGAAATAACAGGCGTGATAGGAACAGCACACCATGGAGCACCGGTTTGTTTTGGACCATTTTCCGGAAGCTGAAGATGAACGTTCATCAGCAGAGCGACACAGTTTTGGTTGGTTACCATGTCTAAAATGGAATCAATTCTGTGGCTGGTAAAAACGATATCTGGAATAAAACCTGCATTCTGGCATGCATCCATTGACATCTGGTACATCAGGGAACCTTCTTTTATAAAACAGAAACGATCATTTTTAAGTTGCTGCAGGGTAATAGACGAAGAAGACGCCAGAGGGTGGCTGAGTGGAATCAGTGCAACCAGATGATCACTCATGTAAGGGATCCTCAAAATGTGATGGTCATTGAGAAAGTTTTTTTCAAAAGTAACTTTATCTTCACGGTTAAAGATCAGCTCACATTTTTCATTTTCCAGATATGGCATTAAATTTACAGGATCATCTTCTGTAATCCGTACAGTAGTTTCTGGGTATAATTTCTGAAATTGTGAAAGAAACTGAGTGATGTGATACTGTGGCATAGAAGGAATCGTACCGATGGTGAGAAGACCATTTTCGATATTAAGCATTCTCTGGATGGCAGAAATTCCTTCAAATTCGGAACGGGTAACGGATTTTGCGTAAGGCAGAAAAATTTCTCCATAGTTTGTGAGTTCTACCCGTCTTGTGGTGCGTGTAAATAAAGCCACACCGAGGTCATTTTCCAGACTTTTGATATGTTTTGATAACGTGGACTGGTTCATATAGAGCCGTTCAGAGGCTTCCCAAAAGTTTTTTGTTTCAGCAAGGACAATAAACTCCTTTAAATTCTCAGTATTCATGCATCCGTTCTCCTTTAAGTCTGTTTCTGACTTAATTCTATCGGAACCCGAATTGTTTGTCAACGCGGGGCAAAATATAATAGAAATATCAAAAAAATATATCTTTTGGGAGGTAAATATGGAGAACAGAAAAAAAGTGCCGCTTAAAAATAAGCTGGCGTACGGTATTGGAACAGGCGGGGGAAATGTGTTCAGTCAGATCGCGGCGGCATTTCTTCTCAATTACTACACGGACACAGCACTGATAGGTGCAGGTGCCATTGCTACGATGTTTCTGGTGTGCAGGGTTTTTGATGGTATTACGGATCTGCTCATGGGTGGCATTGTGGATAAGACATCTACAAAACTAGGCAAAGCAAGACCATGGCTCATTGCTTCGGCGCCGCTTTCATTCTTGGGAATTGTTCTTTTGATGAATGTTCCAATGGGACTTGGAGAGAATGGAAAACTTGTATACGCTTACATTACATATATTTTCATGAGCTGTATTGTATACACTATTTATGGAATCTCCAATACAGCCCTTCTGCCACTCATGACACATGATAAGGACGATTCTACAATGCTTGCAACATTTTCTGCTCTGGGAAATAATATCATAGGTCTGATCGCAGGCTCCCTGATTACGCCGCTTGTATTAAATCTTGGGTGGAAGACATCAAGCATCATTTTAGGTTTTGCTGCGTGTGTCCTTATTCTGATTTCAGGATTGCTCAATAAAGAAATGGGCAATGATGAGGATACAAAGAAAATGGCAGGCATTCCGATGAGCCAGCAGCTCCCGGCAACTTTAAAGAATAAATATTTCTGGTTATTATTGCTGCTCGGCGCATTTTCACTTATTATGAATGCAAATGCGATTGGAGCACAGATTTACTACTGTAATATGGTTTTAGGAAAACCGATGTTTATGTCAGCCTTATGACAGCAGGACAGCTTCCAGGTATTTTATTCTGTTTCTTATGCCGGCCGTTTCAAAGAAATGGAATAAAAAGACGTTCCTGCTTATGGGAGCAGTACTGATCATTGTGGGATTTGTCATTACAGGTATTGCCGGTGGAAATACAACGCTTATCGTGATAGGAACCGTGATCCGCTCACTTGGTGTTGGACCGATCCTCTCAGCGGTATTTGCACTTGTCCCGGATGTAGTGCAATATGGAAACTGGAAATATGGTATCCGTTCCGAGGGACTTATTTCATCCGCACAGTCCATCGGTTCTAAAATTGGTATCGGTATTGGCAGTGCACTGACGGGCTGGATCCTTGCATCGGTAGGATATAACCCGGCGGCGGAGCCGACTGCAGCAGTGATCAATGCAGTAAAATTTGACTATACATGGATGGGGGCTATCCTCGGAGTTGTAATTCTTGTTATTGTATTATTACTTGATGTAGAAAAATATGCTGATCAGTATAATTCGTAAGGAAAGAGGTATGGGATAATATGTACGATTTGAAATTTGATCCGGAGAAATATGAGATAAAAACCTGTGAACTTCAAAACAGGAGTGTTACTTACAGGGCATTTGAAAATATCGTTTATTGTGCAAAGCCGGTAAGCAGTGTACAGAAATTAAATATTTATGTGCCGGAAGCGTATTATCAGGGAAAAACGATCAATGGATACGATTTAAAGACAGCACCGGTTTTTGCTCCGAATACAGTAGGAGGATATATGGAAGGTCCTGCAATGGAGGTTGGGATAGATCCGTTTAATCATAAACCTAATACAGCATTTGAAGCGCTGCTGCACGGATATGTAGTATTGTGTGCGGGGATCAGGGACGTAATACCGGTATGGATTCCCAGGAATTTTTTGTGGGCGGTTCCGGAAAAGAGAATACCGGGAAAGAGGAAAAGTTGACAGGATGTGCACCTGCTATTATTGTTGATATGAAAGCTGCAATCAGATATATGAGATATAATGCGGACGTGATCCCGGGAGATGTGGAAAAGATCATTACAAATGGAACATCGGCAGGAGGTGCACTTTCTGCACTGGCTGGGGCTTCCGGTAATGCGAAGGAGTATGAGCCTTATCTAAAAGCGATCGGTGCGGCAGATGAGAGAGATGATATCTTTGCTGCAAGCTGTTATTGTCCGATCCATAATCTTGAAAATGCAGATGCTGCGTATGAATGGCTCTTTCAGAAAGAATCCGTATTTCATATGATGAAATTCGAGATGAGTCCGGAAGGTCCGAAAATGATCCCTGTTGCAGGGGCACTGGATGAGGAGCAGAGAAAATTATCCAAAGAGCTGAAAGCAGAGTTTCCTGATTATGTAAACAGCCTGCATCTTAAGGATGATAATGGGAATGAACTTACTCTTGATAAAGAAGGTGAAGGTTCCTTTAAAGATTATGTAATGAGTTTTGTTCTTGCATCAGCCACAAAAGAGAGGGCAGATCTTGATTCACAAAACAAGTTAAAAGGACTTGCTGTTCCAGGAAGTGAGATTGCAGAACAAAATTATATCACCTATACCGGAAATGAGGCAACCGGTATAGACATGGAGGCATATGTGGCAAAGATTACCCGGATGAAGCCGACACCGGCATTTGATTCATTGTCCTTAAACAGTCCGGAGAATGAAGAATTTGGCGATGAAAATGTATTTGCAAGACATTTTACCAGATTTTCGGCAGAACATTCCAAGGTTCATGGAGAGATGGCAGACGCAGACAGAATCCGTCTGCTCAATCCTACCCGGTTTATCGGAACATGTGATAACTACAAAGAACTGGCGGATCAGACATGGTGCATTTGACAGAGATACTTCGATTGCAATCCCTGTTATTTTAGCTGCCATGCTCAAAAATAAACACTACAATGTTGATTTTGCCCTGCCGTGGGGACTGCCGCACAGCGGTGATTATGATCTGGAAGAATTGTTTGCATGGATCGACGGTCTGGGAAAATAAAGGTCTGCAATTCTGTTGCCAATTGATTAGAACATCGGTATAATCATAGGCAGAGAGGACGGAATATTTATGAATTTCATCTACAAAACAGCCACCCACCAGGATATAGACATTTTAGTTACCACCAGGATCGAAGTTTTAAGAGCCGCAAACAAATTAGCCGATCAGGTGGACATGTCCGAAGTTGCGGCACAGTCGAGAGACTATTATGAAAAAGCCTTAAAAGACGGCAGCCATACCGCAATACTGGTCTTATGACAAAGACCAGATCATCGGCGCGGGCGGTATCAGTTATTTCAGGGTCATGCCGACCTATCACAACCCGACCGGAAGGAAAGCTTATATTATGAATATGTATACAAATCCGGCATACCGGCGAAAAGGGATTGCATACCAGACGCTGAATTTACTGGTGGCGGATGCAAAGAACAAAGGAATTGATGCGATTTCTTTGGAGGCGACCGAGATGGGACGCCGCTGTATGAAAAATTCGGGTTTACCGGGATGAATGATGAAATGGAACTGAAAAAATCAGTTTAAGATTTGTTTATAAAAGACACCTTTTGTATTTACATTTAGACGTTATCATGATGTAATGAGTGAAAGTAATGAGACATGCTTACAGGAATGATAAATAACAAATGTAGAACAAAAGGTGTTTTTTATGACGATAAAACAGAGGATTTTCCGGACAAATTCACTTATGGTTCTGTTTTCCCTTGTAATCCTGCTTTTGATCGGTGGAAGTATGATAAGTATTTTTAAAGACCGGTTTTTAGGGTGGTATAGTGATAATTCTAAAATATCAGAAAAGTATGTGGATGCGTATCAGAAGATAGAAAATATGGATTTTTCTGCAGGGGACTGGGAGCAGTACGCTAAGGCGGTGCAGCCATATGACTTTCATCTGATCGTCCGAGATGAAAATGGAAAAGAGCTTTAAGACTGGCGGTAAGCAGTTTTTCCGTGCTGTTTCCTGCTGGATGTAGTATTTTTATCAGCTTTTCCCAAACGTTCCTCAGGCATATTTTTGCGCAGAAAATCATAAGCCTCATTGATCTCCTGTGCAGTAAAATCATAGGCTCTGGTAGAAAATGCTTCCGTGTCAGGATGTACGGTGCATCAGCTGTCGGTATTTCTTTTTGATATCCGTAAGAGCTGTTCCAGGGGTGATTCCCAGGATTTTGTACGCCATTGCTTTTGTCATAAATCGAGTATATCATAAAAGAGAAAAAGGTTGTGGGAAAAATTTAGACATATTAAAAACCACCTTTTGCCCCTAAATCTTCATGGAAAATCAGGAGGAACACACATGAGAATCATAATCGTAAGACATGGCGATCCAAATTACGAACGGGACACATTGACAGAAACCGGATGGAGGGAGGCAGAACTTGCAGCGGAATACCTGGCAAAACTGCGGATAAAGGCATTTTATGTATCACCATTGGGACGGGCACAGGATACCGCTGGATGCACCTTAAAAAAAATGAACCGGACGGCAGAGACACTAGACTGGCTCCGTGAGTTTGAAGCACACATTGACAGACCGGATGTGAAAAATGAAAAGTCGATCTGCTGGGACTGGCTTCCACAGGACATGGAAAAGGATCTGGATCTTTATGACAGGGAGCGCTGGAATAAGACAGACATCATGCGAAAAGGAAATGTGGAAGAAGCTTACCGGTGGGTCTGCGATGGTCTGGATGCATTACTGAAAAAGCATGGTTATGAGCGGGATGATATGTATTACCGCGTGAATGAGCCAAATCATGACACGATCGTTCTGTTCTGTCATTTCGGGGTAGAGTGTGTGATGTTAAGCCATCTGTTAAATGTATCTCCAATGGTTTTGTGGCATGGGCTGTGTGCGGCGCCGAGCTCGATCACCAGTATTTATACGGAAGAGCGCAGAAAAGGGATCGCAGGTTTTCGTGTGAATGAATTTGGCAGCACGGCGCATCTGTATGTGGCAGGGGAAAAACCATCCTTTGCAGCGCGGTTTTGTGAGTGTTATGGGGACGGGGACAGACAGGATTAAAATTTTGAATAGCTATTGACAAAAACTTCCCCTTACTTTATCATCCACTTAACATATGGAAATAATAGGAAATAAAACGGGGTGAGGTTTTTGTCTATTAAGAAAATTGCAAAGGAAGCGGGAGTTTCCACAGCGACAGTCTCGCGGGTGTTGAACAATCCCGGGTATAAATGTTCTTCGGAGGAATTGCGGGAGCGGATCTGGAAGATTGCCAGAGAACTCAATTATATGCCAAATGAGGTAGCGAGAAATCTAAAAAAGGGAATTACGAATACCAGTCAGAAAGTGTGGTATCTTGATGTGCTGATGACAAGAACGGGCAATCTTGAGACAGATCCGTTTTTCAGTGAGCTGCTGCGTGTCATTGAGAGTGAAATCCACAGGCAGGGATGCATACTGATGCATATTTTTCATCAGCGTTGTTTTCGAATGACAGAAAATGCCGGACGGAAAATATTGATAAGGTCATTGCGCAGATGGAGCCGGATGGGGAGATCCGCAGTGATGGACTGATCATCATTGGAAAATGCAATGACAATGTGTTGAAAAAATTATCGGCAAAATACCGGAGCATCGTCTCCGTCAACCGCAATTTAAAATGCCTGAATAAATATAAAAACCGCTATTACGTTCCATCCATTATTTCCAGTGACGATATTGAGGAGGCACAGTATACCAAACCGATGCTCACCACAGTGCGCCTTCCAAAGGAAGAGATGGGAAAGTTTGCTCTTTATCTTCTGATCGACCGCCTGGGCGGCGGACATAAGGGAATCGTCCGGACGGGGTTAGAAGGAAAACTGATGATCCGGGAGACTGTACGTTAGTGGAGAATGCAAACCGGATGGAATATTATATCTGAGAGAAAACAGGTCACGAGCCTGTTTTTTTATGTTACCTAAAACTATATGTGTAGCGAAAAAAATTACAATAAATTTACCAGACATTTACCATAAGGAGATTTCAGTAACAACAGGAGAAAGATAAAATAGCCATTGAACAAACAAAAGGAAAGGTAAAAAGGAGCCGGATAAAAAGGTAAGTTAAGGCTTCAAAAGGAGAAAATCTACAGTGGGATGTCGTGTGGATCGATTCCATGCAGGCAGGTGTGCTTGTATACCGCAAGATGTGTGGAGCGAGGCAGATGTAACAAAACACAGAGAACTCTTTCTGTATGGTTTAAAACCGTCAGGAGGAGTTCTTTTTTATTTAAAGCTTGTAAACGTTTGCAGGAAAATAAAGATAATTGCAAAATTACGAATAAAAACATACATAAAAAAACGAAACAAACAGTGGAAAAATAAGGAAAATACCATCTGCCATGCAAACGATTACACAATCCGTCGTGGAATCTCATACAAAACTGGTATATAAATACATCAAGCAAGACGTCGAAGCAGAAAACAATCACACAGCAAAAGGAAGAGTCGAGCAGATGGGAACGCCGACAGAGATTTATAAAAATCCGAAGACACCGTTTGTGGCGCAGTTTATCGGAGAATCAGCAGTTATTGCGGATTATGACAGACTGAAAGGATTTCATCTGTATCCGGGATGCAGCAGGGCAATCATACGGCCGGAATTTGTAAAGGCGGTCAGATATGGAACAGAAAAGAGATACCAGAGCCTGTATGCGGAAGGTATCGTGGAACAGAAAAGTAGAGGTCATTGTATACCGTCTGTATGCGGTGGATGAGAAAGAAGCGCATCTGATACAGAATGAAGGATTCCAGGAAAATGAGATGTTTTATATATAGGAAAAAATTCTGTCCGGAGTGGCGGGCATTGTAAAGATGACGCAGGTTGTAGTTTTTGTTGGAAAACAGGGAGGATGAAAGATGAAGAAAGAAAAAAGAGTCATACAGGTAATTATAAAAAGTGGTCTGATCACATGGGTTCTGCTGCTTTTGATCTGGCAGACTGGTTCGTTATTTTACAGCGATGATTTTCTTCCGGGACCGGTTACCACATTTGCGGGAGCGGGAAAACTGGTGGCAAGCGGAGAGCTTTTCCGGGATATTTTAATCAGTATGCAGCGCGTGTTAAAAGGCTGGCTGCTCGGAGGAAATCGGCTATCTGATCTACACATCAAGACTTTATTATAAGACAGACTGGATCTTTATCGGTATTTTTACACTCGGTATCATTGGTTTTTTAGCAGACAGGATTTTGCAGTTTGTGGGAAGAAAAGCATTGAAACGGTTTTGTGTGAGATAAAACCTTGACGTTTCCCGCAAATTGCGCTATAGTACTCTCTACTTTGCAAAAAACAGTGTAGAAATGGAGAGTACTATGACATTTTATCAGGAACTTCAGCTCAGTTCGACAGGTTCAAAACAGCTCATCAAAAATACAACAGACAAAAAAGAAAAGAGACGTCATATCTTAATCTATAACTTTAAGGTTTATCTGGTGATGGTATTCTGTGTGGCGGTTGTGACCTTATACAGTAAACTGACCGGATCGGAAAACAGTGTGGTCGGAGTGACCGTTCTTTTGGCAGTGCTGGTGCTGCGCCAGGCAGATTTTGGGATCAAAACCACGCATGGACTGCTATCAATCGCCGGTATTTTTGGAATACTGATCGCGGGACCAAGGCTTAGCAATATGCTTTCGCCCATCCCGGCATTCTTTGTAAACGTATTCTGTATCATGCTTCTGATGATCTTAGGATGTCACAATGTGATCATGTACAACCATTCTACGTTTGTGCTCGGTTATCTGCTGTTACAGGGATATGACGTGAGCGGACATGCGTATCTGCTGCGCGTGGAGGGACTGCTTGCCGGAATGGTGATCTGTATGGCGATTTTCTATAAGAACCAGAAAAACAGACCATACCGGAGAACTTTTTTGGATCTGTTCCGGGAATTTGATCTTTCCTCTGCCAGAAACCGCTGGTATGTAAAACTGACTTTCATTGTTTCCTCTGCGATGCTTGTGATGTCTCTTCTGGGACTTCCAAGAGCGATGTGGGCGGGGATCGCCTGTATGTCAGTCTGCCTGCCGTTTACCGGTGATTGCATGGGAAGGGCAGAAAAAAGAGGTCTTTTTAATATCGTGGGAAGCCTTGTTTTTGTGGCATTATATCTGATCCTTCCGGAATCCATGTATCCGTATATCGGCATGATTGGAGGAATCGGAGTTGGTTATTCTGCCGGCTATGCATGGCAGACGGCGTTCAATACGTTTGGGGCGTTGTCGATTGCGGCAGGATTGTTTGGACTGCAGAATGCAGTGATTCTGCGTATCGGGGCAAACATTTTTGGAAGTGTGTATACTGTGATCTGCAATAAAAGTCTGGACCGGCTGGCACAGGTGTGGAACAGCGGAAAAAAGTAACTGCATAGAGGGCACTCACAAAAATAAAAATCAAAGAATGAATCAAAGAAAATCCCCGTATACTGGAACAAGGGCATCCGTATACGGGGATTTTAGTGTGCTATGCAAAAAATCAGTCAGCTTGCTGCCACGGGGCAGATTCTGCTTCTTCTGGGAACACATCTGTATTTTACATTTCGTCTGCGGTTTATCCAGCGTAAGATCCCATGTGGGATCAGGCTTAGTTTTTCCGGGAAAAATAATACTTCCTACTCGGCACTTGCGACAGCGTTGGCGGCGACGATCGGGACGGGAAATATTATCGGTATCTCCACGGCGATCGCAGTCGGTGGGGCAGGTGCGGTGTTCTGGTGCTGGATCACCGGTGTGCTTGGAATTGCAACCTGTTATGGAGAATGTTTTTTGTCCATGAAATACCGCAAAACGGAAAAAGATGGAAAGAGGATCGGCGGTCCGATGTATGTGTTGGAGAGAGGCATGCAGCAGAAAGGACTTGCGGTCTTATTTTCTGTGTTTACGATATTAGCGTCGCTTGGGATCGGCAGCAGTGTGCAGGCACATTCGATCAGTGCGGCAATCACGGAACAGATACCGGTATCGCCGCATATCATCGGCATGGCAGCGGGGGTGCTTGCGGGGAAGGTGATCATCGGTGGCAGCCGGCAGATTGGAAAAGTATGTACCTGGCTGGTTCCTGTGATGAGTGCATTTTATTTAGGCGGATGTATTTTTATCCTTATGAAAAATTATACGGTGATCCCGGAGGCAGTAAAAATGATCGTGACCTCTGCGTTTGTGCCGGAGCTGCCGCAGGGGGTGTGGTTGGGACAACGGTGATGGCGGGGTTAAGAACCGGGATTTCCAGAGGGCTTTTTACAAATGAGGCGGGACTTGGTTCAATTCCCATGGCAGCGGCGACGGCGCAGCATGTCTCACCGCGGGATCAGGCACTTGTCTCCATGACAGGACCTTTTTGGGATACGGTCGTCATGTGTGCAATCACAGGAATTGCTTCGGTTTCAAGTATGATTGCCCATCCGGGCAATTATGTGGGGGTGCCGGGGGAGCGGATGTGTTTTGCCGTATTCCGGGAACTGCCGGTGTGGGGCGATGAGATGTTGTCGGTTTCATTGGTCTTGTTTGCGTTTGCGACGATCATCGGATGGAATGTCTATGGCGAGTGCGCCGTGCGGTATCTGTTTGGGGAAAAGGGTGTCCGCATTTACCAGGTCGTTTATATGATGTGCGTTTATTTCGGCGCAGTGATTACTCTTGATGTGGTGTGGGGCATTTCGGATTTGTTTAATTTTCTGATGGCAGTGCCAAATCTGATCTGTCTTTTGGGACTGCGCCGGGAAATTGAAATAAAAGAGTTACTGTTCACAGGCAGGCATTTTCTGAACTGAAAATGCGTATGATACAGTGGTGGCAGCAGATTTTGCCGATTTGGAATGCGAAGCATCGGCAATCCGTTACTGGAACGAGGTACGAGTGAACAGTAACAAAGTTAAAAGCGAAATCCCTGTGTGACTGCCGGACAGGTTGCATAAAAAGATATGTTTTTTGTATAATAAAAAGAATGCAGGCAGGTGAATGATATTTGAGTCCGGCATGGAAATTAGTGATAAAAAACA
>ENA-OQCN01000725-OQCN01000725.1-human-gut-metagenome-genome-assembly--contig:-NODE-725-length-17383-cov-1.451901_pt1 | contig 17383 bp, 30 predicted proteins | sample MGYA00242497_ERZ504576 | MGnify/ENA primary metagenome ERZ504576 (study PRJEB26092, sample SAMD00036296) | human gut metagenome | host: Homo sapiens | study: EMG produced TPA metagenomics assembly of... | reverse complement strand
CTCAACGGCAGCCATCATGTCCGCCGCATGTCGCCCACCACGCACACGTTGTGCGAGTCGTGGCCAATCGTGGAGGCAATGGCGCCACCCGTGATGGTAAAGCCGCGCACCCAGCCGCGACCGATATGCTTGCCAACCAAGCCCAGACCCGCGGGGCCGTCACCGTCGGCGCCCTCGGCCTGCAGCGACACGCCGCGGCCGTGCGTCGATCAGCATAATGCGGCGCAGGCCTCGGCACTCTCCGGGGCGAACCATACCCGTGATAGCCATACCCGGGATGACATCGATAACGGCCTCGCCCGGCTTAAAGGCATAGTCAAACACGTCGAGCGAAGCTCGGCAGCTTAACGGAGGCGCGAAGCTCATCGGCAAGCGCCGCAACCTCAGCCATCTCGGGTGCGATCTCGCCCACAAAGGTGCCGTCCTGCGCCACCAGAGCACCGGCGGCATATACGCGATGCGGAGCCGTGGCGAACGTCAGGTCATTAAGCACCAGCAGGTCGGCGCGCTTGCCCGGGGCAATCGCACCACGCAGCTCATGCGGGTCGCGGCAGCGTGAGTCCAAGGCCAAACGCCTCGGCCGTGGAGAGGGACGCCATAGAGATAGCGACCACGGGGTCGATACCGGCCTCAATCGCCACGCGGCAGGCATTGTCGATCATGCCAGTCGCAAGCGCATCGGAAGGGGCGCGGTCGTCAGTCGCAAAGCAGCAGCGGCGGGCGCGCGCGGGGTTCTCCAGCAGCATCGGCGACAGATTGGCCAGGTCATGGCTGCACGTACCCTCGCGCAGCATCACGTACATGCCACGAGACAGTTTATCGAGCGCCTCCTCGGGAATCGTCGACTCGTGATCGGCGATAATGCCCGCCGCGGCATAGGCATTAAGGTCCTTGCCGGCAACGAGCGGTGCATGGCCGTCGACCTGCTTGGACGGCGTCTGGTTGGCAGCATCGATGCGAGCACAGGTCTCGGGGTCGGCCATAAAGACACCCGGCAGGTTCATCATCTCGCCCAGGCCAAAAACATCGCCCGGATGCTCGGCAAAAAACGCCTGCATGTCAGCGGCGGTAATCACAGCGCCCGCTTGCTCATCGGGTAGCGCGGGCACGCACGAGGGCATCATGTACTTGATGGAAATGGGCGCGCGGCGACCGTCCTCGATCATAAAGTGCAGGCCGTCCAGGCCGCCACGTTGGCGATCTCGTGGCTGTCGGCAATGGCAGTGGTGGTACCGCGCGTCGCCGCCATGCGCGCATACTCGGCGGGGCGGATGTTCGAAGACTCGATATGCAGATGCCCGTCAATAAAACCAGGAGCGAGATAGCGACCCTGGCAGTCGATGACCTCAGTTGCCTCGTAGGTGTCAGCGGCATCGTCGCGACATCGTAGAGCACGCCGACGATCAGACCGTCCTTGACGGCAACGCTACCGGGCGCCACGCGCTGACCGTACACGTCGACAATCTGCGCATTGGCAAACAGCGTGTCGACGGGCACGCGCCCCTCGGCAGCATCGATCACAGACCTCATGACCTCAACGGACATACATACTCCTTTAACCGTAGAAAAAGCTGCGGAGCGGACAGACCTTCACCGCAGCAAGCCAATAGCCATTGTATGCCAAAAGAAAGTCCCGCTAACACCCTTCCGCTTAACGGCACCGCCAAATGATCCCTCCGTCCCCAAGGGATCGTCGCAACCAAAAAGGCCGCAGTCGGGATTCCCGGCTGCGGCCTTATTGCACTTGTGAGTCAACTCGCTCGTTAGACCAACTTAAAGCCCTTGCGCTTGCCCACGGAGAGGGTGTCGCCCAGTTTGAGGGCGCTCGGATCGATGTTGTAGCTCTTGGGAGCCACAGCCTTGCCGTTGATCTTGACGCCGCCGCCGTCGATGTCGCGGCGGGCCTGACCGGCGCTGGCCGAAAGGCCCAGGTCCTTGAGCAGGCCAGCGAGGTAAATCTGGCCCTCGTCGTTGACGGTCAGCTCAACGTGCTTCTCGGGGAAGTCGGCAAGCTGGCCCTCCTTGAACACACGGTCGAACTCGGCCTGGGCCTCGTCGCCGCGCGGCGCCGTGGTAGGTGTCGCACAGGTCGCGGCCTAGAGCGCGCTTGAGCTCGTAGGGTCGGCGGAACCGTCGGCCAGGGCGGCATCGATCTTGTCGACCTCGGCCGGGGCGAGCGAGCTGGCCAGACGATAGTACTTGCCGATCATCTCGTCGGGGATGGACATGGTCTTGCCGAACATATCCTTGGGAGCGTCGGTCAGGCCGATGTAGTTGCCATAGGACTTGGACATCTTGCGCACGCCGTCGGTGCCCTCGAGCAGCGGCATGGTAAGCGCGATCTGCGGCTCCATGCCCATCTTCTCCATGAGCTCGCGGCCGGCGAGCAGGTTGAAGAGCTGGTCGGTGCCGCCCATCTCGACGTCGGCCTTGATCTGCACGGAGTCGAAGGCCTGCATCACGGGGTACAGAAACTCGTGCAGGGCAATCGGCGTCTGGGACTGGTAGCGCTTGGTAAAGTCGTCGCGCTCAAGGATGCGGGCGACGGTGAACTTGGAGCACACCTGCAGCAGGCCGGCCAGGTCCATCGAAAGGATCCAGTCGCCGTTGTGCACGATGGTGGTCTTCTCGGGGTCCAGGATCTTCATGGCCTGGCTCACGTAGGTCTCGGCGTTGGCCTCGATCTGCTCCTGCGAAAGCTGCGGGCGGGTGGAGTTCTTGCCCGAGGGGTCGCCGATCAGCGCAGTGCCGTTGCCGATGATAAGGGTGACGTTGTGGCCCAGGTCCTGGAACTGACGCATCTTGCGCAGGGGCACGGCATGGCCCAGGTGCAGGTCGGGGCTGGTGGGATCGACGCCGAGCTTGATGTTGAGGGGCTCGCCCTTCTCAAGCTTCTTGCGAAGGTCGGCCTCGGGGACGATCTGCGCTGCACCCGAGGTGATGATACGCATTTGCTCGTCAACAGACAGCATTGGGTATCCTCCTTTTGCTATAGCACCCTCACCGGATACGGCGGTGCTGGAAGTTCATAAACTCTCTTATGATAACCAAAACGGCGCGGCCGAACACCTACGACAGGAAAATCCTCGTCCTGCCGCACGCGTCGATAACGACCGGCAAACGCGTGCCGTCACGTTCGACCAAAAAGCGCGCCCGCTGACGGCGCGAGCAGTCACGGCAACGGATCTGCCCGTTGCATCCGTGGCGCAGGCGCCCTCGGCAGTCAGCAAGCAGTGCTCGCACGCCATGAGCTCGGAACGGTCGGCATCGACAGGCCCCAAGACACCGGGACAAGCGGCAAGCTCGGCAACACGCTCCGCATCATTGCCGAGCAACTCGGCCGACAAGTACACCCGCCCCGCCCCGAGTCCGCGCAGCCAGGAAGCGTGACCCGATTCGCGCAGAACACCGGCGCCGCCACGTCAAACGTCATGCCCAGCTCCGCGAGCGATCACCACCTGTCCCAGGTTGCGGCAGACGACGCGCCCGGCACGCTGCATAAGTGAGCGGGTCCGATCAACGTCACCCGTGCGGCACACTTCGTCCAGCACCACAACGCGTCGGATAAATCGCGTTCTCCGCGCGGATCGCATCCATCAGCTGCCAAGCAAAAACCATGTGAGCGGGAACCGCGCGCTCCGCCAACTCCGTCGACGCACCGCCATCCACCGCAACGTCCTCAAAGGGCAGCACCTCAACGGCGCGCGCAACGGGTGCAATCGCATCCGCCTCGGCCCGCATGCGCTCCAACACCGCCGCCGTCTGATCCAACACGCCGGCGCTGCGAATCAGGTATACCTCGCAGCCCGCGTCCACCTTACGCTTGCAATGCACGACGACGCGCTTCCCCGCTGCGGCATCCACCGGGCAGGGCACCTGCGGCCAGCGCTTGGGCACATCGGGGCGCGCGTCGACGCCCGGATAGAACCGAATCTCGAGCGTGTCACCCGCCGCCACGGCGGCATCGAGCTCAACGGTCACCTCTTCGTGGCCCACAGCGACCAAGCGCCCCACGCGCACGCCCTGGTTAATTGCACGCTCAAAGCTCATCAGCTCGGCACCCGAACGCCCTCGCAGGTACGCATCGGTAAACCCACGGTTAAACGACCTTCCCAGCTCGCGCTCAAGCTCTTCCACGGCACCGGGTCCCACGCGCCGTCGCGCAGCATATCGAGCGCCCGGCGCCAAACCCGCACCACGTTGAATACGTAATCGGGGTTCTTCATGCGCCCCTCGATCTTGAGCGACGCCACGCCGGCATCTACAAGCTCGGCAGATGCGCAATACCCAGATAGTCATGCGGACACAGCAGACGATCCCCCTCGACGGCGACAACGCTCTGTCCCGCCTCGTCCACTAGGTCGTACGCCAGACGGCACGGCTGTGTGCAGTCGCCGCGCATCGCCGATCGTCCACGCCGCAGGCCGAGAACTCGCACGCCCCCGAATAGCCGATGCAAATCGCACCGTGCAGAATACCTCGATGGGCACGCCCGTGGCACAGAGCGCCGCAATCTCGTCGACCGTCAGCTCGCGCGCCGTCGTCACGCGCTCGACCCCCAACTCATCGGCGGCAAGCCGCACGGCGCCTTCGCTATGAACGCCCGCCTGCGTAGACAGGTGAATCTCGACCCCGGGAATCGCCGCGCTCAGCGCGCAGGCCAACCCGGCATCGGCCACAATCAGAGCATCGGCGCCCAGCTCCAGTGCATGAGCTCCCAACGCCACCGCGTCGGACAACTCATCGTCAAACACGAACACGTTGAGCGTCACGTACACACGCACGCCATGGGCATGCGCCACGGCGCAGCCGCGCGCAAACTCGTCATCCGTAAAGCCGTGGGCGCTCACACGGGCGTTAAAGCCGCCCAACCCCGCATAGATGGCATCGCACCCGCGGCGATAGCCGCAAGCATCTGGTCGAGTCCGCCCGCCGGCGCCAGCAGCTCGGGCAGCGCCGCACTGACGACATCCAATCCAGTCTCGCATTGTCCGCTCGGCCCCATCGCCCGAATCGCCATCGACAAACTCCTTACCAAGGTATGCATTCACTCTGAAAAATGCCGTCTTCCAGCATACACGAGGCCTCGCGCGCCCCGTTTGGTTTATCGTGTAATAACTTATGTCCATCCTGCCCCGACGGCACATCCACCGTCCGGCACGACATACCTGGAGGTCAATATATGGGTCCTCGCCAACGACAGGGACACAGCCGTTCAAAGACGCACGCCCTGCCCATAATCCTGCTCTCGTTTTTGGGCTTTCTGCTGATTGCGGGCGTGGCGTTTGGCATCGGCATGGTCGGCAACGTCAACCGCTGGCTGTCCGATCTGCCCGACTACACCGACGCAACGCGTATCTGGTGAGCGAGCCACCGAGATCGTCGACTGCAACGGCAACAAGATCGCGAGCTTCTACACGCAAAACCGCAAGTCTATCACCAAGGACGAGGTCTCCCCCTACGTGCTGCAAGGCACCGTTGACGTCGAGGACGAGCGCTTCTACGAGCACGGCGGTATCGACCTGTGGGGTATCGCGCGTGCTGCGGTGGCAACCCTCGGCGGCGGACACGAAGGCGCCTCGACGATCACCCAGCAGCTTGTGCGCAACACCATCCTGCAGGAGGAGCAGTTCGACTCGACCATCGAGCGTAAGGTGCGCGAGGCCTACATCGCCATCAAGATGGAGGACATGTACTCCAAAGACGAGATCCTCATGATGTACCTCAACACCATCTATTACGGCCACGGCGCCTACGGTATCGAGGCCGCCGCCGAGACCTATCTGTCCAAGAGCGCCGCCGACCTCACCCTGAGCGAGGCCGCGCTGTTGATCGGCCTTCCCAACTCGCCCTCGCAGTACGACCCCACGGTCAACCCCGACCTGGCGCTGTCCCGTCGCAACAAGGTCCTCGACAACATGTTGCGCTGGGCCACATCACCCAGGAGGAGCACGATGCCGCACAGGCCGAACCCATCACCCTCAATGTGACCGAAATCTCGGGCAGCGGCGTCGACGTATACTCGCAGCCTACTTTGTCTCCTACGTCAAGCAGCTGCTGGAGCAGGAGTTCTCGACCGACGTGCTCTTTAAGGGCGGCCTGACCGTCAAGACCACCATCGACCCCACGATGCAGCAGGTGGCAGAGAATGCGTCCGCGAGCAGCTCGACACGCTCTCGCTTGACGGCCTGGACATGGGCATGGTCGTCGTCGACCCCAAGACCGGCTACATCAAGTGCATGGTGGGCGGCTACGACTACAACGCCGACGAGAACCACGTAAACCATGCCACGGCCAAGCGTCCCGTCGGCTCCACCTTTAAGCCTTACGCTGGCAACTGCCATCCAAAACGGCATGAACCCAACGTCACCCTCAACTGCAACTCGCCGCTCAAGGCCAAGGGCACCACGACCGAGGTCCAAAACTACGCCAACCATAGCTATGGCAACATCACGCTTAAGCAGGCGACGGCATACTCCTCCAACACCGGCTACATCCAGGTGGCGGAAGCCGTCGGCAACAGCAAGATCATCTCGCTCGTCAAAAAGCTCGGCATCGATCCCGCCAAGGACAACATCGAGGACGTTCCCGTCATGACGCTCGGCACCGGCTCGATCTCGCCGCTCGAGATGGCCGCCGCCTACGCGACGTTTGCCAACGGCGGCTACTATCGCCAGCCGATCGCCATCACCGAGATTGACTCTCGTACCGGCTCGGTGCTGTACCAGCACACTGACAATCCCTCACAGGTGCTTACCGAGGGCGAGGCCGCCGCGGTCACCGATGTTCTGTCCGGCGTCATGCAGGGCGGCGGTACGGGCGCTGCCGGTGCCCTAAGCGTCAACCAGCCTATGCCGGCAAGACGGGCACCACCGACAACACCACCAACCTGTGGTTCTGCGGCTATACCCCGCAGCTGGCGTGCGCCCTGTGGACCGGCTATTCCGCGGGCGAGATCCCCATCCAAAAATACGGCACGGACCTGCTGGGCGACAGCACCAACCTGCCTGTCTTTAAGCGGTTTATGAACACCGTTCTGACCGGTACCGAGCGCGAGGAGTTTGTGACCGGAACGGCTCCCACCTATAAGAACAACAGCGTCTGGAAGTTCTACGGCACCAACAACACCAAGAAGTCGGAGAACGACGACAAGGACGAGGACGAAGAGGAAACCACCACAACGACTACCACGACGACCACGACCACCGAGACCACGGGCGGCGACACCACCGGCGGCACCGGTACGACCGGTGGCTCGACGGGCGGCTCCACTGGTGGTTCGACCGGCGGCGATGGCGGCACGCCTACGCCTACGCCCACTCCCACTCCCGACCCCTCGCCCACGCCTGACGATACGGTCGGCTAAGAAGTACGCGACTAAAGCCAACAAGGCCCTGAGCAGCTTATTGAACTGCTCGGGGCCTTTTAGTTTGAAGCGACCTGGTGGGCGGTCTTTATACCGGCAAACAAAAAGGGGTACCGACCAACGTCGATGCCCCTTACAAGCCACGATGTCAGCGCACACAATGCCGAGCGCACGACCCGCACACCTACTTGCGAGAATTGCTCAACTTATTGATCAGCGCCTCGAGACGCTCGCCGTCCTCGGCCGTCTGGGCAATAACCAAAATCGTATCGTTGCCGGCAAGCGAGCCAAGCACATCGGGTAACTCTGCCGCATCAACGGCGGCGGCGATGCCGGAAGCCGTGCCAGGCTGAGCCTTGATCATAACCAGATTATCAGTACGCAGAACGCCCGTTACGAGCTCGGAAACCATACGCTGCAGGTGCAGGTCCTCTGCCAGAACATAGATGCCCTCAGGGAGCTTACGCAGCCCCATATCGGCAATATCGCGAGAGACAGTCGCCTGCGTGCAATCAAAGCCCATAGCACGGAGCTCATCGACCAGCACGCGCTGCGTGCGGACATCCTTATTGCGCACAATATCTCTAATGGCATCCTGGCGCCCATTGCGTTTTTTAGCCATACAAACCCTCTCTCCAAAAGATGGCGGAGACAATCAATCAGTGATTGAATAGTTTAACGCTATTTGAAGGCTTTTGTGTATAAGAACGCATTTCGAAACAATTCTATGCAAGTTTGTTTCGTAATGAGCCGTTTAGGCGGTTTTTGCGCCCGTCCGGTTAAGAAAAGCTGCCAGATGCGCACACATCACGCAGCGCGCGGGCTTGGCGCTGGCGATCGGCCCAAACAACAGACCGAGTCCCCGATGGTTATCCTTGAGCGCGGCGACCATCTGACGGGTTCGAGGCGCCTCGAGCATATCACGCATGCGGGCGGAACGCTCGATTGACGACACCCCATGCGGGCTCAGACACAAATTCTCGATGCAGGCGACCAGTCCGGCAAAGTAGAACTTTTGGCTTGCCAGCTTGAGCCGACCACCGCTATCTGCTTCCGAGAGTGAGTCCGCAAGCTCGTCGAGCGCTCGAGTGTCATCGGATATCCTGGCATACATGGTGGGATCAAAGGCATCTGTAAGCTTAGGTGCCGCCGCGTGGAAACAAGCGTCGCCGCAGCCGGACACGAATCGTGCCTGCGAGAGCGCATAAGCCATAAACTCAACCGTACGGTACGCCTTGCCGCGCGACAGGCATGCCTCAAACAGCGGACGCTATACATCACGCCAGAGGTCTGAGCGACTAGGCCGCCCAAAATCAACTGGGGCAGCCCAGTCACCATAGAAGACTCGTCTTCTATGGCAATAGAGGCAGCATCCAAGACACGCGAATGGCGCTCTCGATGTGCATCATAGCGGTCGAGCGACACCGTGGGGAACACTATGTCTGCCGCAGTATCGCACGCGATATCGACCATCTTGGAAAGGGACTGCGGAGCAAACCACTCATCGGCGTTCATAGCGATGATTTGAGAGCCGCGCGAGGCAGCAAAACCGGCACGAAGACAAGCGCTGTGCTTCGCGTCCTCGACGTCAATCAAATCAATATGGATGTCCCTGTCGGCAGCAACTTGAAGCGAATGGCGCACACCGGGCGCAGTATCGCGACAGACAACGACAATCTGCAAATCGTAGAGGTCTTGGTTCTGGATACTCTCGAGCGCACGCATCGCATAGCTGGGCGAACCTTCTACCACAAGGATCACCGAAAGTCGCGGATGCGAGCCACGTCGAACCAAGTTTTCCATCCTCTCGATAGCACCAAATCAAACTGTCGTTCATGGTACACCCGAGCTATAAAAGCAACGAGCCGCCTAACATGTTGCACGCCAAGAACAGATGTTGCACACGCGCAGCTCACACATAGTATGTGCAAGGCACAGACGCGCCGAGCACTCCCCTAGTCGAGAACGACAAGCTCGTCGGGGCCGTAATCCACACCCATAAACGTAAGGCCGCAGGCAGGCGCCGTGGGACCCGCAGCGGTTCGGTCACGGGCGTCAATAACCTCGCGCATCCACTGGGGATCGCGACGATGCATGCCAATCTCCACGAGCGTTCCTACAATGGTACGCACCATGAGTGCAAAAACGCATTGCCCTCGATAGTGAAGGTCAGGATATCCTCGCCAAAAGCGACCTCGTGGCCAAACTCCGCACGCATCACGCAGCGGTGCGTGGGCTTGCCCACAGCAGAGGCAACCTTGCAAAAGCTCTTAAAGTCCTGCTCGCCCAAAAGCGCAGGGCAGGCGGCCGCCATCGCATCGACGTCGAGGGGATAGCGATGCCACCACACCGCACCGCGCGAGAGCACGGGGCGCGCATCGCGATCGGCAATACGGTACGTATACGTACGGGACCGCGCGTCAAAGCGGGCAGAAAAGCCCCTACGGGCCTTGTAGACCTCGTTTATGGCGATATCTTTGGGCAGGAGGGCATCCATAGCCTCAGCACCTACGGCGCGTCAGAGCAAGCTCAGCGTCCGTTACGGGCACGCTAATGTACTGGGCCACCGCATGCACGCCGGCATCGGTACGACCCGCACACGTCAGATCGATCGGGCGGCGCAGCAGCGTCTCGATAGCGCGGCGCAACTCGCCCGCAACGGTCGTCTGGCCCGGCTGCTCGGCAAATCCGCTATAGGACGAGCCATCATAGGCAACACAGAATACAAGCGTGGCATCGAGCTCAGGAATCGAATTGAAATCAGACGGCGCGGTCATGGGCGCTCCCAACAAACAATCAACGGTATCGCGACAAAAAAAGAGGGGTACGCGAACGTACCCCTCGAATATAGCCTATGCAGACGGATTGTCTACTCAGCGGTCTCCTCAGCAGGAGCCTCCTCGACGGCCTCGACCTTCTTGGGAGCAGCGGCCTTCTTGGGGGCCGGAGCAGCCTTCTTGGCCTTAGGCGTGCAAGGCTCGGTGACGAGCTCCATGATAACGATAGGAGCGTTGTCGCCCTTACGGTTGCCGAGCTTCATGATGCGGGTGTAACCGCCGTTGCGGTCCTGCCACATGCCCTGGGCAGCCTTGTCGAAGATCTCGGCAACGAGCTGCTTATCGCCGAGCTTGGCGATGGCCAGACGACGAGAGTGCAGGTCGCCCTTCTTGGCCCAGGTGATGATCGGATCGACGACCGAACGCAGCGCCTTAGCGCGGGTCTCGGTGGTCTTGATGCGGTCGTTCTCGAAGAGGGCCTTGGCCAGGCTCTTCTTCATGGCCTTGGTGTGGCTCGCATCGGTGCCGAGCTTCAGGCCCTTCTTAACGTTGTGACGCATGGTCTAGTTTCTCCTCAAATATGCGAAGCATTAAGCCTTCAGGCTCAGGCCCATGGACTCAAGCTTGTCCTTCACTTCCTCGATCGACTTAACACCGAAGTTACGGATGTTAAGCAGATCGTTCTCCGAGAACTCAACGAGCTGACGGACCGAGTGAATGCTGGCGCGCTTAAGGCAGTTGTAGGAACGGACGGAAAGGTCCAGATCCTCGATCTGCTTGTCCAGCTCGGCGTTGTCGTTGGTGACCTCGGGAGCGAAGATCGAAGCCTCCTCTCGACCTCGGGGGTCTCGGCAAGGTTCATAAAGGCAGCCATATGCTGGTTGATGATATTGGCAGCCTGGACCACGGCGTCGCGCGGAGCGATGGACCGTTGGTCTCGATCTCGAGGACAAGGCGGTCGTAGTCGGTGTGCTGACCGACACGGCAAGCCTCAACGAGCTTGGCGCAACGGGACACCGGCGAGTACAGCGAGTCGACGTGGATCACACCGATGGGATCGTTGTCGCGCTTGTTAGCCTCGCCAGAGACATAGCCGCGGCCATAGCCGATGCGCATGCTCATGGTGAGATGGCCACCCTCGGTAAGCGTAGCGATGTGCTGCTCGGGGTTGACCAGCTCAAACTCGGACGGAATAAAGAAGTCCGCACCGGTGACCTCGCAGGGGCCGTCAACCGAGATGGTGGCGGTCGCCTCGTCGGTCGTGCCGAGAGCCTGAAGACAAGACCCTTGACATTCAGGACGATGTCGGTGACATCCTCGACCATGTTAGGGATGGTCATGAACTCGTGCTGTGCACCATCGATCTGAATAGCCTCGACGGCGGCACCCTCGAGCGAGGACAGAAGTACGCGACGAAGGGAGTTACCCAGCGTATCGCCGTAGCCACGCTCGAGCGGCTCGACGGAGACACGAGCAGACGTCTCGTTGATCTCTTCGACCTGAACCTGAGGCCTAATGAATTCTGACATGTATTACCTCCAGCCTCAGCAGCCCGGATGGACTACTTAGAGTAGAGCTCGACGATGAGCTGCTCGTTGATATCACCGCTGATCTGCTCACGCGTCGGCAGAGCGAGCACGTTACCAGACAGCTTCTCGATATCCGACCTCGAGCCAGCCAGGGACCTCAAAGCGCTCGGAGGAAATCAGAGCCTCCTTGATGGGGAGGAGGTCCACGGAACTTCTCGCCGACAGCGACGACGTCGCCGGCCTTGACGCGGTAGGACGGAATATCCACGCGCTTGCCGTTCACGGTGAAGTGACCGTGACGGACGACTGACGAGCCTCTTTGCGGGTGCGGGCGAAGCCAAGACGGAAGACGACGTTGTCAAGGCGAGACTCAAGGATGATCATGAGGTTCTCACCGGTGACGCCGTTTCATTCGTTCATCGGGTCCATTGTTGAACGTAGGCCGTGGAATCTGCTTACTCCAGAACGCCATAGACTGAACTTGACCTTCTGCTTCTCGCGCAGCTGCATGCCTACTCAGATTCCTTGCGACGGCGCTTGGGCTGACGGATAGATTCCTTCTTGCTGCTGTAACCGAGCTCAGCGGATCGATCCCGAGCTGACGGCAGCGCTTAAGAACAGGAGTCCTGTCGATTGCCATATTGATACGATCCTTTCAGTTACACGCGGCGACGCTTCTTGGGGCGGCAGCGTTGTGCGGAATGGGGGTCTTGTCCTGGATGCTCGAGACCTCGAGGCCAGCAGCCTGGAGGGAGCGAATGGCGGTCTCACGACCGGAGCCGGGGCCCTTGACGAAGACGGAAACCTTCTTCATACCGTGCTCCATGGCCTGCTTGGCAGCAGCCTCGGCAGCCATCTGGGCAGCGAACGGCGTGGACTTACGGGAGCCCTTGAAGCCCACCTGGCCAGCCGACTTCCAGGAAATGACGTTGCCTGGGGATCGGTGATCGAAACGATCGTATTGTTGAACGTAGAACGAATGTGAGCCTGGCCCACGGAAATGTTCTTACGGTCCGCGCGCTTCAGACGGGCAGCGCGAACGTTCTTCTTAGCAGTAGCCATCTATCTAGCGCTCCTTATTTCTTCTTCTTAGCACCGATCTGACGCTTCGGGCTTGCGGGTACGAGCGTTAGTGTGGGTGCGCTGGCCGCGGACCGGGAGGCCCTTGCGGTGACGAAGGCCGCGGTTGCAGCCGATGTCCATAAGGCGCTTGACGTTCTGGTTGCGCTCACGGCGGAGGTCGCCCTCAACCATGATCTGGTTCTTATCGATATAATCACGGATGGCGTTAACCTCATCCTCGGTGAGGTCCTTAACACGCGTATCCACGTTAACGTTGCACTCGACGCAGATCTTCGTCGCAGTGGTGCGGCCGATGCCGTAAATGTAGGTCAGACCGATCTCAACGCGCTTCTCACGCGGGAGGTCGACACCATTAATACGGGCCAACGTAGTCTCCTCTCTTAACCCTGACGCTGCTTATGACGGGGTTCTCGCAAATGACGAGGACCCTGCCATGGCGCCTAATGATTTTGCACTTATCGCACATCTTCTTGACCGAAGGACGTACCTTCATCGTTCTTCCTTTCGGTAGCGCTCAAACTACTTCCCTACTATCTACTCGCCCAGCCGCAGGCGTTAAAACTATGGCTGGTCTTCACACACAATCCGACCGTAGGTTGAGCTAAGCCTGCAGCCGGAAATGGAGTGCGTGTATGCGTGCCGCTATTTGTAGCGATAGGTGATGCGGCCGCGGGTCAGGTCGTACGGGGAAAGCTCCACGACAACCCTGTCACCGGGGAGAATACGGATGTAATTCATTCGGATCTTGCCAGAAATGTTGCACAGAACCGAATGACCGTTCTCGAGCTCGACCTTAAACATGGCGTTGGGCAGCGGTTCCTTTACCGTACCCTCGAGCTCAATTGCGTCTTCCTTCTTCACAAGCAATCATCTTTCTCTAGAAAACGACAGCGATTGAGTATTCTACAATACGCATGCACGTATCGTAATATCTTCGTAATGGCTCCACAACTAAGCGGAACTTGTTACTTTACAGAAATGTAGATGCCGACGTATTTGAACGGGACCCCTACATTTCACCGCCCTGCAAGGAACACCAAGCACCTTGGGCATCCGTGGTGAGAATCACCGGTCCGTCATTGGTAATGGCGACGGTGTTCTCGTAGTGCGCGGCGGGCAGGTGGTCGTTGGTCGTGACGATCCAACCGTCGGAGCCCGTGCTCACATGGTTGGAACCCATCGTAACCATCGGCTCGATGGCAATGACCATGCCAGCCTGGAGGCGAACGCCTCTCCCCTTCTTTCCATAGTTAGGAACGTTGGGGTCCTCGTGCATCACACGGCCAATGCCATGGCCCACATAGTCGCGAAGCACGCCGTAACCGTGAGACTCGGCGAGAGACTGAACGGCATAACCGACGTCCCCGATATGGTTACCGGGAATAGCCTGCTCGATGGCAGCCTTAAGGCAATCGCGCGTGACCTCGCACAGGGCCTTGGCCTCGGGCGTAGGGGTGCCGACGAAAAACGTCCAAGCGTTATCGCCAACCCAACCGTCGACAACGGCTCCCGTATCGATGGAAATGATATCGCCATCGCGCAGGATCATGTCGGGGTTGGGAATACCGTGGACCACGGCATCGTTGATCGATGCGCAAATGGTCCGGACCGCCGTAACCCTTAAAGGCCGGGGTGCCGCCATGCATGCGGATAATCTGCTCCGCGAGCTGATCGAGCTCAAAAGTCGAAACGCCGGGGCGCACCATGGCTCCAACGTGGCGGAGCGCCATCTTAGATAGCGCTCCTGCCTTCTTCATCTGCTCGATTTGCGTTGCAGACTTAATCTTGATCATAGACCGAGAGCCTCTTTGACATCCCCGTACACGGTCTCGCGAGCCTGGTCACCGTTGACCGACTTGAGCAGACCCTGGCCACGATAGTAGTCGACGAGCGGGCTCGTGGACTTCTCGTAGACGTCGAGACGGTTCTTGATGGTCTCGGGCTTGTCGTCGTCGCGCTGATACATCTCGCCGGCGCACTTGGGCAGGTAGCATCGGCAGCGGTGCCGGTGTAACCGCAGGCGCGGCAGGTGCGACGCGAAGACAGACGATCGATGATGACCTCGGGGGCCACGTCGACCAGAAGGGCGCAGTCGATCTCGCGACCATGCGGAGAGCTCGGAATCGAGCGTCACAGCCTGGGCGGTGTTGCGCGGGAAACCGTCGAGGATGAAGCCCTGCTGGGCGTCATCGGCGGCAAGGCGCTCCTTGACAAGGTCGATCACGAGCTGGTCGGGAACGAGCTCGCCAGCGTCCATGTACTTCTTAGCCTGAATACCAAGCTCGGTGCCACCCTTGACGGCAGCACGCAGCAGGTCGCCCGTGGAAATGTGAGCGACGCCAAACTCGGCGACGAGCTCCTGTGCGACGGTGCCCTTACCGGCACCCGGAGCTCCGAGCAATACGAGGTTCATGAGCAATCCTCCTCTAGCCTATTTAAAGAATCCATCGTAATCATACATCTTGATCTGGCCTTCGAGCTTATCGACCGTGTCGAGTACGACGCCGACCATGATGAGGATGGACGTGCCGCCAAATGCCTGGATCAGATGGTTACCCGTGAAGGAGAAGATGATCGAAGGCACGATGGCGATGAGCGCCAAAAAGACAGCGCTGGGAAGCGTGATCTTGTTGAGCGCGTTCTTGATGTAGGCCGCGGTAGCCCTACCCGGACGGACGCCCGGAATAAAGCCGCCCTGCTTCTTAAGGTTGTCGGCCGTGTCATCGGGGTTGAACACCATGGAGGTGTAGAAGTACGCGAAGAACACGATGAGGACAACATTAAGCACCCAGTTGAGCCAACCGGTCGAAAGCGCAGAGGCAACTGCCTGAATCCAGCCGATGCCGGGGAAGAACACGGCAATCTGAGCCGGGAAGTACAGCAGCGCCGAAGCAAGATGATCGGCACGACACCCGCGGTGTTGACCTTGATGGGCAGGTAGGTGGTCTGGCCACCCATCATGCGACGGCCCACGACGCGCTTAGCGTAGGAGACCGGAATGCGGCGCTGGCCGCGCTCAAGAAAAACAATCAGCGGGATAACCAGCAGGATGATGGCGCAGATGATCACCATGGTGATGATGCCACCGGCATTACCCTCGGTGCTGGAGAAGATAGCCTGCGGCAGGCCGGCCATGATGTTCGCAAAGATGATCAGGGACATGCCATTGCCGATACCGCGCTGGGTGATGAGCTCACCAATCCACATGATCAGCATGGCGCCCGCGGTGAGCGTGCCGACAATCATGAGGTCGAAGATGATCTCGGGAGCGCCGGCGCCATTGAAGCTGATGCCGAAGCTCTTAAAGAGGAAGAGGTAACCCACGGAGTTGAGGATTGCCAGAGCCAGGGTGAGGTAACGCGAATACTGCGTAATCTTGGTCTGACCGACCTCGCCCTCGCGGGCAAGCTCATGCAGGAAGGCACGACGGCCTGGAGCATCTGGAGGATGATCGAGCTGGTGATGTAAGGCATGATGCCCAGCGAAAACACCGACACATAGCTCAACGCGCCGCCAGAGAAAAGATTCAGGAGGGCCATAGCACCTGCGGCGACCGAATTGTTATCGGTCGAGAAAAGGCCCAGCATCCCCTGGAAGGGAATGCCGGGCACAGGAACGTGCGCACCAATGCGGTACACGACGAGCATAGCTATGGTAAAAAGAATCTTTTCGCGCAATTCTTTGATGCGGAAAGCATTCTTAAGACCATTTAGCACGGCAGCTCGACCTTTCCGCCGGCGGCCTCGATCTTGGCCTGCGCAGAAGCGCTGACCTTGTCGACCTTGACCGTGAACTTCTTGGTGAGCTCACCATTGCCGAGCACCTTGACGGGCTCGAACTCGCTCTTGGTGATGCGAGCGGCCTTAAGAGCGGCACCGTCGATCACAGCGCCGTCCTCGAACTTACGCTCGAGACGCTCAACGTTAACAGCGGTGTACTCGATACGACGGGGGTTGCGGAAGCCCGGAAGCTTGGGCAGGCGCATAGCCAGCGGAGTCTGGCCACCCTCGAAGCCGGCACCCTTGGTGCCACCAGAGCGGGAACCCTGGCCCTTCTGGCCGCGGCCAGAGTGGTGCCGTGACCCGAAGAATTGCCACGGCCGACGCGCTTGCGGTTCTTGGTGGAACCGGGCGCGGGAGTAAGATCGTGAAGCTGCATTTGCTACTCCTCTACAATCTCGACAAGGTGCTTGACCTTGAAGATCATGCCGCGGACGGACTCGTTGTCAGCAATCTCGCGAACCTCGCGGATCCTGTGGAGACCGAGGGCACGGACAGTACGGACCTGATCCTGCTTGCAACCGTTGGTGCTGCGGACCTGCTTGATCTTGATGGTGTCAGCCATGCTTAGTTCTCCTTACCGACGAACATCTCGGAGACCGTCAGGCCACGGCGAGCCGCGACGTCCTCAGGGCTGGAGAGCTCCTTGAGGCCCTCGACGGCAGCCTTGATGATGTTGAGGCCGTTGTCGGTACCGAGGGACTTGGACAGGACGTTCTTGATGCCAGCAAGCTCGAAGAGGGACGCACAGCGCCGCCGGCGATAACGCCGGTACCTCGACAGCGGCTTGATGATGATGCGGCCGGCACCAAAGTGGCCGAGAACCTCGTGCGGGATGGTGCCCTGCTC
>ENA-OQCN01000723-OQCN01000723.1-human-gut-metagenome-genome-assembly--contig:-NODE-723-length-17403-cov-3.791618_pt1 | contig 17403 bp, 21 predicted proteins | sample MGYA00242497_ERZ504576 | MGnify/ENA primary metagenome ERZ504576 (study PRJEB26092, sample SAMD00036296) | human gut metagenome | host: Homo sapiens | study: EMG produced TPA metagenomics assembly of... | reverse complement strand
TTTTCATTTAACTCACTTTCCGATAATTTAGGTATTGAAGAAACAGGCTTTTAATTTGATATTGACCATAAAAAGCAGATGAATCAAATCATCTGCTTTCTCCATTAATCCTTTCCTGCAATTTTTTCTAACTGCTTTTCTATTTTATCAAGACTATAGCTCTTTTTCTGTTCCATACGAACATAATCAGAAGTATTTATTATACAGTTTATACCTTTCATCGGTAACTCAAATTGTTCATTATACATCTTGCCATTACTATAATACTGAATATCTATTATTAGCGGTTTCTCACACAATTTCATATAATCGCCTGTTCCGTCCGCTGGTACGCAAATAGAGTAAACATATTTATCATCCGCAGGGAGAAATATTTCTATATCTTTTAATTTTTGCAATGTATCTGCAACACTTGAATTTTTTTCTGTGCTTCTTAAACACTCTAACCACTTTGCCGAAATATTTATTATTAATTTTTCCGCCATTGTCTTTCCAATATTATGAAATGCCAAACAATATAATTGTCCCTCTAATGTTACAAAACGAGGAATTACATGTGCTCTGTTACTTTCTTCAAACTGTCGTTGAGCTTCTTCTGTTTGCCTTCTTGTAGCTGATGCAGACTTTCCATTGAATATACATATAAATATCGTTGCAATAACATATACAAATGTCAGTACTGCCATAACAAATCCATTATTGTTATTCATCCATGTTATCAACTCTTTCATTAACGATTTCCTTTCGCTCTATTATGTGTTTTACAAAGCATTTGACAATTACTAATATCTGTTGCACCTCCATTACTCCATGCCGATACATGGTCTGCATCCATCTCACTTAACTTCCAGATACGACCATGGTTATTGTCAGAACCTAACGCACAAAGCGGACAATTTGATTTATCCGTTCCCTTAACTGCACTTGTCTGTTGTGCATACACACTTTTTTTCGTCGGCTCATCAAAAATACGAATGTTCAGTAATTTTGTTTCTACGCAACCACCAAGAATATATTCATATATACCCTTTTTGTCTTTTACAAATAGTCTGCAAGATATTCTTGTACTTTCTCTGACACCTCTTGCGGATTATATGCATTTCTGTGATATGTCTCATATAATCTTCCCCAATCAAGACCGACCATAGATGAAGCAACATCAAGAAAAACACTTGATACCCAATCTATAACTGAATTAAAATACGTCTTTAGTTCCGTTATATTATCATCATATCTATGTTGGCTCATATATCCGCTTATATTACCTTTACTAACCCATTGTAAAGCTGTATGTAAATAATCCTGTCTATTTGCATTACCAGATATATATGCACTCCACTTTTGTATATTTGCATTCTGACTGTTACTAAATTCCTCTTTTGCCTTTGTAACAAATGTTCCAGAGTGTATTGCATTTAAAAGTTCTTGTGCGTTAAGTGGTACTCCTGCAATATTAATTGTTTCAAACCACTCTTTTATTTCGCTTTCCTCTCCTTCACAAATATATATAGTTAATAGAGAATCTAATATTTTTGCGTTTTTTTATCTTCTGCAAGTCCACCAAAATACTGTTCCATACCATTGCTATCTTTAATTGCAAATTTTCCTGTCACAAATCTTCCGAAACTCGTTATTCTTTGCTGTCCGTCAAGAACCTCATACTTATCTTCCCCTACTTTTGTAAAATAAATAAGTCCAAGCGGATAGCCCTTTAATAATGATTCTATTACTGCAACATCCTTTTTACCATCTGCATAGATGTAATTTCTCTGATATTCTGGTTGAATTGTCAATTTACCAGACAATCCAAACAATCCTTTTCCTTCGTAATCGTTATATACAAATCCCTTGCAAATATCTTCAACTGTAATATCCGTTCTTAATGTTGTTTTCATTCATTCTCCCTTCTGCGAATTGCAATACGCTTATAAACCAATTTTCCATCTATTGTCGGTACTGCTAAATCAAAATCCCCATCTTTACCATGATTAAATTCGCCTACTATTTCAAATTGGTCTGGATTATACTTGTCTAAAAAAGTAATCGGCACTCCCATAATTCCTTCATAATCATTCGGTATCGCATCCGTAAACGGAACTTCTATTGCATCAAAATTATCATACTTTTGATACTTATTTTCTTTAATTTGCTTGTGCTTACTATATTTAATATTATCAGCCATACTCATAAGCTGTAATGGTTGATGCCTACGTCCATGGTCAAGATTTGTCAACCACAAACAATTATTTGTAGCAACAATTCTTTTTCCATCTTCTATTCTCGCTTCTGTTCCATATAACTCATAATTATCTGGAACAATAAAACCAGAAATCCAACGACCCATACCATTTCCGAGCCATATCTTATTATCCATAATGTATGGAAAAACTTCTTTGTATAATATGCAATTAATATTTCCAATAATTAAAAATTTCTTATTTGCTTCAATAATCCATGAAAGAAATTCTCTAAACATGCTAAATGGTGGATTAGTTATTATGACATCTGCTTCATCACGAAGTTTTCTTACTTCCTCGCTTCTAAAATCTCCATCCCCTTCTAAATAAGACCACTCTAAATCGTTTATATCAATCTTCCAGAAGCATCACTATCCTTTTCCAAAACAAAAATCTTTCCATGTGTATCTGTCTTTTTTTCATCATATTGAGGACTATTCATTTCAAAAAGCGTTATTTGATGATATTCTATTTTCTTACTTGCTGATGCATAACTCGTTGATATTAATTTTTTTAATCCTAGCATCTCAAAATTTTGAGCAAAAAACTTTGTAAAATTACTCCACTCTGGGTCATCGCATGGTAACAATACAGTTTTCCCTCTAAATGTATCTGGATTATATTCTAAATACGCATTTACTTCTTTTTGAATATCTACAAACTGCGTATAAAATTCATCATTTTTTTGCTGACTTTGCCGCCGTCAATCCACTATTTTCTCTCATATCTCTATCCTTTTCTATATTGTGCTAAAACTATTGTACCAGAAAATGAAAGAAAGCGGTCAACTTTTTATAAGTTCAACCGCTTCACAATTAACTTCTATGAACGTGCTCTCTTTATAAACTTTTCTCGTAAATTGGTCATAGGATTTAATTCATTATACAATACCACTAACTAATTTTAGTAGAGTTTTGCCCCAGCAGGAATATGGTTATCAAACATAATAAGATGAAGTTCTTCATCCTCCGAATCTTTAAGGTTGTTTACTGCTGAAAGTAACATACCACAAGATTCAATTCCCATCATTGCTCTTGGTGGAAGGTTTGTAATAGCAATCAATGTTTTTCCAACTAATTCTTCTGGTTCATAATATGAATGTATTCCAGAAAGGATTGTTCTATCAACACCTGTACCATCATCAAGAGTAAACTGTAATAATTTTTTGCTCTTTGGTACTGCTACACATTCCTTAACCTTAACTGCTCTAAAATCTGATTTTGAGAATGTATCAAAATCAACTGTTTCCTCAAACAATGGCTCAATTTTTACATTTGAGAAATCAATCTTTTCCTCAACGGTCGCAATCTGGTCGCAATTCTCGGTTGTAGTGCTCTTAGATGCCTTATTTTCCTGCTTATCTGAGCCTAACGACTTCATTGTCGGGAGCAAAATTCGGCTCCCTTCATCCTGTTCCATGCCGCTCTGTAAGGGTTCAAAACCCGCACAATTACTCGATTCGTGAAATTTTTTTCATTCGTCTCGTGTCCTCTTGTGCCATCCTTTTCGCTTCAAAAGTTGTAGAAAAGTTGTAGAAAGTTGTAGTGCGCCTGTTATGGCATATCGCTGGCATAGAAATGGCAAAAATTTGCTGCGTTACTCAGGATGCTATATCTAACATGATCTCTACACAAAGAACGGCTTGATCGTTTAACCGCAGACGCATACATTATTATATAATAACCTTCAATTCAATCTAAGTCAACGATTTTATCGAAACATTTTATTACTTTTATTGCCCCACCTTTAATACATAATACATAATAAAGAGGAGACTGTCATGCCAGAATACCAACTTCAAATTAAACAAGTGGTAGATTACCCACGATGCCGGATTTATCGTGAGTTCATCCACAAACTGATCAACGACCGGAGCATCCGCATAAACGGAGGCTCCGGCCTTTTTTCATTTTACTGTACTTTGCAGCTATGCACTTCCGCACCTCATATCGCCGTATTGACGGGATCAGTTATACAGTCTCGCCCGGCGAATGGGTGTGCACCGTCAAGGAACTGTCTTGCTGGTTCCGCACCCGCTTTCATCGGCAGGCGCTGTCCATGCTGGATACCCTTCAGAAGCAGCACTTGATTTCCTATACACTGCTGGGCCGTGGCAATGTAGTAAAATATAAAATCCTCCACTGGGCCCGCCACAATTCCGCACTGGAGTACAATGCCCCATGCCAAAAGGATACCGGTTTTTTCTTCCTGCCAGTCTCTGTTGCCCTGGAACTGGTCAGCTCTGCCCGCTGCTCTGAAATGGACATCGTTCTGGATCTGTGGGTATCCGCTGTCTACAACGATACGCAGGTGCAGGGGTCAGAGGTCGGCCCGGTAGCCTACTTTCGCAATGGTACAGGAAACCCGTTGGTCAGTTATACCGAACTCTCCTGCCGCTGGGGGCTGTCACGCGCTACCGTATGCCGGATACTGAAAAAGCTGGACGGTCTTGGTATATCTCTATCATGTCGTTTCCCGGCCGGCATGGAAGCGTGATCTACCTGCAGAACTACCTATCCACCATGTTTGAGATTTCCGATGTTTTAATCGACAAGGAGGAAGTTGCCATGACCTTAAACATTCATCTGGAGCTTCCGGAAACTGCTGAAACCGAAGAGAGCCATTCCATCTCTGAGCATGAGATCATTGTTTCGGATGCACTTTCCAGCGTTTCAAAATCGCACATTGAAACGATACTCCGCAAGATGGCTGACATCCTATCTACGCAAGGGATTTCCTGCTTTTCTTGCCCGCTCTCCCGCTATAAGTTATATCCCTTATCGGACGACTGCTGGGAAGAGTTGATTCCGCGTGCGCGAGGGAAATCCACAGCCCACTTTGGTCTGACCATCCTCTGCGGCACAAACACTTCAATCGCCACTTTTGAACTTACACTCACTCCCTTTGAGGAGCACGAAAATAGGAGGAACTTGAAATGAGAAAATTTGTTGAACCTGATGTTGCTGATAATCCCCTGTACCATGATACCTGGAAACTGCTGAAAAAATACCGGGATGTTGTGTGGAGTCTGGAGCTTTCTGTCCAGCATGTCCGCACCAAGTTTGAGATCGAGTATGGCACCTCCATCGAGGATTTTCTGGATTCAGTCTATCTGGCCGGCGCGATCTGGCCGGAAGTGACATTGAGCATCATGCCAAGTGCATTGAACGCAGCCACAAAATGCTTAAGCTGCTGGATTCCGCAGTCGAATTGCTGCGTACCAAGCACAAAAACGGTGAGGCATATTACTGGCTGCTGTACTACTCCTTCCTCTCGCCCCAGCAGCTCAAAAATGTTGAGGAAATCATCGAGACCCTGCGGCCGCACATTCGTGACATCAGTTTCAGAACCTACTACCGCAAACGCCGGGAAGCTATTGAAGCCCTCAGTTCCGTCCTTTGGGGCTATACCTCCAAGGACAGTTTAGACATGCTGGAACAGTTCTTGCCAGAGACAAAATCACCTTCCGGACAATCGGGCAAATAATTGGCACATTTCGGGAACAAAATTGGCATGGTTCTGCTCTTTCAGTGTAAATACCGATGTGTTAAACTGAATATGCTCAAACTTGCACCCAAAACCGAACAGGACAGTAACGGCACCTTTCATCAGGGTGCTTTTTGCTGCCCAGATGGCCGCCCGACCATTTGAAAGCCCACATTTGTTTTGACAGGTGTGGGTTTTTCTGTTCCCTATTGAGCATCAAAAAATCATTCAGAATTGGAGGATCGCAAATTGAAGAAAACGAAAACCCCTCAAACTCCGCAGCTTCAGGAGCCGGATACCCAGTCCAAGCGCAGGCTTTCGCTGCCCAAAGTGGCTTACAGCGCCTTCCTGTGTGTGATGATGTCCATGATGTTCTGTCAGCCGGCTTATGCGGCAACAGATGTATGGACCAAGGCCAAAGAGATCATGCAGGATGTATACACCCAAATCCTTGCCATCTCCACTATCGCCGCCATCGTCACTGCTTCGGTAGCCTTGCTGCTCATGAACTTCTCCCGTTCCGGACGGACGGTGGATGAAAGCCGCGCCTGGCTCAAACGAATCTGTATCACCTGGGCTATCCTCAATGGCTTGGGCTTTATCATGGCGTATGTGACGCCGCTCTTTAGTGGCGGACAATGGACAGGCTGATTGACCGTCTGATTGCTCGCCGGAAAGGAGGCTTGCATTTATGGGCATTTTAGACGGCATAGTGGAATGGATCGCAGAACAGGTAATGGCCGGTCTTGATCTGGTGACCACATCGGTTTTGGGTGCGCTGGGCTGTGATATGGCTGTATTTCTGCGTTATTTTCCCGCAGCAGAGACTATGTACTCTGTTTTCGTGGCTCTGGCAATCGGGATCATCCTGCTCAACTGGGTCTGGCAGTTATTCAAAAACTTCGGTCTTGGCGCAGGTGTGGAAGCAGAAGACCCGGTAAAGCTGAGTATCCGTTCCGTTATTTTTATCCTGCTGACGCTCTTTTCAGATGAGATCGTCAATATTGTTCTTACCATCGGCGGCACCCCCTACCACTGGATCATGGAGTCCGACCTTCCTGCATTAAGCTTTGCAGACTTCAATTCCGTGATGCTGGTCATCATCGGTGTGTGTGCCAATGGGGCTGTGGCGCTGATTACCTTGATTTTGGTTCTCATCCTGGCCTGGAACTACCTAAAACTTCTATTCGAGGCAGCCGAACGGTATGTGCTGCTCGGTGTACTGGTCTACACGGCTCCTGTGGCTTTTTCTATGGGCGCCAGCCAGACCACAGCAAACATCTGGAAATCCTGGTGCCGGATGCTTGGCGGCCAAATTTTCCTATTGGTCATGAACGCCTGGTGCCTGCGCCTGTTCACAAGCATGGTGGGGTCCTTCCTTGCGAACCCGCTTTCGTTGTAAGGAGGTCTTATCCTTGAAGAAACTCAAAAAATTTTTGTTTGCGGCCTTTACAGTCGCAATTCTCTCCTGCCTGTTCTGCCAGCCGGCTTTTGCCGCTATCTCCGAAAGCGATGTGCAAACTCAGGTAGACGCTGTGGGAAAAGAAGCCGTTTCCGGCAATGTGTTTATCTGGTTTCTCTGTGCTATCGGCTTTCTCAAAGTCGGCCAGAAAATCGATTCCTTCCTCTCCAGTCTTGGTGTCAATGTAGGACATACCGGCGGCAGCATGCTGGCTGAGGCTATGATCGCTGCCAGAGGCATCGGCGGCATCAAGAACTTTTCCAGTCACCACTTTGGCGGCGGGAGAAACAGCAGTTCCACCAATGTCAACGCAAACGGTAGTAAAGGCAGCGGCGGCTTTGGAGCAGGGTTTGCCAGCGGCGGTCTTGCTGGAGTGGTGAGCCGAAAAGTCACAAACAGCGCCATCAAAACAGCCACCACAACTCCCGGCTCCAAGCCTTCCGGTCTTGGCAGTCTTTTAGGCGATGCTGCAGCCGGAGGGATCGGCGGCCATATGTACGCTTCTTCCGTTAGTAAGGGCGGCAATTTTGCCAACAATGTAATCGGCAGCGTAGCCACGGGCAGTATCAGCCAGATGGGTTCCATTTCCGGTGAAAAAGCCGCCGAAGCCCTGCACTCTTACATGGGATATGCGGCACTGGAATCCGGAGCTGAAAATGTTCCGACCTTCCAAAATGTCGAAATTGGCGGCGGCCGCATCACCGGCACAGAAGTGACTGCGGAACATCCCGAAGGCATCTCCTTTGGTATGTACCACGCAGACCAATATGTTGCCCCGGAAGGCCAGTACACCACCATTCATGCCGTGGATGGCACAGCATGGTATAAACAGTACGCTGTGGATGCTGTTGACAAATCGCCCTATATGGCTCCTGACGGTTCTATCGCTTTCAACGAGTCCATTGTCAAAAAGCTGCCTCCATCCCCGAAGAGAAAGGACAAGATATAAATGCCAGAAGATCAAAAAAGCAGTTTTTCCGAAGCTGTGGAGACCGGCGCCTCCGCAGCGCATACCATCTGCGGCGCAATCAAAACCGGAAAAGCTATTTCCTCCGCTGCCAAAGGCGCTGCCGCAGGCGGTCCTTACGGTGCAGTTGCAGGCGCAGTGTGGGCAGGTCGGAAGCATATCGGAAAAATCATTGTGGCAGTCATTGCCCTGCTTATGCTGCCGGTATTATTTGTTCTCATGCTCCCTGGTCTTATTTTCGGTGGACTGACCAATGCCTTTTCGCCATCTGACCCCGAAATTCCGATTTTGAATAGCGAAACAGCGATTATTGAGAACGCCAACGAGATCACCTTTACCCTCAACGGCATCTTGGGTGAGGCACTGGATGATGTACTTGCCCGGATCGAAGCTGACTTTGCGGCATCGGGAGCCGACCATATGGAGGTCAAAAATGCTATTCCGGCGGTCCTATTTATAACGCCAACCTGTTTATCTCTCAGTATTGTGCGGCCAAAGACAAGGATTTTGAAAGCATTTCTCTGAATGACCTTGCCGCCACCCTGCGGGAAAACAAGCAGCATCTATATTCCTACACCAGCAAGCAAGAGATTCGTGAGAGCACCGTGACTGATCCGGAGACTGGGGAAGAAACAACGGTGTCCGAAACATGGATGGTCTATACTGTCCGTTACAACGGTGAGTCCTATTTTTCTGATGTTGTATTCCAGCTTACCGATGACCAAAAGGAGCTTGCATCTGATTACGCTTCCAACCTAAGCCTGTTCTTGGGCGATGGTCTGCTGCAGAATCTGGAAGCGTGGACCGGAAACAGCATCACCGCTCTGGGCGATGTTACTTTCACCGACGGGATCACACCTGTTGTTTACTACAATCAACTGGATGAACGCTATGCCGGTAAAGCATATGGTACGGACAATATTGGCGGTTATGGCTGCGGCCCTACCGCTATGGCAATCGTGGTGTCCTCTCTGACAGACGATATGGTTGACCCTGTGGAGATGGCCGAGTGGTCTTACAACAACGGCTACTGGTGTAAAAGCAGTGGTTCTTACCATGCGCTGATACCTGCCGCCGCTGGGGAATGGGGGCTTCCGGTTTCCGGCTGTACCACTGCGGAACCACAGCGCATCACAGACGCACTGGCTAATGGTAAACTGGTAGTAGCAATCATGTCTGAAGGCCACTTTACCTCTTCCGGTCACTTCATTGTCCTGCGTGGCGTAAAAGACGGCAAGATCATGGTGCTGACCCTGCCAGTTACACACGGAGCGAACAGCTCTGGGATCTGTCCATTATCTTAAATGAGGCCAGCCGGCGCGCTGGAGCTGGCGGTCCGTTCTGGATTATCGGCTGATGTGCCCGCCCGGCTTCGGAAACGAGGTTAATCATGAATCATAAAATCGACCGAGATACCTACATAATACCACCGAATTTCATCGAGTCAGGCACCTTCTTTGGTGGTATGTTCAAAGCCCGCAATGTGATTGAAGCCGGCATCCTGGCATTTGCCATTGGTGTGCCGGTTTTTTCATTGCTTCCTCTTGGCCTGACTGCCCGTATCATCGCTTTGTGCCTGACCGCACTGCCAGCAGCATTGGTGGCGCTTATCGGAATTTCCGGTGAGAGCCTTTCCTCTTTTCTGCTGATTTTCATAAAGTACCTGCGAAACCGCCGCATTGTAGGCGGTAACAGCGCAGAAGATGCGGTTCCTGCGGCAGAGCATGGCGGCAAGCATATTAAAAAGAAGGCACACAAGCCCGATAAGGCTCCCAGGCGGTCACGGTGCTCCGGCAGAGAGGGTTTCCCAGCGGAGTTTGATGAAGTTCGTAGCTACGAAATCCGCCAAAAACTCCGTCCTGTGAAAAAGCAGAAGCCTGCCAAGGAGAAGAAAGCCGCCAAGCAAAAAAAGAAGGTCTCCAAGGAGCGCAAAGTAAAACGCCCTATCCGCACTCAGGAGCCGAAGCCCGCCTGCCTTAACCCGGTAGCAGATTATCTGCCGATTTCCAAAATTGAAAACGGCATCATCTACACGAAGGACCACCGCTATGTCAAGGTCGTCGAGGTAGTACCCATCAATTTTATGCTGCGCAGTGCCCAGGAACAGCGGAACATCATCTATTCCTTTGTATCCTACTTGAAAATCAGCCCATCAAGCTGCAAATCAAGGTACTGACACGCCGGGCAGAGATCAACCGCCATCTGGATACCGTTCGGAAGGAGATGGAACAGGAGACCAATGAACAGTGTCTGCTCATGCAGGAAGACTACCTCCAGTTCGTTCAGCAGATTGGTTCCCGTGAGGCAATTACCCGACGTTTCTTCCTGATTTTTGAATATGAGCCGTGGAGCAACACCAAGCGCTCTGATGAAGAAGGCGAGGCAATCAATGCCCTGCAAAGTGCAGTCCATACTGCTACCAACTACCTCCGTCAGTGCGGTAACGAGGTCATCGTTCCGAAAAACTGGGATGAGTTTACCGTAGATGTCCTCTATAACCTGCTCTGTAGAAATGAAAGTGCTGTAAAGCCACTCTCCGTCCGGGCACAGGAGGTTGTGGCTGAGTACCTTGCCAAAGGGCGCGACAGTGAGATCGACATATCCCTGCCACCGAATTCTGTGCGCCAAAAAGCATTGACTTCACGCATGGTCACCATATCTGCATTGACGGTCTGTATTATGCTTATTTGCTGGTGCCCTCTGATGGCTACAAAACGCAGGTTCAGCCGGCTGGCTCAGTCTTATCGTCAATGCCGGTGACGGGATCGATATGGATATGTTCCTCTCCCGTCAGCCCAAAGAAACCATCATCCAGAAAGTCGGACAGCAGCTACGTATCAACCGTTCCAAAATCAAGGACGCCAGCGACACCAACACCGACTTTGATGACATTGATGGTGCTATCCGAAGCGGGTACTTTCTCAAAGAGGGCCTTGCCAACAACGAGGACTTCTACTACTTGAATCTGCTGATTACCATTACTGCCTCCAACGAGGAAGACTTGGAATGGAAGGTCAGCGAAATGAAAAAGCTCCTGCTCTCACAGGACATGAACGCCTGCACCTGCCATTTTCGGGAGGAACAGGCGTTTTTATCTGCCCTGCCATTGGTGGCAATGGAAAAGAAACTGTATGAGCGGGGTAAGCGCAACCTGCTGACAGGCGGTGCGGCAAGCTGTTATCCCTTTACATCCTATGAGATGTGTGATGATAACGGTATCCTGCTGGGTGTCAACAAGTACAACAGTTCCCTTATTATCGTGGACATCTTCAATTCTGCGGTCTATAAGAACGCCAATATGTCGATCCTTGGCACGAGCGGAGCCGGCAAAACCTTTACCATGCAGTTGATGGCGCTGCGAATGAGGCGGAAAAATATCCCCATTTTCATTGTCGCGCCCCTAAAAGGCCATGAATTCCATCGCGCCTGCTCCAATGTGGGCGGCTCCTTTATCCAGATTTCACCGGCCAGTCCCCACTGCATCAATGTCATGGAGATTCGGCGGGTAGACCGCTCGGTGAATGAACTTCTGGACGGTCCAGGCATCCAGTTATCTGAACTTGCAGCAAAGATCCAGCAGCTCCACATATTTTTCAGTCTGCTGATCCCCGATATGTCTCACGAGGAACGACAGCTTTTGGACGAAGCCCTTGTTCGTACCTATAACACAAAAGGCATCACTCATGATAATGCCTCTTTGGAAGACCCTGCAAAGCCCGGCCAGTACCGTGAGATGCCGGTGCTTGGTGACCTGTACGAAATTTTGAAAACCTCCAAGGAAACGATGCGCATGGCCCACATCCTAAATCGTCTGGTAAACGGAAGCGCCAGCACCTTCAATAAGCAGACCAATGTTCGGCTCGACAACAAGTACACTGTTTTGGATATTTCCTCCCTCACCGGAGACCTGCTCACCGTAGGTATGTTTGTGGCGCTGGACTTTGTTTGGGACAGAGCCAAAGCCGACCGTACAGAAGAAAAAGCCATCTTCATCGATGAGTGTTGGCAGCTTCTATCCGGCGCCGGTGCTGCTGGTGTAAGATTGGCCGGCGATTTTCTTTTGGAAATTGCCAAAACCATACGCGGTTACGGCGGCGCCTCGATTTTTGCAAGCCAGGATCTTGCCGATTTCTTTGACCTTGACGGCGGCAGATTTGGTAAGGGCATCATCAACAACTCCAAGACCAAGATCATTCTGAATCTGGAGGACGACGAAGCCCAGCGGGTACAGGAAGCCCTGCACCTGTCCGATGCTGAAACAATGGAGATCACTCACTTTGAAAGAGGTCACGGTCTGATTTCTACCAATAACAACAATATTATGGTGGAGTTCAAAGCCAGCCCTCTGGAAAAGGATCTGATCACTACCGACCGCCGCGAGCTGCGTGAAATCGTAGAGCGAAAACGCCGTGAACAATCCACATCTGCCGAACAGCAGATATAACAATTTGAAAAGCGAGGTGATTCCCATGTGCAACTTTCCTTCCAGACGCCGCTATGCGTCTGCTTTGCGTCTGTATTACGCCTAAAAACCAGTTTTGCCAGCCAGATCATCTTTTTGGCTTACACTGACTGGCTTTCCTTCCTATTTAATGCGTCTTGAATACGCCTATATTACGCCATTGGAGGTGATACCCATGAAGACCAGGGCTGAAATCTATGGAAATGAAGCTGCGGCTCTGCTGCGGATCGTCACGATGTATCCCGGTCTCAATATGCAGCAGCTTCTTTGCTTTCACCCTGACAAAGAAGAAATCATCAAGACCCTGCTCTCCCATCTGCAAAAGCAGGGCCGTATTTTTCAAACTGATACAGGCGGTTACTTTCCGTCTGGTTGGGCAGCAAAATCAGACAACTCTCTGATACGGGCTGCCTGGGTACTCTTGGATTTTATCGGGCAGGTGGAATACCATGCTCCCGGTGATTTTCCGGCCAAGCTTATCTTCTTTGCAAACGGTGAACTATACGAAATCGTCTACGCAGCTTCCGGCCAGGAGGCCCTGATCAACCATGCGCTTCGGGATGACCGCAGCGGTGGACGCCGCATCATTTTGGTCGATAATCCGGAAGACATTCGCCGCATTGACTGCCCTGGCATTTCCGGTTTCTGCACCGTGGATGCAGCGGGCCAGGTGCATTACTTTAAGAAAACAGGAGGAACTTGATTGGAACGAAAAATCATCTCACACCGGATTGGAAGCATTCTTGATGATATATCCCGTTTGAGCAATGCTCTTTACGCGATGGATACCACGGATATTCAGCGCTATCCGGACAACTATGAAGTCTTATCCACTGACGCCGCCCTACGGGCAGAGAAAATTGCCTGCAGCTGCGGCATTTGATATATTCCAGCACCACCATCCACAAAGGCGATTACCTGACATCCGCCGGTATTGTACACGGAATTGAGGTTGTCTATGAGGACGGTGTACTGGAGGTCACCCTGCCCGGGCTGCTCCCAAAACGCAAGCAGAGACAAAACACTGAGTTTCTGCTCGACCCGTTCTACTTCTCATTGGAGCAATACGCCAAAGAGCATCCCATGCCCCACTTCAGCGATTGTGTGGTGTGCTTTACGCAGGTTTATGACCAGTGCCTTCCCACCCGGCGTATCCGTGACTACGACAATCTGGAAGAAAAGCAGCTTCTGGATGTCCTCTCCACCTTCGTCATGGCTGACGATACCGGCCTGCTCTGCGATGCCTACAACACCGCTGCGCTGGGCGAAAAGGACTGTACCAGAATCAGTGTCATGGAAAAAAAGCGGTTTCCCGCCTGGCTTGCTGAGCATGAAAACACCCTAAAATCCATCTCGGATTTTTGAGCATTTTCAGCCATTGCTTGTCCGACCTGCCGCAACATCGTATTTCGCCCCGGATTTCGGGGCTTTTTTTCTGTCGTTACACCACGGATTTTTACCGAAGTTCCTTGCAGTCTCGGTAAAAGCCACACACCACAAGGAGGTGATCACTTGGGAAATTCCCACAGCCAGACACGATGGCGTACAGGCTTCTCTCTCTGACTGCCATCTCCGGCGAGTTCCCCACAGACCAGCTTAACAGACTTCCCGGCAGTCCATATTATCTGGAGTCTGTTGTCACTGCACTGAAAAAAGACGGGCTGCTGCGTACCTATTACCGGGATAAACTGCGCGGCTACCGTCTGGGGCCGCGAGCCAAAGCCACTCTGCTGGAAAGCCGGCCGGACAGGTTTGCCAGCTACCTGACAGGAGATACCGACACCAACCGTTTGAAATGCGAAATTGACCGAAGACTCCGGCTACACCGCCTGGCAGAAACCTATGTGACCATGGATAATGCGGGTGTATGTGTGTATCGGGATGAAAAACCGGCAATTTTTGCGCCGGAGGGTTACGCTGGTGGCATGATTGTCTATCCTGCTTTTTTCAGTTCCAGAGAAGTGAAAGAAATGGGGATCGACACCACGAAGATCCGCAGTTCCCGCTCCACCGGAATACTCCTTGCGCCCTCCGGCATCTTCGTGACCTACAACAGCAGTAGCGCCCTGATGAAATGGCGCTACAAATCGGAAATGCGGGTCAAAGCATTGATCTGGAGTGTAATCTGCCAACAACGCCTGTCCTCACAGTTTCGCCATGAGGATGTTCATGGACTGATTCTGGGCAACAGCATGGATCTGGCTTATCAGATTTTGACCAGCACCGGAGGTCGCAAACATGATTTCTTCATGCTGGATGGCAGCTATGAGCATTTTCTTTATCTTACCAACGACCATCAGGGGGAGGTGACACTGGCACTATTGTGCGACCCTGGGAAAACTGCGGAGCTGGACCGTATTCTGCTCCAAGGTCTTACGGCGAGGCAACCCGGCTGGCTATTGAGCATGACGGCATTTCACCAGATGGCTCACCAGTCCTGTTTGGCTATTTCTGCGATCTGCCCCGTATCGCACGCTTTAACACCTCTCTCGAACTATCCGAGCGCCCGGGCACACTGATCTGCTTTGACTTCCAGGCAGAGGTACTTCGCAGTTACTGCGGTTCCCGAGTGCGCTTCCAGACCATTGACTTCACAAAATTCGAGGGGAGGTTGTTCCCATAAACAAGAAAAAACTGATCGTGAGCCTGATTGCAGCGCCCTTTGCCATTCTTGCAATCCTATACGCAGGCGGCTTTCTGGCACAGCTTTTGGGTAACTATGCAACCTGGAAACAGGGCGGCGGCATTCCCGGCGATGGTACTTCACCGCTGGCCGCTTCGCCCGACTTCCTTCTCTGCCTTTCCTCTGTGCTCCGACCGCCTTATGGCGTGTATGGCATTTTGATCTGCATTGGCTTGTTAGCAGTGCTGCTCATCATGGTCATGCGCATGGGATATGGTGATGCCGACGAGTATGATGAAGACCGTAATTTCTCCTACTCCGCCAAAGGCACTTATGGCACCTCCGGCTGGATGTCCCGCAAAGAGATGTCCGGCGTACTGGATCTGGTGCCCGACCTGCGCAAGCACAAGGGTATTGTACTGGGTATGCTGGATGGCAAAGCAGTCTGCATACCGGAAGATACCAGAATCAACGGCAATCTGGCAGTCTACGGCGCCAGTGGCTCCATGAAAACCCGTTCGTTTTGTATGAATCGTATTCTTCAGGCCACTGTCCGAGGCGAAAATGGCGCCGGAGAATCGCTGATCATCTGCGATCCCAAATCGGAATTGTACGAGAAGTCAAGCGAATTTCTCCGCAGCGGGGCTATTGTGTCAAGGTATTCAACCTCGTTTCGCCTGAAAACTCAGATTCCTGGTGTTGCCTTGCCGAAGTTGAGGGACAGGAACTAATGGCTCAGCTTTTTGTAGATGTCATCATCAAGAACACCACGAACAACGGCAAGAGCGACCATTTCTGGGATGCCTGCGAGATGAATCTGCTCAAGGCCTTGGTACTGTATGTGGATCAAGGCTATGCGGAAGAAAACCGCAACATTGGCGAAGTCTACCGGCTGCTGACCTCAATGGGGAATCCCAACTTGACACATTGCTCGAAGCGCTTCCTTCCACTCATCCTGCCAAAGCACCCTACAGCCTGTTCAAGCAGGCCAGCGACACAGTGCGAAGCGGCGTGATTATCGGTCTGGGCAGCCGCCTCCAGGTATTCCAGTCTGAACTGATCAAGAAAATTACCGCTAAGAATGAGATCGATCTGGAGCTTCCGGGTCAGCAGCCTTGTGCCTACTTCCTCGTTACCAGCGACCAGGACAGTACCTTTGATTTTCTGGCCTCGCTGTTTCTATCTTTCTGCTTCATCAACTGGTGCGATATGCAGACCACAACTGCGAGGGTGGCAAACTGCCTGTGCCTGTCCATATCCTTGGGGAAGAACTGACAGCGTGCGGCACGATCCCCGACCTCTCCCGCCGGCTCAGCGTAATACGCTCCCGGAATATCTCCATGTCCTGTGTATTCCAAAATCTCGCAGGATTGCAGAACAGATACCCGCAGAATTTGTGGCAGGAGATCATTGGAAACTGTGACGCGCAGTTGTTTTTGGGCTGTACAGACCAGCTTACTGCCGAATTTATTTCTGCCAGGACAGGGCTTGCCTCCGTAGCAGTATCCAGTAAGTCCAAACAGCTGGGCACCTGGCGTATCTCCAACTATACACCGGAGTTTCGTGAAACCTCCGGTGTTGGAAAACGCCCTGTACTTACTCCTGATGAAGTCCTGCGACTCCCGCTGGATCAGGCACTCATCATCATCCGCGGCAAGAAGGTTCTGCAGGTAGACAAAATGGATTACTCCAAACATCCGGAAGCCAAGTATCTGCGTTCCTGCAAAGCATCTGCCCATGTGCCGGAATGGCGCCGCTTGGAAGAAGAAGCCGCCAAAACACCGCAGCCCGCGCCGAAACCGGCTCCGGCAGCAAAGAAACCGGCAAAGCGCAAAGCCACCAAACCGGCATCCCCCACAGATAAATCACCCAAAGAGCTCCGGCTCCCAAATCTGCCGGTACGCCGGAAGGCATTATTACCACAGACAAGGATTCCATCCTGTCTTAAACAAAACTATCAAATTCATAGGAGGTTTAATCTATGGCAACCAAGAAAAAAAGAACTTCTGGAACAGGACGCTCCTGTTACCGAAACCGTTATGTCGGAAAGCGAAACTCTGCTGGTCGATACCGCTCAACCTGAATCCCTTCCTGCTGACGCTGGCGATGGTCTGGATTGAACGAACTGCTGGGGCTGATGGATCAGCCCCAGCAGGACACCTCTGG
>ENA-OQCN01000721-OQCN01000721.1-human-gut-metagenome-genome-assembly--contig:-NODE-721-length-17433-cov-2.644343_pt1 | contig 17433 bp, 21 predicted proteins | sample MGYA00242497_ERZ504576 | MGnify/ENA primary metagenome ERZ504576 (study PRJEB26092, sample SAMD00036296) | human gut metagenome | host: Homo sapiens | study: EMG produced TPA metagenomics assembly of... | reverse complement strand
CTCAGGTACTGATGCATGCGGTCAGTGAGGATCTGAAACACTGGACAAAGACGCAGGATGCAGTGACCTTTGTTCCGCAGCGGGATATGATCCGGATGACTGGAGAGATCCGTTTGTACTGTGGGATGACGAATCAGAAAAATATATCCTGATCCTGGGAGCACGCCTGGAAGGAGACAAGCATAAAACAACGGGAGAACCGTATATTTTACATCAGATAATCTTGCAGACTGGGAGTTCCAGGGAGATTTCTGGGCACCGGATCTGTTTACCATGCATGAGATGCCGGATCTTTTCAAGATGGGCGACTGGTGGTATCTGATCACAACAGAATATTCCCATGCATCCACACAGGTGTACCGTATGGCAAAAAGCCTGAAAGGACCCTGGATCGCACCGGATGACGATGCCTTTGACGGAAGAGCTTATTATGCGGGAAGAACCTTTATGTTGAATGATCAGAGGATTCTGTTCGGATGGGTCCCGACACGTGCCAACGAGACAGACAGTGCAAATCTCTGGTACAGACCGGAGGCAGATAAAGAAGATTTTATCTGGGCAGGAACTTTTGTGGCACATGAACTGTATCAGAGAGAAGACGGCACTTTAGGCTGCCGGATCCCGGATACGGTATGGAATGCATTTAAGGATGAGAAAAAGCTTGATGATGTAAAACTGGAAAAAGAATCAGGAAGAGCATTACAGCATGTAGTAACGAAGACCGGTGACTGCTATCGATACGAAGCAGATGTCACATTTGCTGAGGGTACCCGTGGATTTTCAATCGGAGTACGGGCTCAGGAAGCGGATGATGAATTCTATTCCTTTACATTTGAATGCCCGAAGGATCGTGTGATCTTCGAGAAATCTCCGAACTGGCCGTGGCCGCAGATGAACAATATGGGACTGGAACGTCTGATTCGTCTGGTTCCTGGAAAGAAATATCATGTACAGATTATCGTGGATGATACGATTGCTACACTGTATGTGGACGGAGTTGCTATGAATACCCGCATGTATACAAATCCTGGGGAGGGAATCTGCCTGGGAGTTACAGATGGAAGTGCGGTATTTGAGAATCAGAGTATTGCATATCTGTAAAACATATTTTGAAATAAAAGAAAAGAGATCCACAGATTTTTTCTGAAAATCTGGTGGATCTCTTTGGGTATCAGAATGAATCCTGTCAGGAACTCACACCGTCCGTAAAAACTCTTCCATCACATCCATCGCCGCCCCATAAGCCGCCGCTCCGGTCTGATAAGTACATAGTTTTACGAAACTTCCATCGTCTTCGAAGGTATTGTGTTCGGCAACCAGCCGGCGGATCGTATCGAGCCAGGGGGAGAGGAAACTTCCGACGTAGCCGCCGAGGACAATGTCGTAGTCGAGGATCATATGCAGATTATTGATGACGACAGCCAGATGTTTCAGATAGGTGTCCCAGACAGAACGATAGTCCGGGTTGTTCTGCTGAAGTCCGAGAAAGAAATCTTCCAGCCGTCCGCCGGACAGATCCGAGAGGAGTCTGGCGGAACAGTAGGCATCGACGCAGCCGGTTTTTCCGCAGTAACATGGTTTTCCATCGGGAATCAGAGTCATGTGACCGGCTTCTCCACAGCGGAAAGCATCGCCCGGAAGCAGATTGCCATCGTGAAAGATGGCACCGCCCACGGTGTTACTCAGAGAAAGATAAAAGAAGGAGGAAGGCAGATCCGAACCGATGCCTTCCGCAAAAGCACCTGCATTTGCATCGTTTAAAAAGGTACAGTGCCATGGGAAATACGATTGTATTTCGAAAAAAGCAGATCCCGCACACCGAGGGCATGGGAATACGTGATCATTTTCTGTACCGGATCGACGATTCCTGGAAGAGAGATGCCAAGACCGAGGATCTGTTCTCCGGAAATCTCCGTTTCCAGGAGAAAATCATCAATTTTCTGACAAACTTCGGAGAAATAGGCGGAACTTCTGGAAAAACCAAGTTGCATTCTTTCATATTTTATAATGTCTCCGGTCAGATTCAAAAGAAGGATGCCAAGATGATTTCGGGTGATATCCAGTCCGATGGAAAACCGATAATCCGAAGCGGCACACAGCGCTCTGGCTCTGCGGCCACCGGTGGACTGCATCTCTCCGAGATCCCGCAGAAGCCCCGATTCGAGAAGTTCTCTGGTGGTGTTGGTCACGGTTGGGAGACTCAGGTGCAGGTCGGAGACAATATCCGGATTGGATACCGTTCCATGGGTACAAATATAACGGAAAATCTGATTCCGGTTTTTCTTTTTCACTTCTTTATTTGTCAGTCGTTGATGCTCCATAGTTCCTCCATTTATTCTTATATATTCCGAAAGATAGTAAGCTTCATTCGTATCAGATTAAATTATAACATGATTTCGCGGGAAATGTTAAAAATATCTGTTTATGCGATTAGTATAAATTCTGTGCATCGCAAAGCGTATTACTGGGAACGGAGTGAACGGTAACCATTTTCATGTCGGAACACCTCATGGGATCCTGTCTGCTGAAGGATTATAAAAAACCAAAAAAAAATCAGGAAAATGATAGACAAGATTCTGAAATCAGGGTACAGTAGTAAGGTACAAAATTTTAGAAAGTGAGTAACGTATGGAGAAAGGAAACAAACGAGGAAATTTTACCGGATCTATTGGATTCGTACTTGCAGCAGCAGGAAGTGCTGTCGGACTGGGAAATATCTGGAGATTTCCGTATCTGGCAGCGAAGGATGGAGGAGGAACCTTCATTCTGGTTTACATTATTCTGGCACTGACCTTTGGTTTTACGCTGTTGACCACAGATGTAGCCATCGGAAGAAAAACCGGACAGAGTCCGTTGAATGCGTACCGGATGATTCACCCCAAATGGGGCGGTCTTGGCATTCTGGCGTGTATCATTCCGGTTGTGATTCTGCCCTATTACTGTTCCATCGGTGGATGGGTACTGAAATATCTGGGAACCTTTATCACCGGACATGGGGTGGAAGCCGCACAGGACGGTTATTTTACCGGCTATATCACAAGTATGTGGCAGCCGATCCTCTGGCTGTTTATCTATCTGTTGTTGACAGCTTTTGTTGTCTATAAAGGGGTAAATAAAGGAATTGAAAATTACAGCAGGATCCTGATGCCTATTCTTCTGGTAATGATCGTTGGCATCTCTATTTTTTCGATGACGCTGTCTCACAGCGATGCGCACGGTGTGACAAGAACCGGTCTGCAGGGGCTGAAAGTTTATCTGGTACCAAATTTCAGTGGTATGACACTGAAAGACTTTGTGATCGTATTTGTCGATGCACTGGGGCAGCTGTTCTTCTCGATCAGTGTGGCGATGGGTATTATGGTCACTTATGGATCTTACGTACAGAAAGAGACCAATCTGATGCGGTCTATTAATCAGATTGAATGGTTTGATACCGCGGTGGCTCTGCTGGCCGGTCTGATGATCGTTCCGGCCGTGTATACGTTCATGGGAACGGAGGGAATGTCCGCCGGTCCGGGACTGATGTTTGTATCACTGCCGAAGATTTTTGAGGCGATGGGAGCAGCCGGTCCGGTCATCGGAACGATTTTCTTCCTGATGGTATCTTTTGCAGCGGTAACATCTTCCGTATCTGTCATGGAATCGATTGTATCAAACATTATTGACAGGTTCCATGTGAGCAGAAAGAAAGGAACGGTTCTGGTAACAATCTATGCATGTATTGTCGGAGTGATCGTGTGTCTGGGATACAATGTCCTGTACTTTGAACTGAAACTTCCGAATGGTGCGGTTGCACAGATTCTGGATCTGATGGATTACCTGAGCAACAACCTGTTGATGCCGACTGTTGCACTGCTCAGCTGTATCCTGATCGGCTGGGTGGTAAAACCACAGACCATTATCGATGAAGTAACGATTGGCGGCTATAAGTTCGGAAGAAAGAAACTGTATATTGTTATGGTAAAATTCATCGCGCCGGTTCTGCTGGCAGCACTGCTTCTGCAGTCACTGGGTGTGTTCAGCCTGTAGGGAATACTGAAAAGTTCGAATTCATAAGTTGTTGTACAACAGATGGATTCGAACTTTTTTATGTTTAAGAATGACAGAAGACCTGGAATGGATTTTACCCGTAACTGTGGGTGTACTGAACAGTAATCGGAAATAATGTCAGAAGCAGCTGTATGAAGAAATAGATTGGAAGTTTTGTGAAAAAATGATAAGATAGCAGATATAAAAATGTAAGGAGGCAAAACAATGGCAGATTTATTTCACAGAGTCAGTATTAGAAAGTATCAGGAAAAAAAGGTAGAACCGGAAAAACTGGATTATATTCTGAGGGCGTCTATGGCAGCACCATCTGCCTGCAACCAGCAGCCGTGGGAATTTTACATTGTGGAAGATCCGGAGATTTTAGAAGAACTTTCTGAGACAACACCATACGCAAAACTCACTGCAAAAGCACCGATGGCGATCGTTACCGCTTATCGGAAAGAATGTACTGCACCGGCGTACGCACAGATTGACCTGAGTATCTGTATGGAAAATATGTGGCTTGCCACCGATGAAGTGGGACTTGGCGGTGTCTGGATGGGAATCGCACCGTTAGAAGACCGGATGGAAGAAGTGGAAAAAATCATCGGTATTCCGGAAAGTCAGAGGGCCTTCGGTATCTTCGCACTGGGATATCCTGCAGAAGAGAGAACCCAGCAGGATCGTTATGATGAAACCCGGATCCATCGTGTGACAAGAGGGTAAGGTGAGAAACTATGGTTACAATTGATCTTATCACCGGATTCTTAGGTTCGGGAAAAACGACATTTATCAAACACTATGCAAAATATCTGATGGATCAGGGAATGAACATCGGGATTCTGGAAAATGATTTTGGCGCGGTCAATGTGGATATGTTATTATTGCAGGAACTGATGGGGGATAAGTGCGAGTTGGAGATGATCGCCGGTGGATGCGACAGGGAAACACACCGGAGGAGATTTCGCACGAAGCTGATCGCGATGGGAATGTGCGGGTATGATCGGGTACTGGTGGAACCATCCGGTGTATACGATGTGGATGAATTCTTTGATGTGCTGCGGGATGAACCACTGGATCGGTGGTATCAGATCGGAAATGTCATTACCGTAGTCAACGCAAAGCTGGAGTCGGAACTTTCGGACATGTCTGAGTATTTGCTGGCTTCGGAGGCGGCACATGCGGGTGCGGTTGTGTTGAGCCGAGCAGAAGAGGCAACGAAGGAAGAAATCAAGGCAACGGTCACACATCTGAACAGAGCACTGGAAAAGGTACGCTGCGGTCGCAGACTGGATCAGGAAATTATCCGAAAAGGCAGTCTGGCGCTCACAGATGAGGATTTTGCAAAGCTTCAGCAATGCGGTTATGTGCAGGAAAATTATCAGAAAATGGATTTTACAGAAGAAAACAGTTTTGACACGGTGTATGTGATGGAACGTCAGATGCCGGTGGAGAAATTCTTGCTGGAATGAAAAAATCTTTGCAGATCCGTCCTGTGGGGCAGTCTTCCGGATCAAAGGATTTATGCAGGAGGAAAATGGCAGCTGGATCGAGGTCAATGCAACTCGCCATGAACTGAAAAAACAGCCGATCAAAGAAGGACAGGAGATCCTGATCGTGATCGGGGAAGGGTTGCAAGAGGCTGCAATCAGAAAGTATCTCAGCTAAAGGATGAATGAATGTAACTATTCAGCAGGTAGCGTAACTGTGAAGGTACTGAACAGTTACTGATATAGTATAAAAAGAAGTGAAATAAATGCAATTACAAACGACACAGGCTGATATATAATATAAACAGGATAAGCTCCGGAAAACGGGGCGCACATGGGAGGAAAGTGATGAAAGATAAGTATCAGAAAACCATATATGCCTGTTTTATCGGCTATGTGGTGCAGGCGGTGGTCAATAACTTTGTACCGTTGCTATTTTTAACCTTTGAAAAAACGTATGGGATTCCGTTGAGTAAGATTACCATGCTGATCACACTCAACTTTGGTGTTCAGCTGATCGTGGATCTGCTATCTGCCGGATTGGTCGATAAGATCGGCTACAGGGTATCGATCGTGATCGCACATGCGGCATCCGCGCTGGGACTGATCGGACTGGTCGTACTGCCAAACCTTTTACCGAATGCGTATACAGGAATTCTATTGTCTGTTATGATCTATGCGATCGGCGGCGGTCTGATCGAAGTACTGATCAGTCCGATCATGGAGAGCTGCCCGACAGACAACAAAGAAAAAGCGATGAGTCTGTTGCATTCATTTTACTGCTGGGGACATGTAGCAGTTGTACTGATCTCCACCTGCTTTTTTAAAATTTTCGGGATTGAAAACTGGAAGATCCTTGCGTGTGTCTGGGCGATCATCCCGGTCGTGAACGGACTGATTTTTACAAAAGCACCGATTGCTCCTCTGGTAGAAGAAGGAGAAACGGGAATGACAATTCTTGACCTGTGCAGGGAGAAAATGTTCTGGATCCTGTTATTGATGATGGTTTGCGCTGGAGCCAGCGAGCAGGCGGTCAGCCAGTGGGCGTCCACTTTCGCAGAAAAAGGTTTGGGAGTAAGCAAATCGATCGGCGATCTGGCAGGACCGATGCTTTCGCCATCCTGATGGGAAGTGCCAGAGCGTTTTATGGAAAATTTGGTGATAAAATCGATCTTGACAAGTTCATGGTGGGCAGCGGGCTGCTTTGTATAGGCTCTTATCTGCTGATTTCCCTGTCTCCGCTTCCACAGCTGTCCCTGCTGGGATGTGCAATCTGCGGTCTGTCCGTAGGAATTATGTGGCCGGGAAGCTTCAGCAAGGCATCTGCTGTCATGCGAAACGGTGGAACGCTATGTTTGCATTGTTAGCTCTCGGCGGTGACCTCGGCTGCTCCGGCGGTCCGACATTGGTCGGCTATGTATCCAGCATGTTTTCCGAAGATCTGAAAAAAGGAATACTTGCAGCGATTGTTTTTCCGGTGTTACTGATTGCAGGAACAGTGTTGTCCGGGAAGAAACGGGCAGTGAAATAAAAAATAATGAGAAATAAGGGAAGATTCGCCTTGCTTGGTGGAGATTCCCTTATTTTTAGGCGGGTTAAAAAAAGGAGTAGATATATGAAAGAATATCAAAACATCAGCCACGGCTTTGGACCGGTGTATAATAGAGAATCACGGATTCTGATTCTGGGAAGTTTCCCATCTGTGAAATCAAGGGAACAGGCATTTTTTTACGGGCATCCGCGGAATCGCTTCTGGAAAGTACTGGCGGCGGTATTGAAGGAGGATGAGCCAGAAACGGTGGAAGAGAAAAGGAGATGCTTCTCAGACATGGTGTTGCTGTGTATGATGTGATTGAACAGTGCAGCATCATAGGATCCAGTGACAGTAGTATCAAAGATGTGATTCCGGCTAATCTTGGGATAATCGTGGAAGCGTCGCAGATCCGGAAAGTTTACACCAACGGAAAAACAGCAGGAAAACTTTACAGAAAGTATCAGGATAAGGAACTGAACCTTCCGATGGAAGAACTGCCGTCCACAAGCCCTGCCAATGCAGCGTATTCTCTGGAAAAACTGACGGAAATCTGGAGCAGAGCAATCGTGGAAGTCTGAAAAATACATCAAAACGTGTTACGTCAATCATGCATGAGGCTTTCAGAAAAACAAAAATATTCGCATAAAAGTCTTTTTCAAACGTCATACTATATCTGCATGTAACAAAAAAAGGAGGCAGTAAGAATGATGGGACAGGAAGAGACAATCCGGCTGTTACAGGAGTGTGACGCCGGTGTACAGATGGGAATTGCTTCGATTCAGGAGGTACTTCCGTATGTAAAAGAAGAAAAATTCCGGCAGCTGTTACTTGGATGCAGGGATAAACATGAAAAACTGCAGGAGGAGATCCGGCAGAAACTGGAAGTTAACCGGGATGAGAGGAAAGAACCGAACCTGATGGCAAAAGGCATATTCTGGATGAAGACGAAAGGAAAACTGGTGCTGGATGAGTCTGACGCAACGATCGCCGATCTGATGACGGATGGATGCAATATGGGAATCAAGTCGCTGCACCGCTGTCTGAACCAGTATGCAGAGGCTGACGAAAAGGCAAAGGATATTGCCAAACGGCTGATTAATATAGAAGAAAAACTTACGGTGGATATTCGTTCGTATCTGTAAAAGTAAGACGATGTTTCATAACTTCTGAACAGGGGATGAGACATCGTTTTTTTGTTTCCGGCCAATTTTCTTCCCGTAAATGAAAAAACATTCTACGGAGAGCCATACTGCGACGTTAAAAATTTAACAGAAAAGTCGAAATTGACATAAAGGTACACACAAGTATGTCAATAGAGAAAATAGTTGGAAAATTGCTGAAATTTACACAAAAAAAACGGCGCATTTTTGACGGGATGATAAAAATCACGTAGGAAAACAATCAAACATTGTAATCATGACGGCAACATGGCATAATAAGAAAGGAAATGTTAAGAAAAAGAAAATAAGAAGTAAAACAAAAGTAAAAAGAAACCAAATTTAGAATGTGTCCATTCCGGAAACAGATCCGGGATGTCAGACAACAGAGGAGAAAAATATGGCAATTTTTTCAATGATTTTGTCTTTGCTATGCGGTGTAGCATTATTTTTGTTTGGAATGTCTTTGATGGGCGATGGCCTGAAGATGGTGGCAGGTAACAAACTGGAAGCCTTCTTATATCGAATGACAAATACACCGTTGAAAGGAGTAGCTCTTGGTACGGGTGTTACCAGTGTGATTCAGTCATCATCCGCCACGACGGTCATGGTCATCGGTTTTGTAAACTCCGGTATGATGAAGCTGAAGCAGGCGATCGGTATCATCATGGGTGCCAACATCGGAACCAGTATTACCGGCTGGATCCTGTGTCTTTCTTATATTGGAGGAAGCGGTGGCGGAATCGCAAGTATCTTTTCTACTGCGACGATTTCTGCCGTTGTAGCTGTAATTGGCATTATTTTCCGTATGTTCTGCAAACGTTCCGTACATAAGAATATTGGAAATATCATGCTTGGTTTTGCCATTTTGATGACAGGTATGCAGATGATGAGTGGAGCGGTTTCTCCGCTGCGTGAAAATCCTACCTTTATCAAGATGCTGACGATGTTTTCCAACCCGCTGGCAGGTATTCTGGTAGGTATCCTGTTTACAGCAGTTTTACAGAGTGCATCTGCCACCGTTGGTGTGCTGCAGGCACTTTCTGTTACCGGTCTCTTAACATTTGCAAGTGCTTTCCCTATCGTACTGGGAATCGGTGTTGGTGCGGCCTGTCCGGTTCTGATCTCTGCAATCGGCGCCAATAAAAATGGAAAGAGAACCGCACTGGTCTATCTGCTGAACGACCTGTTCGGACTGATCATGTGGTCTGTTATCTTTTATACAGCCAATGCATTTGTGCACTTTACCTTTACAGATATGGTGATGACACCGGTATCTATCGCACTGTTAAATACAGTATTCCGTGTGGCAACTGTAGTAGTACTGTTCCCGTTTATTCCGAAACTCGAGAAGCTGGTATGTATCCTGGTAAAAGACAGTGCGGAAGAACTGGAAGACGAAGCAGATTTTGATCTGTTAGAGGAACGTCTGCTGAACTATCCGGCACTGGCAATTGCACAGTGTCACCGTGCGATGAACGGCATGGCAAAGAAACTTCGCAAGAATGTCAACAGAGCCATGAATCTGTTGAATGAATATCAGCAGGATAAGTTTGACAAAGTACAGAGAAAAGAAGATCTGATTGACAAATATGAAAGCCGTCTGGGAGAATATTTGATTCAGCTGACAAAGCGTGAGATGAACACGGTACAGACCCGTCAGGTATCTCTGTATCTGCACACGATCGGTGACTTTGAGCGTATCGGAGACCATGCTTCTTATATTGCGCATATGTCCAACGAGATGCATGACAATCACACAGACTTTTCACCGGCAGCATGGAATGAGCTGAATATCGTTATGGAAGCGGTACGCGAAGAAATCAACATTACCTGCAACGCTTTTCTGAATGATGATAAAGAGGCAGCACAGAGGGTGGCTCCTCTCGGTGTGGTCATCACACATCTGTGTGACGAGCTGAAGATGCACCATGTGGAACGACTGAGCAATGGCAATTGCGGCTGGAAGAGGGAACTGTATTTAACGACATCCTGAATAGCTTTGGACGAATTGCATCCCATTGTGCAAGTGCATGGTAGCCTGATGAAGAGTGGCGAACAAGATTCGGATATGCATATCGCGACAGTAAGATCTATCCGACGGACAGTTTCGAATATTACACATACTTCAGCGAGTACAAAAAGAAATATGATATCACTGACAAAAGTGAAGAGCACGTGCTGAGCATGGAGCCGGAAGAAATAGAATAAAAAATATAAATTCAGAAAGCTTCCCGGGATTTTCCCGGGAAGCTTTTTACTCTACAGGAAATTGCTTTCCTGTAAAGTAAAAAACGCTCCGCGAGGATGCGCAGTGTGTTTCTCATAGTTTACATGAAATTATTTTTATGGAATCCGTTGTTGCTGTTCACCGGTGATATTCTGCAAGGCGTGTTGCTGAGAACGGAGTGGACAGTAACCAGTAACAATCTTTTTGCACAGATGAATAATATAGTAGTGCGGAAAGAAGGGTTCTGTTATAATAAAAACAGAAGAAATCGGTGATGGCATTTTGGCTTGTATGTCTCGGGATTTGACATATTCATGTCAAAACACCTCGCGGGACAGTGGCTACTGAATAGTTACTATAAATCAATACTTACAAAAGAAAGCAGACAGGAAGGGGGAAATGTATGGGTCTGGCAATTGGGTTACTTTTGGGAGCAATACTTCTGTTTTGGCTGGGAACCCGGCAGCGGAAAAAGGTTTATGCCGAGTATGAGGATGACAGCCAAAAGTACACAGCCACCACAACTATGACGCTGATCAAACAGACGAAATCAGAAACCAGCGATGGGAAGACAAGGGTGACGGCCAATCAGGAACTGGTCACGGATATTTGTTATCTGCCGACCTATGAGTACACAGTAAACGGAGAGGTCTATCACTATACGAGCCGTCATGGATCTGACACCGTGCAAAAGCCCGGCATGCAGCGTACCGGCTATTACGAACCGTCCAATCCCAAAAATATCACAGAATATCCGCCGCAAAAACCGGTACTTGGGGGTGTCCTCTTTTTTATCCCGGGAGTGGTATTGCTGATTTTCGGAGTTGTTGTGCTTCGGAATTCGTTATGGTGATGATATTTACACCTTTCCGTATTTTGTGCTTGCTTGTTTAAACGAAAAAAGCCCGGAGCCAAGTGCCCGGACTTTTTGTATAATTCATTGCTTCTGCGAGAGGCTGCAGATCCATTTGCGGTTATAGACAAGATGGAGATACATGGCATCCTGTGCGCGGAGCGGATCGCGGCAGGCAATCGCATCGGCAATTTCACGGTGGCTTTCTATGGTTTCCTTGCGAAGGATTCCCCCTGTTGTCTCCACAAACAGAGGAATGGAACTGTTGATCACAGGTATCAGCTTGGTACAACAACGTTTTTGCTGCTTAAAGCGATAGCTGTGTGAAAATCAATATCTTTTTGTGTGTGATCTTCATGATTTTTTAAGAGCGTTTCTACTTCATCGCAGAGTGTAGTGATTTTTTTGATGTCTTTTTCATCTGCGCGTGTGGCAGCCATGGCAGCAATCGAAGGTTCGAGCAGGAAACGAACCTCCAGAAGATCCTGAACCAGCTTCTGTTTATTGTCAATGAAAATAAATCCAAGAGGATCTTCTACCATACCAGGAGACGCGGCAATATAGGTTCCGGATCCCTGGCGGACGGTGACAATGTTTCGGGAGGCCAGAAGCTTCATGGCTTCCCGGAGAGAACTTCTTCCCACATCCAGGCGCTGCGAGAGAATGGTTTCATTGGGGAGTTTGTCTCCCGGCTTCAAATTTTCCTCTAAAATAAGCGCGATGATGTCATCTGATATTTTTTGCGGAAGACCTTTTTCTTCCTGTGATAAAGTCATCATATGATTTGCTCCGTTTCTTAGCTGTTCCGTTATTACTTCTTATCATAATATCTTTATAGATCGAAGTCAAAGTATCAAAACACACAAAAACAAAACTGTTTTTTTAGATAAAATTCCAATATTGATTTTTAAATAAGATGATTATACGATAAATACATCGGATGAATTCAAGGCTGAACAACAAAAGATATTCGTGTAACACAAGAAAATAGCAGGAAATGCTGGTGTGTGATGTAAAAAAACATCAGATGAATTAGGAGAAGACAGAAGAATGGAAGGAACAACGTTTGCGGCGGATCCAATGCGGCTGATGATTGCAACTGCCGGAAAATCAGCCGCAAAAGAAAGTGTAGAAAGATTCCGAAAGTACATAAAAGGTACAGGGAGGAAAAGATAATGCAGTTAAAAAGTCAGAAAATGAGAAAACTTGCGCCGGAGCTGGATCGCTGCGCATCGGAACCGGATGGACGAAAGAAGATCTGGGAAAGGTTCAGGTCATAGTGGAAAGCACGTATGGTGACAGTCATCCGGCAGCGGCCACCTGAATATCCTGGAGGAAGAGGTACGGAAAGGAATGCAGAGGAAGGCGGATTTGGTGCACGCTATCACTGCACCGATATCTGTGACGGCGAAAGCCAGGGAACAGACGGAATCAATTACAGCCTGGCCAGCCGTGAAATGATTGCAAATATGATCGAGATTCATGCAAATGCGACTCCGTTTGATGCCGGTGTCTATCTTTCCAGCTGCGACAAAGGAGTGCCGGGAAATCTGATCGGACTTGCCAGAGTCGATATTCCGTCCGTGTTTGTTCCGGGTGGAACCATGAATGCGGGTCCGGAAATGCTGACTCTGGAGCAGCTTGGAATGTACAGTGCAAAGTTTGAGCGCGGCGAGATTGATGAAGAAAAACTTGACTGGGCGAAATGCAATGCCTGCCCGAGCTGCGGTGCATGTTCTTTTATCGGAACAGCTTCTACGATGCAGATCATGGCAGAGGCGCTTGGTCTTGCACTTCCGGGAACAGCACTGATGCCGGCAACCAGCCCGGATCTCCTTGCATTTGCAAGAGAGGCTGGAAGACAGGCGGTAAGACTGGCAAAGATGGAACATATGCGTCCTTCAGATATTGTGACGATGGAAAGCTTTGAAAATGCAATTCTCGTACATGCGGCAATTTCAGGAAGCACCAACTGCCTGCTTCATCTTCCGCAATTGCACATGAATTTGGTATTGAGATTACCGGAGATACCTTTGACAGACTGCACAGAAATGCCAGATATCTTCTGGATGTACGTCCTGCAGGACGCTGGCCGGCAGAGTGCTTCTACTATGCAGGCGGTGTACCGGCTATCATGGAAGAAATCAAGGAACACCTCCATCTGGATGTAATGACTGTTACAGGAAAGACATTAGGAGAAAATCTGGAAGGGCTGAAGCGGAAAGGATTCTATGAGAAATGTGAAAAATGGCTTCAGGAATTCAACAGACGGTATCAGGTAAACCTCACAAAAGAAGATATTATCCGTCCGTATGAGCAGGCGATCGGAACCGATGGAAGTATTGCCGTTCTCCGTGGAAATCTTGCACCGGAAGGAGCCGTGATCAAGCATACGGCATGTCCGAAAGAGATGTTTAAAGCTGTACTCCGTGCCAGACCGTTCGACAGCGAAGAAGAATGCCTGGATGCTGTCCTGAAGCATAAGGTTCAGAAGGGAGACGCCGTTTTCATCCGCTACGAGGGACCAAAAGGAAGCGGAATGCCGGAGATGTTCTATACATCAGAGGCAATCAGCAGTGATAAAGAGCTTGGAAAGAGTATTGCACTGATTACAGACGGCCGTTTTTCCGGCGCATCCACAGGTCCGGTTATCGGTCATTGCAGTCCTGAGGCGGTTGACGGCGGTCCGATCGCACTTGTAGAAGAAGGTGATCTGATTGAAATTGATGTTATGGAAAGAAAACTGAATATCATCGGAGTTGCAGGAGAGCGTAAGTCGATGGAGGAAATTGACCAGATTCTTGCCGAAAGACGGAAAAACTGGAAACCGGTAGAACCAAAATACAAAAAAGGTGTGCTGAGACTTTTCAGTCAGCATGCAGCAAGTCCGATGAAGGGAGCTTACCTGGAGTATTGATAACGAAACAGAGATTTCTGTACACTGTGTCTTCCGTATATCGATGTCCTGTTTGGAATCGAACCCTATCATCTCCGGAAAAATGAAAAGAATCACGAAGAGGGCGATGTAAATAAAAGTAGTGTCTTTAAGTTGAATGGAGATGCCCCTCAGGGTTTGAGTTTAAAGACAACCTTGTATCCGCACGTAAAATGCATGGCTTTTCGCAGGATGAACTGGCTGAAAAGATTGGTGTAAGTAGACAGACACTTTCAAAATACGAAACAGGGGTTTCACTTAGATAAAGATACCACACCATTCCCACGCTGACTTTTGCTCAACCGATACAGCCGGAGGGCTGGATAACAAGAAAAGGCGGTATGCGCCCCGTGGAGGGGTAGCGTACCGCCTTTTCTTGTGGGGGTTTCCAAAGGGGGCAAAGCCCCCATTTGGCACACGACTTGCGAAGCAAAGTGTAGTGTGTTATACCTGCTGTCGTGGCTGACGGGGGAAACGGGGGGCGGTGCTTTATGCGCCCCGTTTGCTCCGGCAGGAAAACCGGCTGAATTTTTGCGAATGGGAATGAGCAAAATCGGGCTGTTTTCAGAGAACGGCGGCAGGTATATGAAAGCCCCCGTCCTTTGTCCTGCGCTCCGACTTGTGGACAAAGTGTCCCGAAGTTGTGGCCACACTCCCGGAAAAGTAGCAGGACAGCGGGCAACCGTCAAGGCTGAAATGAACGGGTTTACACCCGGCCTTGACCTCCGCCCGCTGTCCCGCTGAATGGGTGGACAAGGCGGCCAATCCCTCAAAGTGCTTGGCTGCTCTCTTTTTCTGATTTTGGAGCGTTTCTTCTCTCAAAATTGAAATGGGCGGGAAGCCATTTTAGGGCTTTCCCGCCTTGATTACCCTTTAGCAAAGACGGGCGGGGCTGTCAGCGGCGGCGCATTTATGCGCCGTTCATCTTGACCGTTGACTGGCTCGGCTGGCTTTGCCATTCTCGATAAATAAGAAATTTTGATTATTTTAACGTGTTTAAATATGCAAGTAACTCATTCTTCTTTAATGGCTCACAATGACTTAACACGCAATAATCGCAATCTATGGAATATATTCTCTCGATCAAATGCTGTAATTTTCTCTTGTCCATATAGCCGCCATTAAAAAAATCTTCACTTGTAGAGTCACCTAAAAATAAAACTTTCTCCTCCGGGATATAAATACAAGTTGTATCTTCGGAGTGTGGTGAAACAGTATGGAAAATATGAGCGGTTATATTCCCTAAGTTTAATGTCATTTTTTCTACATATTCAATATCAGCTATTACGATATTCAATTCATTTTCCCCAGCATATTCTTTAGCAAAATGAGTATCATCTTTTTTTAGGATGTCAATATATTTTTTATCATTTGCTCGATCCTGCTGTTCTCTTAAAAACAAGTTCGTTTTCTGGTGTGCGATGCTAACTCCACTTATATCATGTAAGCCAAATGTATGGTCATAATGCCAATGCGTAATGACCGTAAAATCGGGTTCTTTCAAATCGCAACTTCTTAATGCTCTATAAAAATCTTGCACATGTTTTTTTGAATATCCTGCGTCAACGGCTAAGGAAAATTTATCCCCTTTTACATAGGCCAGCATTGGCCTGTCAACTTCAGGCTCATGCGGCAAAAAGTAAATATTTTTGGTCAGATTTTTCAATCCCATTTTTTGTCCCATCTTTCCGGCAATAGTTCTTTTAGCCTTACTTCCTTTTCAAAATCGACGACAACCATTGTGTTTTCATTATAAAGGTCTAATTGTGACATCAATTCTCTGCATCTTCCACAGGGAGGCAAAATGCTTCCATCTTCGTATACAGCTACAATCCTCTTAATTTTTGTTTCCCTATTTTTAAGCATTTCGGCAATAGCCGCTTGTTCCGCACATATACCGATAGAACAAGGCACATCAATACAAATGCCTGTAAATACTACTCCACCAACTGTTTCCAATGCACAACCTACATGCCCTGCTTCCCCATTTTTCTTTAATTTTATAGGGGATACAGTCTGTAACGCAATTTGATATAAATTTTTCATAATTTCTCCATAAATCTCGAATAAACTCTCTTACTTTCGCCCCCGTTGTGGCTTTGGATTTTTCAGCAGGTCCGACTTCTGTGCAATTCTTTTTAGCCACTTTCTTTCTTCCTCTGACAGCTTCCCATAGTTCAGCTTGAGCCGCTTGCAAATAAACGCCATCGCCGCCTGCTCCGGGTCGCTGTCCGCTGGTGGTTTCCTCTGCGGTCTGCAAGAAATCTTCCAGTGGGTTGTCCTCCGGGACGCTGAAAAAATCGTCCTTATGGGCTTCCCGCAGGTCGAGGGCTATCTTGTTTATATCCTGCTGTATCACATAGCGGCAAAAGCTGTCGTCGTCAATATGGGCGGCGATAAGCTGCCTTAACTGCGGGTCAGTCAAGCCGGGATTGTGCTGTTTCATAATCGTTGCACTCACAGCGTCCACAATGGCGTTTGCGCTCTGCACCTGCTTTCCCGCTACGCCGTTCACATAGATTTCAAGGTCGGCCATGAGCCGGGGAAAATCCGGGTGGGTCGCCAGTTCACACAAAAGAGAATTGTCCACCAGCCCGCTTTTCAATAGTTCAATCATATCATCACTCAAATGCAGGTCTGCAAGATCGGCGTTTGGGTGATTTCTTGTTTGAGAACGGCCCAGCAGATAATCAACGGTCACATCGTAAAACTTTGCCAACTCAATAAGGGCATAATGGCTGATGTCCTTGAGATTATCCCCCTCGTAACTGCCTAAAGCAGACTTGGAGAGGTGGGTTTTCTCCGCAAGCTGTTCCAGCGTCAGCCCACGCTCCACACGCAGGTCTTTCAATCGTTCTTGTATGGATAATTCCATGCTCTCCCTCCTTGTCTGCAAATATCATTTTTATTATACCACAATTCCGAAAGCGTGGAAATAGCCTGTTTTTTAAGCCGATTTCCTACCTCTTGGATATACGGGACGGGCGGTCATTTAGGTATACACTTATCTTAGTTCATCGATGGACAGCACCTTGAAAACCAAATGACGTCCGAAAAGGAATACCCCGGCTGGGGAAGCACCGCAAGGAGCCAACTTCTGGACACTTTGTCCAGAGGTCACTTCGGGACAAGTTGTCCCGAAGTTATGGGGAGCGTGCCAACGCCGGAACACGCCGCAGGAATGGGGCAGGAAGCCTTTTCGGAG
>ENA-OQCN01000719-OQCN01000719.1-human-gut-metagenome-genome-assembly--contig:-NODE-719-length-17460-cov-3.470028_pt1 | contig 17460 bp, 20 predicted proteins | sample MGYA00242497_ERZ504576 | MGnify/ENA primary metagenome ERZ504576 (study PRJEB26092, sample SAMD00036296) | human gut metagenome | host: Homo sapiens | study: EMG produced TPA metagenomics assembly of... | reverse complement strand
AACAAGAAGAACTGCTACAAAATCGGCAGCTGCCAAGGATGCTAAGGTAGAAACAAAGGCTACTGCAACTGCTGTAAAAGAAACTGCTCCCGTAAAGGAAGCTCCTGTAAAGAAAACGCACCTAAAAAGGTTGCTCCAAAGAAACCTGCTGCCGTAGCTGCCGCAGCAAAGGCTGCTAAGGCAAAGGCTGAAGCCCCTGCAGAAGTTAAAACTGAAACAAAGGTAAACTTTGTTGTTGAGTTTAACAACAAGCAGAACTCGGTAGAAGACATTATTAATAATGTTAAAGCTACATACGGTAAAGATGTAAAGGAAATTTCAATTTACCTCAAGCCTGACGAAAACAAAGCTTACTTTGTTGCCGACGGCGAAGAAAGTTCAATGGATGTATTCTTCTGCTAATTAAAAATTACTGAAATTTTAGGAGTCATACTGTTAGGTATGACTCTTTTTTTGTTTTTTCTTTAATATTGTAGTGAATATTTAATATTTAGATTGATTTTTTACAATTCTGCCTATATAATGAAAATGTATCAAATCCTTGGCACAGACGGTCATACCGAGGTAATAATTTCATTACAAAGGAGCGATATTAAATGATTACAAAGTACACAAGCGGCACTCCTATCCGTACAGACGCTGTTGTAAAAGATTTTGCCGGAATCGACATAAATAAATTCCCGGTTGATTACAAAATCATTGACGGCAAATTCATTTTTAGCTTTGATATGCAGGACAGCGACATAGTTTTCGGTCTTGGTGAAGCGCCGAGAGGAATTAACAAGCGTGGCTGGATTTACGAAAGCTTTTGCAGCGATGACCCATTCCACACAGAAACAAAAAGTTCACTCTACGCCGCACACAACTTTCTTATGTTAAACGGCAGCAAGACTTTCGGTATTTTTATTGATTTCCCCGCAAAAATCCGTTGGGACATCGGTTACACAAAACCAAGCCGCACAGAAATCACTGTTGACGGTACAGATTTTGACATCTACATTATCGAAAACGAGAGCAATAAGCCGATTGACATTGTAAAAGAGTTCCGCAGTGCAATCGGTCAGAGTTACATTCCGCCGTTCTGGGCATTCGGTTATCAGCAGAGCCGTTGGAGTTATCCCGACAAAGCTGCAGTTGACGGCGTAATCAAAGGTTATAATGATGCAAAGATTCCGCTCGACTGCGTATATCTTGACATTGACTATATGAAAGACTACAAGGACTTCACAGTTGACGAAGACAAATTCCCGAATTTTGCAGAATATGTAAAAGAAAAGAAAGAGCAAGGTATTCACCTTATCCCTATCATTGACGCAGGTGTAAAAAAAGAAGCAGGCTACGATGTTTACGAAGAAGGCGTTGAAAACGATTACTTCTGCAAAACCGAGGACGGCGAGATTTTTGAAGGCGGCGTATGGCCGGGTATTGTAGGTTTCCCTGACTTTATGCAGAAAGAAGTTCGTGACTGGTTCGGCGCAAAATACGACAGACTTACAGACGCAGGCATTGACGGTTTCTGGAACGATATGAACGAGCCGGCTATTTTCTATTCAACAAAAGGACTTGAAAAAGCGCTTAATAAAGCAAAATCACTTGAGGGCGAAAACCTCGACCTTTCAAAATTCTTTAACCTCAAAGATACTTTTCTCGGTCTTTCCAACAGCCCCGAGGATTACTCAAGCATCTATCATATGATTGACGCAAGCCTGTTTGCCATGATAAGGTGCACAATATTTACGGCGCAAATATGACAAGAGCCGCAGGCGAGCATTTTGCAAAGAAATTCGGCGACAGCAAAATCCTTATGTTCTCAAGAGCATCATATGTCGGCGCTCACCGCTCAAGCGGTATTTGGTTTGGTGACAACCATTCTTGGTGGTCACACATTCTCTTAAATCTTAAGATGCTCCCATCGGCAAATATGTGCGGTTTCCTCTATTGCGGCGCTGACCTCGGTGGTTTTAACGAAAACGCAACCCGTGACCTTGTTCTGCGTTTCCTTGCTCTCGGAGTATTTACCCCTCTTATGCGTAACCACTCCGCTCTCGGTACAGTAAACCAGGAATGTTACAACTTTGAAAACTCCGAAGATTTCAGAGATGTTGTAACCGTTCGCTACAGACTTATCCCTTATCTTTATGATACATTTAAAAAGGCAAGCGAAAACAACGATATGATTTTCCGCCCGCTTGCTTTTGATTATCCCGACGATAAAATGGCAAGAGAGTGCGAAACTCAAGTTATGCTCGGTAACGAATGTATGATTTGCCCTGTTTACGAGCAGAATGTAAGCGGCAGATATGTATATCTCCCTGAAGATATGACTTTTGTTAAACTAAGCGGTGAAAATGCAGAAACCAAGCCTATGGAAAAGGGCGTACACTTCATTGAAGTTGCACTTAACGAAGTACCTCTCTTTATTAAGAAAGGCAAACAAATTCCGCTTTGCAAACCTGCAATGCGTACAAGCGAACTCAACACCGAAGACCTTACTTATATAGGTTGATTTAAAATAAAAATGACAGCTATTATTTATTGATAGCTGTCATTTGTTGTTTGTATAGTCTTTTTTCCGATTGCTAAGTCTGCCCTTTGTGGCGGTGAGCGCCAATAAAACGAGCAATCATCGTTTATCAATATTATTAATTATGTCAAGCTAACAATATTGACATATCAGCAATTATATACATTATTAACGCAATATTACACGCAAAACTTTCTATGCAACCGTCGGTTGCGGAAATGAAAACTAAAATGTATTGCAAAAAACAGTGGTTGCGGTGTATAATTTGGATAAAGTGAGAGGCAAAACGATCGTCATAAACTCTCAAAGGAGGAAATATGGACATAGAAACAGCAAACAGACTTTTACAATACAGGAAGAAACACAACTTAAGTCAGGAAGAACTCGCAAATAAAATAGGAGTAAGCAGACAGGCGGTGTCAAAATGGGAACGGGCAGAGGCTTCTCCCGACACTGATAACCTAATATTGCTTGCCGAAATTTACGGAGTATCGCTTGATGAACTTTTAAAAGGAGAAGCGAACAATTCCTCAAAATCCGAAGCCGAGCAGGAAACCGTATCGGGGGAAAGCGCAGACAACACACAAATCCCCACAGGCGATGAGGGCACAGAGTATATAAAAGCGGATAAAGTATCTTTTAAAAACGGAATCCATGTTGATGCGAAAAACGGCGACAAGGTACACATCAGCTTTGCAGACGGAATACATGTACAAGACAAAGACGGCACTAAGGTTGATATAGGCAAGGACGGAGTGTTTGTAAACGAAAACGGAAAACAGAGAGTTTATACCGATAAAGACGGTCATATAATGCACGATGCCGATATGACCGATGAAATGTTTGCAGGAGGAAAGCATAAAAAATTTTGGAATTCGTTTCCCTTTTTCGCTATAGCGCTTGTTGTATTCCTTTGGTGGGGATTCAGCGGTTTTTGCTTTGGCTGGGCGCTTAGCTGGATAGTTTTGCTGACAATACCGCTTTACTATTCGCTTGTTGATGCAATTTACAAACGCAAGGCAGACCACTTTGCCTTTCCCGTGCTTGCGGCAATGGCATACATTCTTATGGGATACTTTAACATATTCGGCGGATGGACAGTCGGCTGGGTAGTTTTTCTCACCATTCCGCTTTACTATTGGATATGCTCATTCTTTAAAAATAAAAACGATTAACAGGAGGACATTATGTCAGAATTAAATTTACCGTCAGACCCAATGATTTTATTAAGTTTTATTAACACAAAGTTAAGAGATTTCTATCCGTCGCTTGATGCTCTTTGCGAAGACGCAAACATCAGTAAAGATGAAATCGTAAAAAAGCTCTCCGCCATAGATTATACCTACAACGCAGAGCTTAATAAATTTGTATAAAACTAAAAAACACCCGATTTCAGCGAAAGCCGAAGTCGGGCATTTTTTAACCGTTCTTCGATAAATACGGTCTTAGCTCGCCTGCAAGGTAAAGCGAACCGCAGATAACGAGCGGCATATTTTCATTTTTTGCCTTATCAAGCGCCGTTTCGAGAGCCTTTTTGTTATTATCGAATGCCTCAACTTTCGGAAAATGCTGTTTGCATTTTTCGGCAAGTTCTTCTGCCGATAAAGTTCTCGGATTGTTGACCGTTACCGTAAACACTTCTTCAAAAAGTCCTTCAAGCAGATTGATTGAGCTTGCACTGTCCTTATCGGCAAGCATACCCATAAGGCAAAGCCGCTTTTGATTTGGCAGATACTTTTTGACCGCCTTGCTAAGCGCCTCAATTCCGTTCGGATTATGTGCTCCGTCAAGCAAAACTACGGGATTTTTGCCCATAAGTTCAAGTCTTGCGGGGTTTACCGCCTTTGCCATACCTGCCTTTAATGCATTTTTGCTTACATTGATTTTACCGTTGTCGCAAAGTGCTTTTAATGCGGTCAATGCGGTTTTTGCATTTTCCAACTGATGTTCGCCAATCAAATGCAGTTCAAGCTCTGTACCGTCATATTCAAAAACAGTGCTTTCAAGGCTTTCTGAAATCACTTTTATTTTTGCACTTTCACTTTTGAAAAGTTCAACATTTCTGCTTTTACAAGTACATTCAATCACGCTCATTGCGTTTTCTTCCTGCTTGGAAGTAACGGCAATCGAGCCGTTTTTTATAATACCGCACTTTTGCCATGCAATCTCTTCGATAGTGTTGCCGAGAATTGCCGTATGGTCAAGTCCGATAGTTGTTATTACCGAGCAAAGCGGCGGCAAAATTGTATTTGTACAGTCAAGAAGTCCGCCCATACCTGTTTCAAGCACAACAATGTCGCATTTCTCGTTTGCGTGAATATAAAACTGCAAAGCGTTTACATACTCAAACTCTGTAATAATAACGCCGTCATTACGCAATTCCTCAATAATCGGAAATGTTTTCTCCACCGCCTCGGTGAGCATTTCCTTTGAAATCATACGGTTATTAATCTGTATTCTCTCTCGAAAATCCGTTATATACGGAGAGATAAAAAGACCTGTTTTGTAGCCTGCCTCAACAAGCACAGCCGAAAGCATTGCACAAACCGAACCTTTGCCGTTGGTACCTGCAATGTGAATATACTTTAGTTTATCCTGCGGATTGCCGAGTTTTTCTAGAAATTCTCATTCGGTCAAGCCCGGGGCGAGAACCGAATGTCAGCAGTGAATGTATTTTTTCAATAGCCTGTTCGTATGTCATCAGATCAGCTCCTTGTAAATTTCATTCTTTTTAAAACCTGTCAGCGCCGCCGCCTCTTTTGCGGCATCTGTTGCCCTTGCGCCGTTTTCAATCAACTTCTTAGCGGTTTCGACCGCATATTCAAGTGTAAACTCTTCGGTATCGTCAACCTGCGGCGCACCCTCAAGCACAAGCACAATTTCACCTTTAACACTGCCGTCGCTTAGATTTTCCGCCGCATTTTTTGTTGTGGTACGGATAACTTCCTCGTGAATTTTTGTAATCTCACGCACAATTGTAAGTTTTCTGTCGCCAAAACTTGCATACAAATCACGCAAAGTCTGCGGCAATTTATGCGGAGCTTCGTAAAAAATCATTGTTCTGTGCTCGTTTGCAAGGCTTTTCAAATGATCTGATCTGCTCTTTTTATTTACGCTCAAAAAGCCCTCAAAAGTAAATCTTCCCGTGCTAAGGCCCGAAACGGCAAGCGCAGAAATAACCGCACTCGGTCCGGGAATTACAACCGTCTTTATGCCACGCTCTTCGCAGAGCTTTACCAAATCTTCGCCCGGATCCGAAATACACGGCATACCCGCATCTGTAACAATGGCGCAGTTTTCGCCCTGCTCTATTCTTGCGCAGATAATCTCTCCACGCTCTCTTTTATTGTGCTCAAAATAGCTGACCATCGGCTTTTTTATGCCAAAGTGATTTAAAAGTTTCAGCGTAACCCTTGTGTCTTCCGCCGCAATAAAATCTACCGATTCAAGAGTTTCCACCGCTCTCGGCGACAGGTCGGAAAGGTTGCCTATCGGTGTACCCGTAACATATAAAATTCCGCTCATAGCTTGTTGTCCTCTGTATTTTCTAAATGATCTGATTTGTAGCTTCCGTAAATTTCAAGCATTTCTTTTGAAAAATTACCGCTTTCGTCCTCTATAAAAAGTGTGGGCAGTACATTTAAAAAACCCCGTTTTCCGCCTCGTCTGCCCTCAAGCAAAAACAGTTTCGGCGCTTTTGACACTCTCTGCTGTACAAGTCGCAAGGTCTTTGGCTCTATGTCAAATTTTCTCATAGACTCCATAACATCGCCTAATCTTTCGGGGCGCTGACACATATAAAATCTGCCGCCAAACTGCAGCAGCTTTGATGCCGCCGAGCAAATGTCGTCAAGCGTACATTCGCTTTCGTGCCTTGCAATCAGCCTTGCCGAAGTCGGATTTTTGATTCCTCCTCCGCCGATTTTATATGGCGGATTGCACACAACTACATCATAACAGCCAAAATTCAGCTTGCCTTTAAGGTCGCATAAGTCAGCGTTTATAATTTTAATGTTATCGCAAAGCCCGTTGTGTTCAACGCTTTTTTGAGCAAGCATACAGGCATTTTCCTGAATTTCAACAGCGTCTACTTTTAAGTTTTTATTGTCCCTGCACCACAAGAGCGGAATCGTACCGCATCCTGTGCCAAGTTCCGCACATTTTTTACTGCCTGTGGGCTTTGAAAAATTCGCAAGCAAAATAGTGTCTGTCGAATATCTGTAGCTTTTGGTAACATATATTTCAATGCCGTTGCCCAACGGCTCAAGGTGCAAATTCTCCATTATACAATCGGCAAAGGAAAGTTTTGCCTCTGCCCTCTCCTTGTAAAATTTAGCTTAACATTTTTATTATACTACTGTAAGGGTAAAACTTCAATAAAAAGCAATATAAACCTTACTGTTTGAAGTGCAATAAATTATTTATCCAATACATCAAGGTCGCTTTTTTCATAACGATTATGTCCCGGCAACTGCTTTTTATATTTCCAACACTTAATAGCCTCGTCAAGGCTCTTGCCCCGATTATCGGCAAAGAAATCCCTTATATATGTATTGTATTCAAACTGCTTGTCAATTTTTGTCTTACTGCTTTTCTTTTCTTCAAGTATCCGATAATACGCAGTAATCGCATCGGCATAAGTTTTGCCCGTATTGCTTTTAAGCCATTTCTGAAATGCAACATTAAAAGAAAATCCGTTGCCGATATGTTCCTTAAAAAACGCTCTGTGCTTTTCCGAGCAAACAAAATTCGGCTCAATTTCCGTGTCAGTTGTAATGTTGCCGATTATCTGTGCCTTTTTCTGCATTTTCTTTGCGGCGATAACCTCGCCTGTATCAAGAAAATGTGCTATTCTCTCGGTTATTTCAAGTTTTCCGCCCGATGTCGGTAAACCGTATCGGCGACAAAAATCGACAAGTTCTTCCTTTAAATAATAAAACTCTCTGAATGTCTTGCCGTCAAGATTTTTGTCGAGTTTCGGTTTTTCGCTCATACAATACATCACTTAATTATTATTCTGCGTACAGTTTGCGGCGTCTATTGCAATTGCGAGCATAAGCACCAAAATTTCGTTTCTCGGGTCTGCATAGTCGATAACATAAGTATCTCCCCAACGGAACAGCTTTTTTGAAATCTGCGCAACCATACTGCAAGCCTCGTAAACGCTGTAGTTCCAAGACATAAAATCGCCCTCACAGCGCCAACCGTTGTAGTCGAGGTTATACTTCGGTTTAAAAAAGGTAAATTTTTTCTCAATACTGCCAAACGGCTGTCCGTTTATTTCTATATCAAAAGTCGGCATAAGCGTAAAAAATCGCTGTTTAATCATACCGATTTCATTGCGATCTCTGTCATATATATGAATCTGATGCGTAAGTCTGAACATTTCAGCCTTTACAAAATATTTCGGCTCGTCATACTCATCATAAACATCGTAAGTATCCGTCCACGAAAAACTCTTTGTTTAATTAACAGTTTCATTTTAAATACCTGTCTTTCCGTTTTTTAATCTATATTTCATTTCAATCCGTAATTTACAAATATTATAGCATAGCAATTTTTTTATTACAAATAAAAAAACAGCTCTCTAAACGAGAACCGTTTTTACGAGTGAAGCCATAAAGTCAAATAACCGATTTTCGGCACTGAATAAATAACTTTTCCTACTATGTCATCTTCTGTTACATATCCGTCATCCGCTGTATTGTTTGCATCACCCTTAGTAATATAAACTGTATTTTCAGTCTGTTTTTGCTCGGATATAATTCTGTGAATTACAGTTTTACCGTTTCTCCTAAATTGAATTACATCTCCTACTGAAATATCTTTATCATTTTTAGATACAATAACAACATCGCCTATTTTTATTTCGGGATCCATACTACCTGTAGCAACAGATACAGGGGAAACACTTAAAAATCCGCATATAAAAGCAATTACAAAACACAACGCCGCAACTCCGGTCATTGTAAATGCATTGTGTAATTTTCTGCTTACATAATTTCGCTTTTTATCAACACTTTCTTTTGAAAATGCACAATCAAGAGTTATAAGAAAAATCATACAAAGCAATATCTTTATAAATAATTCCATTTTTTCGTTTATAACGGGTTTAAAAGGAATAATTATTATCAAAACTTCAGTAATAAAAGAAAACAAAAATGATGCCAACGCACCGCTCTTATAACATAAAGCTGTCAGTAACAATGAATTTAGCAACACAAGAAAATCATACATTACAAAATTTATTGTACTATCACCATAAGCACCACTACAGTAAAGAATCACAAAATTAAAAGCAGCAAAAGAAATCGCAGTAAATATATAATTTACATATTTGTTAAACCGAGCTTTTTTTAAAGCAAAAATTACGATTGCTCTAAAAAGCTCGGTCATTAATACTACACAAAAGGTAAGTAAAAAATTTTTTAAAGCATCAACTGTGTTCAGGTAATCATTTTTACAAAAACCTAAAACAAAGCCGCCTGAATACAAAAGACTAAGTTGAAGTACGGAAAAAACAAAGCTCCACAAAACGCAATCTTTTCTGGAATTTTTTTCTTTTAGAAAAACATTAATCTTTATAAACTTTAAAAAATCATTCATAATATTTACCTTAATTTATTTTTGTATATTGAAGATGCGATATAAATAACAAATGAAATTAAAATCACTGCAGCTAAACATAGAATTTCAAACTTTTCAAAGCCTGTTTTTACACTTGTATTATTAATTACATCCTTATCATTTTCAGAAATGTACAATAATTTAAAGCTGAAATTTCCGTTTTCTTTATTTTCGGTATTGTAGCTTGAATCATTGCGCCATCTTACTATAATTGAAAAGCCACTGCTGTCATTCGGCATAAGAATTTCGTTTTTCTCAAACTCCGGCATAATTAATTCAATATAATCAAGCGAAGGTTGTTCAACATATAAATCTGCAAGGGTTACAGGAGAATTTCCTGTATTCTTAACTTCAATATAAATTTTGGCATATGCTCCGGGGAATTTAAAATCATCAAGTTTTGGGGAAACAGTGTTTTTATCAAATAATACGCTGCTTTCACCCGCTATGCCATATTCCGATTGTATTTCTGCTCTGCTCACCGATACCTCATAATTTTTAGAGGTATCGGTATATGCATTTACAGTAGCAGAGTACAGAAATAAGAATACAAAAAGGATAGGAAAAATCAGAGCTATTCTATTTAAAGAGAAAAAGTTTATCTTTTTCATAATTTCTCACCCTGCTAAGTATATTTTATTTTGAAACACTTGCACTTGGCGCTTCATCTACTGTATCCTGAACATAAGTGAGTTCTACAGAGAACGGTTGTGCATCAGCAGAAAGCTCGCCTTCTGATTTCACTTTTACAACAAATGTAGCAGTGCAACTCTCACCCGGAGCAAGCACTTTATTATTAAGATTCGGTGTATCAACTACAAATTCGTCAGAAAGTTCTGTAATATTAAATTTACAATTTGAAAGATTTGCATTTACCGTACCGTTATTTGTAATTGTAAGTGAATATTCAGCCCAAGCATCATTAATACTAAAGTTTACATTACCGTAATCCGCTGTTGTATCAGTAAACTGTGCCGGATAAGTTGTTGAACTTTCGGCATTTTCCAAAGCAGCATTTGCGGCTTTATAAGTAAGCTGAACGCTACCGTCAAGATCCTTATAAAATCCACCGATTAACCAACCGATAGCTTTACCTACAACAACACCCTCATTGGCACCGTCATCATTTAAATGTAATGAATATGTAGTTGTGTCAAGCACATTTGGTCTGTAATAATTAATAAGAGATGATTTACTTTCATCAACATCCACTTTAAAGTTTGTAAGACCGCTATCACCCGGAATAACGGCAGTTGTGTAATATCTTTTATCTCTCGGAATCATAAGTTGTGCAGTAAACTCCGCTAATTCATCTTTAGTGATGTTTACGGTTTGAGGATTTTTATCGTCAATTACATACATATATGCGCCGTTAGGCTTGCTGTTAGGATCGTTCACACCACCAACATATTTTAAAATAACATTGTATTCTACAACCTGAGCAGTTCGTTCAACCGTCACAGCTTCCAAAGAAGGTGTAACACCGTTGCTGATCTTAGTAATTGAAGCATCAGTAATTTTTACATCCCACTTTCCGTTTGCAGATACTGTGCCGTTTGCAGAAATTTCTGTACTCCACTGCGCAAAGCCAAAGCACATTACACCAAGTGCCATTGTACCGGCAGTTACAGCTGATAATAATTTAGTTCTTTTTTTCATAAATATTCCTCCATAAAAGTTGAGTTAGTTTGCACTAACTGTGTACCAAAAAATAACGCTCCGGAGATACCTCTTTGGAAAAAGCTAATAATCGCACAAGTTAGTTAAAACTAACTTGTTGCGATTATTATATTATTCTTTTTTGGCTTTGTCAACACAAAAATTATAAATTTTAACATTACTACAAAATTACATTAAAATTATTTTATAATATAAACATAATTACAATATAGTTTTAGTCTTTACAAGCTCTATCGCCTGTTTTCCCGTTATATGTTCAATCGTGATTTCAACACAGCAAAGTCCGCTCCGTTCACGCTCGATTTCCTTTTTCACCGCATTAATATCATTGTTATATTTTAAGCCGAAAGAGAGCATTGCCGAATTGATTTTCTCTTCATTTTCCATAATTTCGGCCTTACCAAAAACTACAACACTCCTAAACAAAGTTGTCAATTTTTCCGAATCAACCTCATCTTTTTCAATAACACAGAAAGAAACTTTCTTGTTTTGCTTAATTGCATCAAGTTTATGTCCGTTTTTTGCACAGTGAAAGTAAATCTTGCCGTCTTTATATACAAAGTTCAACGGAACAGTATATGGGTAGCCGCCATCACCGCTCACGGCAAGCACACCGCTTTTGCAGTTTTTTAATATTTCCAAAGCCTCATCGTTACTAAGCTGTTGTTTAAATCTTCTCATTTTACGAAACATTTTACCGCCTCCGTTGCTACTATTATAGCAAAAATTTTCTTTATTGCAAATCAACAAATATAATGTATTCTTATTATTTATTTTGTAGGCACTTGGTGCTGAAAAAACTTAACCCCGACAAGCCGTATTTTAATCGCCTGTCGGGGTTGGATTTTTATTTATTGTTCCCTGAATTTAACAGTGCCTGTTGCTGCGTCCATCGAATCTACTATTGCGAGGGATTCAAGCTGATAGCCGAGATTGCGAATTATATTGCCGCCGTTCTGAAAACCTTTTTCAATTGCAATTCCAATGCCCTCTACCGTGCCGCCTGCCTGATTTATAATAGAAATAAGGCCTTGCAAAGCACAACCGTTGGCAAGAAAATCATCAATAATAAGAACATGGTCGTTTTCGCTTAAAAATTTCTTAGAAACAATCACTTGATTTTTGCATTTGTGAGTGAAAGACTCAACCTCTGCTATGTACATATCGCCGTCAATATTAATGCTTTTCGCTTTTTTCGCAAAAACAACCGGCACATTAAAATGCATAGCTACAACGCAGGCAATACCTATGCCCGATGCCTCAATGGTGACTATTTTATTTATATTTTTTCCCGCAAATCTTTTCTTAAATTCCGCACCCATTTGATTAAACAGGTTAATGTCCATCTGATGATTTAAAAAGCTGTCAACCTTGAGCACATTGCCCTCTTTTATGATTCCGTCCTTTACAATTCTTTCTTCCAAAAAATTCATAGCATTTCATCTCTTTCCTTTGTGTTTCCTTGCCTTGTCCGCAAAGAAATTTTTTAATGCATAATATTATAAATTATATACTTATTTCTAAGAAAATAAAAGGCCTAAAAGGTATTTAATAAAACAAAACAGCCCTTGCAAATTTGCAAAGGCTGTAAAAAGCGAGTATAACAAAGATTATCTCTTTGAGAACTGTGAAAGCGTAAAGAAAACAGTCCGGTGGACTGTTTTTAGCTTTTACCGCAACAGCTAAGCTGTGAGGATACCACTGTGGGGCAAAAGAAAACAGCCCTTGCAAATTGCAAAGGCTGTAAAAAGCGAGTATAACAAAGATTATCTCTTTGAGAACTGTGGTGCTCTACGAGCTGCTTTAAGACCGTATTTCTTACGCTCTTTCATTCTTGGGTCACGAGTTAAGAAGCCTGCCTTCTTAAGTGTTGAACGAAGGTTCTCTGAATCGTACTGAAGAAGTGCTCTGGAAATACCGTGACGGATTGCACCTGCCTGACCTGTAACGCCGCCGCCTGCTACTCTGCAAACGATGTCGAACTTCTGATCTGTTTCTGTTAAGGCGAGAGGCTGTCTAACGATGAGCTTGAGTGTTTCAAGACCGAAATAATCGTCGATGTCACGATCGTTGATTGTGATTTTGCCTGTACCCTGGTAAAGTCTTACTCTTGCAACAGAGCTTTTTCTTCTGCCTGTGCCGTAAAAATAAGGTGTCTTATCGTACATTATTAATTTGCCTCCTTCTTTTAAGCTTCAACCATTTCAGGCTTCTGAGCCTGATGATTGTGTTCTGCACCCTCAAAGAGTCTGAGTCTGAGCAAAGCATCTCTGCCGAGTGTGTTCTTTGGAAGCATACCCTTAACAGCAAGCTCCATAGCCTTTGTTGCTTTGTAGCCATAAGAGTATCGTATCTTGTTTCTTTAAGATGGCCGATATAGCCTGTATGACGCTGCCACTTCTTCTGAGTGAGCTTGTTGCCTGTTAATACAGCGTCCTTGCAGTTGATGATGATTACATGATCGCCGCAATCTACATTTGGTGTAAATGTTGCTTTGTGCTTACCTCTTAAAAGAACTGCTGCCTGAGTAGCAACTCTACCAAGTGGCTTGCCTGCTGCATCAATTACATACCAGCTGCGTTCAATTTCGCTTTTTTTAGCTAAATATGTTGACATAACAAATCCTCCTGTAATTTACTTGTGCCTTAGAATTATAATACATTTATTTTGCATTGTCAACACTTTTTTGCAAAAATTTAATTTACCGTTACACAAACTTAAAATTCGCTTATATTCTCTTTTATACTCTCTTATGCTAATGCGTAATTTCAAAAAATATTTTTCTAAAACCTTAGTATTTATCACGATTACAGCTTTTTATAGACAAGCACGCAAAATTCGATTTCGGTCGTAAGTGAGTTTAATTTCTCCAGCTTTTGTTGGTCGGTGCGAGAGGTTTTGTAGTAGTACGGAGTCATTTTGAAAAGGCTTTCAATTTGCTCGTTGCTTTTAAGCTCTATGCTGTATTTAAGCTCTTGACTTTCGGCAAGTGTAAAGCCGTCAATCTCTGTGCTTTCTTCGGGATTTTTCAGCGGATTATCGTATATCGCCTTTTTGAGCGAAAAAAGGTGATTTTCAAGCGGAATAACTCTCAAAAGCACACCGCCGCTTTTCAGCACTCTTGCGTATTCTTCGGGCGCAAACGGTGAGAATACATTGAGCACCGCATCGCACGATAAATCGCCGACAGGCAGGCTGAACACGCTTGCCACCGCAAGATTAATGCTCTTACTTCTCTTTGCCGCTGCAATGAGCGCCGATTTTGATATATCCACACCGACAACGCTTGCGTTCCTATCGGTAAGCGCCTTTTCGATTTTTTCTGTATAATAGCAGTCGCCGCAGCCGGCATCAAGCACACAGGCATTTTGCGGAATATATTTTTGCAAAAGTTCGCACATAAGGTCACACAGCGGCTTGTACGAATCTGTATTTAAAAACTCGGTTCTTGCCTCTATCATAAGTTTATCGTCACCGTGACGCTTGCTTTTGGATTTGTTGCTCTGCAAAAGATTGACATAACCCTGCTTTGCACAGTCAAAACAATGGTTATTTATACATCTGTAGGTTCGACCGTCAAGTTTTAATTCTTCTTTGCAGACAGGACAGCAGAAATTCAACATATTATTACCGCCTTTCATTATTAGAATAATAGCATAAATTCTTTGTGATAACAAGTTAAAACAGAGTTGTATGTGCAAAGTGTCACAATTTTTCTATGAGCAAATCAAAAATTCAGCTTTTTGCTTTGTAGCTTTATCTTGCAAAATATTGTATAATATTGTTTGATTGTATGAAACATTTATTGTTTTACAAAAATTGTATATTGAGGGGATAAATAATGAAAAAATTAATCAGTATCGCACTCGTTGCTTTAATGGCGGCAGGTGGAGCGGTATCTGCCAACGCAGCGGTAAAACAAAATAAGGATTATCAAATTTGAGTTCAAAAATAGCAACTAAAAACAACACTATAAGTATTTACACATACAATATGAAGAATACAGGCTCAGGCGGCGGATTTGTACTTGACGGTCAAAAAAGCGGAAAAAGATACAAATATATATTTAAGAATTATTTATCGGCACCAAAAACAATAACTATGCCGTCTAACGAAAAATATAATATTTGGACTTGTCTTTCAAGCAGTATGGGCGGAACTACTAATTTGGATTTAAGACAGGCAGGCGGAGAATATGTTAAGGTAAGAGCCAAGCTGTCGGATATAAATCCAAATGAATTTAAAAGTAACGGCACACACACCCAAGACGGACATACATATAATTTTACTCGTCAAACGGTAAAGGACGGCTACTATGAATCTGTTTTGTTTTTCCAGAGCGGCGGAGTTTTTACCGGTGCAGTTCCCGACAGCAATGGATATGTGGAATTTTATGTGAGTACAAAGGTAGACCATAGTGTGAATTACTTTACAGAATACGGCCTTGATGTGGGGCTGACAAGCGGCGGTGGCGGCGGAACAAACGGCAGAGATATATATAAGCTTACTTTTGGCAATATAAATTTAGATTACAGCGTAAATGTAAACGATGCGTCATTGCTCCAGCAGTACCTTTCGGGCAATGCAGAGTTTGATTCTCTGCAAATGTACCATGCCGACATTAATCGTGACGGCAAAATAAATGTTCAGGATGTTACGGCTTTACAAAACGCTTTATCCGAATAAAACGGAGGGAAGATAGTGAAAAAACTTTTAAGTACGGCACTTGTTGCTGTTATGGCAACAGGCTCAATAGTTTCTGCCAATGCGGCAGTTGTTCAGGAGAATAAGAGCGTTCAGGTGCTTGATTCAGGGGTAAAACTTGAAAACAACACCTTAAATGTGTTTACTTATAATCTTAGTAAAAATTCACTTGGCGGAGTGAGTTTTTACGGCAAAAATACAGAAAAACAATATGCTGTACAATACAAGGATTGTATAGGTAAAAATACCGTTATTTCCATGCCGTCAAGCGAAAGCTATACTCGCTTTGTTTCGGCAAACGGCGGTAGCACCGGAAATACTTATGCAGGCTATTCCTTTGCGAATACAGGCGGCGAATATGTAAAACTAAGGGTAAAATTAAGCGATGTTTCAAGCTATTTTAACAGTGACGGTTCATATACCGATACAGACGGAAACGGAGCAACCTACACTCTTAGGGAAAATGGATCCAATCTCACTTTCTTTAGCGGCGGTGCGGTAAACGGTGTTGCACCCGACGAGAACGGCTGTGTGGAAATTTATATAAAAGCAAAACCCGGTTTGAAAACCGCATTTTCAACCTTCCTGCCTAATTACAGCGGAATAATAAATATGTATGTGCCGATGCTTTGTTTTGGCAATATTGACCTTAAAGGCAGTACAAATGTAAACGATGCAACCCTTTTGCAGAGATACCTTGCGGGCAATGCGGAATTTGATAAACTTCAGATGTTTTATTCCGACATAAACCGTGACGGTAAAACAAATGTTAAAGATGTTACAGACTTACAACAAACTATTACCAAATAATTATAAAGGAGTATAAAATGAAAAAATTTTTATGTTTAATTCTTTGTGCGGTGCTGACTGCAGGTGCAGCAGTGACCGCAAACGCAAAAACCGTTAAGCCGCATAAGGGTGTTGAGATTTACAACTCGGCAAAAAGCATCGGCAACAACACGCTTTTGGTTTCTGCGTACAATATTCCGTCCGATTATACAAACGGAGTATTATTTAAGGGAGGCGATACTCAAAAAAACTACTCCATGAAATTTGCCGATTGTATAGGCGGTGACAAAACACTCTTTATGCCGTCTACCGAAAAATACGCCCGCTATTTTGTAAGCGGTTCTGGTAACTTACATGCATATTACACATTTGACGATAAAGGCGGAAGGTATGTTAAAGCAAAAATAAATCTTCACGAGGTAGATCCGAATTATTTTAACAAGGACGGCTCGCATACAATGGAATACTCAAGTATCGGCAGTCATGATCATAAGTTCAAATACGAAAAAGCAGACAACGGCGGTTATTATGACTCCGCCTTATACTTCCAGAGCGGCGGCGCTGTAACGGGCGCAGTTCCGGATAAGGACGGCTGCGTGGAAATTTATCTGTCTACTAAAATCAATGAACCAACACAATACTGCACTACATTTTCTTACCGCAAAGCTTATGTAGTCGGCGGCGGCGGCGGTACTGTCGGTTCGAATATATACATATTGAGATTCGGCAATATTGACCTTCAAGGCACAGTAGATGTAAACGATGTTACTTTGCTGCAACAGTACATTTCCGGATCGGTTGAGCTTGATTCGCTCCAGTATTATTACACAGATACAAACTTTGACGGTCACCGTGATGTAAGGGATGTTACCACCTTACAGCAAGCAATAGCAAAACGATAATTAAAATTATGGTTTAGCAAAATAATTTTGCAAAGTATTATAAAAGTTTGGTCAACTTTTTCAAAGGTTGTGGGTGTGGGCAAAGCCCACAAATACTTTCCGTTTATGCATCTAACGATAGCCAAACAGCTTGCTGTTTGGCGGCTTGAACGAATGGGCGGAAGTCAATGCGAGAGCAATAAAAGAAACATACTTAACCTTCATAGGCAACGCAATGCGTTGCCTATATTTTGG
>ENA-OQCN01000718-OQCN01000718.1-human-gut-metagenome-genome-assembly--contig:-NODE-718-length-17460-cov-5.209831_pt1 | contig 17460 bp, 18 predicted proteins | sample MGYA00242497_ERZ504576 | MGnify/ENA primary metagenome ERZ504576 (study PRJEB26092, sample SAMD00036296) | human gut metagenome | host: Homo sapiens | study: EMG produced TPA metagenomics assembly of... | reverse complement strand
TGTGAAGTCCCGGTGGAACACAACATTTTCAAGAATTGAAAATTTGTGGCCACGGGACGGTTCTTGCCCTCTACCGCTGCGCTCAAAACGCATTTTCAACAAATGTTTCCGAATTGTTAAGGCGCAAAAATAAGTAGAGATTTCCACTGCTCGTGTATGTTGATCGCCGTTTGACCCGAACGAAGTTCCTGCCCCTGTTTTGCAGCGGCGTTTTCCGGCTCGCCCACAGAAAGTGTGAGGTCATGGCACGATATCACGTTCAGACGGCTTATGAAGGATTCAAGGTTCGGTATGAAGAAAGCCGGGCGCAGTGTGGACACTACAACCTGCTTCTTTCAAACACAAGAATAACACTTTGAGGTTGTGTAGTCAACAACCGAAAATGAATTTTGGAAATTTGTACAACCACATAAGATTTTATTTGTGAAAAAGAAAAATACCGCCCACGCAGTACAGGCGAAGGATTTTGTCGGGTGAAACAGACGGCAAAATGATCGGGTGTGTTGCGGGGCGGCATGTTCTTTCTGGATAATCACTCGCTGAAAGTGGTGGTTATCACGGTGAGAACCACCACTTTTGTCAGCAGGATTTGGAATAAAGGGTATCATGGAAGTGCAGGTGCGTCAATATGGTTTTGCAAAATTTATCGTGGTAAAGTGGCAGAAGTAAGACTTTCTACGAATTCAGAAAATCAAATGAGCTTCTCCCACAGCGCATCTCCTGTGGTGAGGGATTCTTCCTCCACGCCTTCACTCAGACGCCTTGCCACATACCATTCTGCGCCGCTTTTGCTTTGCACTCCGGCAAGGGCGGTGTCGTCCAGCAGCACGGCAAAATCGGAAACGCTCAGGCTGTCGCCCTCCTGCGGGTCAGTACCGTCCAGCAGACGGAAACAGCCGTACCGCTGCTCCATTGCCGCCGGGTCGTCCACGATGAAGATCATGCTCTCGCAGAGATAAAAATCAGAATTGAGCTTGTCCTCACTGGATTCCATCAGCTTGCGCAGGGAGGAATCCTGTCCATCGTAATCCAGCGCAAGCCAGATGCTCTTCACGTTGACTTTTACTTTCCCGTCCCCGTTCACATCATCGGCCGCAGCTTCCAATTTGGTTTCCACCTCGGACAGGAACGCCGCGTCCGGGTCAATACGCCCCACGACCGCTACCGTATAGTCCGGCTTCACCTCGGTGACACGGCTCCACACAAAATACCCGACCGCCAGCACCGCCGCGGCAATGAGCACCACATAATACCAGTGATAATGCCACCAGTTGGCGCGGGCTTCGGCAGGCGTCAGCTCCCGGGTTTTTTCCGGCACAAGATCCTCGGGGGAAATGTTGCGTTCGTAGCGGTAGGATGCCATGGCAGTGTCCTCTTTTCGTTTCAGTCTTGATAGCTATATCATAGCATAAACTCCCGGACTGTGTATACGATCCGGGAGTTTTGTTTACACGCGGGTGCGCAGGCACTTGAGATCCGTGCCGCTCACCGTATATTCCCCGGTGCCTGCCGGGATAAAGAAGCTCTCGCCCTTTTGGATGGGCAGGCTCTCGCCGGTGGCGGTCTCGGTCAGGGTCCCCTCTCCTTCCAGGATCAGCAGAGAAATAAAGGAAACATCATCGCAGATATCCTTGAAGCTGCCCTCCACGGCATCCACCGTAAAGTAATCGCACTGTGCCAGATGGCCGTGGAAGTCGTGAGCAACAGGCGGCTTGCGTTCGGTCACATCCAGAGCCTGCGGGATGTGGAGCTGGCGGGGCTTGCCGTCTGCACCCTTGCGGCCATAATCGTAAATGCGGTAGGTGACGTTGGAATTCTGCTGAATCTCAGCCACCACGATGCCCTTGCGGATGGCGTGGAGCGTGCCGGAGGGGATGAATAAGCAGTCGCCTTTTTTCACCGGGACGGCGTTCAGCACCTCGGTCAGGGTGTTGTCCTTGATGCGGTGCTCAAACTCCTCTTTGCTGATCTCATGGGTGAAGCCATAGTAGAGGGTCGCACCCGGTTCTGCCTCCAGCACATACCACATTTCGGTCTTGCCGTACTGGTGTTCGTGCTCCAGGGCGTAGGCGTTAGAGGGGTGCACCTGAATGGACAGGTCCTTCTTGGCGTCGATGAGCTTTGCCAGAATGGGGAACTCCTCGAACTTTACGCAGTCGGTGCCAAGGCAGCCGGGGTGCGCGTCAATGTACTGCTGCAAAGTCGTGCCGTCCGGCAGGTAGCTGGGGCCGTCCGGGTGGCAGGAGAGCATCCACGCCTCACTCAAGGGGTGCATCTCGCTCTGGATGCCGTACTCGGTACGCAGTTTTTCGCCGCCCCAGAGGTAGTCCTTGCAGCTTGGTTTCAGTTGAATCGTTTTCATCTTGCATACCTCCAATATGCCTAAAATTGCACATAAAATGACACTTTTTCCGAAAAAAGGGTGCAAAAAAGCTGCCCCGTCCATTTTTATGGCAGGAACGAGGCAGCCGTTTGTAGAAATATTTGAGAATTTATGCCTTCAGCAGCTCGGCAGCGGCGTCACCCAGCTTCGCATTGATGGCATCTGCTTCGGCTTCCGTAGGAGCAACGGCGGACAGATACACCTTGATCTTCGGCTCAGTGCCGGAAGGACGAACCATCAGCTTTGCCTTTCCACCCAGACGGAACTCCAAGACATTTGCCTTCGGCAGGCCGGTGCCCTCGGCGTTGTAGTCCAGCACGCTTTCCACGGCGATTCCGGCAATGCTCTGCGGCGGGGTCTCGCGCAGCTGTTTCATGATGGCGTCCATGGTGTGCATTCCGCTTTCGCCCTCAAAGGCGAAGCTGTGCAGGGCATTGCGGTAGCAGCCAAACTCGGCGTACAGCTGGTTGATGGCATCCAGCAGGGTCATGCCCTGCTTTGCGTACCATGCGGCGGCTTCGCACACCAGCAGCGTGGCGTTGACGGCATCTTTGTCCCGGACGTGTGCGCCGGACAGGTAGCCGTAGCTCTCCTCAAAGCCGAAGATGTAGCGGTCGGCTTCTCCGGCGGCTTCCAGCAGGCCGATCTGCTCACCGATGAACTTGAAGCCGGTCAGGGTACGGCGCAGCTCCACGCCGTACTTCTCGGCCACCGGAGTTGCCATATCGGTGGACACGATGGTGGTCACAGCCACGGGGTGCTCCGGCAGGGTGCCCAGCGCCTTGCGGGTGCGGCAGATGTAGTCCAGCAGGATGATGCCCATCTCGTTGCCGGTAATGAGCCGGTAGCCGCCCTTTCCGTCCGGCACTGCCGTGCCGCAGCGGTCGCAGTCCGGGTCGGTGCCCAGCAAAAGGTCCGGGTGGACTTGATCGCACAGCTCCAGACCCTTCTGCATGGCCTCCCGAATTTCCGGGTTCGGGTAGGGGCAGGTGGGGAAGTTGCCGTCCGGCTTTTCCTGCTCCGGCACCACCGTCACATGGGTGACGCCCAGCTTTGCCAGCAGCTTTTTCACGCATTCCAGACCGGAGCCGTTCAGCGGAGTGTACACCAGCTTCAGGTCGGCGGTGCCTGCCCCATCGCCCACACGCTGGGCATAGACGGCATCCACAAAGTCGTCCAGACATTTCTCGCTGCTGTACTCGATCTTGCCCTCGGCAAGGGCGACATCAAAGTCCGCAGGCTGTACGGCAAAGCAGTCCACCGCTTCAATGGCGGCAAGAATTTTTGCTGCCACCTCAAGGGTGATCTGGCAGCCGTCTGCACCGTAGACCTTGTAGCCGTTGTACTTGGCAGGGTTGTGGCTGGCGGTGACGCAGACGCCCGCGCCGCAGCCGTAGTACCGCACCGCCCAGCTCAGCGCCGGAGTAGGTTCCAGACGGGGATAAATATAGGCCTTGATGCCGTTTGCCGCAAGGACAGCTGCGGTTTCGCGGGCAAACACATCGCTCTTGATACGGCTGTCGTAGCCGATGGCAACTTTCTTCGGCAAGTCGGAGGCATTCAGGTAGTTGGCAAGGCCTTGCGTAGCTTTGCGGATGTTGTAGACATTCATCCGGTTGGTGCCAGCACCGATGACGCCCCGCAGACCGCCGGTGCCGAATTCCAGCTCCCGGTAGAACCGGTCGGTGATGGCATCCTCGTCGCCTGCGATTGCTTTCAGCTCTTCGGCAAGGTCGGCGGGCATTTCCGGCTGTGCCAGCCATTTTTCATAAGCCGATTTAATTTCTTCTGTCATGAAGGTTTTCTCCTCTCGTCAGCATCCTCGCCCATCTCCTGCTCCCTGCTATGCCAGAGAGGGCGAAGCAGTTAAACTTTCTTCAGATACCAGATTTTTGCGGGCGTCTGGCCCCAGCCGCCGGGCAGTTCCAGACCGGTGGTCAGCAGCTGGACGCCGCTGTAGGTGTTTGCGTCTTCGTCGGTGTACTGTGCTGCCGGGTCCAGCCCTTCCAGCATAAGGCGGGGGCGGATGTTGGCGCTTGCCACGCCGTGGCTGCCGGTCAGGGCATCGCCCACGGCGAAGACGGCGGCTTCGCTGCCGTCCTTTGCGGTTATCATCCACGCAGCACCCAGGCCGTTGGGTTCCGGGTCCACCAGACGGTGCAGGTCGCCGCCGCGCAGCAATGCACCGTGCTGGCGATACCATGCCACATAGGGGCGGAGCTCGGCCAGTTCTTCCTCGCTGTATTTCGTCAGATCCAGCTCAAAGCCGAAGGTGCCAGTAAGTGCTGCCGCCATCCGTGCTTCCACCGTGGAGATGTGGCCGGTGCAGTGGTTGGGCACGGTGGAAAAGTGCGCCCCCATCACGCAGCCGGGGTAGAACAGGCTGGTGCCGTACTGGACGACCAGACGGGAACGGGCATCGGTGTTGTCGCTGCACCAGATCTGCGGGCTGTAATAGAGCATTCCGCAGTCGAAGCGGGCACCGCCGCCTGCACAGTTTTCCAGCAGCAGGCCGGGGTACTTTTCGGTCAGGCGGCGCTGCAATTCGTACACACCCATCACATAGCGGTGGTACACTTCACCCTGCTGTTTTGCAGGCAGTTTGGCGTTGTAGACGTGTGCCAGCGAGCGGTTCATATCCCACTTGAGGTATTTCAGCGGGCAGCTCCTTAAAATTTCATCCAGTTGCTGCCAGATACCGTCCACCACTTCGGGGCGGCTGAAATCCAGCGTATACTGCTGGCGGATCTCCAGCGGCTCGCGTCCGGGGATGGTAAATGCCCAGTCGGGGTGTGTGCGATAGAGGTCTGAGTCCGGACTGATGGCTTCTGGCTCGACCCACAGTCCCATCTCCAGTCCCAGTAGATTGATTTTCTTGCACAGGCCGGCAGATCGTCCGGCAGCTTGGCTTTGTCCGCTGCCCAGTCGCCCAAGCTGGACGAGGTATCGTTGCGTCCTTTGAACCAGCCATCGTCCAGCACGAACAGGTCGATGTCCGCCTTTTTGGAGGCAGCAGCCAGTTCCAGCAGCTTTTTCTCGTCGAAGTCAAAGTAGCAGGCTTCCCAGCTATTGATGAGCACCGGGCGGGGCGCGGTCATATCCTGCCAGCGGGGCGGCAGCAGCCGGGTGCGGATGGCGCCATGGAAACGGCGGCTCATCTCGCCTAGCCCCTTATCCGAATAGACCATCGCGGCTTCCGGTGCGGTAAAGCTCTCGCCGGGAGCCAGCGTCCAGTGGAAGTGGTAGGGATGGATGCCCATCACCAGCCGTTCCCCTGCGTCGGCACGCTCGGCTTCGATGAGGTAGTTGCCGCTGTACACAAAGGCAAATCCCCATGCGTCGCCGGTCGTTTCGGTGGTATCGGCATGGCAGAGGCGACTGCCGGGTTGTGGGCGTGGCCGGGGATGCCCCGCATACTGCCAACGCTCTGGATGCCGCAGCGCAGCGCCGCACGTTCCGGGGTGCGCTCCGCTGCCCATGTACCGTTCAAGGTGATCAGTTCGAGAGCATCCGGCGCAAAGTCGAGAGTCAGAGAAGCCGCCTTGTTCAGGGTCAGCTCCTCGGACGAGGTGTTGGTATAAACTGCCGTGCGGGTGATGAAGTCCTCGGCTTCGTAGACGCTGTACCGCAGTTCCACGGCCAGACCGCACGCATCTTTCAGGAAAACGGAAAGCGTCTCCACACCCTTTCCATCCCGGAACATCGGCAGGTCGGGCAATTGGGGTTTGCCGATATGCACTTCAGCACGGTCGAACACGAACGCCGCCGCTTCCGTGCCGTCGGCGTATTCCGGGATGACGGCGGGAGTGCGGTTATCAGCGGTGCCGCAGCCGGAAAGCTCCTGCGGCAAAAGATCCGGCCAGCAGCCGGGGTCGCTGTGGGGCATCCGGGCATCCGCAAGGCTGGGCACATCCTCCGGCAGACGGGTGCCGTAATAAGTGTGCAGCACCATGCCATTAGGGGCAACTGCCAGCTGGTAGCTGGTGTGGGTGGTATGCAGGGTAAAGACGTTTTCGGTGCAGACGATCATTGCACGCTGTCCTCCGTGTCAGGTTCTTCTTCCGGTTCCTCTTCCTTGCGCCCGGCTTTTTCCAGCTGAGCAAAGGCGGGGCGCATCAGGCTTGCCATGCCAAGAGCAGAACCTGCGCCGCCGATGAGCAGCCACAGGGGCAGCAGATAGACGAACCACGCAGGGGCGGCTTTTGCCAGCAGAGGAAACCACGCCAGAAAAGCCAGATTCCCCACAGTGGGCAGCAGGTTTGCAAGGGTCATGCGGCCGCTGTCCGCCAGCACCGGCAGAACGCGGGATAGGTGAACCGTGCCAGCAGGGCAAAGCCCCAGCTGCCGCAGCAGCCTGCCAGCACCAGCAGCAGAAAGGACGCTGCCGCCAGAATGCCGGTGCTGGGGGTGTCCTGTGCGGTGGCGGTGCGCAGCCCGGTGAGGGCGGCAAAGCCTGCCAGCAAAAGCACCAGCCACAGGGCAGTAGATTGCTTAAAATCCCGCTTGAACGCCTTGAAAAAGTCGGTATGGACGGTGTAGTCCTCCTTTGCCGCCATCTTGTTCACCACCGTGAACAGCCCCAGGGTGGAGGCTCCGGCGGTGACGATGGGCAAACAGCACACCAGCCACAGAAGGTTGGCAAAAAGCAGATCGCCGATCTTCCCCATAGTGCGGTAGAAGGGGCTGTCGATGTTGGTCTTTTTCATGGCGTTTCCTTTCGGGTGGAGGGCTCAGAGGGGCGGTTTACTCGCCGATGCTCTTGAGGTACTCCAGATTTTTGTCGATGAGGGCGCACCGCTGCTTTACGCAGTCCACACTGCGCAGCGGGTCGGCGGGGGTGTTGAAGCGAAGTCCAGCAGTTTGTCGATGGTGGTAGAAGCTACATGGAGACGGGTATCGCTGGCTGCATAATAAATATACACGCTGCCGTCCTCATCGGCAATAGCACCGTTGGTGAACACCACGTTGGAAACATCGCCCACACGCTCCCAGTCCCGGGGAGCGATCAGGAAGCCGGAGGGCTCCGCGATCACCTTGCTGGGGTCGTCCAGTGCGGTGACGAATACATAAATGACGTACCGCAGCCCGGCGGCGGTATTCCGCACGCCGTGGGCAATGTGCAGCCAGCCCTTTTCGGTCTTGATGGGGGTGGCACCCTCGCCGTTCTTAGCTTCGGTGATGGTGTGGTAGCGGCGGGGGCTGGTGATGATCTCCTCGTCAATGACGCGTGGGTGATGTCCTCGCACAGACCAAAGCCTACGCCGCCGCCGGAACCGGTGTCGATGAAATCATCCATGGGGCGGGTGTAGAAGGCGTACTTACCGTTGACGAACTCCGGCAGCAGATCCACATTGCGCTGCTGGGGGCTGCGCTTGGTGACAAGGTTCGGCAGACGCTCCCAAGTCTTGAGGTCTTTGGTGCGGACGATGCCTGCGGCAGCCACGGCAGCGGACAGGTCATTCACGCTGTTGTCCTTGCTCTCGGAGCAGAACACGCCGTAGATCCAGCCGTCCTCGTGCTGGGTCAGGCGCATATCGTAGACGTTGGTCTCCTCCGGGCAGGTGTCCGGCAGCAGGATGGGCTTTTCCCAGAAGTGGAAGCCCTCCACCGGGCTGTCGCTCTCTGCCACGCCAAAAAAGCTCTTGCGGTCGTTGCCCTCGATGCGCGCCACAAGGTAATACTTGCCGTTCAGCTTGATGGCACCGGAGTTGAACACGGCGTTCACGCCCAGACGCTCCATAAAGTGGGGGTTCGTCTCCGGGTCGAGATCGAACCGCCACGAAAGGGGAATGCTCTCACGGGTCAGCACCGGGTTTTCCCACCGGTCGTAGATGCCGTTGTAGAAATCGGTCTTTTTGTTTTTGCGGGCCAGGTAGGCATCCTGCAAAGCCTTCTGGCGCAGGTATTCGGGGTGGAGTTTAGACTGTGACATCGGGGTTCCTCCTTATCAGTTCCATGCACATTCTGCCGTTGTGGTAGGGGCACTTCCACGGCTCAAGGATGGGCTTGCGGCTGGACGGTTTTCCGTCTGCGTCCACCTCCCAGAACCATTCACTGCCGGGGCGTTTGTCCACCATCACGTTGCAGATGTAGTGGTAAATATCGGCGGCGGCATCGCGGTATTTTGTATCGCCGCTCTTGTTGTATTCGTTCACGAAGCCCAGCACGGACTCGGCCTGCACCCACCACACACGGGTGGTGTTCACCTTGCCGCGGTCGCACTCGTTGACCACCGAGTGGTCAATGTAAGCTTCCTTGTAGATGTGGGCGGCAAGGTCGGAGTTGATGGCGTGGATGCGCTTGGAAAGCGCTGCATCTCCCAGTAAATCGCAGCCCCAGTCGATGAGCCAGCTGGACTCGATATCGTGGCCGTAGCTGTACAAATCGATGATAGAGTTGTAGTGCTGGTCAAAGAACACCAGCTGCCGGTGCAGCTCCGGGCTGTAAATCTTGTGCTCGTAGATATCAAGGATGCGGCGCAGGGCTTTTTCCACCTCCGGGTCACGGCTTGCCTGATAAAGCCCGGCGTAACCCTCGAACACATGGAGCAGGGTGTTCATGGTCTTTGCCGCCATGACACCGTTTTCGGAGAGCTTTTCGTTGCTCTCCGGCTTCCAGTCGATGGTAAAGGCCTCCAGATAGCCCTCGCTGTCGGTGCAGTGCTGCTCGATGAGATGAAAGATCTTTTTTGCGTAGGCCAGCGCAACGGGGTCTTTGGTCAGCCGGTAGTAAGCGGAAAGGGCATAGATGGCAAAGCCCTGATTGTAGGTGTGCTTGGTGGTGTCCTGCGGCTTGCCGGTGTAATCGCAGCTCCAGTACACGCCGCCGTTTGCCTCGTCGTAGCAGTTTTTCAGGAAGAACTGGTAGGCGTGGCGGGCATCTTCGGCAAGGTCTGCCCGGCCGGTCAGCATGGCCGCCTCGGAGAAGAACCACAGAATGCGGCTGTTCAGGATGCAGCCCTTTTCGGCTTTTTTATCCAGCTTCAGGTCAAAATCCATGTAGCCGTAAAAGCCGCCGTTTTCCTCGTCCCGCAGCCTTTTCCAGAAGGGAATGATGGTTTGCAGCAGCATTTCTTCTGCTGCCTGTTTGATGGAAGACATAATACAGAACTTCCTTTCTGTACAAAGTAAAACCCTCTCGGTCACGGCTTGCGCCGTGCCAGCGCCGGTAGGGGACGTAAAACCTCTTTTTGCAGAGATGGCGATGCGAAGCATTGACAGAGAGGGTTGCGCTTGACGCTTAGCGGATGCCCACCTCGTGATCGGTGGGGCCTGCGTTATCGTGGGTCTTGATGTAATCCACCACCTCGTCTACGGTGGTGAAGGCCAGACCGACATAGCTGTCGGCGCAGCCATAGTACAGAGCGATGCGACCGGTGTCGGCATCCTGCAGGGTAGCGCAGGGGAAGCAGACGTTGGGCACGAAGCCGCGCTCCTCATACCACTTTTCCGGGGTCAGCAGGAAGTTGCCGCAGCGGTACAGTACCTTGCTGGCTCGTCCTTATCCAGAATGGCACCGCCGATGGAGTAGACGAAGCCATTGCAGGTGCCGGTAACGCCGTGGTAGAACAGCAGCCAGCCCTCGCTGGTCTCAATGGGGGCAGCACCGCCGCCGATCTTCACGCTCTCCCACCAGTTGGAGCCCTTGCTCATCACATGGCGGTGACGACCCCAGAACTCCATATCCGGGCTCTGGCTCAGGAAGATGTCACCAAAGGGGGTGTGGCCGCTGTCAGACGGGCGGCTCAGCAGGGTGTACAGGCCGTTGATCTTGCGGGGGAACAGCACGGCGTTGCGGTTGAAGGGGATAAAGGGGTTCTCGATGCGGACAAAGGTCTTGAAGTCGGTGGTCTTGGCAATGCCGATGGACGCACCGTAGAAGTCCTGACACCAGATGATGTAGTAGGTGTCCTCCACCTTCACAAGACGGGGATCGTAGGCGTACACCGGCATAAACGGCTCGCCCTTTTCGTTGACGAAGGGGATCTTGTCCTTGTCAAAGTTCCAGTGGATGCCGTCCTCGCTGCGTCCCAGATAGATGTAGGGGATGCCGTTGACCTGCTCCCCGCGGAACACACCGATGAACTTGCCCTCGTAGGGGACGACCGCACTGTTGAAGATGCGGGCTACCCCTTCCACAGGATTGCGGTCGATGACGGGGTTCTCGCTGTACCGCCACACCGGGGCGGTAACATCGGCAGGCTTTTCCTGCCAGGGGATGTTGGGCAGTGCGTCGCAGAACATTTTTACGTTGCTCATAAGATAAACTCCTGTAATAGAAGATTGTTTGTTTTCCTTCTGCTGTATTCTCCCGGCTCCTGCACAGAAACCGGGAGAAGCAGCAGATGATGAAGGAAAAATGTGGATGTCGCAATTTTAGCCCTTCACAGCACCGGCAGCCATGCCGCTGTAGATCTGATCCTGACACAGCAGGAACACGATAAGGGCGGGGATGATGGTGATGATGACACCGGCGCAGATATAGTTGTACTGGTTGCCCATGGGGCCGGAGAACACATACAGCGAGGTAGCAACCACCTGATACTTGGTCTTATCCTGCAGATACAGGTTTGCCATGTAGTATTCGTTGTAGGTGGACACACCCTTCAGGATGGCGCTGGTGACGATGGCGGGCTTCAGCAGGGGCAGCAGGATCTTGAAGAACACACCAAAGTAGGTGCAGCCATCCAGAATGGCGCTTTCGTCCAGCGTGGAGGAAAGGTTCTCGAAGAACTGCAGGAAGATATAGATGGTGATAACGTCCGTGCCCATCATCAGGATGATGTAGCCGGGCATGGAGTTCACCAGATGCAGAGCAGTCATGATCTGGTACACCGTGACCTGAGAGGCGATGCCGGGGATCAGGGTGGCAATGGTGAACAGGTTGCGGATCAGCTTGTTGCCGGGGAACTTGAACCGGTTCAGCACATAAGCCAGCATGGCACTGATGAGGATGCTGCCTACCAGCACGCAGATCAGGATAATAAAGCTGTTGAGGAACGCCTTGCCCATGTTGGCCTTGTTCCATGCGGTGATGAAGTTATCGAAGTTGAGCCAGCTCTTGGGCGGGGTGATAACGTTGGTGTTGGCGTACTCTTCCTCACTTTTGAAGGCGGTGAAGATGCAGGATACGATGGGCACCAGTGCCACAAAGGCAGCGAAGATGAGCAGCGCATATTTGCAAATGTTGATCAGAACACGTTTGGTCTTGATCGCAGTGGTTTCGTTCATACGTTCTGCCTCACTTTCACTTGGTTACGCCGCTGCTGCGGTTTTCCAGCCATTTTTCCACAGCCTTCTGGGCGTAGGTGACGATCACGATGAGCAGCAGCAGAACCACAGCCATGGCGGATGCAAGACCCACCTTCTGGTCGGTATGGGCGATCTTATCCATGACCACGAAGTAGGTGGAGGTGTTGAAGCCGCCGCCGGTGACAACATAGGGCATCTCGAAGGCGGACAGTGCGCCGGACACCGAGATGATGAGGTTCAGCACCACGATGGTGCTGATGGAGGGCAGGATGATGTCCTTGAAGCGGTGCCATGCGTTGGCACCGTCGATCTCAGCAGCCTCGTACAGAACGGGGTCCACAGAAGCGATAGCACCGATGAACATGACGATGTTCTGACCGATGTATTTCCAGATGGAGCAGGCCACCAGCACGACGTTGTTGATGGACTCATCCCGGAGCCAGAAGGGCAGCTTATCTACGTTGAAGCCCACCCAGCTCAGCAGGTATCCAGCACAAAGCCGTGGGTGAAGAAGAACTTGAAGATGAAGCCCACCGAGATGCCGCAGATGAGGCAGGGAAAGTACAGTGCACCCCGGAAGAACTTGCTGCCCTTGCACTTGAAGCTCAGGATGGTGGCAAACAGCAGCGCCAGCGCCATCTGCACCACGGAGCCTACCATGTAGTAAAGGCTCAGGCTCAGAGCATGGAAGCAGTCTTTGCGGGTAAAGACCGAGATGTAGTTCTGCAGACCCACAAAGGTACGTCTGCCGATGTACTTCATTTTGAAGAAGCTGAACTCCACCATTTTGAAGAAGGGCAGATAGGTGAACATGAACAGCAGCACCAGCGGAACAAACAGGAACACCAGCGTGACGATGAGCTGCTGGCCGCGCATACTGTGAAAGTATTCGCTGAAGCTCTTGCGCTTTTTAGGCGCGGATACGGTTGCGGAAGATGCCATGTAAAAGACCTCCTTTCACCAAAAGCAGGGCGGACACGGGCCCGCCCTGCTGATTTATAACGATAGATCGCTTACTGCGGTGCGCAGGCATCCACAGCTGCGTCCCATGCAGCGTTCCAGTCGGCTACGATGTCGTCCAGAGTCTCGTCGCCGTTGATGCCAGCCTCCACCACACGCATGACGTGGGTCTGGTCGGCATTCAGCATCAGCTCAGCCTCCTGCTGCACCTCGGTGGCAAGGTCTGCCAGCTCTGCGGGGGCGGGAGCATCCTCGACCAGGTCGATGCCGTCAAATGCCTTCAGGGTATCGGGGTATTCCTGGCTCTTCAGCACCGGCACACCGCCCTGATCATAAGCAAAGTTGGAGCTTTCGGTCAGCCACTTGATGTAGAGCATGGCAGCCAGCTTTTTGTCATCGGTGGTGTTCTTGTTCACACCGTAGCAGTAGTCTGCACCTGCGCTGGCGTACTGGTACCCTTGACGGTGATGGGGAACGGCATATAGCCAATGTCGTCGGCGTGGTCACCGGCGGCCTGCATCTGCACGATGGCCCAGCTGCCCAGAACCATGGCACCGATCTGGCCGTTGTTGATGCGGGGCTTGGAGCCTCCCAGTCGGTGGTGGTGGGGTCGGCCTCGGTCAGACCGCGCTTCACTGCTTCGTACAGGATGTAGTACACAGCGTAGGGACCCATATCGTCCGCACCCAGAATGCCCTTCTGGAACGGATCCTTGGTCTGGGGCATGGTAATGTTCATCCAGTTCGGGTCGCCGGTTGCGCCGCCGCTGGTGTAAGCATCCCATGCGGTCATGGTCCAGCCGGCGGCGTAGTTGGTGTACAGGGGATCAATGGAAGGATCGTAGTCCTTGATCTTCTGCAGGTCATCCAGGAACTCGTCCGGGGTCTTGGGCAGGGTGGTGATGCCGGCAGCCTCAAAAACCTTCTTGTTGTAGATGATGCCCTGTGCATTGCCGGTGGAGGGGATGCCGTACACGCTGCCGTTATAAGCGCGGTTGGAAGCGAAGTTGTAATCGTTCTCAATGTCGCTCAGTGCGCACAGAGCTCAAAGTAGTCGCCCAACTCGGTCAGGGGGATGTTGGTGGGGATCATGCACAGATCACCCAGTCGTTGGAAGTCAGACGGGTGGTCATGTCGTTGGCATAGTCGGTGATGCCCTCGTACTTGATGGTGATGTTGGGATACAGCTTCTGGAATGCGGCAACGTAGCCGTCAAAGGTGCCGTCATCGATGAGGTCGGTACGGTGGCTGATGATCTTCAGGTCAGCCTTCAGGTCGGTGTTGTCGGTGCCCACGGTCAGCTCATTGTAAGCCTTTGCACCGTCTGCGCTGGCAGCGGAACCAGCGGTGCTGCCGGTGGAGCCGGCGGTAGAAGTGCTGCTGCCGCCGCAGGCGGCAAGAGCAGAGGCTGCGGCCAACACACCAGTGACCTTCAGGAAATTGCGGCGATTGATCTTACGCATAGGGATATCCTCCTTCTTTTTGTGGAACCCTTTTCCGTTTTGCGAAAGCTAAATTTAGCTTTGATCAGCTAACTGTTATCCTTCGCTTTCTGTGGTTTAAGTATATTCCTTTTGAGATTCACTGTCAATATTACCAAAAAGATTCGGTGTTTTGGTGGCAATTCGGCAATTTTCTTGTGAAAACTGACCTGTAAATCCGGGATACATCACGGATTTTGAACTTAAAATAATAATTTAATTAACTTTTTACAATAAAATTAACTTAAAGATCGCTTAGCCTAAGGCTGATTTTGCACTTTTTAACTGGCTTTTCATTGACGAAACGACTAAAAACTGCTATGCTAACCATAAAGTTAACCGGAACGTTATTTACCTCATTCTAAAATGAAAGAAGAAAGCTGGTCAGGAACATGGCAAAAGCAGTACGCATGGCCGATATCGCGCAGCGGCTGGGCATCAGCACCGTGTCCGTCTCCAAGGGTCTGGCAGGCAAAGAAGGCGTCAGCGCGAGATGCGGGCAAAGATCCTTGCCGTTGCCGAGGAGATGGGCTATCAGCCCCCTGCCCGGGCGCATACACAGCCCGGCGGCGAGAGCATCGGTATTCTGGTGGCAGATCGTTTTTTCAACGAGAACGCCTTTTATTCCAATCTGTACCGGGCGGTGCTTAAATGCGCCGCCGAGCAGGACATCTCGGTGCTGATGGAGATCGTTCTGCCGCAGGCAGAAAAAAGCTGCAATATGCCCTCCTTCCTTGTAAACCGCAAGGTGGACGGCTCATCTTTATGGGCGAGATCAGCCGCCGCTACCTTGCCACAGCGGTGCAGACGGGCGTGCCCTTTATGCTGCTGGATTTTTACGATGATGCCATTGCCGCCGACTGCGTGCTCAGCGATAACACCAGCGGCAGCTATATGATGACCGAGCATCTCATCTCCACCGGGCGGCGGAACATCGGTTTTGTGGGCAGTGTGCTGTCCACCAGCTCCATCATGGACCGCTATCTGGGTTATGTCAAAGCCCTGCTCCGCGCCGGGCTGCCCATCCGGGACGACTGGCGGCTGGAGGATCGGGACGACCGAGGGCTCTTTATTCCGTTCACCCTGCCTCACGAGATGCCGGAAGCCTTTGTCTGCAACTGCGACGAGGTGGCCTACAATCTGGTGGAGACCCTCAAGCGCAACGGCTACCGTGTGCCGCAGGATGTGGCAGTGACCGGCTACGATGACTACCGCTATTCCACCATCTGCAGCCCCCAGCTGACCAGCTACCGGGTGGACTTGGACGGCATGGCAAAAACGGTGGTGGCGCAGCTGCGCCGCAAAATGGCGCATAAGCTGCCGTTGCCCCCACCGTCATCGTGCCCGGCGGCTTTGTAAGAAGAGAATCTACCTGATAAAAAAGGGGTTGCTGCACAAACCTTCGTGCAGCAACCCTTTTACTATGGTACTATTTTGAATGCCGCCGCTTTGCTCTGGCCATCTTCAGTGGAAAATATAGTTTGTATTTTGGGATACCGGAGCGTCTGCGGACGCTCCGGTATCCCGTTTTCACTTTTAGAGGATCGTTTTCAAAAAGGCAGTCAGAACCTTTGCCGCCTGCCGGTGGCTTTCTGCGCCGGGGTGCTGCCGGGCACCTACCGTTTCCGGTGTGGTGTTGGGCAGCTCCAGCAGATAAACAGAGTTGTCTCCGGTAATGGCTTTGTACTGCTCCGCGCCCTGTCGCAGCACCGGCAGCAGCTCACTGCCCAGCATCCCGATGCACCACACCAGCTTTGCCCCGGGGTTCTTTGCCCGGAGCAGGGTCAGAAAATGCTGCACACCGTTTGCCACCTTTTGGGCGTCCGCAGGATGGAAGTCTCCGTTGGAGAGCCGCCGCAGCTGGTGGGGCTTGCCGGTGGCAGGGTCTGTCCATGGCGGGTTATCGAATGCGCCGGTGTCGTTGGTGCCTAGATTGACGATGACGGCATCCGGCTGCCATGCGGCAAAATCGTTTTCCTGCTGTGCACCAAGGGCGGCGTTACGCTGTCCCATGGCTACGCCGCACACCCGGTGTAGTAGGGCGGCAGGATGTGGCGCACGTCGTTGTCCCATCCAGACACGATGCCCCAGCCGCTTTGCGAGATGCAGCGGTATTCGGCACCCAGCGCATCGGCAGTCAGGCGACCGTAGTGGTTTTCTGCCGAGAAAAAGGCTCCCACCCAGTCCTCCTCCGGTTTGGCTCCGATGGCACCCTCTCCGCTGGTGATGCTGTCCCCCACAAATTCCAGCCGATAAACCGGCTCCGGCAGGGGCAGAAATTCGCCGTCTGCATATTCCAGCCCGGTGATCTGCAGCAGGTGCGCCGGGTCATCGTGCATGGCCTGCACATCCTTCAGCAGCCGGACGTGCTTCGCCTTGCCCGGCGTCATGCCCCGGAACAGGCACACCCGGCTTTTGCCGGGGTTCACGGCAAACCGTGCCACCCATGCGCCATTCAGTTCCACGCTGACCCACGGCTCTACCACTTCATAATCGGCGAAAAGATCCACCCACAGCTCACTGCCGGTAAATTCCAGTTCTATGCCGCTGGCTGTCCAGAACAGGGTCAGCGGGTCACGCCCGGTGTGCCGCCCCAGTGCCCGCACCTGCGGCAGTTGGGTCAGCGCTGCGGTTGTAAGTTGCTCCATTTTCCGTTCCCTCCCGTTGGTTTTGCCCGAAGCATAGCAGATTCCACCCAAAATCGCAAGCTAAATCTGTAAGCTAAATAAAACCTAAAATTTAGTTTAGCCTTTGCACCTCCCGGTGTAGGGGCTTTTTTCGGGTCAGGTTGACCAGTGCTTTGCCCCTCTCCTTGTGCCATACGCTGAAAATGAAGCAGCATATTGACCGAATTGCCAAAACTGCACTATACTTATTGTGCAATCTGACGTTGATTTTTGAAAAAAGACGAGGAAAATGTCATGGAGCACGAACACAACTTTTACGGGGTGAACTTTGCACCCTTTCCCCACAGAGGCGTGTTGAGCAGCGAGAACGCCCACCGCAGTATGGCAACTATGGTGGAAGCTACCGCCGCCAACTGGGTCATTCTGTCGCCCTCTGGAATACAATCTGACCCTTATAGTGAGGAAATCAACTGGAACACTAATGCCACCCCCACAGACGAGGAGCTATGCGGTGCCATCCGCTTTGCCAAGCAGTTGGGCTTGCAGGTGGCGTTGAAGCTACCGTCAACTGCGCCAACGGCGTGTGGCGGGCGCGCATCAGCTTTTTTGACCACGATGTGCCCTGCGAGACCCAGTGGGCAGATGGTTTGCCAGCTACACCGCCTTCCAGACCCACTACGCTGCTCTTGCCGAAGCCGAAGGTGCGGGCTGTTCCTGACCGGGTGCGAAATGACCATGACCGAGCACCGGGAAGCAGAG